>Ga0209181_10000979_pt1 | contig 51361 bp, 43 predicted proteins | sample MAT05_FD_187208 | JGI IMG/M metagenome (GOLD analysis project Ga0209181, IMG submission 187208) | Freshwater microbial communities from Lake Fryxell liftoff mats and glacier meltwater in Antarctica - MAT-05 (SPAdes) (version 2) | ecosystem: Environmental > Aquatic > Freshwater > Ice > Liftoff... | reverse complement strand
ACAACCCCGGTGCGGGCGACCTGGCCGCCGGACAAGTAACCTTGACCCTGACCACGACCGGTAATGGCAACTGCGCGCCTGCGACAGCTACCAAGATCATCACATACACACCTGCGCCGATCGTGAGCGCCGGTGCGAATGGAAGTGTCTGCGCGAACGCTGCGGCCATCGCCCTGAACGGTACCGTGACCGGTGCCGCGGGTGGTGTATGGAGCGGTGGTGCTGGATCCTTCAGCCCGAACAACATCACGTTGAACGCGACCTATACGCCGACAGCAGCGGAACGCGCTGCTGGCACGGTTACGCTGACCCTAACCTCTGCGGGCAACGGTCAGTGCAATCCGGTATCGAACAACGTTACCTACGCGATCACGCCAGCACCGACGGTGAACGCCGGTGTGGATCAGTCCGTCTGCGGGAACAATGCAACCGCGACATTGAGCGCTGCCCTCACGGTAGCTGGTGGTATCCAATGGTCCGGTGGGTCGGGACTCTACAACCCCGGTAACACGGCACAAAATATCACCTACACGCCTTCACCTATCGAGGTGGCGAATGGTTCCGTGACACTGACCGTAACGACCACGAACAATGGCAATTGTGCTGCCGTCTTTGATGCAGTTACGATCACCTATACACAAGCCCCGGTTGCCAATGCAGGACCCGATCAAACGGTAAGCTCGAACAACGCGAACACCACACTTGCTGGATCATTTTCCACCAGCACTGGTGCGAGCTGGAGCGGTGGCTCGGGTACCTATGCTCCGAACAACACCACGATGAACGCGGTGTACTCACCGACCCCGCAGGAGATCCCGGCAGGTAGCGTGACACTCACGTTGATCACCACTGGTAACGGTAGCTGCTCGCCATCGACCGATCAGATGACGATCTTCTTCGGTGCGGCACCAACAGCGAACGCAGGACCCGATCAGACGGTCTGCGCGAACAATGCCAGCGTGCAATTGAACGGTGCCGTCACCATTTCCTCCGGAGGTATCTGGAGCGGAGGAAGCGGTACGTACAACCCGAACAACAGTGCGCTCAACGCCATCTATACACCAAGCGCTGCGGAACGCACAGCCGGTTCTGTAACGTTGACGCTCACCACGGTGGGTAACGGCAACAGCAACCCTGTGAGCGACCAGATCGTGATCACGATCACGCCTACACCGATCGTGAACGCGGGAGTGGATCGCACGGTCTGCGCCAACCAGTCCACTGCACAACTCGCAGGTGTCGTGAACAACGCAACAGGGGGTATCTGGAGCGGTGGTTCAGGCACTTTGAACCCGAGCAATACGAACCTCAATGCGACCTACACACCGACGCTCGGCGAGATCGCAGGAGGCATGGTGACGCTCACCCTGAGCAGCACCGGCAACGGTTTGTGCAATGGCGTCTCCGACCAGGTGATCATCTTCATTGCTCCTTCGCCGGTGGTGAACGCAGGGGTGGACCGTACGGTGTGCGCGAACAATTCCAGTATGCAGATGGCCGGTTCCGTGAGCAACGCGGGCGGTGGTATCTGGAGTGGTGGCACGGGCACGTTCTCGCCAAGCATAAATACGCTGAACGCTTTTTACACACCAAGTACTTCGGAGCTGGCCAATGGTTCAGTGACATTGACCTTAAGCAGCACCGGCAACGGTAGCTGTGTATCGGTGAGCGATCAGATGACGATCTTCTTCTCGCAAAGCCCGGTGGTGAATGCGGGTCTCGATCGCACAGTGTGTGCGAATGATCCGACCGTGATCCTCAACGGCTCTGTGACCATTGCCAGCGGCGGTGTGTGGAGCGGTGGTGGCGGAACCTATACGCCGAACGCGAATACGCTCAACGCGAGCTACTATCCGAGCCCGGCTGAAGTGGCTCTGGGTACCGCGACGCTGACGTTGACCAGTACGGGCAATGGCTTGTGCAACGCCGTGAGCGATCAGATGGTGATCACCATCATTGCATCGCCGAGCGCGAATGCGGGGGCTGACATCTTTGTCTGTTCCAACAACGCACAGGTACAACTCGGTGGATCCGTGAGTGGCGCAGGTGGTGGCCAATGGAGCGGCGGCGCGGGCAGCTTCACGCCGAGCATCGCTTCGCTGAACGCGATCTACACACCGACCGCAGCGGAGATCACGGCGGGCAACCTCACACTCACGCTGACGACGATCGGCAATGGCAACTGCGTGCCGGTATCCGATCAAGTACTGATCACTTTCACTGCTTCACCGACTGCGAACGCCGGTGTTGATGGTGTGCGCTGTGCGAACAACGCGAGCATCCAATTGAACGGATCTGTCACCGTTGCGAACGGTGGTGCCTGGTCCGGTGCGGGTGGAACCTTCACGCCGAACGCGAACGCGCTCAACGCCGTGTATGCACCTTCCGCTGGTGAACTGGCGGCTGGTCAAGTCACCTTGACGCTGACCACGACAGGTAACAACGGCTGCATCGCGGTGAGTGATGATGTCCTGTACACCTTCACACCAGCACCAACAGTGAGCGTAGGTGCGGATGCCTTCACTTGCGCGAACAACGCTTCGGTCGCCTTGAACGGAGCGATCACCGTGGCGACAGGCGCTTTGTGGAGCGGCGGTAACGGCAGCTACACACCGAACAACAGCACGCTGAACGCAAGCTACACGCCAAGTGCATCGGAGATCGCCGTAGGAACTGTGACGCTCACATTGACGACGGTCGGCAACGGAACCTGTAATCCAGTGAGCGATCAAGTGGTGATCACCATCAACCCATCGCCGATCGTAAATGCTGGTACGCCATTGACCTCCTGTGCGAACAACGCGGCAGTGGCCTTGTCGGGCGCTGTGCAAAATGCTACGGGCGGTTTGTGGAGCGGTGCTGGCACTTTCGCTCCGAGCGCTTCGAACCTCAGCGCCACCTACACTCCGAGCAATGCAGAGATCGCTGCGGGAACGGCATCGATCACGCTGACCAGCACGGGTAACGGCTTGTGTAATGCGGTGTCTGCACAAGTGGTGCTCACCATCACTGCAGCACCGATCGTGGAAGCTGGTGCCGACAAGCAGCTCTGCGCGAACAACGCCGTGACACCGCTCAATGGGCAGGTCACCAATGCGAGCGGTGGTACCTGGACCGGTGGTGCAGGATCCTTCTCGCCGAATGCGAGTACGTTGAATGCGATGTACACTCCGAGCGTAGCAGAAATTGCGAGTGGTAGTCTCTGGTTGTACCTCACATCAACAGGGAACGGAGGTTGTATTGCATCACGTGATTCACTTCAGCTACTGTATAGTCCTGCACCGACGGCAAACGCGGGTCCTGACGTACACATCTGCGCGAACACAACACAGATCAACCTAGGCGGTGCTGTGACCATTGCGACCGGTGGGATCTGGAGCGGAGGAAACGGAAACTTCACTCCGGCCAGCACTTCGCTGAACGCGAGCTACAGCCCAACAGCCACGGAGATCGCAGCAGGCCAGTTCACGTTGGTGCTCACCACCACGGGCAATGCCTTGTGCAACGCCGTGCGCGACAGCCTCGTGGTGATCGTGGATCCGGTTCCTGTAGTGAACGCTGGTCCGGATCAACAGATCTGCGCGAACAATTCGAACGTGCAGTTGAACGGCTTCATCGGTAACGCTCCTGGCGGCCAATGGACCGGTGGTGCGGGTACCTTCTTCCCAAGCAATACGATGCTAGCGACGCAATACGCGCCAACAGCTGCGGAGATCGCATCGGGTTCCCTCACGCTGACATTGACTTCCACCGGTACGACATACTGTACTGCTGTCGCCGATCAGATGACGATCATCTTCACCGGTGCACCGATCGTGAGCGCCGGAGTTGACATGCAGATCTGCACGAACAACAGTGCAGTCCAGTTGACCGGCAACGTCACCAATGCAAGCGGTGCCACATGGACCGGAGGTAGCGGAACATTCGCGCCAAATGCCAACGTGTTGAGCCCGGTGTATACACCAACAGCCGGTGAGCTTGCCTCTGGAACGCTTTCACTCTACCTCACCAGCACGGGCAACGGCAATTGCATCGCGGTGCGTGATACGGTGATGGTCACCTTCACTCCGGCGCCAACGGTGAATGCGGGTGCCGATCTCGATGTGTGCATGAACAACCCGACGGTCACATTGAGTGGTTCCGTTACGGTCGCCACAGGAGCGCAGTGGACAGGCGGCTTGGGCACCTTCACGCCCAATGCACAAACGCTGAACGCACAGTACGTGCCTTCTTCTTTCGAACTGCAATCGGGTAGTGTACAACTCACGCTCACCACTACGGGCAATGGTAACTGTATCGCTGTGTCCGATCAAGTGACGATCACCGTTACGCCTTCGCCAGTGGTGAATGCAGGCGTGGATGTGATCACCTGCTCGAACCAATTGCAAGTGCCGCTGAACGGTACGGTACAAGGCGGAGCCACTACAGGCACATGGACCACATCTGGCACGGGCAGCTTCAGTCCGAGCGCGGCTGTGTTGAACGCGACCTATATCGCCAGCAGCCTCGATTCGCTGAACGGAACCGTTAACCTGACGCTTACCTCAACGAACAATGGTCTTTGCACTATGGTAAGTGATGTGATGACCGTGACCATCCTCCCGAACGCGATCGCGGACGCAGGTGTGGATCAGGTCGTCTGCTCGACCGCCAGCACAATTCAACTGGGCGGAACGATCACCGGCAATGCGACCCAAGGGCAGTGGACGACCACGGGCGCTGGCAGCTTCTCCCCAAGTACAAGCGCTGCGAACGCAGTGTACCAGATCGCACCGGGCGATCCAGCCATGGGCACGCTCACCTTCACCTGGAGTGTGAACAGTTGTGACAATGCGATGGATCAAATGGTGCTGACGATCACGCCAGAGTCGGTGGCGAACGCTGGTTCCGATCAAGTGACATGCAACGGCAACCTGAACATCGTGATCAACGGTTCCATGAGCGGTGCATCGAGCAGCGGCACATGGAGCACGCTGGGTAGCGGCACCTTCGCCAATGCGGGCACGGCACTGTCCAACGTGTATCAGGCCAGCGCTAATGACCAGCTCGCGGGTGGTGCCTACTTGGTACTGACCGCGACGAACACGGGCATCTGCCAAGCCGCTATCGATACGATGTTCATCGCGATCCAGCCCGCGGGTACTGTGAACGCGGGCCTTGATGTGATCGCTTGCGCGAACAATGCGGTGACGCAACTCAGCGGTACCCTGAACGGTGATGCCACGCAAGTGCAGTGGACCACCTCGGGTACGGGTTCCTTCTTCCCGAACGCCAACGTGCTCACGCCTACTTATGTGCCGAGCGCGATCGATACCACGATCGGCAATTTGACACTGACGCTCAGTGCACCCGGTACCTGCAACAACGCGACCGATGCGATGCAATTGACGCTGACGCCAGCGCCGTATGTGAACGCCGGTCCGGACCAGACCTACTGCGATCAAGTGACGCAGTTCGATCTGAACGGAATGATCTCGGGTGTAACGACGACCGGAACATGGAGCACGAATGGCACCGGTACTATTGCCAACGCGAATGCCTTGAGCACGAGCTACACGGCAAGTGCTGCGGATGTCGCGAACGGCGCGATCACCTTCACGCTGACCTCACAGAACAACGGTACATGCAATGCGGTGACCGATATCATGACCATCTACCTCACCGACGGTATCATCGCTAGCGCCGGTCCGGACCAGAACATCTGTGCCGCATCGGATCATGCCAACCTGCAGGCCACGGTCCAGAACGGATCGCCTTCGGGCATCTGGACGGCCACGGGTTCCGGCACCTTCCAGCCAAGCGCCGATGTGCTGAACGCGCAGTACTACTTCTCTGTGGCGGATGTCACGAACGGTTCGGTGGTGCTCACCTTCACGACGACCAACACGGGCACGTGTCCTGTGCAACAGGACCAGATGGTGCTCACCTTCGGCAATAGCACCTTCGCTTATGCAGGTGCGGATCAGGCTCTCTGTGCCAACGCTCCGATCGCCCAGCTCGCTGGCAACTTCAGCGGTGGTGCACAAGGCATCCAGTGGAGCACGAACGGGTCCGGAAGCTTCAGTAACACTACGAACCCGAACGCGACCTACACCTTGAGCGCTTCGGACATCGCTGCCGGTCAAGTGCAGCTCACGCTCACCACCATCACGGGCGGTTCCTGCTTGCCATCTTCGGATGTGGTGATCATCGCGGTGAACGCCTTGCCGGCCATCAATGCCGGTGCGGATATCATCGCTTGTACTTCCGCTCCCGTGCAAGTCACGGCGAACGTTTCGAACGCCGGTGGCGGCATGTGGACCACTTCCGGCACGGGTACGTTCTTCGATCCGAATGCTCTTGCAACGCTCTACACACCAAGCGCGGCGGATAGCCTTGCGGGTACTGTAACACTCACGGTTACCACCACGGGCGTGGCACCTTGCAGTGCGGTATCCGATGTGTTGGTGATCAGCTTCGGTGGTGGCCTTGATGCTGAGGCCGGTGCGGATGTTATCGCTTGCAGCACCGATCCGAACGTCGCACTGAATGGTGTGGTAGCCGGAACAACGACAGGCACCTGGAGCACCAGCGGTACGGGTTCCTTCATGCCGAATGCCAGTGCGTTGAACGCTACCTACATTCCTGGTGGAGCGGACTACGTGATCGGGAACATCAACTTGATCCTTAGCACAACGAACAACCAAGGTTGTCCTGCGGGTCGCGACACATTGGTGGTGAGCTACCACGTACCACCGACGGTGAACGCGGGTGCTGATATGCTCTTGTGCAATGGATTGCAGAACGTGCAGCTCAATGGCAGCGGGCAGAACCAAGGCTCTGTGCAGTGGATCACCATGGGTACAGGATCCTTCACACCGGATGTGAATACGCTGAACGCGACCTATGTGCCAACGGCCAACGACAGCATCGCTGGTGGCGTGTACCTCGTCCTCACTGCCTTCGGAACAGGCACCTGCGGTAACGCTTCGGACTCGGTGTTCATCGACATCGGACCGACGCGGATCGCGAATGCGGGTGTTGATCAAAGCGTGTGCGCGGACATGGACCCGATCGCTCTGGGCGGAAGTATTACCGGTGTGAGCGGCGGTGTGTGGAGCACCAACGGAACAGGAACCTTCCTGCCCGATGCTTCGACCCTTGGTGCCACGTATGTGCCTAGCGCAACGGACATGGTGTTCAGCGAACTGCGATTCATCCTAAGCACTACAGGTAACATGGGTTGCCCTGCGGATGCGGATACCATGATGGTGGCGTTGCAAGCAGTGCCGACCGTGAGCGCAGGTAACGACATCAATGTGTGTGATGCCAGTGCGACCGTGGATCTCGCAGGTGGCTTCACCGGTGCGAATGGTGTACTGTGGAGCACGAACGGTTCGGGAGTCTTCCTGCCAAGCAGCACCGCTGCGAACGCGACCTATCAGCCCGGCAACACGGACGAGCAACTCGGTACTGTGCGTATGATCCTCACGACAACCGGCAATGGCGTGTGTGCGGCGGCCAGCGACACGCTGATGCTCTCCTTCGTGAATCCGTTGCAAGCCGACTTCACCGTGGGCAATGCATGTGCTGGGTCGCAGACCGTGTTCACGAGCACGAGCACGACTACGGGTGCGCCGATAATCGGTTGGAACTGGAGCTTCGGCAACGGCACAAGTGGATCCGGTCCCCAGACCACCGCCACGTTCGCAACGCAAGGCCAGTACCTCGCAACGTTGACGGTCTTCGCGCAAAACGGATGCAGCAGCACGATCACGCGCACGATCGATGTGTTGAACGCGCCAGTCGCTGGCTTCACGATCGCGGGTGATCCCTTCACGGATACGCCGATCGAGTTCACCGACAACTCCTTCGGTGCGACCAACTGGCAGTATGACTTCGGTGATGGCACGGGTGCCATTGTTGCGGAGCCGGTGCATGAATACGGTGATGCGGGTCAATTCATCATCATCCAAACGGTGACGAATGCTGCAGGGTGTACCGATCGGGATTCATTGCTGATCAGCATCGAGGAGAAGGATGTCCTTCCGCCGAAACTGCCGAATGCCTTCAGTCCGAATGGGGATGGTGTGAACGACCTCTTCTATGTGCGCGGAGGACCGTTCGAGACCATGCAGCTGAACGTGTACAACGGATGGGGCGAGCTCATCTTCGAAACGGCCGATCCGCTGGCCGGATGGGATGGTACGCACGACGGAAAAGCGGAGATCAATGGAGTTTACGTGTACACGGTGATCGCCAAGTCAGTGGATGGCGAGGAGCATGATCGGTCGGGCAAGGTGACACTGGTACGATGAACAAGATCTTTAGCAACATGAAAGCCAACAAGCACTTTTCCCTGGTATTGTCAGCCGTGATCGGCGCGACAAGCATGCAGGCCCAGGACGGGCAGTTCTCCCAGTACGATGCTACGCAGGTTATCCTGAACCCGGCATTGACAGGGATGTACGAGAACGCGGATTTCCGCATGAACACAGCGGTGCGGAGCCAATGGAGCAGCCTTTCCAGCAGCTTCGTCACCACGGCGTTCGCCTACGACATGTCCATACAGAAGCGTTACGGCTTCGGCACGTACCTGAACAACTACAACATGGCCGGGATCATGAACGCCTTTCAAACGGGTGCTACTGCGGCATACAACGTCTCGGGGGGAAAGGCGAACCACACACTATCCGTTGGGTTGAACTTGGGCTTGATCTACAAGAAGATCAACGACCAGCAACTGGTATGGGATGCGCAGTACGATCAGGGCTACTTCAACACGGACCTACCTTCGGGAGAGATCCTCCAGAAGGGCAGCCGTATGATGCCGGAGGTTTCGGCAGGGATCGCCTACCGGTCCACCAACGGGCGCAAACGCGTGAATCCGTATGGCAACTTCGCATTGTTCCATGTCACAACGCCGGATGAATCGATCTATCGCACCGCGAAGAGCGATATGCCGATCCGTTACATGGTGAATGGCGGGGTACGTATCGAAGTGATGGACGATATCTACCTGATCCCGATGGGCATCTACATGCGCCAAGGCAACGACCAGTTGATCAACGCAGGTATGCTCGCGGAGGTCAGCATCATGGGATCCATGTACAGTGTGGTGGCCGGCGCATCCTACCGCGTGAACGACGCGATCATCGCCCAAGTGGGCCTAAAACACAAGATGGCCATGTACCGCTTCAGCTACGACGTGAACACGTCACCGCTGAAGGCCTACACGAACCGCAATGGAGCATTCGAGTTCACCGTGGTGTACTATGGAACACATTCCGGAAGGGAGCGGCGGATGACCAGTAGTGCTTTCTGATCCGCCGTGGATGAAGAACGGGCCAATGGCATGCCGCCATTGGCCCGTTCTTTCCCTGTTCGGTCGATCAACCCTTCAACGCCTCCGCGCCACCCACGATCTCCAGGATCTCGTTGGTGATGCTTGCTTGGCGTGCCTTGTTGTAGGTCAGCTTCAGACCCTTCAGTAAGCTGTCGGCGTTGTCGGTGGCCTTGTGCATGGCGGTCATGCGGGCACCATGCTCAGCGGCGTTGCTGTCCAGCAGTGCTTTGTAGAGCTGGATCTTCAGGCTCTTCGGGATGATGTTCTCCACGATCTCCTCGCGGCTCGGTTCCATGATGTAATCCACCTTTGAGGCGCTGGCTTTCGCAGAAGCATCGGCCTTGGGCGGTGCCACGGGCAGGTAAGGCTCTTCCACGAGGACTTGCACGGCAGCGTTCTTGAATTTGTTGTACACCAATGCGATCTGGTCGTAGGTGCCATTGGCGAAAAGCTCCATGAGCAATTCAGCCTTCGGTGCCACCTTGTCGAAGCTCAGCCCATCGTACAAGGTTGCTCCATCCGTAGGAAGGTCGGCGCTGAAATACTTCGTACGGCGGTAGGCATCCATCGCCTTCTTGCCCAGAGGCAATACGTGAACGGTCTTGCCTTCGCTCTCGAGATGTGCAGCCGTGCGGCGGATCTGGCGGAAAACCTGCGTGTTGAAAGCACCAGCGAGACCACGGTTGCTCACAATGGCCACGAGCAGCACCTTCTTCACCTCACGCTGCTGGCTGTACTTTCCTTCGCTGCTGTCCAACGAAGCGCTCACGTTGCTCAGGATCTGCTGCAGCTTTTCCGCATAGGGACGCATCCTGGTGATGGCATCCTGGGCACGACGCAATTTGGCCGCGCTCACCATTTTCATGGCTGCGGTGATCTGCTTGGTGCTGTTGACCGAGACGATCCGGCTGCGTACTTCCTTCAGGCTTGGCATCGCTGCTTAGTTGCTCCCCTCTCCTCGGGAGAGGGGCCGGGGGTGAGGTTCAGTTATCGAGGCTCTTCACCAGATCAGCGGCCACCTTCTCCAGCGTTCCAGTGATCTGTTCGTTGTATTCACCCTTCTTCAATGCGTCGAGCACGTCGCTGTGCTTGTTGCGTAGCATAGTGATGAACTCGGCCTCGAACTGCTTGATGTTCTTCACCGGCACCTTGGTCAACAGGCCCTTGGTCCCGCAGTACAGGATCGCGATCTGCTCTTCCACGCGCACAGGTTGGTTCTGGCCCTGCTTCATGATCTCCACGTTGCGGGCACCTTTGTCCAATACTGCTTTGGTGGCAGCATCGAGGTCGGAACCGAACTTGGAGAACGCTTCCAATTCGCGGTAAGCAGCTTGGTCCAACTTCAGTGTACCGGCCACTTTCTTCATGGACTTGATCTGCGCGTTGCCACCCACGCGGCTTACGCTGATACCCACGTTGATGGCGGGGCGAACACCGGCGAGGAACAAGTTGCTTTCCAAGAAGATCTGTCCATCAGTGATGGAGATCACGTTCGTTGGGATATACGCGGAAACGTCACCGGCTTGGGTCTCGATGATCGGTAGGGCGGTCAACGAACCACCACCCTTCACTTTGCCTTTCAGCGAAGCGGGTAGGTCGTTCATCTGCTCGGCCACGCTTTGGTCAGCGGTCACTTTCGCGGCACGCTCCAGCAGACGGCTGTGCAAGTAGAACACATCACCGGGGTAAGCCTCACGTCCGGGTGGGCGACGCAGCAGCAGTGAGACTTCGCGGTAGGCAACGGCCTGCTTTGAGAGGTCATCATACACGATCAATGCAGGACGGCCGGTATCACGGAAATACTCGCCGATGGCTGCTCCGGTGAACGGTGCGTAGAACTGCATCGGTGCGGGGTCGCTGGCGTTGGCGGCCACCACGGTAGTGTATGCCATGGCTCCGGCCTCTTCCAGGACCTTTACGGTACCGGCAACAGTCGAGCCTTTCTGACCGATGGCCACATAGATGCAGTACACGGGCTTACCGGCATCAAAGAATTCCTTTTGATTGATGATCGTATCGATGGCCACGGTACTCTTACCGGTCTGGCGATCACCGATGATCAATTCGCGTTGGCCACGTCCGATGGGGATCATGGCGTCGATGGCTTTGATCCCCGTTTGCAGCGGCTCCTTCACCGGCTCGCGGAAGATGACTCCCGGAGCCTTGCGCTCGATCGGCATCTCGAACAGCTCACCCGTGATCGGGCCTTTACCGTCAATGGGTTCGCCGAGGGTGTTCACAACACGACCCACGATGCCTTCGCCGGTCTGGATACTGGCGATACGCTTGGTGCGCTTCACGGTATCCCCTTCCTTGATACCCACGGAAGGTCCGAGCAGTACTGCACCGACGTTGTCCTCCTCGAGGTTCAACACGATGGCTTGCAGGCCGCTCTTGAATTCGATGAGCTCACCGCTCTGCACACCGCCCAAGCCGTAAATGCGGGCGATACCGTCACCAACTTGGAGAACAGTACCGACCTCTTCCATCTCGGCTTCCGTGCGGAAACCGGCGAGTTCTTGTTTGAGGATCGCCGACACTTCGGCGGGTTGTACTTGGGCCATTAGGGAAAGGCTTTAGATCGCAGGGATGTACGGATTCTTGGAGAAGTCGCGACGCAGGTCGTTCAGGCGGCGGCTCACGCTACCGTCATATTGTTCATCGCCGATGCGGATCGTTATACCGCCGATCATGGACGGATCCACCTTTTCCAAGAGTTGGATGGTCTTGCCGGGGTGCTTGGCGCTGGCTTGCTCGAGCACACGCTTGCGCGCATCCGCGTTCAACGGCATAGCGGTCGTCACCTCGGCGGTAACGATGCCTTGGTTGGTCTTGTAGAGTTCGTTGACCGCGACGGCCACTTGTGGCAGCATGGCTTCGCGTCCTTTACGCACGAGAATGCCCATGAAGCGGCTGGTGAGTTCACCGATGCGGCCGGCGAAGACCTGGTCCAGCACCTTCACTTTCTTGTCGGCCTTCACCACAGGGCTGCTCAGCAGCACCAGCAGTTCCCGGCTTCCGGCGCAGGTGTTCGCGATCAACGCCATATCCTCATGTACGGCTGTGAGCACACCTCGTTCTTGGGCGAGCTCCATCAGCGAGCGGGCGTAGCGGTATGCGACCGGAGCTACGTTCATGACTTGCGCGTGTCGGCTTCGGCCATCACTTTATCCACCAGCGCTTTCTGTGCAGCAGCATCACCGAGCTTTTCCTTCAGGATGCGCTCTGCGATCAAGATGCTCAGGTCGGCCACTTGGTTCTTCATTTCCGTGATGGCGGCGTTCTTCTCGTTGCGGATGTCCTCGCGGACACGGGCCAGCATGGCATCACCTTCTGCTTTGGCCTTGGCTTTAGCGCTGGCGATCTCCTTGTCGCGGATGTCGCGCGCTTCCTTCAGCATCAACTCGCGTTCTTCGCGGGCTTGGCGCATCAGGTCCTCGTTCTTGGCCATCATCAGCGCGTTCTCAGCGCGCGCTTGCTCGGCCTTGTTCAAGGCATCGGCAATGGATGCTTCGCGCTCTTTCAACCCGTTCAGAATGGGTTTCCAAGCGAATTTGCCCAGGATGAAGAGCACTGCCAAGAAGGACAGTGTCATCCAGAAAATGAGCCCGAATGAAGGCTCTACGAGACTAGCGAGCAGCATGTGCGTGCAGTATCAATGTTCGTGAACGGAAAGCGCGGACGAGGACCGTCCTGGCCACTTACTTCAGCACCACCAGCAGACCAACCACCATCGCGAAGAAGGCAGCACCTTCAACGAGGGCGGCGGTCAGGATCATGTTGGCGCGTAGGTCGTTGATGGCTTCTGGTTGGCGGGCCATGGCTTGCACGGCGTCACCACCGATGCGGCCGATACCGATACCGGCACCAACAGCAGCGAGACCAGCGCCGAGAGCAGCGATACCATAGCCAGTGCCGAGGTCGAGGAGAACAGTAAGGAACATGTGTTCGAGTTTTAAGGAAGGTTCAGGTTCAATGATGGTGTGGTTCTTCCACAGCGGAGCCGATGTACATGGCCGACAGGAAGGTGAACACGTAGGCTTGGATGAAGGCGACCAGCAATTCGAGCATGGTCATGAAGATGGTGAAGGCCAATGAGAAGATCCCCACACCAAGGCCGGCGCCCGTGCTGGTCTCGCCGAATACGAAGATCAAGCTGAAGAAGCTGAGGGCGATGATGTGGCCCGCCGTGATGTTGGCGAACAGTCGGATCATCAGCACGAAGGGCTTCAGGAACATGCCCAGGATCTCCACGGGCGTGAGGATCGCGAGCACCCAGCCCGGCACACCCGGCATGGCCAGAATGTGACCCCAGTAATGCTTGTTGCCGTTCACTGTCACGATGATGAAGGTGATCAAGGCCATTACCAGCGTCACGGCGATGTTACCCGTGAGGTTGGCTCCGCCCGGGAAGAAAGGGACCAAGCCCATCAAGTTGTTCAGGAAGATGAAGAAGAAGGCCGTGAGCAGATACGGCATGAACTTCATGTACTTCTTCTCGCCGATAGCGCTCTTGGCCACATCGTCACGGACGAAGAGGATGATCGGCTCCACCAAGTTCTGCAAACCGGTCGGTGCTTGACCAGTGCGGCGGGTGTAAGCCTTGGCCACGGTGATGAAGATGATCACCAGCACAGTAAGGCTGATGAAGAGGCTCAACACGTTCTTGGTGATGCTGATGTCCCAGATCATCTTCGTGGCGGCTTCGTCCACGGTGAAGGGGGCGTGGCCGTTGGCTTTGGTGTCCGTCACAGCAACCACTTCATGGTCCACCAAGGCGTAGCCGTTGTAGCTGGCGTGGCCATGTTCGAATCGGCTGCTGCTGAACACCTGCGACCCGCGTTGGGTATCGTACAGGATCACCGGCAGGGGCAGGGTGGTGTGGCCAAAGAGGTGCCAGCCGTGCTCATCTCCGATATGGTCCATGATGAGTTTGCCGGCATTGAAACGGCCACCATTGTGCTCCACTTCCTCCTCGATCAGATCAGGAGCATCGGGATCGGTCTCGATGGCATGTACCACGGCATCGTTCACGGGGTCTTGGCCGTGAACGTCATGCTGCGCGTAGGCGGCGCCTAGAAAGAGGCTTCCGATCAGGAGGGACGCGGTGCGCAGCAGGTTCGGGATCGACATCAAAGTAGGGTTGTACCCCTGTTTGCGGCCGCGAAGGTAGAATTCATCGGCGAATGATGGAAACCCCATCGTAGAGTTCCTGGCGTAGTTGTGTCAAAAGCCGTGAAAGGCGAGGGCTCCGGGATGCAGCGAACTACCGTTTCCCAGTCTCTTTGAAAAGGTACACCATGGAACCAGCAATACCCAGCAGGCTAAGAGCTATGGTGAGTATGGGATATTTCCAACCGATCTGTTCGTCCAGCCAATAACCGGCGAAGCAGGAGGCCAGGATGATCCCGATCATGGTAAAACCCAAACCGGTGTACCGCAGGTAGCTGTTGTACCCTTGCCGGACCTCCTCGGCGGATTTCTTCTCCTCTTGCTTGATCATGGGCGCGGTGCCGTGCGCGAGAGGCGCAATAAGCGCGCTGTGCTGAAGACCAAGTACGCGAGGTAGAGCACGGCGAAGCACAGCGCCAATGGTACGATCACGGGCTTCGGGGCGACAAGCAGTAGCACGACCAAAACGAACACGGAGAGGAACATCTTGATCACCAGCCCGGTCATGAAGCGGCGCACGGATCCTTGCGGATCGGTAGAGAGATTGCCCTCCTGCCAACGATGGAGGAAGAAGGTGGTGGCCGCGAAGTAGATCAGCGTGAAGAGGTAATGCAGTGTCAGCGGCGCACGGACGGCCTTAAGGATGGCGAACGCGGCTACGCCACAGGCCAAGGTGAACACCGTAAGAGGGATAAGGAACGACCGTTGTGGGGTCGTCATGCTGCCAAGGTCAACAGTAGCTTAGCGAGCGGCCTGCTGGTGCTCTGGACGCGCAGCAGGAGTGTTGTCGGTGCGGAGGCGAACAGGGTCCATCTCCTTCACCACACCACCGCCCATACTGCAGTTGCCGGTGAATATGGCACCCGGCTCGATGGCCAGCTTCTTCGTGTTGATGTCGCCCTGCAGTTTGGCGGTGGCCTTCAGGCTTAATAGGTCTTGGCAGTTCACCTTGCCGATCACGGTCCCTTCAATATCCGAACTCTGGCAGATCACCTCGCCTTCGATCACGCCGGTCTGCCCCACGATCACACGACCACGTGCGTTTACGGTGCCTTTCACCCGGCCATCGATACGGATATTGCTATCGCTCTTGATCTCCCCCTCGATGGAGGTTCCCTCCATGATGCTGTTGATCTTGCCTGGGCTTACGGGTTCTGCGGTCTTGTTCATCATGGGTGCAGGGTTCGCAGGTTTATCACTTCGGAACATGGTCCCTTGGGTATTAAGGCGAGTAGGGTAAGGGTCAAAGATAGGTTTGGCGTCCGGTTATCCTACTGATGGTCAAGGTACTTCTCACTGAAGAACGTGGTGTAGCCCTCCACGTCCTTGCTGCGGAACAACTGGGCGTAGTTCTCGGCACCGATGGCGAAGGCGGGATAGCCTTGATCATTGATACCCACCAACTGCTCGTTCCCGCTATTGAAAAGGGCGTGGTATTCCATGGCTTTTTCCTTGGATTCGAAGGGGCTTAACAGCACTACTTGGTGTTGTGGGTCCAGGAAGCTGCTGGTGATCTCCACGGGCGTGGCCGGGAAATAATCGCGGTTGAAAGTGGAGATGCTGATCTTGATCGCATTCATGTCCGAGCCCTCGTTGGGCACGATCAGGGCGAAGAAGTGCTGGCCCTGCTCGTCCTTGTATTCGGCCTTCACGGCTGAAGCGCGTTCGGGTGGTGCGCCGCCGGACGCGCTGCGGTCCAATGCGGCCAACAGCTCGGTCGCTGCGCGTTCCTCATCGGTGCCCGGGAACTTCACCTTGACCTCTGTCAATGCTGTACGGAAGCCACTGATATCACGCAAGCCACCGATCGCCATGGCCCGTAGGATATGGTATTTGGCAAGGAAGTGGTTGCGCGGTCCATTCTCGATGACCCCGTTGCACGAAGTGATCACGGAGTTGTACATGTACTGCCGGTAACGGTCGTACACCTCCTTGTAAGCAGCCTCCTCCACGGCCCTGCGCGCTTCGTCCGCCTGCAGGATGTTGGGGTCTCGGACCAACCGTGCGAACTCCGAGTCGGGCCAGCGCTCCAAGATGATATCGGCATAGTATTTCGAGCCGGAGCCGTCCGGAGCGAAGTAGTTGGTGGTCTGTTCCTTCTCCAGATAGATCCGGTAGAGTTGGTAGAAGCTCTCGGGCGTATAGCGGCATTCCTCGAAACGGCTGTTCAGGACCTCGAAACTTTCGATCGCGTTGTCGGCATCCTTCAGTTGCTCCTTGTAGATCATGCCACTGATGTAGTGGGCACTGCAAACCTTGGCGTTCGACGCCTCCAATGCGGCGTCATCCTTGGGGATGTCCTTGGTGTAGAACGAGGGGTCCTTCCATTCACTTTCCTTCTTGTCCTTCTCCTCCTTCCCGTCCTCCGTTCCCTCACCTTCGCTTTCCGGGATGTTCTCGGTCAAGGCGCTACCGCTTTTGTCCTTGCGTCGCCAATCATCCTCCAGTTTGCGGTTGCCCCATTTCTTGCGGAAGCTGGAAAGACCGCGTCCGATCTGTTGCGGATCGTAGAAGTACCAAGTGCCTCGGCCAACACCGGCCGTTGCTGTCGGTGGTGGCTTGTCGCTATTGGGGTTTGCCTCGGCCTGCGCTCTGGCTTCTTCCTCGGCCGCGAGTTTGGCGGCCTCTTCGTCCTCGCGTTCGCGGATCATACCGCGGATCTTCTTCTCCAGGTCCTTGGGGTCCAACTTGGCTAGGCCTTGCAGGCTATCTTCCAGCTCTATGATGGCCAGTTGTTCCACCAATTCGCCAAGGACACGGGCACGCGTCTTCACCTCATCGATGCGGATGTGGGTCTCGGCCATCAAGGTCTGTGTGGAGTCGTAGTACCGCTGCGCATCGGGGTATGCACGATCATCGAAGTAGATGTCGGCGAGGCGCAGGAAGGTCTTGGCTTTCTGCTTCTGGTCTGTGGTGCTCACCCTTGCGCTGGTGAGCAATTGGTCTATGGCTGCGGAATCCTTACGCTCTTTAAGGTCGATGTCGGCTATGGCGTAATGCAGCATATCAAAGTGATCGATGTGCTTCTCATCCCGTAGCATGCGGTCCAGTTTGCGCCGGATCTCCTTGCTTTCTCCTTTGTTGAAGGCGAGCGCTTGGAAGATCTGCGTATGGAACGCCATTTCGTACGGCGGATTCATTCGTCCCACGGCGGCGAACTGCTTGATCGCCTTATCGTCCAAGCCCTTCAGTTGGTATAGCTGCGCCAGGATGAACGCCCAACGCACGCGGTCTTTCTTGCTCTGCGCGTTGGGTATGGCGGCTTCAAGGTGGATGATGGCATCGTCCACTTTGCCACGCTTCAGCTCCAGTTCGGCTTGCACGGCTTCCAGTTCGCCATGGTCGAATTTCTTGGGGAGCTTCTTCTCTTCCTTCACTTGGTCCAACGCGCTTTGGGCCTTGCCGTATTGTTCCAATTGGATGGCGGTCCGGGCCAGCCACACCAAGCTTTCGGTCTGGCGGTTCTCGCCCTTGAACCGGCGGCTCACGTAGGTGAAACCGCGCTCAGCCTCGGAATAGTTGCGCTTGTAGAACTGGCTCTTGGCGATCACGAACCAAGCATCATCGATCCACTTGTTCTTCTCCTTGCCCTCGATGTTCATCGTGTGGCGATCGATCACCACCGAGCACTTGTCGATGCACTTCTCCAGATCGGGTATGGCGGCCTTCGCTTGCGCATCGGTCCCGTATACGAAGAGCGGGAGCACCTCATCGTAATTGTCCACATGCGCGGTCTCGATACCGGCGATGACCTCCTTCAGCTTCTCGTTCCCATTGAACCAGCCATTGTCGCGGGCCGTGAGTTTGTGGTAGGTACGGTTCAGGAAGGCGTCCTTTTCCTGAGAGCACGCCACGAGTAGCAGCACGGCCAAGGCCAATAGGCCTGCAAAGCGATGGGATGTGCGAATAACCAAGGGTTCCGGTGCGGATAACTACGAACGGGCGAAGTTATTTCATCGGGGTCGAACACGGGACTAGGCGGACCAAGAGGAAAGCGGGAACGGATCGGCGACGGGAACAGCCCCGATATTTGTCCGAGATGGTCGTCCCCACCCCCCAACGCACGCCGGCAAAGCACCGCAAAGGGCGCTGGTTCCGCAAGTTGAAGGACCGCTACCGGCTGTTGCTGATCAACGACAGCACGTTCGAGGAGCGGTTCAGTATGCGTCTCAATCGGCTGAACGTGGGTCTTCTGGCAGTCTTTGCCTTTGCGCTCTACGGGGCCTTCGTCACGGCGGTTATCGTCCTCACACCGCTCAAGCGCTTCATCCCGGGGTATGCCGACCAGGAAACAAAGCGCAATGCCTACCGTAGCTTGGTGTTGGCCGATTCACTGGAGCTGAAGTTGCGGCAACGCGACCTTTACATCGAGAACCTGCGTTTGGTGCTCAGTGGTGAAGCCAAAGCCGATAGTACCACCCTGTTCGCGCCCTTGTTGGCGAAACCCGTTGCCGCGGACATGGTGGCCAATGAGGCGGATAGTTCGCTACGGGCGCGCATCGCCAAGGAAGAGGCATACAGCCTTAATGAAGGGCGGGCAACTGCGGACCGCCGGGAGTTGGCTGGGATCTACTTCTTCCCACCTCTGCGTGGGATCGTGACCACCATGTTCGATAGGGGGGAGGACCACTTCGGCATCGACATCGTGACAGCGGCTGATGCAGCTGTGAAAGCCTGTTTGGCAGGAACGGTCACCTTGGCGAGTTGGACTACCGATGCGGGACATGTGCTGCACATCCAGCATGCCAATGACGTGGTCAGCATCTACAAGCACAACAGCGTATTGCTGAAGAAGGTGGGCGATAAGGTAAAGGCCGGTGAAGCCATTGCGATCGTGGGCAACAGCGGCGAACTGACCACCGGGCCGCACCTGCATTTCGAACTTTGGCTCAACGGCGAACCCGTAGATCCGCAGGCATACATGGTGTTCCAATGAAAGCGCAAGGGCAGGAGCGAGCGCGACCGGTCCGTGGGCCCAACCAGTGCTCCTGCTCATACCCATGCGCCTGCCCCTGCTCATGAGCCTCAAGTCCGCCATCGCCAAGCCCTATGCACATCGCGTGACGAATGCGGTAATGCGTCGCGCGCTGGATCCGGTTGCTACGCAGTTGGAAGTATTGAAGGAATTGGTCCGCTTCGGGGGCGATACTTCCTTCGGCCTGCAGCACAAGATCCACGCGGTACGGGACCATGCCGGATTGGTGCAAGCTGTTCCGTTGCGGGACTACGAAGGGTTCAAGCCGTACATCGAGCGCATCATGTTCGGCGAGTTGGATGTGTTGTGGCCCGGCAAGCCGCTCTACCTGTGCAAGACCAGCGGCACCACCAGCGGGGCCAAGTACATCCCCATCACCAAGGAGAGCCTTCCCAACCACATCAGCAGTGCCCGCCGCGCGTTGCTTGCTTACATCGCCCACAGCGGCCACACCGATTTCGTGGATGGTAAGATGATCTTCCTGCAAGGCAGCCCGGTATTGACCAAGACCGCGCACATCCCCAGTGGTCGTCTCAGTGGCATCGTCGCCAACCATGTGCCTACGTATCTGCTCAGGAACCGCATGCCCAGTTACACCACCAACACGATCACGGATTGGGAAACGAAAGTGGAAGCGATCGTAAGTGAGACCATGCGTGCGGACATGCGCTTGATCAGTGGGATCCCTGCTTGGGTGCAGATGTACTTCGAGCGCTTATTGGCACGCACGGGCAAGGCCAATGTGAGGGAGGTGTTCCCCAACTTTTCGTTGTTCGTGTACGGCGGCGTCAACTACGCGCCTTACCGCAGCCGCATGGAAACGCTCATCGGGGGATCGGTTCCAAGTGTGGAGTTGTTCCCGGCGAGCGAAGGCTTCATCGCCTACCAGGACAAGAGCAACGAAGAAGGCTTGCTGCTCGTGTTGGACAACGGCATTTACTACGGTTTCCTACCCGTCGATGGCGGATCCTCACACGTTGCCATGCCGGGCGAAGATCTGGCATCTCACAAAGGCCGTGTTCTATCGATCGCCGAAGTAGAGATCGGCGTCAACTACGCCTTGGTCCTCTACACCAACGCAGGCCTATGGGGCTACGAGATCGGCGACACGGTCAGGTTCGTTTCATTGTCACCGCCACGCATCGTGGTCACGGGCCGCACCAAGCACTTCACCAGCGCGTTCGGCGAGCACGTGATCGCGGAGGAGGTGGAAGGCGCGCTGCAGGACGCCATGGCCGAAGAACCCTGCGATGTCAGTGAGTTCACCGTGGCACCACAACTCTCACCATCGGAGGGCTTGCCTTACCACGAGTGGTTCATCGAGTTCACTGCACCACCTTCGGATCCACCGCGTTTCGCGGTGTTGATCGATGCTTCCTTGCAGAAGCGCAACGGCTATTACAAGGACCTGATCACCGGAAAGGTGCTGCGACCGTTGGTGATCAACGCGGTTCAACGCGGTGGATTCGCAGCGTTGATGAAAGCGCGCGGTATGAACGACGCCCAGAGCAAGATGCCGCGGTTGGCCAACGACCGGCGCTACGTGGAAGGGCTTTGACCCATCTAGATCAGTTCTTCACGAATCGCTGCGCGACAATTCGTCCGCTACTGGTGCAACGCATCACATAAAGTCCGGACTTCAGTTCCGACACATCAACTAAACCCAGTCCGTTGACGGAAGCGATACGATGTACAACACGCCCTTGAGCATCCAGCAAGTCGGCTTGATCGACGACCATTCCGTTCGGAAGGGCGAGCATCAACAGGTCGTCAACAGGATTCGGGAACAACGCAAAACCATTTGTGCTCAAGGGTTCCGGCAGTGCTGTCGAAATGATCGAGATCGGTTCCGAAGGTGCCGAGAAACAGCCTTCTGCATCGCTGGTCACGACGTGATAGGAACCAACGCTTGCGGGGTTGTAGCAGTTGCTCGTTGCGCCGTCGACAGGGCCGTTGTTCAGGAACCATTGCACCCCGGCAGCTTGTCCTGTACATAGTTCACCATCCACTTCGAACACGGCAGGAGCCGCACCGTTCATCGGGCACTGCAATTGCGCGCGGTAGATGTCGCCGGTGTTGGCTACACCGATAAATGCACCATCGATCAAGGCAGCATCACCGAAGGTGGCGTTGAACACCTCGCCGATAAAATTCTCCCAGGTCACACCGCTATCCACGCTGCGCACGGTCTGTCCGCGTTGGCCCACGGCATATCCTGTATCGGCATCGGTGAAGATGATCGACTTTGTGTAGCTCGGAATACTGCCCATGGTTTCCCAAGTAGCGCCGCCATCGATCGTACGTGAGCCAGCCCCCGCACCGCCGGTCCATCCGCGCAACTCATAGTGGAAGAACACGGTGAATTATTGTGCTGGAACTTGGGGTCCCTGATCGATCCAATTGACACCACCATCGATGGTCTTGTACACGTTGTTGCCCTCACCGGCCGCATAGCCCATGAGTTCCGTAGGGAAATATCGTATCGTACGGATTGCTGGCCTGCGTATACGCCCACGCGCCGCCGCCATTCGTTGTTCGGTAGAAGCCGCCGGAGAGATTGCCGCCCCCAACGATGTACGTGCTGGGTGTGAACGCTTGCACACAGCGGATCGCGACTTGCGGTGTGGTGATGCCGGTTTGTATCGTCTCGAAGAAGTCTGCTGTGTGGTTCGCACCTACAACACCTAAGCCATCATCACGCAGGTGAATTCCCAAACCGCCGCCCACAGAGCCGTTCCAATGCCGACCTCAATCCGTGGTGCGCACGAAACCGGCCTCGAAGCCTTGCAGCCCGTTGACCCCCACGCCGACACCGATGCCATTGGCCGCGAAACTCACCTTGTTCAGACCAGTGTGTGGCACACCACGGTAGACCACTTCCCAACTAGCACCCAGGTCCATGCTTCGGTAGATATAACCACTAGCCCCGGTCATCAATCCTATTCCGGCGCCACCGAGATCCACGGCGAACCGTTCGCGACCATCCCAAGCGGTTTCCGTCCACGTATCCCCGCCGTTCGTGTTGCGGATAGTGCGGCCTCACGCGCCGCACGCGAAGAGCACATCACCTTGCACAGAGAGGTCCTCCATGCTGTACGTGGTAGGGGAGCCTTGCACCACCCACGTGTTGTCGCCGTCATCTGTGCCGATGATCAGGCCTACGCTGCCCACGCCTATACCATGTTACGCATCGAAGAAGTGCATGTGGCGAACGTTCACCAATTCGTGTGTCGGTAGCGGATCCCAGACCACGCCACCATCGGTTGTGCGAAAGAGGTCCGCACCAGCACTGGCGAAACCCAAGAGTTCATCCACGAACGCGAAGCAGAATACCTGCCCGGTGCTGTCTTCCACCTGCTGCATCCAAGTTCCACCACCGTTTATAGTGTGGTAGATCTGGCCATCCTCTGTTCCCAAGGACCCGAGCGTGTCGTTCACGAAGTAGATGGCACTGGCGTGGCCCGCACCGAATACGGAGGTCGTGTTGATGTTGTCGAAGCCATCCTGAGTGTCATAGGAGCGGCCACTGTTCCCCGCGACGATGCCGCGTTGATCATCCCACATCCAGATCGCATTGGGTGAATAAGCGAGGTTGTTCGCCTTACGCTCCCGATCCGCTCCCGCATAGGAGGACTTCAAGATCGACCGCATAGCCGTTCGAACCACTGGTCATTTGTAGGCCCACCAACTCCGATCGGGACTTCGGTGATGTGACCAACTCCCATTGCTGGCCGGAGCTGGGCACGGCGATGGCCGCGCCAGGTGCGGCGAGGAATGTGGAACGAAGGAGCCTCGTAGGGACGGTAACGTTCCGAAGAACGTCCGTCCCGTACATGCAGAGCTGCACCCGGTTCACCGGCGATCAGCCGATCACGACAGCATCCGGGTAGCGCTTCTTCCAGAACTCCAGCGCCTTCAAGTTGCCGAGGGTGATGACGGTGCGATGGTCCAACCGCACTTTGATGGCTTGCAATCCTTCCTTGATCGGCTGCGAGAGAATGAGTTTTTGTTTGGCGCGTGGCATGGCGTATAGGGTATTGGTTCGTTGGAAGTGTATACGATGATCGCGTGCCAAATGGACCAGCGTCCCTGCATACCAACGCATTGCCTTTCCCATAGGGCCTTTCCCGAATTTGGCCATTTCCTTGGACCCCCTACTGGTGTGGAGCTGTTTCCCCAAGCTTTCGTAGGCCATTCCACAGATCACCCCCGGTTGTGGACCTTTACGCCGGAATGGAAACTACGATCGGCACCGATCTGGATCGCGCGACAGCTATGCTCCGTGCAGGCGAGGTTGTGGCCATACCCACGGAAACAGTGTACGGTCTGGCAGCGAACGTCTTCGATGAGGGCGCTGTGCTCAAGATCTTCCAAGTGAAGGAACGCCCTTCCTTCGATCCGTTGATCGTTCATCTCGGTAGAAAAGAGGATGTCCACGGCATTGCCCGCGAACTGCCACCCGGCGCACAGGAATTGATGGACGCCTTCTGGCCGGGGCCGCTCACACTCGTTCTTCCGAAGCGGTCGGAGGTGCCCGATATCGTTACAAGCGGCTTGGACACCGTCGGTGTGCGTATGCCAGCACATCCTATGGCGCTCGAACTACTTCGTTCCTTGGGCTTTCCGCTAGCAGCGCCCAGTGCGAATCCGTTCGGGTACATCAGTCCCACCACAGCGCAGCACGTGGCGGACCAGCTCGCCGATCGGATCCCCTATATTTTGGACGGAGGTCCATGCACGATAGGGGTGGAGAGCACGATCATTGGTTGGGAACCGAAAGTTTCCGGCTGGCAACTGTACCGTCCCGGTGGCATACCCGTGGAAGCCATTGAAGAAGTGATCGGTTCGTTGGGAACAGGCCCGAAGCACGTCGTGCCAGTTGCGCCGGGTATGCTGGAAAGCCACTACGCTCCGCGAAAGCCAGTGCATTTGGGTGAAGTGGAAGTCCTACTGGACCGGTTCGCCAACGCCCGTGTCGGCATCATCAGCTTTCAGCACCATTACGCTGGGCATCGATGCGAGACTCTCTCCGAACGTGGTGACCTGAGCGAGGCTGCGCGCAAGCTCTTCGCGGCTCTTCGTGTGCTGGACGCGAGCACTGTCGACGTGATCCTCACCGAGGAGTTCCCGAACGAAGGCCTTGGCCGGGCAATAAACGATCGGTTGCGGCGTGCTTCTGCCTCCAAGGTGAAGGAAGCGTGATCCGCGAATTCGCTTACTATTCAATTGTGCTGTGCTGCTCATGCAAGCTGCTTCGCGCAATTGCATGAAGAGCGCGCGCTGTCGATCGGCATATCGGCATCATCAATTCTGATCGCGCCCCTTCAGATCCATCAGTTGGAAAACGAGATCGGAGCATTGAAGGGCTTGCCGTCCTTTGGTGCCAATGTGGGTCTCCATATGCGATATCTTTCGAAGAAAACGCCACAGAAGATCTGGTTCAGCGTGGGTCATGAGTATGGCGCTTACTTCCCAAGAGTGCGTATTGAGATCCCCGCAGGGTACACGGAAAAGGGCGCCTTCGCTGCATTTGAAGAAGTGCATACGCCAGGGGGTAAAAGCAGCAGTGTTCGACAATGGTTCGTGAAAACAGGTTGTTCATTGCCGGTCGGTACCTCGTTCAAAATTGACCCCTACGTTGGTCTTGGGATAACAGAGACCACCTTGGCCACTCTGTTCGCGCCCCTGCCTCTCTACAACGACTCCCTCGGTTATGGCACTCTAGCACTGCAGTATGGGTTCGTAAAGGCCGTAGCCCCCACCATACGCCTGGGCGTGGATCTCTGTATGGCCTCCGCTCGTCGGAGCACATTCGGGATCGGCGTGCTCGGGGTATATAGCGCATCGTACATAAGCGGTGCCTGCGTGCTGTTGCCAAGTACAACATCGAGCTCTTCCGGTGAGATCACGGGATCACTCAGCTATCTTGGGCTATGTGTGTCGTACAGGTTCGATATTGGTAAAGCACCGGCGTTCTTGTTCGATCCCGGTTGGCCGCATGTGCCAGCCCGGTCTGAGTGAGCCCTGATCTTCATTTGTCTCCGTTCCTCCTCGAAGCGCGATCTTTGCACCTTCCTGGTTGCGATCAGAGGTTCATGCCCACATGAGCCGATAGTCACCGGACCTCATGAAACGCATCGCCATCCTCGGTTCCACCGGCTCCATCGGCACACAGGCCTTGGACGTCGTTCGCGAACATCCGGACCACTTCGAGGTGGAGCTGCTAACCTGCGGCAACAATGTGGATCTGTTGGTGGAACAGGCGTTGGAATTCAAGCCCAACGCCGTTGTTATCGGTGATGCTTCGCGCTTGGCCGAGGTAAAGGACATCCTTTTTCCGGCGGGCATCAAGGCGTATGCAGGTGCCGAAGCGCTGGAGCAGTGCGTGCGCATGGAGGACATCGAACTGGTGCTGACGGCACTGGTCGGGTACGCCGGATTGCGCCCCACGTTAGCGGCTATCGATGCAGGCAAGCACATCGCCCTAGCGAATAAGGAAACGTTGGTCGTTGCCGGCGAAATGGTCACGAAGCTGGCAAAGGAGAAAGGCGTGAACATCTACCCGGTGGATAGCGAGCACAGCGCGATCTTCCAATGCCTCGCTGGCGAATGGCACAACCCGATCGAGAAGATCGTGCTGACCGCGAGCGGTGGTCCGTTCCGTGGATGGTCACGCGAACAGCTTGCGAAAGTGACCCGTGCGCAAGCGCTGAAACATCCCAACTGGGCGATGGGTGCGAAGATCACCATCGACAGTGCCAGCCTGATGAACAAGGGTTTGGAGGCGATCGAGGCCAAGTGGTTGTTCGAGCTTCGGAAGGAGCAGATCGAGATCATCGTACATCCGCAGAGCATCATCCACAGCATCGTGCAGTTCCGCGATGGCAGCATGAAGGCGCAGATGGGCCTGCCGGATATGAAGCTGCCGATCCAGTACGCCATGGCCTATCCGGATCGTTTACCTACCCAATGGCCGCGCTTCGAGTTCACGAAGTATCCGGCGCTAACCTTCGAACAGCCGGACCTCGTAGCCTTCAGGAATCTCGACCTCGCATTGCAAGCCATGGAGAATGGCGGCAACGCCCCTTGTGTCTTGAACGCTGCCAACGAAGTAGCTGTCGACCTTTTCCTCAAAGAGCGCATCGGCTTCTTGGAAATGAGCGACCTGATCGCACACACGTTGGAAGTCGTTCCCTTCATTCCGAAACCCGACCTCGCCGACCTTGAAGCCAGTGATGCCGAAGCCCGGCGCACGGCCCTCGAAAGCACACCTGCATGGAATTCCTGATCAAAGCATCGCAACTTCTTCTCAGCCTTTCGATCCTCGTGGTGTTGCACGAGATGGGCCACTTCCTGCCTGCCCGTTGGTTCAAGATCCGAGTGGAGAAATTCTACCTCTTCTTCGATCCTTGGTTCTCGCTTTTCAAGAAGAAAGTAGGGGACACCGAGTACGGCATCGGTTGGTTGCCGCTCGGTGGCTACGTGAAGATCAGCGGCATGGTGGACGAGAGCATGGACAAGGAGCAGATGTCCAAGCCGCCAGAGCCGTGGGAGTTCCGCAGCAAACCAGCGTGGCAGCGCTTGATCGTGATGGTCGGCGGCGTTACGGTGAACTTGCTGTTAGGCATGCTGATCTACATCGGTGTGCTCTTCACCTGGGGCCGCGAATACCTGCCCACGGAGAACGCGGTGTATGGCGTGCATCCGAGCAAGACGCTGGCCGCCCAAGGCGTTCAGGAGGGTGATAAGATCCTGTTGGTGGATGGCGTGAAACCCAAGACCCTGCTTGATGCGCAGAGTTCGATCCTGATCGATGGCGCACGGACCCTCGAAGTGGACCGCAACGGAGAGCATGTGAAGATCGATCTTGTTCCGAACTACTTCCAATTGGCCACGGACAGCGGTGAACGCGAGATCCTCGCAGTACGGTTGCCATTCTACATCGACACGTTGGAGGCGGGCAAGAACGCGGCGAAAAGTGATCTGAGAAAGGGCGATCGGATCCTCGCTGTGGATCATGCGCCTACGGTGTTCTATGAGGATTTCCGGAAGAGCCTTGGTACGAAAAAGGACAAGGAGATCGCGGTCACGGTAGTGCGTGGTAGCGACACGCTGGATGTCGCGGTACAGGTGGATGCCAACGGCAAGGTCGGCGTAGGTCCCATGAATTACACCAAACTGGTGGCCTTGGGCCATGGGTTCAAGACGGTGAAGGAGGATTACACCCTGCTCGGATCCATCCCAGCGGGCATCCAATACGGCTTGGAGACCCTGGGTAAATACGTCAGTTCCTTGAAACTCTTGTTCACGAAGTCAGGTGCTGGGCAGATCGGCGGCTTTGGGGCCATCGGCAGCATGTTCCCACCATCGTGGGACTGGCAGATATTCTGGAACATGACGGCCTTCCTCAGCATCATCCTCGCATTCATGAACATTCTGCCTATCCCCGCGCTGGACGGTGGTCACGTGATGTTCCTGTTATACGAGATCATCACCAAGCGCTTGCCCAACCAGCGGGTCATGGAGGTGGCGCAGATGGTGGGCATGGCCCTGCTATTCGGCCTCATCCTTTTCGCCAATGGCAATGACATCTTCAAGTGGGTCACCGGTAAGATGTAGAAGACACGTTGATGGCGGCCCGGTATTGCTGTGTTGGTGATAGCCCGGCCACAACAGGCCAAGCCGCGCTCGCCGGGAACCTCTTCCCGTTCTTCCCGTATACAGCACCATGCGTCATGTGTTGTTGATCGAGGACGATGCGTTGGTACGGAAGCTTCTCGAGAAGCGCCTCGTGTCCGCAGGATGGCAGGTCACTGCTCTCCGCGATGGCCGTGGCTTGTGCGATATCGTTCGCAGCGGGAAGCCGGACCTGATCCTAGTTGATCTAGGCCTCCCGCACATCGATGGCTTGGCGTTGGTGGAAGACCTCCGCGCGCAAGGCATCGACACTCCGGTGATGGTACTGACCGCCTACGACCTACCGCATTTGCAGGCTACCGTACGCAGTACCGGCGCCAACGAACTGGTGCAGAAACCGTACGATCCTGACGAATTGCTGATCCGCATGGTGCGGCTCCTCGCCGCTTGATGGACGACCTTCGTCCTCTTGTCGCGCTCAACATTCACACATGATGTCGTCGTCATCGGCCAAGGGTTGGCTGGTGTGGTATTGTCCGAGACGCTGACCTCGCGTGGCTTGCGCGTCATGGTCTTTGATGCGCCATTGGAGGGCCGTGCATCAGCCGTTGCAGCGGGCATGGTGAATCCGTTGGTGTTCAGGCGCACCTTGCTCAGTTGGCGGGCCTCGGAAATGCTGGCGATCGCCGGCGCGTTCTACCGCGATCTGCAACTCGATCATGAAGCATCGCTGTGGCATCCACTGCCCTTGATCGAACTTTTCCCCACGGCCCAGGAAGCGGGCATCTGGCAACTACGGATGAAGGATCCCGAAATGGGACGCTTCCTCGCCCAAGGCACTAGTACTGATCCTGCGATCCAAGCGATGCCACAACCGTATGGCCATGGTGAGGTAAAGCGGTGCGCATGGTTGGATGTCCGGGCAATGCTCGCCATCCATCGGAAGCGCTCACTTGCATCGGGAACTTTGGAGGAAAGGAAGATAGAGGAGGTGGATATTGTTCGATCTTCCGAAGGCGTTGAAATTCATGGTCGGTCAGCACCGTTGTTGGTGCATTGCGCAGGGCCGTTCTCCAAAACCGCAGGCATTGTGCCAGTGCGCGGCGAAGGTCTCACCGTGCATATTCCGGGATTGAACCTTGGATCTATGCTGCATCGCGGTGTGTTCGTGATCCCCATTGGGAACGACCTGTACCGGGTCGGCTCCACGTTCGCTTGGGACAATGTCTGGTGCGGGGCCACGGCCGAAGCGAGGCGCTGGTTGCTGCAACAGTTGCAACGATCCATCCAGCAGCCTGCAGAGGTGGTAGACCACTGGGTCGGCGTGCGCCCTGCCTCGCGCGACCGCAGACCAGTCCTAGGGCGTATCGGGCCGAATGAAGCCGTGTTCAATGGGCTTGGATCCCGTGGCGTTCTGCTAGCGCCATGGTCAGCGCAGCATCTGGCGGATCATCTGCTGAACGGAGCACCGCTGGATCTAGCAGTGGATCCTACGCGCTTCAGGGCCTAGCGCTCGCGTTCCTCTTCAGCGATCACATCGGCCAATGAACGCCGGTGGAATTTCACGCTGAAGCGGTCGTAATTGAGACGCACATCGGCATTGATCGGTTTGGATACGCCGGAAAGGTCCCAGTTCAATAAGGGATAGCGCTGGGCGAAGGCCGATGGTTCTTCGTGTACCACGAACTCGGCATGCTCGAATCCTTCCGGGTAGTCACTGCCTGGTTTCGGTGCAGGAAGCTCGACCACTGTGATCGATCGGCCCTCGAATAGGAAAGGTTCGTTGAGCTGGAACGTCGCGATCGGCCTACCTCCGACCTGGTGCTCTCCCAGGAATGTTCCACGTTGTGCGAGCATCGTTCGCAGCACTTCATAGCGCCCCATGTCCTCAACACGGTAGCACAAATGGTCAAGTTCAAAGGCGCTCACATCGACCCCATCACCACGCAAAGCGGCGAAGAGACGATACAGCAGATCGGTCGGGTCGAGCGGTCGCATAGCACGCGAAGATCGCACGAACGGTCACGGCACGCCGTTGGATGTGCGTTCGTGCGCCGCACCTTTGCTGCCGAACACAATTCCCGCATGCGACTTGTACGATCCTCGTTCCTCCTTTTCGCCGTTGTTACGCTCTTCGTTACCTGCCGGTCCAACCGTTCGGTCGTGAGTACTGAACCCACAACGAAGGACCCGCGTTGGGCGGTCGTTGATTCGCTCAGCGACAAAGGCCAGTACGCAACAGCATTGGAGCGTACCGAAGCCTTGTTGACCGAGGCGCAGGCTTCTGGCGAATGGCGCACCGAGTTCCGTGCGTGGATGTACCGCACCCGCTTCCAAGGCTTCATCGGAAAGGATGTGGACAGCAGCATGCAGCAGCTCGAAGCGCGGGCAAGGACGAGCCCGGTCCCCTTGCAACAGTTGTTGTACTCCGCCGTAGCAGAAGGATGGTGGAGCCGCTACCAGATGGATCGCTGGCGGATCCTGGAGCGCACCACCATGCAAGAAGATGGTAATGATCCGGCGACTTGGTCGCAAGCCACCTACATGCGCAAGGTCATCGATTCGTATTCCGCCTCGCTCGCGCCGGGTGATACCTTGAAGCACATCCCTGTCGGTGAGCTGGGTGACCTGCTAGCGGGTGATGAAGGAACACGCGAGTTGCGGCCTACGCTGTACGATATCCTGGCGCATCGGGCACTTGCTGTCTACACGAATCCAGAGACACGTCTCACAGAACCATCATGGCGCTTCAAGCTGGACGACACAAAGGATTTCGATCTTTTCGAGCCGTTCGTGTTCCGCACGCTGCAACACCGTGATAGCACTGCGTGGGAGTTCCAGGCCATGCGGTTGTACCAAGCGCTGGAGCGCAAGCACTTGAACGATGATACGCCGGATGCCCTGACCGATGTTGTGCTGCAACGGCTCAGCTACGTGCGTAGTACCAGCACGTTGGTGAACAAGGACTCGCTTTACCTGACCGCGCTGGAGACACTGCGTTCCAGACTCGTGAACGACACGTGTTGGGCCGAGGTAACGGTCGCTATTGCGCGGTGGCATGCGGACGAAGGGGCCCAATACCAGCGCCTCGCAGGCGAACAATGGAAGTGGGAAAAACGTACCGCGCGGGATCTTTGCGATGAAGCGATCGCACGCTTCCCCGGTTCGTTCGGCGCGAAGAATGCCGCCGCCTTGAAGGCCGCGTTGGAGCAGCCGTCCATCGAAGTTCAGGTTGAAGATGCGGTTATCCCCAACGAGGTTTCGCAACTCGCATTGACCTGCACGAACGTCAAGCGCGTTCGCTTGCGTGCGGTGAAAGATCCCGTTGACATCAACGCGCTATTCGAACAACGGAACGATCAAGCGAAATGGTTGTTGGCCCAGCGTCCTATTGCCGAATGGGAAGTGGACCTTCCGGATGATGGCGACCTGAACAGTCACCTTATCGAGTTGCCGATCCGTGGTCTTGCGCTCGGGCGTTACAGTATCATCGTAAGCGGTTCCGAAGGCTTCACGGAGGAAAAGGACTTGATCGCGCATACGCCGTTCTGGGTCACCACGTTCGCACTTTCGCAGCGTACCACGAATGGCGAACAGGAACTGCTCGTATTGGATCGCACCACGGGCACACCACGGGTTGGTGTGAAGGTGGCAGCGCACTTCCGCACGAACACGTATCAGGAAAAGCCGCAGTTCACCAAGCTTGCGGACGTCGTCACCGATGCCGAAGGGCGTGCTCATGTTCCGTACAAGGATGCCCAAGGCATGTTCATCTGGTCCGTGCGCGACGGGGATGACCACTTCCAATCGCAGGCCAACTGGTCATACGCAGATCCCGAGCAACCGGAGCAGGAGAACACCCGCACTTGGTTCTTCACGGATCGCGCGATCTACCGGCCCGGTCAGGAGATCTTCTTCAAAGGCATTGTCACGACCCAGCGCGGGAAGCAGGCCGAAGTGAAGCCGTCGTTCAAGACCACGGTCCGCTTCTACGACGTGAACGGCGAACAAGTGGATTCGGCGAAGGTGACCACCGATGAATTCGGCGCCTTCCACGGGAGCTTCAAAGCACCACAAGGTGTCCTGACCGGCACCATGCGCATCGATGACGAGCACGGCGGGCACTCTTTCCAGGTGGAGGAATACAAGCGGCCAACGTTCGAAGTGGTCTTCGATCCGATCACGTCGGCAGCGAAGTTGGAGCAGGATGCAACGGTGAGCGGTGTCGCGAAGAGCTATGCCGGAGTACCACTTGATGGTGCCGTTGTGAAATGGACCGTGAAGCGTGGTGCGCGTATGCCGTGGTGGTGCGGTTGGGGATGGCGCGGGCTGCCTTGGGGGCAGGAAACGGAGATCGCCAGCGGTGAAGCGTTGTGCGATGCGCAAGGCAAATTCACAGTGCTGTTCAAAGCACTCGCGGATCGAACCTTCCCGGAAAGTGCCGACCCGACATTCTTCTACACGGTGGATGCAGAAGCAACGGACATCACCGGAGAAACGCAGCGCGGGAGTACCTCGCTGAACGTCGGTTACCGCAGCATCGATATATCGATCAACGTTGGTGAAGCGCTGGACCGCAATACGACCGACAGCATTGATGTGCGGATGAAGAACCTGAATGGTCAGGACATTGATGTCCCCATGGATGTGCGCATCGTGGAACTTGTCGCGCCCATGGATGCACCGCACCGCGAACGCCTTTGGGAGCGCCCGGATAGGATACTCGAAGGAGAGCTGCAAACAACCAGCTTTCCCGAAGACCCGATGAGTTGGTTGGCGCGTGCGACGCGGTTGGAGAGCAAGGCGCATGTAGCCAATGGTAAGGCCTTGCCGGTGCGCGGCATGGCCGATTGGACCGTTGGCCTCTATCGCATCGAAGTCACCGCGAAGGATGCCGCTGGCAAAGAAGTGAAGGCGAGCAAATTGGTGACGCTATACGATACCACTATCCAGAACACGGGCTTCTTGAACGAGGCATTCCATTTGGAACCGATCGTAGTGAAATGTGAGCCGGGGGAGAAGGCGGCCATACTGTTGAGCAGTGCATTACCCATCGGTCGTGTGCTTATGGAGGTGGAGCGCGACGGCCGCATAGCCGTGAGCAGGCGGTTCACGCTGAACAAGGGACAACAACTCGTTGAGCTTCCTGTCGGGGAGACCGATCGTGGTGGTTTCGCGGTGCATTTCCTGTGTGTGGAGCGCGGACGAGTTCATAGCACCACCCAATGGATCGATGTGCCATGGACCAACAAGCAATTGCAAGTGGAGTGGATGAGCTTCCGCGACAAATTGTTGCCGGGATCCAAGGAAGAGTGGCGTTTGCGCATCACAGGACCGAAGAAGGAGAAGGTGGCGGCGCAGTTGCTCGGTGTGATGTATGACGCGTCGCTGGATCATTTCGTAATGAACGACTGGCCCATGTTCGAGTGGCCGATGAATAATGCGCAACGTGGCTGGAATAGGAATGAACCGTTCGGTGCATCGCACGGTCAGCAGATATACTACACCCAAGAGGTTCCTAGCGATACGATGCGGAACTACCCGGACCTGGATCTTGGTCTGGGTTTCACGAGGCACTATGGAGTGCGTGGAGGCTTCCAGATGATGGGTCTGGGGGCTGACAGTGACATGATGCAGCGATCGGAGGCAGGCAATGTGGCCATGGCTGCTACAGTCGCGAAAGGCAAACCTTCTTCCGACAAGAATGGAGTGGAGCTTGCAGGAACGGTCTCACAACAAGCTCCTGAGCAGCCATCGGCATCCGGCCAACAACCCATAAGGACCGACTTCCGCGAAACGGCCTTCTTCTTCCCGGAACTGCTCACCGATCGTGACGGTAGCGTTGTGCTGCGTTTCACCACGCCCGATGCACTCACCCGTTGGAAGGTGATGGGCCTCGCGCATACCAAGGACCTCAAGCTCGCCAGCTTCACGAAGGAGACCGTCAGCAGCAAACCGCTGATGGTCGTGCCCAACCTTCCGCGATTCCTTCGCGAAGGTGATCGGATCACGCTTACAGCAAAGATCAATGCCACGGAAGGCTCCGCAGTCGCCGGCACCGCACAACTGACGCTCTTCGACCCGACCACCAACAAGGACATCACAACATCGTTCACCAAGGAGAAGACCACACGTCCGTTCACGGCCGGGCCTGGTCAAAGTGCCAGTACCGGATGGGTGATCACCGTGCCTGCGGGTATTGATGTGGCGAGTGTGCGCATCACTGCCAATGCTGCTGGCATCGGCGATGGCGAAGAACGTCCGTTGCCGATCCTCACCGATAAAGTGTTGGTCACCGAGAGCATACCACTTTCCATCACCAAGGCCGGGACCAAGACGTTCACCTTGCCGAAGCTTGTGAATTCCGGGGTGGCCGGATCCACCTTGCAGCACAAGAATCTCAAACTGGAATTCACGCCGAACCCTGCGTGGTATGCCGTGCAGGCGTTGCCGTACCTGATGGAGTTCCCGCACGAATGCGCTGAGCAAACGTTCAGCCGCTATTACGCCAACCGCCTCGCGACACACATTGTGGAGGAGCGGCCAGCGGTGAAGAAGGTCTTCGCCGAATGGAGCGCCACGTCCACCGTGAAAGGGGCAGGGAATGAGGCCGCATTCCTCTCCGCATTGGAGAAGGATCCGGAGTTGAAAGGCGTGTTGCTGGAGGAAACACCATGGGTGATGAACGCCAAGGATGAAGGCGAACGCAAACGCCGGATCGCGCTCTTCTTCGATCTACAACGCATGTCGGCGGAGGAAGCGAGCGCGATGAAGAAGCTGCGAGAGATGCAACTGCCGACCGGTGCGTGGCCATGGTGGAGCGGAATGCAGCCGTCGCGCAACATCACGCAACACATCGTTGCAGGCTTTGGTCATTTGGAGGCGTTGAAGGCCGCCGATACACGCCCGGATGGTCCAAGCGAGCAGATGTTGCGAAACGCTGTGCGTTGGCTGGATAGTGAAGTGGAGAAGGACTACAAAGAGTTGCTGCGTAACACGAAAAAGGAAGATCTGGAGAAGTACGTGCCCAACGGAACGGACATCCAGTTCCTTTACGCACGCAGCTTCTTCCGCCGCTGGCCGTTCGATGGTGCAACACGTACCGCAACCGATTTCTACGTGCGTCGTGCGAAGGAGACGTGGCTCACCAACGGACTGCAGGAACAAGCGATGCTCGCATTGGCATTCGCTCGGCTGGACGAAGCACCGACCGCGCAACTTCTCCTGAAGTCATTGGGTGAGCGTGCCACGCGGAGCGAAGAGCTGGGCATGTATTGGAAGGGCTTCAATGTTGGACCCGACTGGTGGAGCTTCCCCACGGAGACGCATGCGCTCATGATCGAAGCGTTCCACGAAGTCGCGAAGGACAAGGCCAGCGTTGATGCCTTGCGCCAATACCTGTTGAAGTTGAAACAGACCACGGATTGGAAGACCACTAAAGCCACGGCCGAAGCTTGCTTTGCGCTGTTGCTGACCGGAGAGGATTGGTTGGAGCCGAAAGCGGGACCAGTGATCATGGTAGGTGCCGATCGTGTGAAAGCGGACAAGGCCGAAGCAGGCACTGGCTACTTCGAACAGTCATGGAACGGCGATCAAGTGAAGTCCGCGATGGGTGCGGTGACGGTGACCACGACCAGTGATGGTGTGCAATGGGGCGCATTGCATTGGCAGTACCTCGAACGGATGGATAAGGTGACACCGCACGAGAGTCCGTTCAGCATCAAGAAGCAAGTGACGTTGCACGAACAAAGCGATGCCGGTGCGGAGCTGATCACGCTGGACAAGGCGCGCTCGCTAAAGCCCGGCGACAAGCTCACCATCCGCATAGAGCTACGCACGGACCGTTACGTGGACTACGTTCACCTGAAGGACCTGCGCGCTGCGGGACTGGAACCAGTGGAAGCCATCAGCGGGTACAAGTGGCAAGGAGGGTTGGGCTACTACCAGAGCATCCGAGACGCTGGCATGCACTTCTTCTTCGACCGCATCGCGCCGGGCACCTATGTGTTCGAGTACGACCTGCGCGTCACCCACGCTGGTGACTTCAGCAATGGCATTACCACGGCGATGTGCATGTATGCGCCGGAGTTCTCGTCGCACAGTGAGGGCGTGCGTATTTCCATAGGGAACCATTGACCCTTGCCGGACCTTTCGGCGGGGCTTTGTATGTTGCCGGTCTCCAACACGCCTTACCTACTAAGGGTGAACGATGATCTGTGCGACCAAGCGTGGCATTGTCTATGTTTACAAGACATCCCAAAACCACCAAACTATTTGCGCGATGCACTCTTTTCTCGGAACTCTTCTGATCGCTTCGATCTTGCCGTCCTCTGGCGAACTGATGGCACAGAATGCTTTTGCCTTTACCGTGTCAGTAGTGGGGAGCACATCCGGCCCCATTGATGGTGGCAACGTGCAAAAGGGACGAGAGAGGACCATCATCGGTTATAGCCTGAGCCATGAGATGAATTCTCCGCGCGATGCTGCTGGTATGGCTACTGGGAAGCTGCAATACAAGCCTGTTACGTTGACCTTGGACACGGACAAGGCCGCCCCCTTGTTAATGAGCGCAATGTCCCGGAATGAGAGCCTGAGCACGGTCACTATAAAGTGTTATGAGGCCGGCGGTTCCGGTGCAGAGGTCAACTACTATACTATGACCCTGACGAATGCCTCCATCTCCAACATCCAGACCGCGATGGGTCCTGGTCGGTCGAATCCGCAATTCCCGACTTCGGACATGCCATCGGGCACCTTCAGCACGGATCTGTTGAAGGTTTCCTTCGTCTATCAATCGATGACGGTCGTTTATGCCGGGGGACCAACATTTACCGGACAACAGTAAGGCCTTACCGACCAAAGCGTTAGAACAATGCCGCATCAACGAACGAAGGATGCGGCGTTGTACTTCCCCGTGCGCCACGGTCAGGTCCATGGCTCCTGCTTTTACATTCGCACCATGAAGCACTTTTGGACCATTCTCCTTCCCTTACTGATGACCTCCTGTGGCGACGGTAAGAAGGAAGCCGCGGAGCAAATGGCCGATACCACGGCCGTGGCTCAGCCGAGCTACGTGATCGACCTGATGGCGCACGACCTGCCCCTGACGGTGGACCTCGGTGATCGATCCACCTTGGGAAGCGATACAGCGGCTGTGATCTGGAACGAGGAATTCGGTCACTTGGTGGTGAACGCCGGGGAGCACTTCACGATCACCATTTCCGAAGCGCCGGGCGACATTCCACGGCTGAAGGCCGACTTGGAGCGCGATATGCTGCAAAAACACACGGTGATCGAAGAAACACCGGAGAAGTTGGTCTATCGTTCCCAATTCCCTGATGAGGACCTCGTTTTCGTGCATTTCAGGGTGGTGGTAGCAGTTGGCGATCGCACGTTCGTTGTGGAAGAGGCAACGGATGGCCGGTTCAACGAGGCGGACGTGAAACGGATGGCAGGCGCCGTGAAGGCCAATTCAGCGATCTGATGACGATACGCTGCATCATCGTTCTTGCGCTCTATTTCAGTTGGGGGCATGCCAACGCCCAGTTCGGGGACATTGGCTGGCAGAAGGGTCTGGAGACGTACTGGTCCAAGATCGACTCTGCTTTCAGGGACACGTTGCATTCGCCCCTCCCGAAGGAGGCGCGCTCCGGTTTCACCGCTTTAGAGCGTTTCACTACCGACCCCTCGTTCCGCGTAAAGGCAAGCTTCATCCCGCATGAAGGTCCTGTCTTTGGCATGAAGACCACCAGTCAGCGGGAGCCCCAGTACCAGAGTATCGGTACCCTGAGGTTCGTCGTAGAGGGAAAGGAGGAGCAGTTGACCGTGTACCGAAATATCGACCTCAGCCGCTTGCTGGACTATGTGCACTACCTCTTCGTGCCCTTCACGGACCTCACCAACGGGGATAGCACGTACGGCGGCGGCCGCTACATCGATCTGGAAGGGCCGTTGGGCCGGGAGGTGGAATTGGACTTCAACCGGGCGTATAACCCCTATTGCGCCTACGGAGGTGCCTACTCGTGTCCCATTCCGCCGCTGGAGAACCATGTGGAGGTGGCAGTTCGGGCCGGGGTGCTCAAGTTCCACGAATAATCCGGCCTTAGCGCCTCATTCGTGGGGGGTGGAACCTGTCCGTCGATCCTGCGTACACAGGGCGTCGAAAACCACTCGGAAAACCCATCGGGATCGTGTATCCTTGCAGCTTGACAAGTTTACTAGCCATGCGTTCCATACCACTCCTCCTCCTCGCCGCCCTGAGCATGCCCGCAACTGCAGGTGTTATCGTGCTGGAAGGCAATTACCAAGGCAAGAACCTGTTCATCCAGAACCCCTTCTCCGAAGCAGGCGTTGGTTTTTGCGTGTTCGAGGTAACAGTGAACGACCAGATCGCCACCGACGAGATCAACAGCAGCGCCTTCGAGGTGGACATGAACAACTTCGGCCTGAAGTTGTCCGACAAGGTGGTGGTGAAGGTGAAGCACAAGGATGGTTGCACGCCGGTGGTGCTCAACCCTGAAGTGTTGAAGCCGAAGAGCACGTTCGATATCGTGAAGCAATCCATAGCCAGTGACGGCACTTTCAGTTGGACCGCGACCAATGAGACCGGCGAACTTCCCTTCATCGTGGAGCAGAAGCGTTGGAACAAATGGGTGAAGGTGGGCGAGGTGCTGGGTGATGGCAAACCGGGTGAGCACACGTACACATTCAAGGTTACTCCGCACAGCGGCGAGAACATCTTCCGTGTGAAACAGACGGACCTCTCCAAGCGCGCCCGTTTCAGCGAGGCTGTTACATACAGCAATGCCAGCGTTGCGCAGGTGACTTGGGGTCCGGTAAAGCCGAAGGAAGAGATCGTGTTCTCCGCACCCACCCTTTTCGAGGTATATGATCAGTATGGCAACATCGTGAAGCGGGGATATGCCGATCGTTTGGAGGTGGCTTCCTTGAAGAAGGACCTCTACTATCTCAACTACGACAACAAGCTGGGCGAGACGTTCATCAAGCGCTGATCGCATTCGCCGCGTCTATCCAGTGCACCCAGCCCTGACCCGTTTTATCCGATAAGTCCATTGCGCACCGCCGCCACTCTAGTATTTGCTGCTGTTCCATCGGTCCTCCTCTACGGTCGCGAGAAGGAGGAAAGCCCCCCCGCAGCGGCTCCTGCTGGACCCACCGTTACCGCAGCGGACTATATTGGAACCTACGTGGCCAGCAATGGTGGGTCTTCTTCACAATACGTGTTGACAGGGACCATGGTCAATGAGAATACGCTCCGTTTTTCATCCACGTGGGACTCGTACACCTCGACCGAGGATTACACGGCTACTGTATCTGGCAACAACCTGACCTTTACGGAGGAGTCGTATTGGGTACAGCGTATCGGTACCACGGGTGGACATACGGAAACTGTTGAGGGTACCGGCATTCGTAACGGCAATGCGATGCAATTGAACTTGACCGTGAAGGCCTTCTATCCCCCGGAAATGGGAGGTGGGGTCTTTGTCACGGAGAATCTTGTCGTGGTGGCGAACCGATGAACCCATGCGCCGCACATGTGGCGCTTGGATCATTTCTCTCGCCATGGTCCATAAGCCTTGCATCTCGCTTTTAGCGCCGAAGGACTTGGTGAAGGATCGTTCCACATGCTTCTTTCGCCCTGATCGTGTCACCCGCTTCTTTTCCGCTTTGGAACCGATCCTGATGACAGTCCATGATGGCAAAATGCCGATCCTCGTCCTGTTCAATTGATCGGAAGAGCAGCTATCCGCAAGCGATTTGATCTCTGGAACCATGGAACACCTGATCCGCATCGAGCACATCGGCATCGCCGTGAAAGACTTGGCAACCGCAGAGGCGCTCTACACCAAGCTCTTGGGCGAGGGACCGTACAAGCGCGAAGCGGTGGAGAGCGAAGGGGTGATGACCTCCTTCTTCCGCACCGGACCCAACAAGATCGAACTGCTGGAGAGCACGCGGCCCGATGGTCCCATTGCGAAGGCCATCGAGAAGCGGGGCGAGGGCATCCACCACATCGCCTTCGAGGTGGCGGACATCCGTGCGGAAATGGACCGTCTGAAGGCCGAGGGCTTCATCCTGCTGAACGAGGAACCCAAGCGAGGGGCGGACAACAAGCTGGTGTGTTTCATCCACCCGAAAAGCGCTGGGGGGGTGTTGGTGGAGCTATGCCAGGATATCGGCGCGGTCTGAAGACACGCACGCGGTCGCCTAGGTCCTTGCCATATGGTGCTGCCGCACGAACCGAACGGCGGTGTTACTTTCACAGATGGCACTGACCCGCTGTGTCCCAAGGAGATCACGTCGAAGAATTTGATCGGAAGGGTCCATACTTCAACGCATTTTCCGATCGGTACGCACTTCGCGACGCGCCAAACAAGCACCCCCCCCATGACCACTTGGCTGCCCTCTTTGTTACTGCCCCTTCTCATTGGTCCACCGCCCGGCCCAGCAACAGGGACGTGGACGCGCAAGAATGCAATAGGCACCGCCCAGACCACCGTCGCTGAGTTCTCACCGCGCTATGGTTCGGCGGCGTACACGATCGGGAATATGGGCTACGTCACTGGAGGGAATACCAATGCACGTTTGCTGAAGGACCACTGGTCGTAGGATCCGGTATCCTTCGTTTGGACACAGAAAGCCGACCTTCCCGGTGTTGGCAGGGCGAAGATGGCGACGTTCGTCCTCAACAACAAAGGCTACGTCTGTGCCGGCAGCACCAACATCGTGGCCAAAGCAGGCTCGGCCTTCGATCCAATAAAGGAGGTTTGGAGCTACGACCCCGCGACCAATGCTTGGACCCGTAAGGCGGACTTCGGTGGGGACGCGCGGCACAGCGCTGCAGGATTCAGTGTTGGCGCGAAGGGCTACGTTGCTACCGGTGCAAAGGTCGGCGGCGACTGCAAGGACCTATGGTCATACGACCCTGGCATCAATACTTGGACGCGCAAGGCCGATTTCGCGGGTACAGCCCGCTCCGGGGCGTTGGGCCTCAACGTGGGTGCATTTGGTTATGTGTGCGTTGGAACGGGAGGACAGGCCCTGTGGGCGTACGATCCCGCTGCGGATCTGTGGTCGCGAAAGACCGACTTCCCCGGCGGACAGCGCACCGATGCGACGGGGTTCGTGATCGGCACGCGGCTCTATCTCGCTGCAGGGCGCGTCGGGAGCAGCACCACCATGACGAAGGAACTTTGGGCATACGAAACATCGTCCAACGCGTGGACCCAGAGAACGGACCTTCCCATTGATGCACGATGCATGGCTGCGGGGTTCGGGTCCAACAGCAAAGGCTTTGTGGTCGGCGGCACCAACGGCTCTACCTATTTCGCGGATGTACTGGAGTACAATCCGGGAACGAACCAGTGGGTACGTCGAACAGCGTATTCCGGCAATGCACGGGTGGGTGCGGCCGGCTTCTTCGTGAACGGGAAGGTCTTTGTATGTGGTGGTGAGAAAGGGGCACTACGCAAAGATCTGTGGCAGTACGACCCTGCCACCAACGCGTGGGTGCAGAAGGCCGATCTCGGTGGCACCGCGCGCAAGTGGGCCACGGGCTTTACGGTCGGCACCAAGGGCTACATCATCGGCGGCACCGATGGCGTCTCGAGCAAGGAGCTCTGGCAGTACGATCCGGCGACCAATTCATGGACACGGAAAACGGACCTTACAGGCGAGGCGCGTTGGGGCGCATCGGTCTTCGTGATCAGCGACAAGGCCTATGTCTGTGCTGGAAAGGGAGCGGTCGACCTGAAGGATGTCTGGTGTTTCGATCCCACTACGGATGCATGGACCAGGAAAGCCGACCTTCCGGGGTCGGCACGTTTCCAAGCGGTCGCTTTTACGATCGTTTCCAAGGGGTATATCACCAGCGGTGCTTCGGGTACGTTGCGGGTGAACTACTACAAGGACCTCTGGTGCTATAATCCCGCCAACAATTCGTGGACCGCGAAGAAGGAACAGACCGCAGAACCCACGGACTGTGCGCTTGGCGTTGCTACAGGGGACCGTGGCTTCGTGATCTCCGGATCAGATACGTCGGCCTCCGCATGGAGCTATGGTCCCGGATCGAACACTTGGGTGAAAGAAGTCGATTTCCCCGGCGTTCGACGTGAAGGAGCGTTGGCCATCGGTACCGGCTCCTCCCTCTATTTCGGAACAGGTAGTGTAGAACGGCAGGCTGTGAATGATTGGTGGCACTTCGCTCCTTCGTTGATCTTCGGCGTACCTGTTCCGCCGGTCCTCAGGCGCTAGTCGAGCAGCCGAATTCGAGCGATAAGTCCGAGCACATCTTCTTTCGCAAGGTCCAAGTGTTCGGCGCGCAGCCCAGCAGCCTGCGCACCGATGACGTGCTGGATACTATCATCGATGAACAGTGTTCTTCGTGGATCCGCACCGTGCTTTGCGAGCACATGATGGTAGGCTGATGCGTCCGGTTTGCGCAGCCCGATATCACAACTGTAGTAAGCCCCGTGGAAGGTGGCTTTGAAGTCCCCGATACCGTTCTCCTGTTCCACGATCGCGCTGAAGGCGGGCACATGGATGGCATTGGTGTTGCTGAGCAAAAGCACTTGGTAGCGTTGCTTCAAGCGATGCACCAGCGCAATACGTTCGGCCGGAATAGAGCCCAACATGGCGTTCCAGCAGCGATCGATCTCGGCATCGGAAAGCCCAAGATCCAGTAGCTCCCGGATGCGGTCACGGAATTGACTTGGTGTAAGGGCGCCGGTCTCGAAACCGTCGAAGAGGTGGTCCTGCTGTGCCTTGCTGTAAAGGTGCTCGAAATCCGCATGGCCAAGGTCGCGGAAGGCACGGGCCGAGGCCTGATAATCCACGTCGATCAGCACACCGCCGAGGTCGAGCAGGATGGTGTCGAAAGAATGTTGCACGGTCGGCAAAACTAGCCTTCGGCGGCGGCGGTCTATTTTCGCGCTCCCGCAACAACCTTGCGGGGAGACCGGGCCCATAGCTCAGCGGTCAGAGCAGGGGACTCATAATCCCTTGGTCGCAGGTTCAAATCCTGCTGGGCCCACATTGTCCGTCGAACCTCATGCGCGGCAAAGCCGAGCAGCAGCGAGGGCAGACCATTGCGTCCCGAGGCAAGCAAAGCAAGAGCGAAAACAGCCCGCTTGCTCCCCGGACATTCCATAATGGTCGGACCCGGGTCGATCAATACGGCCGAACAGCCGATACCCGCATGAACACATCGTCGATCAGGAAAGCTGACCGCAACTCTTGGTTCCAGAAATAGAAGCTCAGTTCATCCCCTTCGGAAAGTGGCGGGACAGGAATGCGGAACTCCAGCTGTTCCCAAACGCCGGGTCTGCCGGGAAGCGGGTTCAGCGGGAAAGGTTCGTAGAAATAGACCGAATCCTGCGCATTGCGCACTTGGGTGATGCCCAGCGCGTGCAGGGACCCTTCGTACTGGGCATCGAACCGTTGCAGGCCCACTTCCAAGAATAGGGCTCTCCCAACGGGCAACGTATGGGTGGTGGCTTGGAACAGAATGCCGAACTCGGTCCAACGATCGAAAAGGCAGACGGTGGATGGTGTGTGCGCGCCCTCCCATTGCACGCGTTTTCCACTGCGCCAGTAGATGCACGTGTCGTCCATACCGCACGTTTCTTCCAGGATCGGTTCCATACCGTTCGGGTTGAAAGGAGGGGATTGATAATTGCCGCCGAGCCGGTCCTTGTGCGCCTCATCGAAACGGAGGAATGAATACGCGTACTTCTCGCTGTCCATGCATTCGTGGTGGATCAGCCCGTTGTGGTACTGCCACATCTGGGCGAGGTTCAAGGCAATGCAAGCAACGATGAAGGCGCGCGCTGCGATCCACTTCCATCCGGACCACTGTTGCAGCATCAACACCATGGGGATCACCAACGCGGGATAGTGGTCGATGTACACCCGACTGCCGAAGCCACCACCGTAGTACCAGATCCACCAGCTACTGATCACGTAGGTGCAGATCACCCAATAGACCAGGCTCCACGCGCTGCGCCAAAGGTCCGACCGCCAGATGGAGAGAGTTCCCAGCGCCACGAGCAACATCAACGGTGTCCACAGGAACAGCCCGCGGCGGAAACCGAAGAGTACTTTCAGTATCTCCGGCCGGTCCCAATGGAAGCCTTCCCCTTGGTAGCCCCACTCGAACCAATTGCCGGTTTGTGCATGCCAGAGAATAGGTTGCAGCGCAATGATCGCGGCGCCGACCACCAAGGCCAAGAGCAAGGTCCAATAGCGCATGAAGAGACCACGGAACATCTGTGCCGTATGTGTTCCCGCGACGATGGGGACTGCGAGCAGCACCAAGGCGTTCACCGGTCGGATCAGCACGATGATCGCGAGCAATGCCGCTGCTGCGATCGTCCAGCCGCGCGAATTGGCGGTCGCTATGCGCTGCACGGCCAGCAGAAATCCGCTGATCACACAGAAGGAATAGACGTGGGACCATCCCGGTTGCATGGCCGCATACTGGATCAACGGCGTACCCAACGCAAGCCCGGCAAGGGTCCATACCACAATGCTGTCGCGCGCACCAAGACCGAGCAGCAATGCACGCAGTGCAAGAAGTCCGAGCAGCAGGTAGGCCCACCCCCCCACGCTGATCGCTTTCTGCTCGTGTACACTGGTACCGTCCTGGGAGTGGTCGGGATCGTTCAATGCCAAGACATGTCCGATGCCGAACCAAGGCGCCATCATCAGGCTGGTGCCGCAGAAGTACTTGTTCACCGTACCGGTCGGTGTGTATTGGACGTACTCGGTCACGAACGCCTCATGCCCCAGATCGTGCCGAATGAAGAGCGCTTGCAGGTAGCCGTAGTAGCCCTTCGCATCACTGCGGATGGTCTGCTTCCAACCCTCGCCATCTCCCCCATGCCAAAGACCTAGCACGGAAATGAGCGCCGTGACACACACCAGTGCGCACACAACGAGAAGGGAAACGGAACGTGTTGGGGTCGGCATCTTTCCGGGCGTGAAGATGTGCGATCCGCTGGGACCGGTGAACGATCAGATGGACCAACCGAGTACAACAGCGACGTATGTGCTGCACCAGCCCAGCACCGTACCGGCAACGATCTGTCCTTGGGTATGGTCGCTGGCCAACAGTCGTGCGGTGCCGAGCAAGCCTCCGATCAAGGTCAACACAGCGAGGACCGGGATCAACGGCAGGGCATGTATCATGGCGATGCCTGTAACAGCGCCGATCAGCCCACCAATACCCACCATGTGTGCGCTGATCTTCCACCGCAAGGTGATCAACAATGTGGCGATCAGCGCTGCAACCGCACCGACGAAGGCGGCAAGGACCGCTGGATGCAAAGGGGTTTGCCGGAGGATGTAATAGGCCATGGCGAAGTAGACCAAGGTCATCCCGTACGGGGCGATGCGCTCTTGGCGTGTCGGCATTTCCATGCTCGTGATCAGTCCGGAACGCTGCAACAATAGAGCGCTGATGATCGGGAACAGGATCGTCATCAAGGCCAGCATGCCGAGCAACTTCCATAGGGAGCCTGGTGGAAGGAAGTACCCCATATGCGGATCCACGACCAGCGCAAGCCACACGGTGCAGGTGGGCATCACTAACGGATGCAACAGGACCGAGAAGAAGCGGGCCAGGAAGAGCTTCATGGTAAAAAACTCAAAAGTGTGTCGAACGGGAATAGGGAGCGTGAGGCTGCCCTAGAGTTCTTTCCGCAAACGGGCGACCGGAATGTTCAACTGTTCGCGGTACTTGGCCACGGTGCGCCGCGCGATGTTGTAGCCTTTGTTCGTGAGCAACGCCGTGAGCTCGTCATCGGTGAGCGGTTTGCGTTTTTCCTCGGCTTCGATGGCGTCCTTCAGGATCTTCTTCACCTCGCGCGTGCTTACCTCTTCACCGGCTTCGTTGGTGAGGCTTTCGCTGAAGAAGAATTTGAGAAGGAAGGTGCCGTAGTTCGTTTGCACGTACTTGCTGTTGGCCACGCGGCTGATGGTGCTGATGTCCAAGTGGACGCGCTCGGCGATGTCCTTCAGGATCATCGGCTTCAACTTCGTCTCATCGCCTGTCAGGAAGAACTCGCGCTGGTGTTCCATGATGGCCTCCATGGTCACGAGCAAGGTGTTCTGCCGTTGCTTGATCGCATCGATGAACCACTTCGCACTGTCCAGCTTTTGCTTGATGAACTGCAACGCCTCGCGCTGGTCCTTGTCCTTCTTGTTGCGGCTGTACTCCTGGATCATGTCCCGGTACGTGCGGCTCACGCGCAGCTCCGGAGCGTTGCGTCCGTTCAGCGAAAGCTCCAGCTGTCCATCGATCGCCATCACGGCGAAATCAGGGATGATCTCCTGTGCGGGCTTGTCGGTCTCCCGCATGGTATTTCCCGGCTTCGGGTTCAGGTGTACGATCAGGTCGATCGCGCCCTTCAATGCTTCCTCATCGATCTCCAACCGGTCCAGGATGCGGTCGTAGTGCTTCTTGCTGAAGGCCTCGAAGTTCTTGTCCAGGATCTCGTGCGCCACTCGTTGCTCCAAGCTGTGCGGCATGCGGTCCACTTGCAGCAGCAGGCACTCGCGCAGATCACGCGCGGCCACTCCGGCGGGGTCCAAGGATTGCAGTTCTTTCAGGGCACGGGCAAGTTCGGTTTTCTCGCAGATCACGTTCTGGGTGAAGGCGAGGTCGTTCACGATCGAATCAAGATCGCGGCGCAGGTAGCCATCCTCGTCCAAGTTGCCGATCAGATGTTCGGCCAGCAAAGCCATGCGCTCGTCCGTATCGCGCAACGAAAGCTGCGACTTCATCATGTCTTGGAAGGTGGTGCCACCGGCCAGCGGCATCTCACGCTCCTCCTCATCGGGGCCGCTGTTGTTGATGCTCAGCTTGTAGTCGGGCGTCTCATCGTCCTGGAAGTAGTCGCTCAGGTCCACTTCGTCCCGCTCGTTCGCTTCCGGCTCCTCGCCATCGTTCACGCTTTCAGCAATGGCCTGGTCCTCCGTAGGCGCTTCGTCCTCGGTCTGGTCCTCGCCTTCTTCCAGCGCGGGGTTCTCCTCCATCTCCTGCTTGATGCGTTGCTCCAATTCCACAGTGGGCACCTGCAACAACTTCATCAACTGGATCTGCTGCGGCGAGAGCTTCTGCTGCAGTTTCTGAAAAAGGCCTTGTTTGAGCATTGCGGGGTAAAAATACGGGAGGCGCGGCAGCCCATAACATGGTCCGCGCCGCATAGCGCATTGATGGAGTGACAACACCACGGCGCAAATGCCAAACGCGCTCAACTCGCCGCCTCCACCATCGCGGCCACGTTCTTTGGTGCATTCCCGACGAAGATCTGTTCGCCGATGATGACCACCGGCCGTTTCAGGAACGTGTACTCCTGTATGATGTATTTGCGGTAGTCCTTCTCGGTGAGGGTCATTTCGTTCAAGCCCATGCTGCGGTACTTAAGTGCGATCTTGCTGAAGAGCGCTTCGTAGCTGCCCGCCATCTTCTTCATCTCGTCCAGTTGTCCCGGTGTGATGGGCTGGCTCTTGATCTCCTGTAATTCGAAACGTTTCAATTTGGGGATCTCGCTAAGGATGCGCTGGCAGGTGCCGCAGTTGCCGAGGTGGTAGATCTTATACATGGGTTACAAGGTTCAACTAGGATGCGAGAGGAACACGACCGGCCGCGAATGGTTCGTTCCTGGATCGTATCATTGCTTTGCTTATCCATTGAACATCTTGCCATGATCCGGATCCCATTCCTACGTTCCGCATTTGCACTGCTGGTCCCGACCATTGGTTATTCTGCCCTAGCGCGATCAGCTGCGACGAGCAACGACGGCTCCACACCATTCACGTACGAGGATATGTTGATGCTGGACCGCATCAGTGGGCTGGCCGTGGATGCCACCGGGAGCAAGGCACTCTTTAATGTGCGCTCCACGGACCTGGGGAAGAACAAAGGCGTGTCGCGGCTTATGCTGAAGGACCTGTCCATTCCGGCTACACCGGAGCAGCGGCTTGGCGTTTCGGACGGTGGCGCGTGGGATGCACAATGGTCTCCAGATGGGCAGAGCATCTACTTCTTATCGTCCCGTGGCGAAGGCGGGATCACGCAAGTGTGGAGGACGGATGTCCTCGGCAACACCGCTGAACAGATAACGTATCTGCCCTTGGATGTGGGGTCGTACCGCATCACGTCCGATGGCCAAGGGCTTGTCGTATCGCTCGCCGTCTTCCCCGAGTGCAAGGGCGACGAGATCATGTGTACAGTGAAGAAGAACGCGGAGCGCGCTGCGGAGAAGTCCAGCGGAACAGTATACACCAAGGTTTTCGTGCGCCATTGGGACACGTGGGCCGATGGCACGCGCAACCACTTGTTCTACATAGCGCTCGATCGTGCCGATGCACCTTTCGTGCCGATAGCCTTGACGGATGGGTACGATGGCGATGTGCCGTCCAAGCCTTTCGGCGGCAACGAGGACTTTTTCATTTCTCCGGATTCCAAGACCGTGTACTTCGCAGCCCGTGAGGCCGGCAGGACAGAACCATGGAGCACGAATTTCGATATCTACAGCGTACTGATCGGTGGCGGTGCCCTCACAAATCTCACTTCGGAGAACAAGGCATGGGACGCCAGCCCGCGCGTTTCACCGGACGGGAAGACGCTCGCCTACAAAGCCATGAAGCGCCCCGGTTTCGAGGCCGATCGCTTCGAACTCCAGCTCCGTGACTTAGCCACAGGTAAGGTAACGCCGCTTGCAGCCAATTGGGACCGCAGCGTGGACGACTTCGCTTGGAGCAATGATGGCAAGGGCATCTACGCCGTTGCGAACGATATCGGCAAGACCCGCTTGTTCAGGATCGATGTCCAGAGCGGCACAGTCACCGCCCTATCCAAGGACGGCCACATCGACGCGTTCTATGAAACGCCGAAAGGCTTCGTGTTTCTCAAAAGTTCGCTGAAGAGCCCATCACAGTTGTTCGCCGCTGCACCGATGTCGAAGATGATAGATGAAGGAGCCACCAATTTGACGGCCGTGAACGCGAATCTCAAGAATGAGGAATTCGGCGCATACGAACAGTTCGACTTCAAAGGCTGGAACGACGAAACGGTGTATGGTTATGTGATCAAGCCTTCGGGATACGTGGAAGGCAAGAAGTACCCGGTCGCATTCCTGATCCACGGTGGACCGCAAGGCAGTTTCGGCGATGGATGGAGCTACCGGTGGAATCCCGAGAGCTATGCCGGTGCGGGGTATGCGGTCGTTATGATCGACTTCCACGGAAGTACTGGCTATGGCCAAGCCTTTTGCGATGCGATAAGCACACACTGGGGTGACCGGCCGTTGGAGGACCTGCAGAAAGGATGGGCACACGCGCTGAAGACCTACCCGTTCCTCGATGGTGATCGCGCTGCAGCGCTGGGTGCTTCGTATGGTGGCTTCATGGTCAACTGGATCGCGAGCCAATGGAAAGCGCCGTGGAAATGCCTCGTCTCACACAACGGTGTGTTCGATGCGCGCAGCATGGGATACAACACGGAGGAGCTGTGGTTCGAGGAATGGGAACAAGGCGTTTCCGTGTACGATGCACCGGCGAAATACGACACGTTCAACCCGGCGCTCCACGTCAACGATTGGTCGGTGCCCATGTTGGTGGTCCACTCCGACAAGGACTACCGCATTCCTGTGGAACAGGGCATCGGTCTGTTCACCGCGCTGCAAGCGAAAGGCATCGAGTCGCAGTTCCTTCGTTTCCCCGATGAGAACCACTGGGTGCTGAAACCGCAGAATGCCATGCAGTGGCATCGCGTAGTGTTCGGGTGGTTGGAGAAGCACATTGGGGCGGGCCGGTGAAGCGGACCCTTCCGTAACGACCGGACGTTCTCCAGTGAACCGGCGACCGGTGTTTTCCGTTGACCTTTGTGCATGCACATGTCCTTCCAAGCTCTCCTGTTCCGCGCATCCATCATTTTTCTATTGCTGCCCTTCCGGTTGGCGGCTCAGGTCTACATGCCTGGCGAAGGAGTTGTGGACGTGGATGGCAACGCGTACCCCACGGTGGTCTCTGTGAACGGTCAGGAATGGATGGCCGACAACCTGCGCACTACGCGCTATGCGAACGGGGACAGCTTGGTCCATGCCCCGACCACTTTCGAATGGCAGGATGCCCTGGGGGGAGCCTGGTGCCACTATGCCAACGACACGGTGAATGAGGTTCCCTTGGGAAAGCTCTACAATGCTGGTGCGGTGCGCGATGAACGTGGTGTTTGTCCTGCGGGTTGGCATGTTCCCTCACTGGAGGATTGGATCGGTTTGACGGTCCTGATCGACCCCACGTACGTACCGGTCACTACCATTTTGCAGAGTGCCGTTGCCGGTGGGGCCATGAAAGAGGTCGGCACTCAGTGGTGGACGGCGCCCAACACTGGTGCTACGAATGCTGCTGGCTTTGGCGGAAGGGGTAGCGGTACGCGGAACCAGAACGGCACCTTCATCTCACAGGGAGTGCGCACCCGCTGGTGGAGCTCGGAGGCCACGGCCAACTACGCCCAGAGATACTGGGAAGTGGGCAACGCCCATGCTGAGCTGCGCAGGGGAGCTGACTTCCTGATCATGGGTCATTCCATTCGTTGCGTCAAAGATGATCTATCCACCGGGATCACGCGGCGCAGTGCCCCGACCGACCTGCGCGTCTATCCGCTGCCGATCGAGAATGGCATGGACCTATCGGTCTCCGGCCATGCTGCTGGAAGTGGCTACCGCATCTACACGATGGATGGTCGCATCGTGCGCAACGGATCCCTGACCAGTTCCCCGGCTGCCATCGTGATCCAAAGCATGGACGCCGGAACCTACATCCTACACGTGGATGGTGCAGCGCCTAAGCGGATCGTGGTGGTGCAGTGATCTGCTCGGGGAAATTCGTTGACATCAGCGAGGAACCTTACTCCATCGATACGCTGGAACGGGTACTGCCCGTTCAACCTCGCCGTGGTAGTGAGCGCACGTGCGCGCGAAGTGTGCCTTCACATCTCCTGCTCGTTCACAGTGTAACGCGATCGTCATCACTGCATCATTCTTGTCCCGGATGGTTTTGCGTGAAGAAAGATGTACTACGTTTGCCGCCGCAATGAACGCCGTGACCATCATTCCCGCACAGCTCCATCACATGGCCTGTTGTATGTGTATGTGTATGCATACGCACAGGGATGGCCACGCTCACCGCGCTGCATAAGCGCGAAACCCACGAAGCGAACAACGCCA
>Ga0209181_10000976_pt1 | contig 51421 bp, 39 predicted proteins | sample MAT05_FD_187208 | JGI IMG/M metagenome (GOLD analysis project Ga0209181, IMG submission 187208) | Freshwater microbial communities from Lake Fryxell liftoff mats and glacier meltwater in Antarctica - MAT-05 (SPAdes) (version 2) | ecosystem: Environmental > Aquatic > Freshwater > Ice > Liftoff... | reverse complement strand
TCAAATCCAGGTTTTCAGGAGTGAGCGTATGTTTTCAAGAAGTTTTTTTGCGGCCTGTGTCGCAGTGTTGATCAGTCTCACTTTGGCCGAGATTGCGCAGGCGTATCCCACGACCGCTCGCAGAGCCACCACCACGGTCACGGGGACTTACCGCCCGCTTGACCTGAATTTGTCGCTCAAGGCAGGAACGACGGGAGATCTTTTTTACCTTCCCGTTTCTAACTTGGCCATCTTCACGGCCACCTTGAGCGGCACATATGCCGGTGTCGGCTATACGGTATCCGGCAATGCGGGCGATTGGTTTTTTTCTCTGGATGGGAGTGCGAGCGTCGATGGGAATGACATTTTTGTCAGCTCCTCATTTACAAATTTCGCTGTGGGTTCCTTGGAGTATTTGGGTAACGGCACTTTCACGGGCGTGCCGCCCGAAGACACTCCGCAAGTTGGTGACATATTTCGTTTCTATTCACAAACAGCTTTCGCTTTCATGAAGGTGAGCTGCGCAGACACTCCAGCAACCTGTGAAACGTTCGCCATCGAGTTGCAGCAGACTTTGAAGCACCTCGGCCCCTTCCTTCCGCAGGGTGACTTTAATGTTCTTGATGACGGAACCCTAACGTCTTTTTGTACCGAATTCGACAAAGATGGAGATTGCATCGGCCCAATTGTTGATCGGCCGATGAACCGGGTGAACGCCGCATGCTTCGACGGTGACAAGCCGATTCCCTGCGGAAACGTCACTTTTTCAGCCAATTCCGTTCCCGAACCCGGCAGTCTTGCCCTGTTAGGCCTCGGACTCGCGGGTCTTGCGCTAGCGCGCCGTCGTCGGCGCTGAGTGGCGAACTCCGGTTCGTCACGTCGCCCCGTGGCTCCGGCGCCGGGGCGTTGTTTTTTGGGCCGGTCGCCCCCTCCCCGTTTCGTGCGTTATGTCCTTGACAGCGGCTTTTCTTGGTACCCTATGTCCTTCCGATAATTCGAAGGAAAGCGTCATGGAATCTCGGCCATTCGAGACAAAAGTCGCTGGTCGCTGGTTATGCGCACTGCTGCTGACCAGCGCCTTCACTGCCCATGGCGAGGTGGTGTTCGTCGGCTCCGGCGTCACCCTGTCGGGTGACATGGCGATCGGCGCCGCGCAGGGCACGACGCGCGGCGGCAACCTGTTCCACAGCTTCAGCGTCTTCAACGTGCTCGGCGGTGAAAGTGCCGTCTTTCAGGGCCCGGTCGGTATCCGCAATGTCATCTCGCGCGTGACCGGTGGCACCAGCGACATCACGGGTCTCAAGTCCAGCCTCATCGACGGGCCGCTCAGCGTGGCGATCCCGGGCGCCAACTTCTATTTCATCAACCCCAACGGGGTGGTCATCGGTGCCAATGGGTCTTTCCAGACCAGCGGCTCGGTCTATATCTCCACCGCCGACTCGCTGCGCCTGGCCGACGGTGGCGTGTTCCATGCCGACCCGGCCCGGAACAGCGTGTTGACCACCGCCGACCCGGTTGCGTTCGGCTTCCTGTCGGCCACGCCCGCGCCGATCACCCTCGACGGGCCGTGGCTCGGGCCGCCTTACACGCCGGCGCCGGTGCTGCCCGGCAAGACCTTTGCGCTGATCGGCGGCGACATCGTCATCCAGGCCGGCATCTTTGGCGGTGCCGCCATCGTCGCACCCGGCGCAACGGTCAGCCTGGCCAGCGTCGCATCGGCCGGGGAAGCACTGCTGGGGCCGGGCGCGATCGATGTCAGTGGTTTTGCCACACTCGGCGCGATCACGATCTCTGGCGGCAGCTTCATCAATGTGGGTGACAAGGCGGACGAACTCGGGTTCTTCGGCGACGGGTCCAGCGGCTCGATCTTCATCCGGGGTGGTTCGCTGCTTCTGGCGCCGGGCGGTCTGCTGGCACAGACATTTGGCGACGTCGATAGCCTTGGCGTCATCGACATTGCGGTGCGAGGTGACTTGCGCGCCGAAACCGATCCGGTATCGGGCGTCATCAGCTTGATGCTGTCGGGTTCAGGCGACTTCGGCACAGGGGAACCAGAGACACAAACACAAGGAGGCCTTGGAATGGGCGCGGGCATCCGCCTCGATGTGGGCGGCAAACTGGTGATCAACGACGGCTCCCGCGTGACCAGCGAGAGTTTCGGACCCGGGGGCGCTGGTGACATCCGAATTCGCGCCGGTGTGATCGAGATCAACGGAGTACCGGGCGCAACCACCGGCATCACCGCCGGCAATTTCGAAACTGCAACAGGGCCTTCGTTATCGATCATCACGCCGGGTAGCATGACCTTGCGCAACGGGGGATTTGCCGGCACATTGAACCGCGGGCCGGGCAGGGGTGGCGCGTTGACCATCGAGGCAGATAGCATATCGGCCACCGGAGCCATCGATCCAGCCACTGGCGTTGGCGGGGTCACGCTCAGCTTGTCGACCGAGACCACGGGCGGCCCAGCGGGCAACATGAGCATCAACGTCCGCACGTTGAACCTGCAGGACGGCGCGCGTATCAGCAGTTCTACCGGCGGCGTCGGCGACGCCGGTAGCTTGAGCATCAACGCGAGCGGACGGATCGCCATCGGCGGCGGGCTCAGCGGCATCTTCACCGCGACGGCGGCGGGACCGGCTGGCAATGCCGGCACGCTCACCGTGGCCACGCCGCTGCTGGTGATGGCCGGTGGCGTGATCGACTCCACCACGGTCGGTGACGGCAACGCCGGCAGCGTCCTGGTGCGTGCCGACAACGTGCAAATGCGCGCTGGCGCCCAGATCCGCAGCTTCAGCGGCGGCTTCGACGAGGGCGCTGGCGGCGCGCTGGTGGTGGGCAGTGGCCGCGCGGGCAGCGTCAGCGTCGTCGCCAGTGGCGAGGTATCCATCTCGGGCACCAGCGGTCTGCGGCCCAGCGGCCTGCTCGCCGAGACGCGCGGTACCGGCGCCGGCGGCGACGTCAGCGTGCAGGCGTTTGTCTTGAAGCTGCAAGACGGCGGCACGATTTCCTCCAGCAGCTTGGGCGACGGCCTGGCTGGCAGCATCGAGGTGCGCCTGGGCGACAGCCTGGACATGCGCGGTGGCAGCATTGCCACGCGCGCGCAGCGCTCGGATGGCGGCAACATCGGTGTATTCGCACCGCGGCTGATCCGGCTGGTCAACAGCCAGATCACGACCTCGGTCGAAAGCGGCGTGGGCGGTGGCGGTAATATTGCCATCGACCCGGAGTTCGTGATCCTGCAAAACAGCCAGATCATTGCCAATGCCTTCGGTGGGCCGGGCGGCAATATCGGCATCGTGGCCGGGCAGTTGATCGCCGATCCTGGCACGATCATCTCGGCGTCGTCTGCACTGGGCATCGACGGCGCGGTCAACATCGAAGCACCCGACACCGATGTCAGCGCCAGCCTCGCGGTGCTGCCGGTCTCGCTGCTGGATGCAGCGAGCCTGCTGCGCGCGGGCTGCAGCGCGGCACGGGCCGGCCTGTCCAGCCTGGTCGAGGTCGGGCGCGGCGGCTTGCCGGCCGATCCGGACGGTTATCTGCCCAACCTGGACCTCGGTTCGCTGGCACGTGCCGTCGCTGCAGCGCCCACGGGCCGGCAGGAACAGGTTGCAAAGCCGGCGGTTGCCATGGCGGGCCTGCTGGCCCCGGTGTCGGGCATCGACTGCCGCCTATGACTGCCCCGTATTCCCGCGCACTCCACCCAGTGCACGTCGGCGCCGGCATGGCAAGCCCGGCAGTGCCTCCCGCAGCCCTCGGTCCCCTGTGTCTGTTCCTGGCCAGTGCCCTGCTGATGGCGCCGCTTGCGCTGCACGCCCAGGCGGTGGGTCCGCCCGCGATCCCCGGCCGGGACCCGCAGGCGCCAGCCCTGGTGCCGCCCGCCACCGCTGCCCCGAATTTGCAGCTGCCTGCGCAGGCAGCACCGCCCGCAGCCCCGGCGCGGTCCGGACCGACGCCCCGCATCCGGGTGCGCGAAGTGCGCATCAGCGGCCATACGGTGTTCAGCGACAAGGAACTGGCAGAGATCACCGCGCCTTACGTCGGGCGCGATGTCACGCAGGAAGAACTGGCCGCGCTGCGCCAGGCGCTCACGCTGAAATACGTCAATGCGGGCTACATCAACTCGGGTGCCCTGCTGCCGGACCAGCAGGTGGTGGACGGCGTCGTCGAATACCGCATCGTCGAAGGCCGCTTGAGCGGCATCACCGTGACCGGTACCGAGAAGCTGAACAGCGCCTACGTGGCCGATCGGCTGGCCCTGGGCGGCGCCGCGCCGCTCAATGTCAATACGCTGCAGGACCGGCTGCAGGTGCTGCTGCAGGGGCCGTTTCTGGAGCGTATCAATGCCGAGCTGTCGCCGGGCGACCGGCCCGGCGAGGCGCGGCTGATCGCGCGGGTCAAGGAAGGGCCGCGCAGCCAGGTGTCCGCGTCGCTCGACAACGATATCTCGCCCAGCCTGGGCGAGCTGCGGGCGGGCCTGCGAGGGCAGTTGTTCAGCCCGAGCGGGCGCGGCGACATTCTGGGCTGGGACCTGGGCTATGCGCGTGGCTACGCCAAGCTGGCCGCCAACTACAGCCTGCCACTGGGAGCCGGCGGCACCACGCTCGATGTCTTTGCCGATGCGTCCCGTGCCGAGGTGGTCGAGCAGCCGCTCAACGCGCTCGATATCCAGTCACGGTCGAGCACGGTCGGTGTACGCCTGAACTATCCGCTGCGGCACACTGCGCGCGAGCAGTTCAACCTGATCGCCGGCTTCGACGTGCGCAGCAGTGCATCGCAACTGCTCGGCACCGGTTTCGCGTTCTCGCCCGGCGTGCAAGCCAATGGCAAGAGCCGGGTCAGCGTGCTGCGAATCGGCCAGGATTACGTGGGCCGCGACAGCGGCCAGGTCACGGCGGTGCGCTCGACCCTCAGCCTGGGCACGGGGGCCCTGGGTGCGACCGATCTGGGCAACGGCCTGCCCAGCGGCAAGTTCGTGGCCTGGCTGGGGCAGTTTCAGCATGCGCGTCGGCTGGGCACATCCGACAGCCAGCTGGTGGTCCGGTTCGATGTGCAACTGGCCAACAAGCCGCTGCTGCCGCTCGAGCAGTTCTCGGTCGGGGGTGTGCGCACGGTGCGCGGCTTTCGTACCAACCAGGTGGTGCGCGACCAGGGCTTTGCCAGCTCGGTCGAAGTGCGCGTGCCGGTGTTGCGCAGCCCCGAGGGTGTAGCGCTGGTGCAGCTGACGCCCTTTATCGATGTGGGAGGCGCCTGGTACAAGGGCCGCGCGACGGATGCGCCACAAAGGCTCAGCAGCGCCGGTATCGGGTTGCGCGGCGACCCGTTTGCCGGGTTGCATGCCGAGCTGTACTGGGCCCGCAGCATCGCCGGGCGCAATGTGGTCAACCCGAGTGTCTCAGCGCAAGACCGCGGCTGGCACCTCGTGGTGCGCGCGGACTTCTGAGCGGCGCGCGGCGCTGGCCCGACAGGCCGGCAATTACAGCCAGTTGCCGATCAGCAGGAACGGGCTCCAGTAGTACGGATGCCGGTAGCGGCGGTCCGACAGCAGTTGCAGCTGGGCCTCGCGCAGCGCCTGTGCCTTGGATTCACCGCCTTTGGCGAGCACCTGGTAAAAATCGCCGATCAGCTGTGTCGATGCGAGGTCGCTGACCGACCACAGGGTGGCCAGCGCGCTGCGTGCACCGGCTTTGACCGCGATGCCGGCCAGGCCCAGCGCCGCGCGGTCGTCGCCAGCGGCGGTTTCGCAGGCGCTCAGCACCAGCATCTGCACCGGCTGATTGCGGTAGTTGGTGCCGCCCAGCATGGACTCGAGCTCGTTGAGGTTGATCCGTCCGTCGTGGGTCAGCACAAAGGTGTCCTGGGCGCTGGCACCGAATTCGCCGTGGGACGCCACATGCACGATGGTGTAGGGCGCGCCTGCCAGGTCGCTGCGAAAGCGCGCCGCCTGGAATGCCTGGTCGAGCAGTTCCTTCCCCGGCAGCAAGGCGCTGATGCTTTTGATCTCGGTCTTGACGCCGGGGAGCGCGCTGAAACCCTGCACCGATTCTGTCAGGCCCGCCATCAGCACCCGGGGCGGAGTGTTCGCCAGCGGCCGCGGATCGGTCAGCGTGAGGCCGGGAGAGGTGGCCACGGCATAACGCTCGATCAGATGTTGCCGGCCATCGTGCAGCGCGGCCAGCGGGACGGTGCGCAGCGCACCATCGGGGATGAAGACCAGCGTCTTGACACCGGCGCGCTCCAGGTCGGCCTGCGCCGGGCGCACCACCCAGTCGTAGAGCTGGCGCGCGTGCTTGAGGTACTCGCGCGTGGTGCGCTTCTCCAGGGTCTGGCGCATGGCGCGGGTCTCGGCCTCGAGCCTGGCGGCGCCCACCGGAACCGAGTATTCGCGCAGGCCATCGGGGAAGCTCACCAGGATGGAAAGCCGGTCTGGCAGCACGATGGGATACAGCGCCGCAGTCTGCGGTGCAAGCGTGTCGATGCCACTGGTCTTGGATTTCAGCGCAGCGACGCAGTCGTCCTGAAAAAAGTCTTCGAGTTCTGCACTTTTGAGTGCCTCCATGGTGCGGCGCGCCTCCAGCAGGTCGGCCTGTGCGGCATCTGCCTTCGTGGCACGTTCCGCGCGCCGGATGAGCAGGTCTGCCACGCCGAGGTAGACCGGGCTGGCTTGGCTGCGGAAGGTCGCGGAGCCGCTGGCGGCGAGGTCGGGCCGGATGCGATCCAGGGTGCTTGCGGCGACTCGGTAGGCCACCAGCGCCGCATCATCGTCACCGAGCTGGCGCAACAGCCGGCCAGCCTGCCATTCCCACCGGTACAGGCTCTCGGAGGCGTTGGCTCGGCGCGCTGCGCTGGCCGCCTGGCGCGTCAGGTCCAGCGCCGACACCGGGTTGCCGAGCGACTCCTCCAGTGCGCCCTTGTAGCCCAGGGCGTAACTCAGCACGCGGTCGTTGCGGATCTGCCGCGCGGTCGCTGCGGCAGCGTCGAAGTCGGCCGCCGCCTGGCGCCGGTCGGCCGAGCGCTCCGGTGCGGTGCCCGCCGCGTCGCTGCGCAGCCGGGCCACGCTGACCAGCGTCATGGCGCGAATATGCGATGCCGGCAGGGCCCGCACCAGATCGCCGGCGCTGTCCAATGCCCGCGCCCGCTCGCCCGCAGCCAGCGGAAGCCGCGCCAGATTGACGGCTGCTGTCGCTTGAAGACCGGTATTGCCACTGGCCAATGCGCTGGCCATGCTCTGGCGGTAGAGCTCGGCGGCGCGCGCCGTGTTGCCGGCCTCGGTTTCCAGCCGGGCCAGATCGTTCGCCGCCTGTGAGATGACGTCCTGGTCGTTGCTGGCGCGCCCCAGTGCCACCGCCTGCTCCAGGGCCTGGCGGGCCTTGGCTGGCTCGCCGGCCAGGATCAGGGCACTGCCCAGCGCGGCGGAGATGGGGCCCAGCAGCGGCTGCAATGCATGGGTCGTGGCCAGTGTGTGCGCACTGGCAAGCTGCTTGCTGGCCAGCGGCGCGCGCCCCAGCGCCAGGTAACTGCGTGCCGCACCGAGATGGGCCTGCGCCTCGGCCAGCAGGTCGCCCGCAGCTTGTGCGTCACGCAGCGCCTGCTCCCAGTGCGCAAGGGCCTGCTCGAAGCTGCCGGCCTGGTGATCCTGCGCGGCGGCACTGAGCTCGTTGGCCGCCGACGCATGGGCGCTGGTGTGGGCGCCAAGCGACAGCAGCATCGCAGCAAGCGGAAGGCACAGGTACCGCAGCACCCGTGCGCGCAGGGAGGGCCGTGACGGTGGCCTCGCAACGGCCGGCTTGCGAGAGCATGATGTTGCAGGATGTGCGCAGTTCATGGTGGGGACCCAGCATATGAAGACCGGCTGACTCGCGGCCTCGGGCATTATGCATTCGGCCTACCAGAGCCGGAGCGAGATATTGCTTCGCGGCTTGCGGAAGTACGCAGGGGTTGCCTCATGGCGGCGTTGCTGACACGCAACGCACTTGCGTACTTTGCGGCGCATGGCGGGCGCCGTCTGGCGCAGTCGGGATAAGGGAGAACCCTATTGGCCTACGGTCAAGCCGGCCCCATAATTCCAGTAATCAACATCATAGTTCCATTTTTCGGCACAAATGTCGGTTCTTGCTTCTTCTGTCAACGTCCTGCGCTGCTTCTCGATCACCTGCTCCGAGCTGACGGTGACCGAGGTTGCGCAGCGGCTGAGCCTGCCCAAGAGCAACGTGTCGCGCCTGTTGCGCGCCATGCGCGATGCCGGCCTGCTGGACAGCGCGCGTGATGGCCGCGGGTACAGCCCCGGCGTCATGCTGGTGGGGCTGGGCGAACTGGCCAGACTGGGCCACACGCTGGGTGCCCGCGCGCATGCGGCTGTTTCGCGCGTGTCTGATCAGTGTGGGCATGCGGGGTTCGTGTCGGCACGGGTTGGCCGGCGCATGGTCGGCCTGACACACCATGCCGGGCGCAACCCGTTGCAGGTCGGTGTGTTCATGGGCGGCAGCCCGCTGTACGTGGACGCCTGCGCCACCGGTCGCGCGCTGCTGGCCACGATGCCCGATGCTGCCGTGCGCCATGTGCTCGATGCCCAGGTGTCGCAGGCGACGCCTCAGTCCCCTGCCACGATCGACGAATTGTTCGCGCGCCTGGCCGTGGTGCGCCAGCGCGGTTATGCCGAATCGCACGACGAGGCCGGCAAGGGCATTGGTGCCGTGGCCGTCGCCGTGCACGACGAGCGCACCGACGAAGTGCTGAGCTTTTGCATCACCTACCCGGAGGCGACCGTCGACGCGGCCGAGCTCCGCACTATTACCCAGGCCCTGCTGCAGGCCCGCTCCGACATCATGAGGACCCCCCTATGACCGCCCATCCCCCTGGCAGCCCGCGCTGGCGTGTCGGTTTCGACATCGGCGGCACCTTCACCGACTTCGTCCTCTTCGACCGGCAGTTGGGCCGTGTGCACCTGCACAAGCGGCTCACCTCGTCCGACGATCCGTCGCGTTCGGCGTTGATCGGGCTCGAAGAGTTGCTGCACAAGGCGGCGATCACGGTGACCGACGTGGGCGACATCGTGCATGGCACCACGCTGGTCACCAACGCCATCATCGAGCGCAAGGGCGGCGCGCGCATGGGGCTGCTCACCACGGCGGGCTTTCGCGACATCCTGGAGATGGGCACCGAGCAGCGCTACGACATCTACGACCTGTTCCTGAAGTTCCCCGAGCCGCTGGTGCCGCGCGACCGGCGCCTGGAGGTGGCCGAGCGGCTGGACAGCCACGGCCGAGTCGTCCATGCGCTGGATCTGGCCGAGGTACGCGCCCGCCTGGCGCAACTCGTGGCCGCAGGCGTGAACGCGGTAGCGGTGTGTTTTCTGCACGCCTACCGCAACCCGGTGCACGAACAACAGGTGGCAACGCTGGCCGCGCGCGAGTTTCCGCAACTGGCGATGTCGCTGTCGAGTGCGGTGGCGCCCGAGATCTCCGAATACCAGCGCTGTGTCACGACCGCCGCCAATGCCTTCGTACAACCCGTGATGAGCGCTTACCTGGAAAAGCTGCAACGCGAATTGACTTCGCGCGGCTTTACCGGCGCACTGCGCCTGATGCATTCTGCCGGCGGACTGATGTCGCCGCAGACGGCCTGCGCTTTCCCGATCCGGCTGCTCGAGTCCGGCCCGGCGGGTGGTGGCCTGGCGACCGCCTGGTTCGGCCAGCTGGCCGGCCACCAGGACGTCATCTCCTTCGACATGGGCGGCACCACGGCCAAGGCCACGCTGATCGAGAACGGCCAGTTCGAGATCATGCCGATGCTCGAAGCCGCACGGGTTCACCGGTTCACCAAGGGCTCGGGCCTGCCGATCAAGACGCCGGTGATCGACATGATCGAGATCGGTGCGGGCGGTGGTTCGATTGCGGCCATCGACGCGCTGGGCCTGCTCAAGGTGGGCCCTCACTCGGCTGGCTCCGCGCCCGGCCCGGCCTGTTATGGCCTGGGCGGCACCGAACCCACCGTCACCGACGCCTGCCTGCTGCTGGGCTACTACGACCCCGGCTTCTTTCTGGGCGGTGCGATGAACCTCGACCTGCCGGCGGCCGAACGCGCCATGCGCAAGGTGGCCGACCGGTTGAACCTCAGCGTGCCCCAGGCGGCCTGGGGCATTCATGCGCTGGTCGTCGACAGCATGGCGGCCGCGGTGCGCGTGCATCTGGTCGAGCATGGCAAGGACCCGCGCTCGTTCAGCATGGTGGGGTTCGGCGGCGCGGGGCCGGCCCACGCGGTCGACGTGGCGCGCGCGCTGGGGGTCAGGGAAGTGATCATCCCGCCGGCCTCGGGCGCCGCCTCGGCCTTCGGGTTTCTGGCCGCGCCGCTGTCGTTCGAGCAGGTGCAGTCGCTGCCGGTGGAGCTGTCCGACCTGCACGACGGGGCCCCTTTGAACCAGGTGCTGGGCCAGCTGGAGGTGCAGGGCCGTGAGCAGCTGCGTGCTGCCGGTGTGCCCGATGCCGAGATCACGGTCACGCGCTGGGCTGACATGCGCCTGGTGGGCCAGATGCACGACATCCGCGTGGCACTGCCCTCGGGCGCCATCGGCCCGGCCCAGGTGCCGGAACTGCGCGCGCTGTTCGTGCAGGCCTACCGCACGCGATACACCGCGGTGCCGCCATCGGCCCGTTTCGAGGCCATCAACTTCCGTGTCAACTGCGTTGGCCCGGTGCCGCAGTTGGCGATCTCTGGCGCCTTGGCCGCCGGTGGTACGCGTACGGCGCGCAAGGGCAGCCGTCAGGCCTGGTTCGGCGATAGTTTCCTGGACACCCCGGTCTACGACCGCGACGCGCTGCAGCCCGGTACCCGCCTGCAAGGGCCGTGCATCGTCGAGGAGCGCGAGGCCACCACCGTCGTCGGCCCGCTCGATGCGGTCGAGATCGACGCCACGCTGAACCTGCGCATCGCGGTGGGCACGCCGGCAGCGCGCGCGGTGACCGTCACGCACGAGACGCCGCTGCAGGAAGCCATTGCCCGCATCGAGGCCGACCCCATCGCGCTCGAGATCATGTGGAGCCGGCTGGTCAACGTGGTCGAGGAAATGTGGCTCACGGTCTGCCGCACCGCGTTCTCGCTGGTCATCTCCGAGGCGCAGGACTTTGCCTGCGAGATCCTCAGCCCTGACGGCGAGACGCTGGCGCATTCACCGCGGGCCATGCCGGTCTTCAACCTGACGCTGCCGCGCGCCGTGAAGGCCTTGCTGGAGCGTTTCCCGGCGTCCTCGATGCAGCCAGGCGACGTGCTCATCACCAACGACCCGTGGCTGTGTGCCGGCCACCTGTTCGATATTGCCATCGTGACGCCGGTGTTCCTGGACGGCCGCGTGGTGGGCCTGTTGGGCACCGTGGGCCATGTGTCCGATATCGGTGGCACCAAGGACGCGCTGCATGCGCGCGAGATCTACGAGGAAGGCCTGCAAATCCCCCCGATGAAGTTTGCCGAAGCGGGCCGTATCAACGAAACGCTGGTCACGCTGCTGCGTCAGAACGTGCGCAATGGCGAGCAGGTGCTGGGCGATATCCATTCGTTCGTGACCGCCAATGCGATGGGCGGTGAGCGCCTGCTGTCCTTCATGCACGACTATGGGATGCAGGACCTGACGGCACTGGCCGAAGTGGTGCAGTCGCGCTCGGAGCGCGCCATGCGAGAGGCCATCGCGCGAGTGCCCGATGGCGTGTACGAGTCGGAGATGTGGAGCAACCCTCTGGGCGAGCCGATGCGTTTCCCGCTGAAGCTCACGGTGGCGGGTGACCGCATCGAGATCGACTTCGCGGGCGCGCCGCCGCAGTTGGCGCAGGGCGGCCTGAACTCGACGTTGAACTACACCGAGGCGCATGCCACCTACCCGCTCAAATGCATGCTCACACCGGGCGTGCGCGGCAATGCGGGCTGTTACCGGCCGTTCAGCGTGAAGGCGCCATTGGGCTCGATCCTCAACTGCGAATACCCGGCCTCGGTGGCCATCCGCACCCGCACCGGCTGGTACATCGCGCCCAACATCTTCCAGGCGCTGGCCACGGCCGCGCCGGCGCAGGTACAGGCCTTCACTGGGCTGCCGGTGGCGATGACGGTCTATGGCAAGGATGCCACCGGCGCCACCTACTCCGACATGTTGTTCAGCGGCGGCGGTCAGGGCGCCAATGCCGGTTCGGATGGCAAGTCCGGCCTGCTGTACCCGACATCGGCGGCCAACACGTCGATCGAGATGATCGAGACCCGCGCCCCCATCCTCGTGATGGAAAAGGCCTTTGTACCCGACTCCGGCGGCGCGGGCCAGCACCGCGGCGGGCTGGCCCAGCGGGTTCGCCTGCGCAAGCGCGACAACGACGGGCTGCCCATGCTGGTATCGGTCTACCCCGAGGGAGTGGGCCTGAATATTGCAGGCCTGCATGGCGGGCAGTCGGGTTTGTCGGCGCGCGGTGTGGTGGAGGACGCCCATGGGCAGCTGGTGCACGATTGTGGTGCCGGTGAACTCGTGACCCTGCAGACCACCGACGAGTTCGTGGTGCTCACGCTGGCGGGTGGTTCGGGTTATGGTGATCCGGGCACGCGTTCCCCCTCCAACGTGGCACATGACGTGGCCATGGGCTGGATCTCTCCGCAGTGCGCGGCACAAGATTACGGCCAAGCCGATACGGTGCCCGCACAAGATGCGCGGGTGGCGGTGGAAACACTCGCTGCCTCCTGATGGGTTTTTTTTGTCAGTCTGGTTTTTTCTATTTAAGGAGTATCACCATGGAACGTCGTCGTCTTCTCAAGGGTGCCGCAGGGTCTGCGCTGGCCGTTTCGGCTGCCGGTCTGTCCGGCCTGGCACTGGCCCAGCAGGGTAAAAAGATTCTTGTGATTGCCAGCGGGCAGGACATCCCGAACTTTGATCCGCACGTGGCAACTGGCTATTCTGCATCGATGCTGCTGCGCAACACCTACGATGGTCTGGTGCGCGTGGAGGGCAACCCGCCCAAGGTAATGCCGCACCTGGCGGCTTCCTGGACGGTCTCGCCCGACGGCCTCGTCTACGTCTTCAAGCTCGATACCTCGGCACGTTTCCAGGACGGCACCCCGGTCACCGCCAACGCGGTGGCCTATTCGTTCCGCCGCACACTGCGCCTGGCCAGAGGCAATGCCTGGATGATCGCGGGCGTGGTCGACCCCAATGGCATCGAGGCGACCGATGTGCAGACCGTCAAGTTCAAGCTGCTCAAGCCTTTCGCGCCCTTCCTGTCGGTGCTGCCCTGGCAGTTCATCATCAACCCGGTGCTGGTCGAGACCAACAAGGGAGCCGACGACGGGCAGGAGTTCCTGCGCAAGAACCTGGCAGGCTCGGGCCGCTTCAAAGTCAAGCGCGCCGAGCAGGGCAATCTGTACGAGTTGGAACGCGTGGCCCAGCCCTGGAAGCCCGGCGGCAACCTCGATGGCGCGATCTGGAAGATCGTCCGCGAGACCTCCACCCAGCGCCTGATGCTGGCACGCGGTGAGGCCCATATCGCGGTCGACCTGACCAGCGAGGACATGGACGCCCTGAAGGAACGCCCGGGCGTGGTGCGTATTTTGGAGCCCGAGTTCCGTACCTTCAGCATCAAGATGAACACGCAAAGCGGCCCGTTGGCCGACATCAACCTGCGCAGGGCAGTGTCGCATGCCTTCAACTACAAGGGCATGCTGGACGCCGCCGGTTACGCCGAACTGATGGTCGGCCCTCTGCCCCCGGGCCTGATGAGCGACCCCAAGCTCAAGGTGCCGCGCACCGACCTGGAAGCTGCCAAGGCCTTCATGGCCAAGTCCAAGTACCCGAATGGCGGCGTCAAGCTCACCATGGTGCATGTGACCGGCCTGGAGCAGCAGCGACAGTGGTCGCTGGTGCTGCTGGACAGCTTGAAGAAGATCGGCATCGAACTCGAGATCAAGCCCATGGTCTGGCCCGACATGGTGGCATCCACCAAGACGCCGGCCACCACGGCCGACTTCTTCCCGGTGTACCAGACCGGCAACTACGCCGACGCGGACAACGTCGCCTTTGCGGCCTACCACAGCTCGCGCAATGGCAATTGGCAAAACCCGGTGTACAAGAACCCGAAGGTCGATGCACTGATCGAGCAGGGCCGCGGCGAGATCGACCCGAAGAAGCGCCAGGCGATCTACAACGAGTTCCAGAAGATGGTGGTGGACGACGCACCCGACATCTTCGGTGTGCTCGAAAAGCGCCGCATCGGCATGCGCGACACGGTGCAGGGCTTCATCTTCACACCGGTGGCCAGCAACGCCATCGATCTGCAGAAACTGTCGCTGAAGTAGGCCAGCAGCCGACCCCAGGACCCATAGCCCGTGCTGGCCTACATCCTTCGGCGCATCGTGCTGCTGGTCCCGGTGCTGCTGGGCCTGTCGATGATGGTGTTCGCCATCGGGCGGCTGTTGCCGGGCGACCCGGTGATGCTGGCCGCCGGCCCGAACGCCAGCAAGGAGGAGATTGCTGCGCTGTCGGCAGAGTTCGGCCTGGACCAGCCGATTCCGCTGCAGTACTGGCGCTACCTGACCGGCCTGCTGCAGGGTGACTGGGGCCGTTCGTTGCAGACCCGCGGGCCGGTGCTGGAGGACCTCAAGGTCTACCTGCCGGCCACGTTGGAGCTGGTGATTGCCGCCATGGCCATCGCCGTGGTGGCCGGCATTTTGCTCGGGCTGCTGGCGGCCGTGCAGCGCAATGGCTGGATCGATTACGTCGTGCGGCTGGCCTCGCTGGCGTCGATCTCGATGCCGCGCTTTTTTCTCGGGCTGATGTTGCAGCTCGTATTTGCGATGTGGCTGGGTTGGGCGGCGCTGGGTGGCCGGTTCCCGCTCACCGGCAGCCCCCCGCCCACGGTGACCGGCATGCTCACCCTCGACAGTCTGATTGCGGGTGACATGCAGGCCTTGCTGTTGGCGCTGCAGCACCTGGCCTTGCCGGCCATTGCGATGAGCCTGTCTCCCCTGGCCACCATCACGCGCATGATGCGTGCGTCGACCATGGAGGTGCTGCAGCAGGACTACGTGCTCACGGCCCGTGCGCTCGGCATTCCGCCCGCCAAGCTGCTGTTCAAGCATGTGCTGCGCAATGCGCTGTCGTCTACGCTGACTGTGATCGGCCTGTATTTCGGCTGGCTGCTCGGCGGTACCGTGCTGGTCGAGACCGTGTTCGACTGGCCCGGCATCGGCCTGTATGCGACCAAGTCCATCCTCACGCAGGATTTCATGCCGGTCATGGGCGTGGTGCTGTCCATCGGCACCATGTTCGTGGTGTTCAACCTGGTGATCGACCTGCTGTACGGCGTCATCAATCCGAAGGTGCAGCTGCGATGACAACCGCCGTACCCGTGGATGCCGCGCAAATAGCGCAGGGTGCGTCGCAAGCGCGCCGGGACGCCTGGCGGCGCGCTTTCTACCGCATGCGCCAGAGCAGCCTGTCGATCGTCGGGCTGGTGCTGGTGCTTTTTCTGCTGGTCGTGGCCGCGGCCGGCAACAGCATGGCGCCCTTCCCCGACCACATCACCGGAAGCATCGACACTGCGATGCGTTTCAAGCCGCCTTCGTGGACGAACTGGATGGGCACCAACGAGCTGGGCCAGGATGTGCTCTCGCTGGTGCTGGGCGGCGCGCGCATCTCCTTGTTCGCGGGTCTGGCGGTGGTCTTGCTGGCGGCCACGGTGGGCACCATCGTGGGCGCGCTGGCTGGTTACCTGGGCGGCTGGACGGACGAGGTGCTGATGCGCCTGGCCGACCTCAAGCTCACCCTGCCGGGCCTGATCCTCGCGATGGCGGTGGCCGCCGCGCTGGGTGCCGGCATGGTGAACATGGTGATCGCGATCTCGCTGGGCTGGTGGCCCGGCTTTGCGCGCCTGGTGCGCGGCGAAGTGCTGAGCCGGCGCGAAGAGGTCTACGTGCTGGCGGCGCGCGCGCTGGGTGCCGGGCCGGTGCGCATCCTGTGGCGCCATATTCTGCCCAACATCGTGTCGCCGGTGATCGTGAAGATGTCGCTGGACGTGGGTTTTGCAGTGCTGACCGTTGCCTCGCTAGGCTTTGTCGGTATCGGCGTGAAGCCGCCCACGCCCGAATGGGGCCAGATGCTGTCGACTGCGCGTGGTTTTCTGCCCGACTACTGGTGGACAGCTATCTTCCCCGGCGCCGCCATCTTTCTGGCGGTGCTGAGCTTCAACCTGCTGGGCGACGGATTGCGCGACGTGCTCGATCCGAAGTCGCGCCGCTGACACGTTGCCATGCCGCTGCTGCACATCGACCACCTGCATCTGGCCATGCGCTCGTTCGACGGCGAGGCGCATGTGCTCAACGGCGTGGAGCTGAAGGTCGACAAGGGCGAGATCTGGGGCCTGGCGGGCGAGACCGGTTGCGGCAAGTCGGTCACCGGCCTGTCGGTCTCGCGATTGCTGAGCACGCCACCAGCACGCTACCTGCAGGGCCGCATCCTGTTCGACGGGCAGGATGTGCTGACGATGGACGAGCGGGCCATGCGCCGGCTGCGCGGGCGTGCGATCAGCATGATCTTCCAGGACCCGTCGACCAACCTGAACCCGGTGTTGCGGGTCGGCGAGCAGATTGCCGACGTGGCGTTCGAGATCGGCCGCCATGCGCCGGAGGTGCTGGGCCTGGGCCCGCAGACCGGTCTGGCCGAGCGGCGCCGCGCTGCCAAGCGGATGGGTGTGGAGATGCTGGAGCGCGTGGGCATACCCGACGCGGCCCGGCGGGCGCACGACTATCCGCACCAGTTCTCGGGCGGCATGCGCCAGCGCGTGCTGATCGCGATGGCGCTGGTCGGCCAGCCGCGCCTGCTGATTGCCGACGAGCCCACCACCGCGCTGGACGTGACCCTGCAGGCGCAGATTCTGCGGTTGTTGTCCGATCTGGTGAAGCGCAGCGACACTGCCGTGCTCATGATCACGCACAACCTGGGCGTGGTGGCGCAGATCTGCAGCCACGTCGCCGTGATGTACGCCGGCCATGTGGTCGAGTCTGGCCGCACGCGGGAGGTGCTGCGCTCGCCGCGGCATCCGTATACCCGCGCCTTGCTGGCGGCCTTGCCGCGGCCCGGGGTGCCGCGCGGCCAGTTGGCCAACCTGCCGGGGCGTGTGCCCGACCTGATCCGCCCGCCGCCGGGTTGCCGTTTTGCGCCACGCTGTGGGCGTGCCACCAGTGCCTGCACGGTCGCGACGCCGGCATCGGTGGCGGTGTCGGACCAGCACCAGGTGGCCTGCATCCATCTGGACGAGGTGCCGGCATGACCGACGTGGCGCCCCTGATCGAGGTGCAGCAGGTGACGCGCCGCTACGCCCTGGCGCGCCAGGGCCTGTGGGAGCCGCGGCGCAGCCTGACGGCGCTCGACCAGGTGTCGCTGCGCGTGTTGCCAGGCCGCACCCTGGGCGTGGTCGGCGAGTCCGGCTCGGGCAAGTCCACACTCACGCGCTGCCTGCTCGGCCTGGAGCCGGTCGACGGTGGGCGTATCCTGTACCGCGGGTCGGATATCGCGGTGCACGACGCGCGGGGGCGGCGTGGCCACGCGGCACGCATGCAGGTGGTGTTTCAGGACCCGAATGCGTCGATGAATCCGCGCATGACCGTACACGACATCGTCGCCGAGGGAATGGTCATCCACCAGCGCGAACTCGGCCTGGACGGCCCGGCCCGCACGGCACGGGTGCTCACGCTGCTGGGGCATGTAGGCCTGGGCCGTGACCATCTGCACCGCTACCCGCATGAGATGTCGGGCGGGCAGCGCCAGCGGGTGTGCATCGCGCGTGCGCTGGCCTTGAAGCCCGAATGCCTGATCCTGGACGAACCGACCTCGGCGCTGGATGTGTCGGTGCAGGCGCAGGTGCTGAATCTGTTGCACGAGATGCAGCAGACCTTTGGCTTGACCTATGTGTTTGTCTCGCACGATCTCGCGGTGGTCCGGTATCTGTGTGACGACGTGGTGGTGTTGCGTGGCGGCAAGGTGGTGGAGGCGGGGCCCACCGAGCAGCTGTTCTCTGCGCCGCAGGATGAGTACACACGGGCGTTGATTGCGGCCATGCCGGAGGTGGACGCGTGTCTGGTGTAACTTGTCTGCCTGTGGGGCCTTCGTTCTCTCGCATGCCTGGTTGGTTGGCTCGCCGGGCAGGCCGGGGCGCTCGGCTCCGCGAATGTCCTCCGCCGGCCTGCGGCCAGCGCCCCCTTTGTTTCGCGGAGCCGACCGCCCCGGCCTCGCCGGCGGTGGGTGGGTTTGTGTGATTCTGGAGATTGCACAACTGCAGGTTCTGGCTGCGTAGGGCGAGGGCGAGCAGCTTATGCCACAGTAGGTGGCCGGCCGCCCACCAAGCAACGCACAATCACCGGCCAAGGACTGCGCCGTTCAAAGGCACAATGCATTTCGGGTTTCCTACACTCCACGTATTGACGCATGGCCAGCTTTGACCAACTCAAGGCGCTCATCAAGTCGCACATCAGTCGCGACGACGGTCAGTTCTTGTCCGTTGCAATGCAGCTGGCGGCGCATGAAGCGAAGCTGGGCCACGGCAAGCTGGCAGAAGCACAGATCACAAAGCACTCGTCCAGTCATGCCGGATCAACCCCAAGATCGGCACCCACATCTTGTTCTGACGAACACACGTCAAAGGCGCAGGCTTTCGGGCAATGTCTTCTATTCCGATTTGCTCATTGACGATACCGACCAGTTGGCCGCGCCAGACCAACCAGCGCACTTAAACAGCATTTGGGCACTTCTGTTGGCTGTAAGACGGCTGACCGGTGAATGCAGCGCGGTTAGAGCAATTGTTAGCCGCCGGTCTAGCGTGTGGACTCGACTCACAAGCGAAAGTCAAGGTCAAAGAGATCAGACGGATCACATGCGTGGTCTTGTAATTCCCCTTTTGGCTGACGACAAACTGATGCATGGGATCATCAGGAAGCGTTTGGAAAGTGCTGCGAAAGAAGCCGGCCGACCACGGGTCGATCCTTACATCGTCTTTTTTAATGGCGCGATCATGACCCTGCCCACCAGCGATGAAAAGCGCTCTGGGGACCGCGAGCAGCCTTTGAACGAGGCCCTGCGCGCACGTCTGCCGCGCCTGCTGGAAATGGGCGCGGTGGAAAGCAACGGCGGCCGCGGCAAGGGCGCGCGCTACCTGCTGGTGCGCCGGCTGTACGAGGCGCTGGGTGCCAAGGGTGTGTACACCCGCAAGAAGGGCCTGGGCCGCGAGACCAACCAGGCGCTGCTGCTGCAGCACATTCAGCGCAACGCGGCGGCGGGTGCCCGCATGGCATAGTTCAAGCAAGTGCTGCCGGCCTTGGGACGTGGCCAAATTCAAGCGTTGATCCAGGAGCTGGCGAACGACGGGCAGGTTTGTCTGCTGGGCCGTACCAAAGCGGCGCGCTGGTACCCAGGCGCGCCCCAGACCACCTCTCGAACGGACGTTACTGAGGACCATTGAATTGCTTGAGTGGCAAGACCATGCAATCGATTAAGTGTTTATATATCAACCACTTGGGAGCATTGGATTGCGTAATTTGATTGCCGCAATCCCCATGTGCATGCAATTCGGCAGCGCCCGCCCATGAGCAACTTCGCTTTCCTGCAGCCTGAATGGCCGCTAGTCTACGAAGCCGCGCACCGGGCCGAGGCTTGCACCCACAGCGACCCCCGCGCCCTGTGCTTCTACGCACGGCGCGCACTAGAACTGGCAGTGGCCTGGCTGTACACCCATGAAAAGAGCTTCAAGCTGCCTTACCAGGACAACTTGAACGCGTTGTTGTATGAACCCTGCTTTCGCACCGGCGTGGGTGACGCCTTGTTCACCAAGGCCCGGCTCATCAATGACCTGGGCAACTTGGCGGCACACAGCACCACGAAGGTAGCTGCGACTGACGCGCTGTCAACCACGCGGGAGCTGTTCCACTTCGGCTATTGGCTGGCCCGTACCTCTGGCCGAATCGGGCGGCCCGAGCCGGGGCTGAGCTTCAGGGCCGAGTGGCTGCCCCGGCCGGCTGACCCCACAGCGCCGAAACAAACGAGCCAGATCGCCGAGCAGTTGCAGAAACTGGCCGCCCAACTGCATGAAAAGGACCAGAAGCTCGCAGACCTGCTGGCCAGCAAGGCAGCACTGGACACCGAACTGCAGCAACTGCGCGACGCGGTGGCCGCTGCCAAGAAGGTCAACTCCGCCCAGCCCGACACGCATGACTACTCTGAAGCCGAGACGCGCAGGGCCTTCATCGACCTGCTCCTGAAAGAGGCTGGCTGGGCGCTGGACCCGGCGAAGAACTTCGAGGTTGAGGTGGTGGGCATGCCCAACGCCGAGAACAAGGGTTTCGTCGACTATGAGTTTTGGGGTGACGATGGCAGGCCGCTGATGCTGGTGGAGGCCAAGCGCACCACCAAGAGTGCGACCGTCGGCCAGCAATAGTCCCAAGCTGTATGCCGGTTGCCTGGAGGCGATGTACGGGCAGCGGCCGGTCATCTTCTATTCCAACTGCTACGAGCACTGGATGTGGGACGACAGGATGTACCCACCCCGGGCCGCTCAGGGGTTCTACAAGAAGCAGGAACGGGAGCTGCTGGTGCAGCGCCGCAGCAGCCGCAAAGCCTTGGCCGATGCGGTGCCGAACACGCCGATCGTCGAGCGGTACTACCAGCAACGCGCCATTCGCCGCGTGGGTGCCAGCTTCGAGCTGGACATGGTCCGCTAGCCGCTGCTGGTGATGGCCACCGGTGCCGGCAAGACGCGCACCGTCATTGCCCTGGCCGATGTGTGGATGCGCGCCAACTGGGCCAAGCGCGTGTTGTTCCTCGCGGACCGGGTGGCCCTGGTCAACCAGGCGGTGAATGCCTTCAAGGCGCACTTGCCCGATTCGGCGCCGGTGAACCTGGTGACCGACAAGCACACCGAGGGCCGTGTGTACGTCTCGACCTACCCCACGATGATGGGGCTGATCGATGAGGCGTTTGATGGCCAGCGGCGCTTCGGCATGGGACATTTCGACCTGATCGTCATCGACGAAGCGCACCGTTCGGTCTACCAGAAGTACCGCGCCATCTTCGACTACTTCGACGCGCTGCTGGTGGGCCTGACAACCACGCCCAAGGACGAGATCGACAAGAACACCTATGGCCTGTTCGACCTGGAAACCGGTGTACCCACCGATGCCTACGGGTTGAAGGAAGCCGTGGCGGACGGGCACCTGGTGCCACCGGTGGCCATCTCGGTACCGCTGAAGTTCCAGCGGCAAGGCATCAAGTACGACGACTTGCCCGAGGACGAAAAGGAAGCCTGGGACGCCCTGGGCTGGAGCGAAGACGGTACGGTGCCGACCGAGGTGGACCCGGCAGAGCTGAACAAATGGCTCTTCAACATCGATACCGTCGACAGGGCGCTGGCGCTGTTGATGACCCAGGGCCAGAAAGTGGCCGGCGGTGACCGCCTGGGCAAGACCATCGCCTCCGCCAAGAACAGCGACCATGCGGACTTCATCGCCGATCGCTTCAACGTCAACCACCCGCAGTACAAGGGGCATTTCGCCCGGGTGGTGACCTACAAGACCGAATACGCACAGAGCATCATCGACGACTTTTCGGCCAAGGAAAAGATGCCGCACATCGCCGTGTCGGTGGACATGCTGGACACCGACATCGACGTGCCCGAGGTGGTGAACCTCGTCTTCTTCAAGGTGGTGCGGTCAAAGACCAAGTTCTGGCAGATGCTGGGGCGCGGCACGCTGCTTTGCAAAGACCTGTTCGGCCCGAGCGAGCACAAGCAGAACTTTTTCGTCGTCGACTTCTGCCAGAACCTGGAATTCTTCAGCCAAAACCCGGCCACGTCGGACGGAGCATCAAGCGAGACGCTGAGCAGCCGGTTTTTCAACGGGCGGCTGAAAATGATTGCCGAGCTGGATAAACGACAGAGGTAGGGCATGACTGCCCCGCTGTGGTCGTATGCCATGGCCGCCCACGCACGGCTTGCCCGGTTGCCGACAAGTGGCAAATGGCCCAACCACCAACCCAGTCCCACCGACCTGCACCCGCCAACCAAGACGGAGTGAGCCGTGTCAATCCCGCCGCAAGATCCGAGCCCCCAGCCCGAGCAGCTTCTCCTCGATCCGCTCATACCCCCGCTCGATCATGTTGGCGTTTTGCACCGTCGACTTGCCACTGGCACACAGCGCTGCACCGAGCAGCGCCATGCCGGCGCGGATGTCGGGCGAGGGCAGCGTGGTGGCGGTCAGCTGCGAGCGACCGCTGATCAGCACCCGGTGCGGGTCACACACCACGGCGTTGGCACCCATCGCAATCAGCCGGTCGACAAAATACAGCCGCGACTCGAACATCTTCTCGAAAAACAGCACGTTGCCAGTGACCTGCGTTGCCAGCGTGATCATGCAGCTCATCTGGTCGGTGGCGAACTGAGGCCAGGGGCCGTCGCCAATCACCGGTATCGAGCCATCGTGGTCGCGCGACACCCGCAGCTCCTGTTTGCCGGGCAGGAAGACATGGTCCTTGTGCAGCTCGATCTTCACGCCCAGTGTGCCGAACACGCGCCGTGTCATCCAATAGGCGTGCAGGTCGGTGCCCTCGACCTTGATCTCGCCCCCGGTGGCCGCTGCCAGCGCCAGGTAGGACGCGGCCTCCACGTGGTCGTGGCAGACCGTGTGCGTGGTGCCGTGCAGCGAGTCGACCCCCTCGATGGTCAGCAGGTTGGTACCGATGCCGCTGATGCGCGCACCCATGGCGTTGAGCATGTGGGCGAGGTCCTGCACATGGGGCTCGCAGGCGGCGTTGCGCATCAGCGTCTGGCCCCGGCTCACCACGGCCGCCATCAGTACGTGTTCGGTGCCGGTCACCGAAGGCTCGTCGAAGAACATCTCGGCGCCGGTCAGCGGCCCGTGCATGACGAAGTCGTAGTGATTGTCGATCGTGACCGTGGCGCCGAGCTTCTGCAGCCCGTAGAAGTGGGTGTCGAGCCGGCGCCGGCCGATCACGTCGCCACCGGGCGGGTACACGCGGGCCTTGCCCAGCCGGTGCAGCAGCGGCGCCACACACAGGATCGAGGTGCGCACCTTGTTGCACAGCGCGCGGCTGACTTCGCTGCCCTGCAGGCTGGCTACCTGGATGCTGACGCGCTCGCCGCTGCGCTCGACGCGCCCGCCGATCTCGACGATCAGCTCCAGCATGTGCCGCACATCGATGATGTCGGGCACGTTGTCGAGCACCATCTCCTGGTCGGTCAGGATGCAGGCCGCAATGATCGGCAGGATGGCGTTCTTGTTTCCGGAGGCACGTACCGTGCCGCGCAGCGGGACGCCGCCTTCAATTTCAAATGTGGACATGGTGTGGTGAGGCCTGGCGGGATGCCAGCGCGAAGGGGTTTTGCGAAAGTGGTTCGATCGATCGCTTGCGCAGACCGCCGGGGGCTGTCCCCTATGATGGCGGCCACGCACGCAGACCCCTATTGTTCCACTACGCACAGAAAGACTTCCCCGCCATGCGCATCGCCATCGGTGGTTTCCAACATGAAACCAACACCTTCGCCCCCAGCAAGGCGCGTTACGAGGATTTTCAGCGCGACGGCGGCTGGCCCGGCCTGCGCCGTGGCGGCGAGATCCTCGACACCATGGTCGCGCGCAACCTGCCGATCGCCGGTTTCATCGAACAGATGAAGGGCACGCGCCACCAGCTGGTGCCGACCACCTGGGCCGCCACCGAGCCCTCGGCGCATGTCACCCAGGATGCCTACGAACGGATCGCCACGATGATCGTCGAGGGCATCCGGGATGCGCAGCCGGATGCGGTTTACCTCGATCTGCACGGTGCCATGGTGGCCGAGCACCAGGACGATGGCGAAGGCGAACTGCTGGAGCGGGTGCGCCGCATCGTCGGCCCTCAGACTCCGATCGTGGCCAGCCTGGATCTGCATGCCAACCTGACCGAGCGCATGCTCACCTGCGCTGACACATTGGTCGCCTACCGCACCTACCCGCATGTCGACATGGCCGAAACCGGCGCGCGCGCTGCTTATCTCCTGGCCCGGCGCGCCGATGGCATGGCCCGCCCGTTGGTGGCTGCACGGCGCATCCCGTTCCTGATCCCGCTGTCGTCGCAGAGCACCGATCTGGAGCCGACGCGGTCGGTCTATACGGCACTCGCCGGGCTGGAGTCGCGCGACGTGCCCACCTTGTCTTTCACGCCGGGGTTTCCGGCCGCCGACTTCCCCGAATGCGGCCCGGTGGTGTTCGCGTATGGCACCACCGCCGGCCATGCCGAGGCGGCGGCCCATGCGCTGGCACTGCAAGTGCAGCAGCGCGAGGCCGCATTCGACTTGGAGGTGTTGTCGCCCGAAGCAGCGGTGCGCCAGGCGATGCAGCTGGCCGAGCGTGCCACCCGGCCAGTGGTGATCGCCGACACACAAGACAACCCTGGTGCCGGCGGCGACTCCGACACCACCGGCATGTTGCGTGCCTTGCTGGGCTGTGGCGCCCAACGTGCGGCGCTGGGCCTGATGGTCGACGCCGAGGCAGCCCGCGCGGCCCACACCGCCGGTGTGGGGCGCAGCATCACGCTGGCTTTGGGGGGCAAGTCCGGCGTCGCGGGTGACAGCCCGTTCACCGGCACCTTCCGGGTCGAAGCCTTGTCCGACGGTCGGGTGCAGTGCAACGGGCCGTTCTCGCGCGGTGCCAACATGGTGCTGGGGCCGAGCGCCTGTTTGTCGATCGAGGGCGTGCGCGTGGTCGTCACCAGCCACAAGACGCAGCTGGCCGACCAGGCGCTGTACCGCTTTGTCGGCATCGAGCCCACCGCGCAGGCGATTCTGGTCAACAAGAGCTCGGTGCATTTCCGTGCCGACTTCACGCCGATCGCCCACCAGATCCTGGTGGCCGCAGCGCCCGGGCCGATGATCGCCGACCCGAGCCAGTTTCACTGGACGCGGCTCGCGCCCGGGATTCGCCTCAAGCCGATGGGGCGGGCGTTTCAGGCAAGTTGAAATTCGCCGGCTCGTAAGTTTTTGTCATCAAAGGCAAAATGGTTTCACACATGAGGAGTCCCGATGAGCAGCGTTTCAAAACTCATGGCAATGCCAACGTTTGACGAACTTTTTGTGCCTTTGCTTGCAGCGCTGCGGGGTTTGGGCGGGTCAGGTTCGATTGAAGAGATCTACGCCAAGACCGTCGAGCATGCTGGTCTATCGGAGGAAGTGCTTGCGCAGATGCATGACACCGAGAAAAGCAACATGACTGAGGTCGGATATCGGCTGGCTTGGGCGCGGACCTACTTGAAGAAATTTGGATTGTTGGAGAACTCCAGTCGTGGCGTATGGTCATTGACCGGCAAAGGGACTTCGACAGAGGACTTGGATCCGAGTGAGGTTGTTAGATTTGTTCGTGCTCTCGATAAAGTTGACCTCGCGAAGAAGGCTCCGCAAAAGGTCCAAGACGCGGAGATCGGCAGAGAGCTTCCAGAGGAAGAGCGCTGGAAAGACAAACTGAATGTTGTACTTACCCAGCGATTGAGTCCGCAGGGATTCGAACGATTAGTTCAGCGAATACTTCGAGAATCAGGCTTTGTGGCGGTTGAAGTAACTGGGCGAACCGGGGATGGCGGCATTGATGGCAAAGGAATTGCTCGAATCAACGGATTCATGAGTTTTCACGTCCTCTTTCAGTGCAAGCGCTACAAAGGCGCAGTCGGCTCGGCTGAGATTCGTGACTTCCGGGGCGCCATGGTGGGGCGAGCAGACAAGGGCCTGTTCATCACGACGGGTACTTTTACGCCAGCAGCTGTCAAGGAAGCAACCCGTGACGGGGCTCCGCCGATTGACTTGGTTGACGGGGATGAACTTGCGGAAAAGCTGAAGGAACTATCTTTAGGTGTCACAACAGAGTTGGTGCCACGTATTTTGGTCAACGCAGACTGGTTTGTTGCCTTGGCAGACGGGGTCTGATGGTTGTTGCCAAAGCCGTTGATCGGTCAGGCGCTCGGTGCCGACTTCAAGGAGCGATCAGGGGCAATCGCGGAAAGTAGCTGCGGTAGCGCGCTGCGTCCCGGGTCAGCAACTGCAGGTTTTCCACCAGTGCGTGGGCGCCAATGTAGGAGTCTGGCATGGGGGAGGTCTTGACTCCTTTGCCCATGCGATAGACCTTGAACGCCTGACCGGCCAGAAAATGCGCATCCCAGGGCAGCGGTCGGCGAACCAGCGGCAGTCCTGCGAGTGCCGATTCCAGGTCGGCAGCCCGTTCGAAGCGTGGGCTGACTTCGGCCAGAACGTCGATCAGGACGCAGCTGTCGACCAGTGTCCCCTGCGGTTTCGGCAATCGGACATAGCGGGCATCTGCCTCGCGCACCTGCCCCGGCTCAACCGGCGCCATCGCTCAACCGCGCAGGAAGGCGATGAACTCGTCGGTGCCCATCCCCTTGAATTGCGTGGCATTGGCACTGCCGCGGACCCGCTCGAACGCGGAACGCAGCGACTTGGGCGCGCCCACCACCGAGCGGATCACGAGATCGCCATTGGCACGCAGCTCGAATGCGACTTCGCTATGGGGATGCAACCCGGCCTGTGCGCGGATGGACTGCGGGATCGTGACCTGGCCTTTGCTGGTGATGCGCATTTTTCTTACCTGCGGCGGTAAGAATCTTACTGCCACGCGGGGGCGCTGGCAAGTTGACCCCAGCCGGCGCAGCCACCCCGGCCGCCGCCAGTGCCGCAACGCCGTCGACTTTGCGCCGAACACCCGGTAGGCAACCACCGTGTATCCGATGATCACTGGCAGCACGACGACCACACCCAGGAAGTTGACCCCCAGGGCTTCGGGAGCGCTGGCGGCCTGCCACAGGCTGAGACGGTCCACCACCCACCACCGGAACAGGCTGTAGGCCAGGCCGTGGAACGCCAGCAGGAAGATGCCGACCGTGCAGGCGAAAGGCACTTCCACGCCATGGCGGAGATGCGTTCGCTGACCATCGGGGTGGGATGCGCCATCGGAAGGGCCACCAGCAGCACCCCCACGCCCAGCACCAGCCAGGTTTCGTTGGCGTCCGAGAACGGGCCCCGATGCTGGCCACCATGGCGTCCTTCTGCGCAGAGTCGGGTCAACGTTGCAGCAGCGTGCCGACGCCCGGGTCCCAATGGGTCATGAGTTCGATGAAACTGTGCCGGGTGTGGAGGATCGCCCGTACATCCTCGGGCGCCTGGAAATACGCGCATCTGCCCAGCCGTCCGGTTGATGCCCCAGCGGCTGCCCCTCTCGCTGAAGTGCATCACAAAGCGCTGCTTCAGGCACGGGAGGTTCATGGCGGCACCTGTTTGCAGGGATGGAAGATGCGTCGCGTGCAGCCGGCACAGATGCCGGCATCCAGGCGACGGTACAGCGTGTCGAACACCGCGTCGCCCAGCTGAAAAAAGTTCTCGGCGCCGATGTCGTCGAAGGCGCCGCAGCGCCGCAGCATCTGCATGGGTTCGGCCTTGAGATTGAACAGGTACAAGGCCCCGCCCATGGCGCGGCGGCGCCGCGCTTCCTGGCCCAGCAGGTGGGCGCCTGCGAGGTCGACGAAGTTGATGCCCGACGCCACCAGTAGCACATGCCGGTGCGCCGGGTTGCGGGCGTCGATGGCCTGCAACGCATCCTGGAGATGGGTCACCGCGCCAAAGTAGATCGAGCCGTTGAGGCGCACGATCTTGAGTTGCGGGCAGTCGGGCAGGCCGGTGTCGGTGCTGAACCCCAGGATGTGCTGCGGGTCGGCCGGCTTGACGTCCTCCAGCGGGGGGCGCGAGGTGCGGTTCAGGTAGAGCATCAGCGACAGCAGCACGCCAATGTAGATCGCGAACTCCAGGTTCAGCGTCAGCGTGGCGACGAACGTCGCTATCAGCACGCCGGACTCGGCGCGGCTGGCCCGGAAGATCTCGGCAATCTGCCTGCGGTCCACCAGACCCCAGGCCACCACGAACAGAATGCCCGCCATGGCCGCCAGTGGCAGGTAGGCCGCCAGCGGCGCCAGGAACAGCATGATTAGCAGCAGGAACACGGCCGACAGGATGGCGGCAATCGGCGTGCGTGCCCCGGAATCAAAGTTGAGCCCGCTGCGGTTGAACGAGCCGCTGCTGGCGTAACCCGAAAAGAATGCGCCGGCCAGGTTGGACAAGCCCTGGCCGATGAACTCCTGGTTGCCATCGATACGCTGGCCACTCTTGAGCGCCAGCGAGCGCGAGATCGACACCGCCTCGGTGAGCGCCAACACCGCCACGGCCATGGCAATCGGCACCAGCTTCTGGATCGTCTCGCCCGACAGGTCCGGATGCGAGAGCGGCGGCAGCCCGATCTGCAGCGCGCCGATGCTCGCTATCCGGGTGAGTGCGGTGCCGAATAGCTGATTCAGCAATGCCGCCAGCAGGCTGCCCGCCAGCAGGCCGGCGATCATGTGCGGAAACCGGGGCCACCAGCGTCGGCACGCCACGCTTCCAGCCACTGTCACCAGGGCCACCGCGGTGACGTACGGGTTGACCAGCGCCAACTGGTGCATCAGCGCATCGAGCACCTGCCAGACCGACGCGCCGCGCGGGACGGAGATGCCGAGGAAATTGCGTATCTGGCTGGCTGCTATCAGCACCGCTGCGCCGGTCGTGAAGCCCACCACCACCGTGTGCGACACGAAGTTGACCAGCGTGCCCATGCGCAGCAGCCCCAGCAGCAACTGGAATCCCCCGACCATCAGCGTCAGTGTCAGTACCAGCGCCACATACTCGGAGCTGCCCACCGGTGCCAGCGGGCTGATGGTGGCGAACACCACGATCGAGATGGCGGTGGTCGGGCCCGACACCAGATGCCAGGACGAGCCCCAAAGCGCCGCCACGATCGCCGGCAACATGGCTGCGTACAGGCCGTACTCGGGCGGCATGCCCGCGATCGTGGCAAATGCCACCCCCTGGGGCACCAGCACCATGGCGCCGGCGAGCCCGGCGATCGCGTCGGCGCGCGTCGTCTGGCGGTTGACCATCGGCCACCAGCGCAGGAAGGGCAGCAGCCGCAACCACCAGGCCGGATCGGTCGACCCGGCGGCCGGTTGCACGGGAGGCGTGGGGGACGACACCGGTTCCGCAGGGCTCAGGTGCCGGCGTCAGGCCAGCAGGTCGTTCAGCACGCGCGCGATCACCTGGGTGGCACGGCGCAGGTCTTCGAGCTCCAGTCGTTCATCGGCCCGCTTGGCATGCGACTCCAGCACCGTGCGGGGCCCGGCCCCATAGATCACGCCGGGGATGCCAGCCTCGCAGAACAACCGCACATCGGTATACAGCGGCGTGCCCAGCGCCGGGATCGGCTCGCCGAACACCTGCTCGCCGTGTTTCTGGATCGCCTGCACCAGCGGCGCATTGCCCGGCAGCGGGCGCATCGCATTCGCCAGCAGGATGCGCCGGATGTCGACCGTCACGCCGGCGCGCGAGGCCGCCGCGTCCTGGATGATCTGGCGCAGCAGGGCTTCGACTTCTGCCGGGTTCTCCTCGGGGATCATGCGCCGGTCGAGCTTGAAGCTGACGCGCCCGGGCACCACATTGGTATTGGTGCCGCCCTCGATCAGCCCGACATTGAGGTAGGGGTGGGTGATGCCTGCCACCTGCGAGCGGATGGACTTGTACAGCGTGTTCTGGGCATACAGCGCATTCAGGATCGCCACTGCCGCCTGCATCGCGTCGACGCCTGAATCAGGGATGGCGGCGTGCGCCATCTTGCCGTGCACGGTCACCTCCATCTGCAGGCAGCCGTTGTGCGCGGTGATCACCTGGTAGCTGAAGCCGGCAGCGATCATCAGGTCAGGATGGATGATGTTGTGCCGGAGCAGCCAGGCCGGGCCGACTTCGCCGCCGAACTCCTCGTCGTAGGTGAACAGCAGCTCGACCGCGCCTTTGGTGGGCCGGGCCACCGCCTCCAGGGCCCGCAACGCGAACGTGTAGGTGGAGAAGTCGCACTTGCTCACAGCCGCCGCACGGCCGTAGATGCGACCGTTGTCGATGGTGCCGCCATACGGGTCGCGGGTCCAGCCTTCGCCCGGGGGGACCACATCGCCGTGGGCATTGAGCAAGACCGTGCGTCCGGGGCCGTAATTGCGCCGCACGACGAGGTTGGTCACCGACGCCATGCCGCAGGCGCGCACTTCGGCCTCGGGTATCGGGTGCCGCTCGGCCGTCAGGCCCATGCCCTCCAGCAGCACGGCGGTGCGTTCGGCATGGGGCGCGTTGTTGCCCGGCGGGGTATCGGTAGGCACCCGGATCAGCTCCTGGAGGAAGCGGATCTGCTCGTCAAAGTGGGCGTCGATCCAGGCGTCGAGTTGGGCGTAGGGCGGGGTCATGGGGGTCAGGCCGTTGCGGCGAGTTGGTCGAGCAGGTGGGAGAAGGCGTCCACGGCGAGCTGCATGTCGTCGCTGGTGGTCGATTCGAGCGGGTTGTGGCTGATACCGGCGTTCTGGCCACGCACGAACAGCATGGCCTGGGGCATGACCTCATGCAGCTTCATGGCGTCGTGGCCGGCGCCGCTGGGCATGCAGTGCACGGGCACACCGAGCGCGTCGACGGCTTGCTCCCAGCGGGCCTGCCATTGCGGGTGGCTGGGTGCGGCCGCGGCGCGCATGGTTTCCTCCAGGGTGTAGCGGACCTGTCGGCGCTCGCACACCGCCTGCAGCGTGGCCAGGACGTCGGCCTCCAGCGCATCGCGCCGGGCGTCGGTAGGCGCACGCATGTCGAGCGAGAAAACGCAGCGCCCCGGCACGACGTTGATCGAGCCGTTGGGCACCTGCAGCTGCCCCACCGTGGCAACCGAGTCGCCGTCCTGCAGGGCGCGCTGCTCGGCGGCCAGCAGCACCTCGGCGGCGGCCGCCGCAGCGTCGCTGCGCCGGCCCATCGGAGTGGTGCCGGCGTGGCAGGCGGTACCGGTGAGCTCGACCAGATAACGCACACTGCCGTTGATGGCGCTCACCACGCCCAGTGGCAGGTCCAGTTCGTGCAGCACGGGGCCTTGCTCGATGTGCACCTCGACGAAGCCCAGGTAATTCTGCGGGTTGCGGCGCAATGCGGGGATGTCCTCGACGCGCAGGCCGGCATGCTGCATGGCGGCGCGCATCGTGATGCCGTCGGCATCGCGCTGCTCCAGCCATACATCCTTGAATTGCCCGATCAGCGCACCGGAGCCCACGAAGGTGGCCTTGTAGCGCTGTCCTTCCTCTTCGGCAAAGGCCACCACCTCGATGGCGAGCGGCAGGCGTCGGCCGGCCTGGTGCAGCAACTGCACGCTGGCCATCGGCACGAAGATACCGAGCCGGCCATCGAACTTGCCGCCATTGCGCACCGTGTCGTAGTGGCTGCCGGTCAACAGGGCCTGTGCCCCGGCCTGCGCGCCGTGGTAGCGACCGACCACGTTGCCGACCGCATCGATCGCCACCTCGTCGAAACCGCATGCGTGCATCCGGGCCATGATCTCCGCGGCGCAGGCCCGGTGCGCATCGGTGAGGTAGGTCACGGTCAACTGGCCGCGCTCGGCATAACCCGGGTCGCTGTGCACGCTGAGCGCCTCATGCCAGTCCCAGACCTGGTTGCCCAGCGTCGGGGTGCTGCCGAACTTGTCGTTCAGCCGGATCTCGACGATGCGGTGGATATTGCGCAGGGACTCCTGCAGTTCGTACTGCGGGTGGTTGTGCAGCCGGCGCTCGAAGCTGGCCAGTATTTCGCGCTTGCTCAAACCCGTTGCGCGCGCACCGCGCACTGCCAGGATGAACGGAAATCCGAAGCGCGCCCGGTAGGCTGCATTGAGTTCGGCGATCTGCGCCAGCTCGAGGGGGGTGCACTGGGTCAGGCCGGCCGTGCTCTGCTCGTGATTCGACTCTGCGGTGAGCGTGTTGCTGGCCATGGCCTTTCCCGCCAGCTCGGGGTGCGCACAGATCAGCGCCACCTGGGCCTCGTGGCTGGCGGCGCCGAGCACCTGCACCATGCAGTGCTTGAGGTGGGCCAGCGAGCGGAACGGCCGCTGCTGCAAGGCCTGCTGCGCGATCCAGGGCGAGTGTTCATGCAGCCCGTCCAGCAGGCGCGCGGCCTCGTCGGGCGCAGCGGCATTGAGTTGGGTGAGGGTCAACGCCATGGCATCAGGCTCCTGCAACAAAAGGGTGTACCTGGCGCCAGTGGCGCGCGATGTCCAGCCGCCGGCAGATCCAGACCTGCGGATGGCCCTGCACGTAGTCCAGGAACTTCTGCAGCGACCGCATGCGCCCGGGCCGTCCGAGCAGCCGGCAGTGCATGCCGATGCTCAGCATCTTGGGTGCGTTGGCGCCCTGCGGGTCGCCCTCGGCATACAACACGTCGAAGGCGTCGCGCAGATAGGTGAAGAAGTCGTCGCCGTGTGCAAACCCCTGGGCCGATGAGAAACGCATGTCGTTGGTATCCATCGAGTACGGCACGATCAGTTGCGGCACCACGCTGCCGTCGGTCTTGCGCACCTGCATCCAGAACGGCAGGTCGTCGCCATAGTAGTCGCTGTCGTACTCGAAGCCACCGTAGTCCGCCACCAGCCGGTGCGTGTGGGGGCTGTCCCGCCCGGTGTACCAGCCCAGCGCACGCGCGCCGGTGAGTTCGGTGATGATGTCCATGCCGATGCGCATGTGCTCGCGCTCGGTGGCTTCGTCGATGTTCTGGTAGTTGATCCAGCGCCAGCCATGGCAGGCGATCTCGTGGCCCAGTTCAACGAAGGCCGCGGTGAGCTCGAGGTGGCGTTGCAGTGCCATGCTGACACCGAAGACGGTCAGCGGCAGCTTGCGGCGCTCGAATTCGCGCAGGATGCGCCACACCCCGGCGCGCGAGCCGTATTCGTAGATGCTTTCCATGCTCATGTGCCGGGCCGCAAACGCTGCCGGGTTGAACATCTCCGACAGGAACTGTTCCGAGGCCGGGTCGCCGTGCAGCACAGCGCTCTCGCCGCCCTCTTCGTAGTTCAGCACGAACTGCAGCGCCACGCGAGCCCCGCCGGGCCATCGGGCATGGGGCACCTGACGGCCGTAGCCCATCAGGTCGCGCGGATAGGGCAGGGTGCTGTTGTAGGCAGGCGGCGGGACAGGCATGGGCAATTTCTCAGGACAAGGCAGTGGATACATCGTTCGTGGGAACGCGGCGGTCGAAGGAAAGGCTTTCCTCGACATGCTTCAGGTGCTCGGACATGAGGCGGGCCGCCAGCGCGCCGTCGCGGGCGGCCAGCGCGCGGACGATCTCGCCGTGTTCGTCGCTGGAGTGCTCGGCGCCGCGGGGTGTCTGGTACATGAGCGTGATGAGTGCGCAGCGTGCGATCAGCTGCCCGAGCATCTGGGCCAGCACCTCGTTGCCCATGAGCTCGGCCATGCGCACGTGGAATTCGCCCAGCAGCTCGGTGCGCCCGGGCGCATCTTCCTGGGAGATGGCGCGGCGTTCGTGCGCGATGTGCTCGCGCAACACGCGGATCCGGGCCGGCGTGGCCTGGTGGGCGAAGCTGCGTGCCATCTCGCACTCCAGCATGCGGCGCACGGCGAACACCTGGCGCGCCTCGTCGACCGACGGCGCCGCCACAAAGGCGCCGCGTGCCGGCTCGAGCGTCACCAGCTGGTGCTGCGACAACTGCAACAAGGCCTGGCGCACCAGCGTGCGCGAGACACCGAAGTGGTCGGCCAGTTTCTGTTCTGCCAGTTTGCTGCCCGGCAACAGGCGATGCTCGACGATGGCCTTGGTCAGGGCTGAGACGATCGTGCTGGTGGAAGAAACATCCATTGCGTGATGTTAGCGTGGCACCCAAAAAGTGTATACACTTTTGTCCTGAAAACTTCGTGGTCAAGGAGCACCCCATGGGTTTGAGCACACATGTCCTGGACACCATGCATGGCGGTCCTGCGGCCGGCATGGCCGTGGAGTTGCACACCATGGCGGGCGGGCAGCCCACGCTGGTGAAGCGATTTGTACTGGACGCCGATGGCCGCCACCCGGGTGGGCTGGTCATCGATGCCAGCAACCTGACCCGTGGCAATTACCGGTTGGTGTTCGATGTGGCGCCTTATTTTCACGCGCGCGGCGTGGTGCTGCCCGAGCCGAACTTCCTCGATCGGGTGGCGCTGGATTTCGGCATTGCGCACCCGCAAGAGCACTACCATGTGCCGCTGTTGGTGAGCCCGTGGAGCTACTCCACCTACCGTGGCTCCTGATCGCTGGCCCGTGGTGGTGCTAGAGCTGGCCCTCGGTCAACGTGTCGAGCTGGAACTTGCCGCTTTTATCCCACAACCAGACATCGGTATAGGTGACCTTGCCCATGCGCGTCGGCGCCGGGAACGGCGCCGCAGCACGGACCGTGCGCACGATCTCGGCCATCACCTCTGGCGCATGGTGGGGCGCACGGCGCCAGCTGATGGCCGTGATCTGGCCCTGGCGGTCGATATCCACATCCAGCACGCCGATGGCGAAGAGCTGCGGTTGCAGCATGCCCTTGTAGATGCGTGCTGCATTGGCTGCATACAGGTGGGTGGCGGCGTCGCGCCGGTAGGCCAGCGCGGTCAGAGCGTGGGAGACGTTCGATGAGGCAAAGGGGGGTGTCACGGTCGCTGGCGGTCGCGCCGCGACCGGAGGCGGCAAGGCCGGTACCGGGGATGTCATCGCCGGTGCGGGGGCGGGAGCGGGCGTTGGCGTCGGGGCTGGCGGCGACGGTCGCCGTGCGCTGCAGGCCACCAGCACCACGGCGGTGGTGGCACAGGCCAGGGTCAGGAGGACCCGGTGGTTCACGATCGGCATGGCTGTTTCCTCGGGGTCGTTGGTGTTGGACCGGAACCTGCGTCAGGCGCCCAATGCCTCTACTGTGCCGCACAATCAGGCGCATCCAGCCTTGCGCATGCGCCCAGGAAGGTAAATATTCATGAATCTGTCTGAGCAGGCCCTGGCCCGCCTGGCGCAGGAGCCAGCGGTCTGGGTGACGGTGCAGGCAACCCAGGGATCGGTGCCGCGCGATGCCGGAACCTGGATGGCGGTGTTTGCGCAAGGCATCCTGGGCACCATCGGGGGAGGACGGGTCGAGTTCGAGGCCATTCTGGAGGCGCGCCGGCGCCTGGCCCCGGGTGCCGGTGGCGACCCGGTGCTGCGTTATCCGCTGGGCCCCGCCCTGGGCCAGTGCTGCGGCGGCGTGATGCACTTGCACTTCGAGCCGGTTGGCGCTGCCGACGTGCCGCCATTGCGCGATCGCCTGGTGGCCGTGCGCGCGCCAGTGGCCCTGTTTGGCGGCGGGCATGTCGGCCAGGCGCTGGTGGACGTGTTGGTGCGCCTGCCATTCCGGTTGGCCTGGATCGACAGCCGGGACGGGATCTTCCCGCCGCTAGTGCCTGAGCATGTGGTGTGCGAGCACTCGGACCCTGTGCACCGGGCAGTCGACAGCCTCACGCCACGCAGCGCGGTGTTGGTGATGAGTTTCAGCCATGCCGAAGATCTGGACGTCGTGGCGCAGTGTCTGCGGCGACAACGCGCCGCGGCAGACCTGGCCAGCATCGGGCTGATCGGCAGTGCCACCAAATGGGCCACCTTTCGCCACCGTCTGCAGCAGCGCGGGTTCAGCGCCGCTGAGCTGGGCCAGGTGCGCTGCCCGATCGGCCTGCCCGGCATTGCTGGCAAGGAGCCCGCAGTGATTGCTGTTGCCGTCGCAGCGCAGTTGTTGCAAGACCGCACTGTTTGATACCCTCCCCTACAAAGGACACCGCGGATGGAAGCGTATTTTCTGGACTGGGCCAACCTGCTGCTGCGCTGGGTGCATGTCATTACCGCGATTGCCTGGATCGGCTCGTCCTTCTATTTTGTTTTTCTGGACAGCAGCCTGGTCAAGCCTGCATCGAAGGAGCTGCAGGACCAAGGCGTCGGCGGCGAGCTGTGGGCGGTACACGGCGGCGGCTTCTACAACCCCCAGAAATACACGGTGGCGCCGCGCGTGGTGCCCGAGAACCTGCACTGGTTCTATTGGGAGGCTTACAGCACCTGGCTCAGCGGTTTCGCATTGTTCGCCGTTTCCTACCTCTGGAGCGCCAACACCTACCTGATCGACAAGTCGGTGATGGATTGGTCCAGCAGCGCTGCGATCGCGGTGGCCCTGGCCTTCCTGGTGGTGTTCTGGGTCCTGTACGACCTGATTTGCCGGGTGTTCGGCCGGCTGCGCAACGGCGATGCCGTCGTGGGTGCACTGGTCTTCCTCGTGGTCTGCCTGGCCGCCTGGCTGGCCTGCCACTGGTTCGCCGGGCGGGCCGCCTTTCTGCTGGTGGGAGCCATGATGGGTACCGCGATGAGCGCTAATGTGTTCTTCTGGATCATTCCCGGCCAGCGCACCACCGTACAGGCCTTGCGTGAGGGCCAGCCGGTGGATCCTGTTCACGGTATCCGTGCCAAGCAGCGCAGCGTGCACAACACTTATTTCACGCTGCCGGTGCTGTTTGCCATGCTCAGCAACCACTACAGCTTCACCTACACGCATCCGCAGAACTGGCTCATACTGATTCTCATGATGCTGGCCGGCGCGCTGATCCGCCAGTTCTTCGTCATGCGCCACGGCTTCAAGCTTGGGCGCAACGGCCATCCCTGGCCTTACGCGCTGGTCGGCGTCATCATGATCGTGGGTATGATTGTCTGGGTGCGCCCGGCGCCGCGTGCCGCAGCCGCCAGCGCGCCTGGCGCGGTGGCGGCTTCACCCGTGCCGTCCGCCGCGCAGGTTCAGCAGGTGGTTGCGCAACGCTGCCTGATGTGCCATGGCGCTGAAGTCCAGATGAAGAACGTGCGCCTGGATTCGGTCGATCACCTGCGCCAGCATGCTCAGGGCATCTACCAGCAGGTGGTGGTCACCCGGGTGATGCCGATGAACAATTCCACCCAGATCACCGATGCCGAGCGCGCGCTGATCGGCCGCTGGTTCCTGGCCGGCGCCAAGCTGCCCTGAGGCTGGGTTCCTGCCGTGCCCTCCCAACTTTCTTGACCTGGATCAAGTCCAGCTAGGCGCTCCGACGTGGTCAGCGCCGGGGAGAGGATAATCAAACGTCGCCGCTTCCTGCGCCCACCCATGCTTGGTTTCCTTGTCCGCCTTGTCGGCGCATTGCCGGTTGGCCGCAAATTGCTGCTGATCTACCTGCTGGATCTCAGCGCGGTTATCTATATCTCCGGGATCCTGATCCACGAGAAGTACATTGCCATCGATTTCGCGCGCAAGGAAGTGGCCGGCAACTTGTACATCGGCCAGATCCGTGATGCACTGGCCACCCTGCCGGTGCCGCTGGGCGCAGACCCCGTGGCGCCGCCCACTGAGGCCGTGCGCCAGCAGTTGCAGGCGGCCGATGCGGTGTTGCTGCGCGCGCAGGCCGAACTGGGCGCGGGAATGGACAGCGCCGAGAACAACGCCATCTTGCGCAAGGCCGCTGCAGACGCCATGGTCCGGCTGGACTTGCCGCGGTTCCAGGCGGTGCAGGATGCCAGCCGTGCACTGATCACCCGGGTGGGCAACCAGTCCAACCTGATCCTGGACCCGGATCTTGACAGTTACTACACCATGTCGCTGCTGCTGTTGCGATTCCCCGAGCTGCAGGAAGTGCTGGCACGCATCACCAGCCTGAATGCCGAGTTTGCGCGCAGCGATGGCGCCCGGCAGGCGGCCCTGCTCACGCCGGCGCTGCTGCTGGAAGGGCGGCTGGATGCCACCGTGAAGTCTCTCCAGTCCGACTATGCGGAGGCCCTGTCGGCCGGCCCGCCGTCGCTGCGCCAGAATCTGACGCCGGTGTTTGCGTCGGTTTCCACGGCGCTGGCGCAGTTCCGTACCCAGACCAGCTCCCGGGGCTCGGCTGCTGGCGCGACGCAGGTGCAGGCGCTGGCGGATCTGCATGCGAACACCATGCAACAGGTTCTGCTGGCCTGGCAGCAGACCGGCACCAGTCTGGACCTGCTGCTGCAGAGCCGCGTCACCCTCCTGCTGCAGCGCATGTGGCTGCATCTGGGCACGGCCACGGCTCTGCTGCTGGTGATCCTGGGCGCCGTGTACTTCATCGCACGTCAGATCTCCAGGCCCCTGCATGCACTGGCGGACGTGGCAGACGAGGTCAGCCGCTCGGGCGACTATTCCGTGCGGGCCAGCCACCACAGCGAGGACGAAATCGGCACCCTGGTGCGCGCCTTCAACAGCATGCTCGACCAGTTGGACCGGGACCGGGCGCAGCGCGAGGAGGTGGCCGCCACCGAGCGGGCGCAGCAGGCCCAGCGCGCCTTGCTGGAGTCATTCCCGACGCCGTTGATCGTCACCTCCATTCCGGACCATCAGGTGCTGCATGCCAATGGGCCAGCGCAGTCCTGGCTCGGTGGACGTGACCAGGACCCCTGGAGCACGGCCCTGCAGCCACCCGTACGCGCCCACTATTTCCAGCGCATAGGCGACGAGGGCTCGGTGGACGGATTCGAGGTCCAGTGGCAGACCGGCGTCGACGCCAGTGGCATGCCAATCCGGCGCTGGGCCCTGCTGTCGGGCCGGCGTCTGTCCTACCGGGGTCAGAACGCCCTGCTGACGACCTTCACGCCGATCGGCCAGATCAAGTCCCTGCAGCAGCGCCTGCAGCTGTGGGCCAAGGTGTTCGAGGCATCCTCCGAGTCGATCGCGATCTTCGGCTTTGACCGCCAACTGCTCACTGCCAACCTGGCCTTTGTCAAGTCGTTCGGGTGGGAGCTGGGTGACGTGGTCGGACGGTCCCCGGATTTCCTGTATTCGGATCGCCATGAGCCAGCGTTCTACGAAGCGCTCTGGCAGGCCACGGTCATCCGGGGTTCCTGGCAGGGCGATGTATGGCTGCGGCGCAAAGACGGCAGCGAGTACCCGGCTTGGATGGTCGCCAATGCGGTACGCGACAGCGCCGGGCATATCACCCACTTCGTGACCTCGTGTGTGGACATGACGGAGCACAAGGCCAGCGAGGCGCGTATCCAGCACCTGGCCCACCATGACGTGTTGACCGACCTGCCCAACCGGTCCCTGTGCACGCAGCGGCTGACGATGGCCATCGAGCAGGCTGGGCGCAACCAGACGCTGGTAGCGGTGGTCTTCATCGATCTAGACCGCTTCAAGAACATCAACGACTCCATGGGCCACCACGTCGGGGACGCGCTGCTGCGCTCGGTGTCCAAGCGCCTGCTGCAGGCAGTGCGGGCCGGTGATACGGTGAGCCGGCTGGGTGGCGATGAATTCGTGGTGGTGCTGCAGGGCAGCCGCAGCCGTGAGGAGATCATGCGCGTCGTGTCGGAGCGCATCGTGACCCTGATCCGCCAGCCGCACACGGTCGAAGGGGTGGAGCTGCATGTGTCGTGCAGCGCCGGCATTGCGGTCTACCCGCATGATGGCCGCGACATCGACCACCTCATGCGGCATGCCGACGCCGCCATGTACCACGCCAAGGCCGGCGGGCGCAACAACGCGATGTTCTTCACGCCCGAGTTTCATGCGCAGGCGCAGGAGCGTCTGGCGATCGAGATCGCGCTGCGCCAGGTGGTGCAGCGCGGCGAGCTGCGCCTGTACTACCAGCCACGCATCGCGGCAGACAGTGGGGATGTGCTGGGGGTCGAGGCGCTGGTGCGATGGCAGCACCCGGAGTGGGGCCTGGTGCCGCCGGACCGATTCATTGCGATTGCCGAGGAAACCGGCCAGATCGCCGCCCTGGGCGACTGGATTCTCGACGAGGCGTGTCGCCAGCATGCACACTGGCAGGCTGTCGGCACGGGCCGGATCCCGGTGTCGGTGAATGTCTCCAGCATCCAGTTGCGCGACGGCGCATTGCCGGTGCGGCTGGCCGAGATCCTGGCCCGCCACGGTGTCACAGCACAGGCGATCGAACTTGAACTGACCGAGAGCTTCCTGATGGAGAATGCCATTGCCACGGTTGGCACCCTGGAAAAGCTCAAGGCGATCGGCGTCACCTTGTCGATCGATGACTTCGGCACCGGTTACTCCAGCCTGAACTACCTACACCAGTTCCCGATCGACAAGCTCAAGATCGACCAGAGTTTCGTGCGCGACATGCTCGACGACCCGGCCGATCTGGCGATCACCCGGGCCATCATCGGCTTGGGCCATACCCTGGGTCTGCGCGTGGTTGCCGAAGGCGTGGAACACCAGGAAGAGGCCGATATCCTGGGGCAGGCCGGCTGCGACGAATTGCAGGGTTACTTCTTTGCCAGGCCGATGCCCGCCGACGCCCTGCAGCGCTGGCTGGAGGGGCGTCGGATTGCCGTTGCGCCAGCGCCGCTGGAGCGGCCCTCGCGTCGGCGCGTACCGGTGGTGGCGGGCCAGGGTGCGGGCACGCGCCACGAGTGACTGCCGAGGCCGACTTTCGCCTCTGGCCACTTGCCAGGCTGGCTCCGATCTGGTGGGTATCGGGCCCGCGCTCGGCCGTGGTCGTCAGTGCCGTGTCAGCGCGAGTTGCCGCGCCAGACCGGCGGGAATGGCCCGCGTCAGCGACTGGTACATGGGGTGGTGGGTGTTGACCAGGCCCGGTGTCACCAGGTGGCCGCGTGCGTCGATCACCTCGTCGGCGGTCTGTGGCAGCACGTCCGCCGCGCCCATCGCCTCCATGCGCTGGCCACGAATGAAGATGCTGGCGTTGCGCAGTTCGCGCCCCTGCGCCGGCTGCGGGTGGTTGAACGTGGCGATACAGTCGGCATTGCGGATCAGCAGGGTGCGCATGGTGTGGCTCGGGGCAGCGGTAGAGGCGGCACAATGGAGCGAGGAGACGACGCACACCATGTCCGGCACCCATACTATCCCGCAAGCCGCGGCGCAGCCGCGCGCCTTTCTGGAATATCTCTACCAGGCTGCCGTTACCAGGGCGCTGCCGCTGCACTCGCTGGGCGCCTTTTTGCCCGCGCCGCCCGATCCTGCTTCCGGTGGCCGCACGCTGGTGCTGGGCGCCGGCAAGGCAGGCGGCGCCATGGCGCAGGCGGTCGAAGCCCTCTGGCCGGCCGGCCATGCGCTGCAAGGGCTGGTGGTCACGCGCTACCACCATATTCCACCCCGCCCGCCCGGGCTGGCGCAGCGCATCGAGGTGGTCGAGGCCGCGCACCCGGTGCCCGATGCCGCCGGCCAGGCGGCTGCACAGCGCATGCTGGCCATGGTCCGTGCCCTGCAGCCACAGGACCTCGTGCTGTGCCTGGTGTCGGGCGGTGCCTCGGCCCTGCTGACCTTGCCGATCGAGGCCTTGACCCTGGCACAGAAGCAGGCCCTCAACCAGGCCCTGCTGGCCAGCGGCGCCAGCATCTCCGAGATGAATTGCGTGCGCAAGCACCTCTCGCGCATCAAGGGCGGGCGGCTGGCAGCGGCCTGCGCACCGGCGCGGGTGGTTACGCTGGCCATCAGCGATGTGCCGGGTGATGACGTCGGCACCATCGGCAGCGGGCCCACGGTGCCCGATACCACCACCTGTGCGCAGGCATTGGCGGTATTGCGGCGCTATCGGATCGACTTGCCAGAGCCAGTAGTCGCCGCGCTGCAGGCCGGCGCGCTGGAGACGCCCAAACCCGGCGACTCCGTTTTTGAAGGGCACAGCGTACATCTGGTGGCCACCCCACAGCAAAGCCTCGAGGCTGCCGCCGAGGCTGCGCGTGCGGCCGGTTTGGCAGTGCATATTCTGGGCGACGATCTGGAGGGTGAATCGCGCGAGGTCGGCAAGGTCCATGCGGCGCTGGCCCGCGCCGTGGCGCGGCGCGGACAGCCGTTTGCGCGCCCCTGCGTGATCCTGAGCGGTGGCGAGACCACCGTCACCGTACGCCCCCAGCCGGCGGGAGCCCCGCGCGGGCGCGGGGGTCGGGCGGGCGAGTTCTGCCTGGGCCTGGCCCAGGCGCTGCAGGGCCAGCCAGGGGTGTACGCGCTGGCGGCGGACACCGATGGCATCGACGGCAGCGAGGACAACGCCGGCGCTTTCGTGGCCCCGGACACCCTGCAGCGCGCCCATGCGCAGGGCTTGGCCATCACCCGGTTTCTGGACCGCAACGACGCTTACGGCTATTTCCATGCCCTGGGCGACCTGGTCACCACCGGGCCGACCCACACCAATGTGAACGACTTCCGGGCGATTCTGGTTTTATAGCAGCCGCTTGGCGTGTGTTTGATGTTTCTCAAAGCGGGGCGCATCAAAGCTTGGCACATTCGAGCCATGTTGACTGCGCAGTTTGCCGATTCATCCGCCGAAAGCGTTGTCTGTGCTCAGGGAGAGGTCGTGCTGCGCCGGGGTGTCATGCCCGCGTGGGTGACTTATGTCGACTCCGGGCGCGTCGCTCTCGGCTTGATGGAAGGCCCGGTGCTGGCCCATCAGTTGGGCTCGGTGCAGGGGCCCTTGTGGTTGGAGGCGACTTGCGCGGTACTGGGCCTGCCCAGCGCCGTTGACGCCGTCGCTGAAACCGAAGTGCGGGTGCGGCGCCTGCCGCTACCGGCATTTCGCAGCTGGCTTACCAGCCTGCCGGTCTCCGCTCGGGGAGTGCTGCACGATGTGGCGATGGCCCATCGGCAGCAAACCGAGCTGGCCGTCAGCCGCCTGGCCAAGGACGCCGAGGCACGTTGCGCCGAGTGGCTGCTGGCGCATGCCCAGACCAGTGCCCAGGGCGTGGTGGCCGTGCTGCTGAACCAGCGCAAGCGCCTGATCGCAGCCCAGCTGGGCATCGCACCCGAGACCCTCTCACGGGTTCTTCGCCATTTGCGCGAGCGCAGCCTGATCAGCGGCTCCGGCCGGGTGGTCCACCTGGTGGACCCGGGGGGATTGCGGTCACTGGCCGGCGTCTGATTTTTGGCACTGGTGCTTGCCGGGTGCGTCCCGGAGTCTGCGAATCTGCAGCGCAATCGGCGTCGTTGGAGATGTGATTGACGACGGCACCCGTCGGCGGTCGCGCAAGCGGCTTGAGCGCGCGCAACAGGTTCTCGGCGGTGGCCGGTGCGGCCAGTTGTACGGGCCTGCGGTCGTCCGGCCGGGTGGACGCCACGGCGGCACGCAGCGCCTCGAACACGCTGATCGCCAGCATGAACGGCGGCTCGCCCACCGCCTTGCTACCAAACACGTTGTCTTCGCGGTTGGCCTCGGGCCACAGGTCGACCCGGAAGTGCTCCGGTATGTCGCCCGTGGCCGGAATCTTGTAAGTGCTGGGTGCGTGGGTGGACAGCCGTCCCTGGTCGTCCCAGACCAGTTGCTCGGTGGTCAGCCAGCCCATGCCTTGCACGAACCCGCCTTCGATCTGGCCGATGTCGATCGCCGGGTTGATGGAGCGACCGACGTCATGCAGGATGTCCACCTTGAGCACGCGGCTCTCGCCGGTGAGGGTGTCGATCGCCACTTCGGTGCAGGCCGCACCATAGGCAAAGTAGTAGAACGGGCGGCCGGTGAGGGTGGTCTTGTCGTAGTGGATCTTGGGTGTGCGATAGAAGCCGTCGCTCCACAGCTGGATGCGGTTGGCATAGGCCGCCTTCACCACCTCGTCAAAGCTGCGCGTGCTGCGCGGCGAGAGCACCTGGCCGCCGGCAAACTGCACGGCGCCAGCGCCGCAATGGTCCAGGCCGGCAACGAACTGCGCCAGGTTGTCGCGCACATGGCGCGCCGCATACTGCGCGGCACGGCCGTTGAGGTCGGTGCCAGCCGATGCGGCGGTGGCCGATGCATTGGGAATCTTGCTGGTGTCGCTGGCAGTGGCCAGCACCCGCTCGAAGGCGATGCCCAGCTCGTCGGCCACGATCTGGGCCACCTTGGTATTCAGGCCCTGGCCCATTTCGGTGCCGCCGTGGTTGACCTGCACACTGCCATCGGTATACACATGCACCAGTGCGCCGGCCTGGTTGAACAGCGTGGCAGTGAACGAGATACCGAACTTGACCGGCGTGAGCGCCAGCCCGCGCCGGATCACCGGGCTGGTGGTGTTCCAGTGGGCGATTTCGGCCTGCCGCTCCTGGTAGCGCGCGGTCAGTGCCAGGCGCGTAATCAGCGGGTCGAGGATGTTGTCTTCGACCTGCATCAGGTAGTGCGTGACGTTGCGCGAGTCGACGCCATACAGGTTGCGCCGTCGTACCTCCAGCGGGTCCAGGCCGAGTGCCCGCGCCACGTCGCCCATCAGCGCCTCGATCAGTATCACGCCCTGCGGCCCGCCAAAGCCGCGAAATGCGGTGTGGCTCTGGGTGTTTGTCTTGCAGCGGTAGGAGGCGATGTCGACGTCGGCCAGAAAATAGGCGTTGTCGGTGTGGAACACGGCCCGGTCGGCCACTGGCCCGCTGAGGTCGGCGCTGAAGCCGCAATTGGCCGCCATCACCAGCTGCAAGCCTTGCAGCAGACCGTCGTCATCGAAGCCCACGGTGTACTGGTACCAGAAGGGGTGGCGTTTGCCGGTGACCATGAAGTCATCGTCGCGGTCCATGCGCAGCTTCACCGGCCGCTGCAGCTTGTGCGCAGCAACCGCAGCCCACACCGCCATGTGGCCGGCCTGGGTCTCCTTGCCACCGAATCCGCCGCCCATGCGCCGGCACTCGACGCGCACGGCGTGGTTGTCCAGGCCCAGCGCATGGGCCACCCAATGCTGGACTTCGCCCGGGTGCTGGGTGCTCGAATGCACCAGCCACTGGTTCTGTTCCAGCGGCACCACGTAGGCGATCTGGCCCTCCAGATAAAAGTGCTCCTGACCACCCACTTCCAGTGTGCCGCTGAGCCGGTGTGGCGCTCGTCCGAGCGCCGCTGCCGCATCGCCGCGGCGCACATGCACCGGCGGCAACACGAAGCTGCTGGCGGCCAAGGCATCCTGCGGGGTCAGGATGGCCGGCAGTGCGTCGATGTCCGCACGCACCTTGCGCGCGGCGCGCCGTGCCTGCATGACGCTGTCGGCCACCACCAGGCCGAGCACCTGCCCGACATGCTGCACGGTGGTCGTTGCGAATACCGGTTCATCGCCCGCAAAGGCCGCCAGCATCGGGTCGCCGGGAATGTCGCGTGCCAATACGACGTCGCGTACGCCGGGCATGGCCAGAGCGACGCTGGCATCGATGCCACGCAGGTGGCCATGGGCTAGCGGCGAGAGGATCGGCGCCGCGTACAGCGTACCGCGCAGCACCGGCATGTCGTCCACATAGGTTGCACCGCCAGCCACCTGGGCGCGCGCGCTTTCATGCGGGCGCGACACACCGGCCGCCGACGTGGCCCGGGCATCGGTCGCAACCGGCAGTTGTGCCTTCATGCCAGCGCTCCAAGGGTCGTCCAGGTTTCGAGGTTGATGTCCTGCACGCCCTGGCTTTCCAGCCACAGGCGCTGCAGCAGGTTGCCCAGCACCTCGGTGCGGTAGCCGGCGCTGGCGCGCATGTCCGAGATCGGCTGGAATTCGGCGCGCAGCACCTCGGCTGCGCTGCGGACGGTGTCGGCTGACCAGGGCTGGCCGGCAAGCGCAGCTTCGGTGCGCCGGGCGCGCACCGGTGTGGCCGCCACCCCACCCACGCCGACGGAGGCCGACACCACCCTCCGGTGTGCCAGCTGCAGTCGCACCGCCAGGCAGACGGCCGAGATGTCGTCGTCGAAGCGCTTGGAAATCTTGTAGACGCGCAGGAACTCGGTGCCTTCGCTGGCGTTGCGCACCGGCAGCGGCACCTTGATCCAGGCCAGTACCTCGTCGGGTGCCATCACGTTTTGCCGGTAGCCGATATAAAGCGCCTCCAGCGGCATTTCGCGGTGGCCGCCTCGGCGCATCAGCACCACGCTGGCGCCCAGCGCGATCAGCAGCGGCATGGAGTCGCCGATCGGCGAACCGTTGGCCACATTTCCGCCCAGCGTGCCGGAATTGCGCACCGGCAGGCCCGCAAAGCGGCTCGCGAAACCATGCAGATGGGGGCGGGCCGCCTCCAGCGCAGCAAAGGCATCGGCGAGTGGAACCGCCGCGCCGATCGCCAGATGGTTCGGGTAGTGCTCGATGCGCCGCAGCTCGGCCACCCGGGTCAGGTCCAGCACCTGTGCAAACTGCCGGTGCTGCTTGGTCACCCACAGTCCGACGTCGGTGCAGCCAGCCACCAGCTGGGCCTGCGGATGGCGGGCGCGCTGGTCCAGCAGGTCGGCCAGCGAGCGGGGCGCCAAGTAGTCTGCGTTGCCGTCGGCATCGGATGGCGCTGCTGCCAGGGCCTGCAGTTGTCGCAGCAGGGCCGGCTCGCCCACCGACACCCGCGGCAATTCGGCCATGCGCTGGGCGGCGTCGATGATCGGCCGGTAGCCGGTGCAGCGGCACAGGTTGCCGGACAGGTCTTCGCGCGCCCGGGCGCGGCTGACCGGCTTTCCCTGGCAGACATGGTTCTGGTACATGCCGAACAGGCTCATCACGAAACCGGGGGTGCAGAAGCCGCATTGCGAGCCGTGGCACTGCACCATCGCCTCCTGGGCCGGATGCAGGGCACCATCGGGGCCTGCAAGGTCTTCGACGGTCCACAGTGCCAGGCCGTCGACCGCGTGGGCCAGCCGTATGCAGCTGTTGACGGCGCGGTAGTGCATGCCGTCGGCGGTGGCTTCGCCGAGCACTACGGTACAGGCGCCGCAGTCGCCCTCGCCGCAACCTTCCTTGGTGCCGGTGCAGGCCAGATCGTCGCGCAGCAGGTCGAGCAGCGTGCGGTCGGGGGGAACGCCCTGCAGCGTGACGGTCTCGCCCCGTCGGACGAATCGGATTTCCTGGGACTTCATGCCGTGTGTCCTTGCATCGGTGGCTGCTTTCGTGTGCTAGGGTAAAACACATATTCTCGGCCCGCCACACACGCTAGCATAGGGGTGCAATGTCCATGCCGGTATGAGAGACCCCACCATCCTAGACAACATCGACCTCCAATGGGTCAGGGTACGGCTTACCGTGTGGACCGAACCTAGCGTTTCGCGACCGCGTGAAATCAGTGGCATCAAATTTGCTTGAGCCCCCCTCAGCTTACCTACAACGCTGCATGACCACCCCCCGACTGCACCTGTCCGGCATCACCAAGCGTTATCCGGCCGTGGTGGCCAACAGCGACGTTTCGCTGACCGTCATGCCCGGCCAGACCCATGCCGTGCTGGGCGAAAACGGCGCTGGCAAGTCCACGTTGATGAAGATCATCTACGGCTCGGTCAAGCCCGATGCCGGCAGCGTGATGTTCAACGGCGCAGCGGTGCATATCCGCAATCCGCAGGAAGCCCGGGCCATGGGCATCAGCATGGTGTTCCAGCATTTCAGCCTGTTCGACACCATCACTGTGGCCGAAAACGTCTGGCTGGGCTTGTCCAAGACACTCACGCTCGACGAAGTCACCCACAGCATCATCGGCAAGGCCCAGGAGTACGGCCTGGACATCGACCCGGCGCGCCCGGTACACACCCTGAGCGTGGGCGAGATGCAGCGGGTCGAGATCATCCGTGCGCTGCTGACCAATCCCCAACTGCTGATCCTGGACGAACCTACCTCGGTGCTCACGCCGCAGGCCGTCGAGAAGCTCTTCGTGGTGCTCCGAAAGCTGGCCTCCGAAGGCTGCAGCATCCTCTACATCAGCCACAAGCTGCACGAGATCCGCGCGCTGTGCACCGCTTGCACCGTTCTGCGCGGCGGCAAGGTCACCGGTGTTTGCAACCCAGCCGAAGAATCCAACGCCTCGCTGTCGCGCCTCATGATTGGCGCCGAGCCGCCCCAACTGACCCACCGGGCCCAGCAGCCCGGGGCGGCGGTGCTGCAGGTGCGGGCCTTGAGCCTGCCGCGCGCGGACCAATTCGGCGTGGACCTGAACGACATCGCCCTCGATGTGCGCGCCGGCGAGGTCGTCGGCATCGCTGGCGTGTCGGGCAATGGCCAGCGTGAGCTGCTCTATGCCCTGTCGGGCGAGGATTGCCGCGCCCCGGCGGGTAGCATCCGGCTGGGGGATACCGATGTGTCGGGCGCACATCCAGGCCAGCGGCGCAAGCGCGGTCTGCATTTCGTGCCCGAGGAGCGGCTGGGCCGCGGTGCCGTACCCACCCTGGGGCTGGCGCACAACCTGCTGCTCACGCGCAACGAGGCGCTGTCGGCCGGCAGCGGCTGGATCCGGTTGGCCACCCTGCAGGCGCAGGCGGCTGAAATCATCCGGCGCTTCAATGTCAAGGCCGGTGGCCCGAACGCCCCGGCCCGCTCGCTGTCGGGCGGCAACCTGCAGAAATTCATCGTCGGGCGCGAGATCGACGCCCGGCCCCGGCTGCTGATCCTCTCGCAGCCGACCTGGGGCGTCGATGTGGGCGCTGCGGCCCAGATCCGCGGCGAAATCCTGGCCCTGCGCGACCAGGGCTGCGCGGTGCTGGTGGTGAGCGAGGAACTCGACGAACTGTTCGAGCTTAGCGACCGCCTGCATGTGATCGCCAAAGGCCAATTGTCGCCATCGCTGCCGGTGGCCGAGGCAACCATCGAGCGCATCGGCGAATGGATGAGCGGCCTATGGCACGAAGATGTGCAGGCCCGGCTGGCGCGCGGCGCGGAGCCCTCGCATGCTTAAACTCGAAGCGCGCCCCCAGCCCTCGCCGTTCTGGAGCTACGGCTCACCGATCCTGGCCCTGGCGGTCACGGTCGTGATCGGCGTCATGCTCTTCGCGGCACTCGGCAAGGACCCGCTGCGCGGCCTCGAGATGTTTTTCTGGCAGCCGATCCGCAACGGGTACGCGTTGGGCGAACTGATGGTCAAGGCCACGCCGTTGCTCATCATCGCGCTCGGCCTGGCGGTGTGTTTCCGCTCCAACGTCTGGAATATCGGTGCCGAGGGGCAGTACATCCTCGGTGCCATCTGTGCCGGCGGTGTGGCGCTGCTCGCCGACAAGGGCACCGGCGGCTGGATCGTGGTGCCGGTGGTGCTGGCTGGCGTGGTGGGCGGCATGGCCTGGGCCGGGCTCACGGCGCTGCTGCGCGACCGCTTCAACGCCAACGAGATCCTGGTCAGCCTGATGCTGGTCTATGTAGCGGTACAACTGCTGAGCTACCTGGTCGGTGGCCCCTGGAAGGACCCGCAGGGCTTCAACTTCCCGCAGACCCGGACCTTCGAGGCGGCCACCCGCATACCGCGCTTGTTCGAGGGCTCGCGCATGAGCATCGGCGTGGTGCTGGCGGTGCTGGGTGTGGGTGCCGTGTGGATCTTCCTGTTTCGCATGCGGGCGGGTTTTGCACAGCAGGTCGGTGGCCTGGCGCCGGCCGCTGCGCGGTACGCCGGCTACTCGTCGCGCCAGGCCTTGTGGACGGCGCTGCTGATCTCCGGCGGTGCGGCCGGCCTGGCTGGCGCACTGGAGGTGGCCGGCCCGATCGGCCAGCTCACGGCGTATGTGCCGGCCGGTTATGGCTTCGCGGCGATCATCGTGGCCTATGTGGGTCGGCTGCATCCGGTGGGCATGGTGTTCTCGGCCATCCTCATGAGCATGTTCTACATCGGCGGCGAAATGGCGCAGTCGCGTATGGGCCTGACCAAATCCCTCACGGGGGTGTTCCAGGGCCTGTTGCTGTTCAGCCTGCTGGCGTGCGACACCCTGGTCAACTACCGGTTGCGTTTCGTCCGCACGGGAGGCGCTTGATGGAATCGTATGCGCTGCTGATCGCCGCCACCCTGAACGCCGGTACCGTGCTGGCGCTGGCCTCGCTGGGCCTGCTGATCAACGAGAAGGTGGGCATCGTCAACCTGGGTGCTGAGGGCATGATGTTGTGCGCTGCCATTGCCGGGTTCGCCACCGTGGTGCATACCGGCAACGACTGGCTCGGGTTCGGCGCCGGTATGGCGGTCGGCGCTGTCCTGGCAGCCCTGTTCGGGCTGCTGGTGATCTGGCTCAACACCAACCAGTACGCCACCGGACTGGCACTGACACTGTTCGGCACCGGATTTTCGGCCTTCGTGGGCACCGGTTATGTGCAGGCCAAGATCCCGGAGCGCGCCAATTTCGCGATTCCGGGCCTGGCCGACATCCCGCTGCTCGGGCCGGCATTGTTTCGCCACCACCCTCTGGTCTATGCGACCGTGCTGATCGCGCTGGCCCTGATCTGGTTCATGTATCGCACCCGCAGCGGGCTGGTCATGCGCAGCGTCGGCGAAAGCCCGGAGTCGGCCCACGCCCTAGGCTACCCGGTGCGCATGATCCGTCTGCTGGCCGTGGTGGCGGGCGGCGCGCTGTGCGGGTTGGCGGGCGCGTATCTGTCGGTCATCTACACACCGCTGTGGGTCGAGGGCATGGTGTCGGGCAGTGGCTGGATTGCGCTGGCGTTGACCACCTTCGCCACCTGGCGCCCGGCCCGCGTGCTGCTGGGTGCCTACCTGTTCGGTGGCGTGACCATGCTGCAGTTCCACCTGCAGGGCATCGGGGTCGATATTCCCAGCCAGTTCCTCACGATGCTGCCTTACCTGGCCACGATCGTGGTGCTGGCCCTGATCTCCCGCAACCCCCAGTGGATCCGGATCAACATGCCGGCGTCGATCGGCAAACCCTTTTATCCCGGCTCATAATGAGCGTTTTTTTCCAACCAACCGACTTGAGGACCCCCATGACAGACATGAACAAACGATCCCTTCTCCAAGTTGCCGCACTGTCGGCCATCGCGGCCGCCGTGCTGGTGGGCTGTGGCAAGAAGGAAGAGGCCAAGCCCGCCGCAGCCGCATCGGCGCCTGCGGTGGCCGCGCCGGCGCCACCCAAGCCCGAGCCCCTCAAGATCGCGTTCGCGTATGTCGGCCCGGTGGGCGATGGTGGCTGGACATTCGCCCACGACACGGCGCGCAAGGCGGTCGAAAAGGAATTCGGCGACAAGGTGGTGACGTCTTTTGTCGAGAACGTGCCCGAGTCGGCCGATGCCGAGCGCGTGATCCGCGACATGGCCAGCCAAGGCAACAAGCTGATCTTCGGCACCACCTTTGGTTATATGGAGCCCATGCTCAAGGTGGCGGCTGACAACACCGGCGTGAAGTTCGAACATGCCACCGGCTACAAGCAGGCCGACAACATGCGCACCTACGACAGCCGCACGTATGAAGGTGCCTACATGGCTGGCGTGATCGCCGGCAAGATGACCAAGACCAACACGCTGGGCATCGTGGCCTCGATACCGATCCCCGAAGTGATCCGCAACATCAACAGCTTTACGCTCGGCGCGCAGTCGAGCAACCCGAAGATCAAGACCAAGGTGGTGTGGGTCAACTCGTGGTTCAGCCCCCCCAAGGAAACCGAAGCCGCCACGGCGCTGATCAATGGCGGCGCCGACGTACTGTTCCAGAATACCGATTCGCCCGCCGTGCTCAAGACGGCCCAGGAAAAAGGCAAGCGCGCCTTTGGCTGGGACTCTGACATGACGGCCTATGGTCCCAAAGCCCACCTCGGCTCGGCCATCATCAACTGGGCACCCTACTACATCAAGACCACCAAGGAGGCGCTCGACGGCCG
>Ga0209181_10000973_pt1 | contig 51453 bp, 51 predicted proteins | sample MAT05_FD_187208 | JGI IMG/M metagenome (GOLD analysis project Ga0209181, IMG submission 187208) | Freshwater microbial communities from Lake Fryxell liftoff mats and glacier meltwater in Antarctica - MAT-05 (SPAdes) (version 2) | ecosystem: Environmental > Aquatic > Freshwater > Ice > Liftoff... | reverse complement strand
AGGGGAGTAGGGGAGTGGGAGAGTAGGGGAGTAGGGGAGTAGGGGAGTAGGGGAGTAGGGGAGTAGGGGAGTAGGGGAGTAGGGGAGTAGGGGAGTAGGGGAGTAGGGGAGTGGGAGAGTGGCGATCGGGTGCATCCCAGTTTTGCAACCGCCCGATCCACCCTCACCCTAAATCCCTCTCCCTAGAGAGAGGGATTTTGAATTCTGGCTCCCTTCTCCCTAGGGAGAAGGGTTGGGGATGTAGCTTGCTTCCCGAAGGGTGGACGGATCGGAGATCTGCAAAAGTGAGATGCACCCGTGGCGATCGTCCTTCTGTAGTTACGACCCGCTCATCATCGGCAATACGAAGCGCTTTTTTCCTCCCACAATCACCCACTTCGGAGGGGGTCTGGGAGAAGCGTCTTCCCAGAAGGGGGTTTGGGGGCACCCCCAAGGGTCGGGTTGGGTCGGAACCCAGTCTAAATACGAAGTGCAGCCTATTTGCTGATGTTTGAAGATTAACAGTTTGGAGATTGAGTTTATGAAGTGGCGATCGATTGTCCCCAGTTTTGCAGTATTTGCTCTAAGCACAGGTTTAGTTGCGCCCTTCGGTTTGGCTCAGGGGGTACTACACAGCCAAGCGATCGACTGCAAAAAAGCATCTGCCACTGCGGAACTGAACGTCTGCGCTCAACAAGACGCTAGTGCGGCCGATAGAAAGCTCAATCAAACTTACCAACGCTTGACCGCCCGATTGAAGGGATCGAAAAAGTTGGAGCAACTCATCACCGCGCAACTCGCATGGATTAAGTACCGAGATACAGCCTGCGCCTTTGAGCGCTGGGACGGAGGCACAGGTGCCACTTATAGCTATCTATACTGCATTGCTAGAGTCACGCAGAATCGAACCAAAGACCTACAAAACTCCCTGGATAATTATTGAAGACTGGTTAAGGTCATTTCCAGTAAAGAAGTTACCAGCTAAGCGCAATTCCCCGAAGCCCCCTGCCCCCAATCCTGGGGGTTCTGAGGTCAAAGTTCCCCAATTTTAGAGATTTAAGAGAAGCTCTGAAGGGTGGTTTTTTAGTAAGAAATCCCCAAAGAGAACCACATACAGAAGAACATCTTTAAAGGAAGGTGAGCTAGGATGCAAACGCCCCAGCCGATCGTTAAAGATATGGTGTTGATTGGGGGAGGGCACAGCCATGCGATCGTCCTGCGGATGTGGGGCATGAACCCCTTGCCTGGAGTGCGGCTGACCCTAATTACCGAAGCCTCAGATACGCCTTACACCGGGATGTTGCCGGGATACGTAGCGGGTTTCTATCGCCGAGAGGAGTGCTACATTGACCTGCGATCGTTGGCACAATTTGCCCATGCTCAGTTGTACCTCGATCGCGCCATTGGCTTGGACTTGGAGCAGAATCAAGTCCTGTGTGCCAACCGTCCCCCCGTGGGATTTGATTTGGTGTCGATCGACATCGGCAGTACCCCAGCCTTGCCCGCGCTGGCTGTTCCCTCAGCCTCTAGCATTCCCGCCAAGCCGATTCGCGAGCTTCTGGAACGCTGGGAGCAGGTTGTAGAGCGCATTACCCAGCATTCCCAGCTCTATCGATTGGCGATCGTCGGCGGTGGCGTAGGCGGCGTGGAATTGTCCTTGGCAATTCAGCATCATTTGCAACACATTTTGCAGAGTACGGGACAACCCAGGTCAAACCTAGAAATGCACTTAGTACAGCGCGATCGGGTTTTGCTACCTGGTCATCACGCTTGGGTGCAGCGGCGGTTTCAGCAGATTTTGGCTGAGCGCGGAGTTCAGGTGCATGTAGGGACAGAGGTGGAGCAGGTGAAAAGCGATGGGGATCGCTCTGAGATTCGGTGCCAATCTGGGTTGGTGCTGGACTGTGATTATGTGTTTTGGGTGACCCAGGCTGCCGCAACCGATTGGTTAGGCAAGGCGGGACTGGCGGTGGACGATCGCGGCTTCATTCAGGTGCATCAGACCTTGCAGTCCGTCTCCCATCCCCAGGTGTTTGCGGCAGGCGATATTGCGGCAATGGTGGAGCAGCCGCGACCCAAGGCAGGGGTATTTGCTGTGCGTCAAGGAAAACCTTTATATCAGAATCTGCAAAATGCGCTGCTGGGAAAGCCGCTCCAGCCCTATCGACCCCAAAAGCGCTACCTGAACTTGATTGGCACCAGCGACGAGTCGGCGATCGTCTCCCGTGGGTTCCTGTTTGGGGAATCCCGGTGGTTGTGGCGCTGGAAAGACCGCATCGATCGCCAATTTATGGCTCGGTTTCGAGACTTTCCGCCTATGACTTCGATGAACGTAACGGATGCCACCGCCCCTGCCCCCATGTATTGCGCGGGTTGTGGCTCCAAGGTGAGCAGTTCCGTCCTAGAGCGCGTTTTAGCCCGAATTCCCACCCAGCCAAACCGTACCTCAGCCCTGATTTTGATTGGCTTGAATGCCCCAGATGATGCCGCCGTGGTGCAGATCCCCAGCGATCGGGTACTCGTGCAAACCGTAGACTACTTCCGCACCCTCACCAACGACCCCTTTGTGTTTGGGCAAATCAGCGCTAACCATGCTTTAAGTGATATTTTTGCGATGGGAGCCACTCCCCACAGTGCTTTGGCGATCGTCACCCTGCCCTATGCCTTGCCCGCCAAAACCGAGGAAACCCTCTACCAACTGCTTTCTGGTGCCGTGAAAGTCCTTCACCAAGCCGGAGCCGACTTAATTGGGGGACACACCACAGAAGGGACAGAACTAGCCTTTGGGCTGTCCTGCAACGGGTTAGCCGTGGCCGATCGCCTGCTGCGAAAAAGCGGAATGCAGCCCGGACAAGTGCTGATTTTAACCAAAGCCTTGGGCACCGGAACCCTCTTCGCTGCCCAAATGCAGCATCAAACTAACCCCCACTGGATTGATGGCGCGATCGGCTCCATGCTGCAATCCAACCAGGCGGCGGCCACCTGCTTCCTCAACCACGGCGCAACCGCCTGCACCGACATCACGGGCTTTGGACTTATCGGGCACCTGCTAGAAATGGTCAACGCCTCCCAAGTGTCTGTAGAAATAGACCTAACCACGATCCCCGCCCTAGATGGTGCCCTAGAAACCTTACAACGCGGCATTTTCAGTTCTCTACACCCCGCAAACCACCAAGCCGCCCGCCACATCCAAAACTCCGCCCAATTCAGTCATCACCCCCGCTATTCCCTCCTCTGCGATCCCCAAACCTCCGGCGGACTCCTCGCCGCCCTCCCTCTAGAGCAAGCCAACGATTGCCTCGCTGCCCTCAAAGCCTTGGGCTATGACCGCAGTCAACCGATCGCCCGTGTGGTGTCTAGAGAAGTGGATGGAGGGGCGATCGTTTTGGTGTAGAAGGATGGGTGGGTGGGTAAATGGGTGGATGGGTGAATGAGTGGATGGGTGGATGAAATTAGGAGATTTCTGAGAAAGATGTGAGCGCTGTAGGGGCGAAGCATCCGGCAAATCAGCCCTTGAATCAACCAGAAGGTCATTGCCCGGATGCTTCGCCCTTCCGGTGCCTGGCATAACTTTTTGACGATCGACCCCACACAGTCACGGCCCGCTCATCATCGGCAAAGCGAAGCGCTTTCTTCCTCCCACAATCACCCTCGTCGGAGGGGGTCTGGGGGACGAGACGCTTCCCCCAGAAGGGGGTTTGGGGGATCACCCCCAAGGGTCGGGTTGGGTCGGAAACCCAGATTCACACCGTGTTCCCAGACCAAAGTGCAGCATCCCCAGCAAAGACAATTATTTTACAATTGTGGCAACACCAAACAAACTTCCATAAGCGAATGCTGCACCCAGCCCAAACCCTCTGCACCCGCTACCAATTGCAACAACAGTTGGGGCGCACAGGCGCAGGTCGCCAAACCTGGCTATCCACCGACTTAGAGACGAAAGAATCTGTCATCGTCAAACTCCTCGCCTTCAGCCCCCAAATGCAGTGGCAAGAACTGGAACTGTTTGAGCGCGAGGCAAAAGTCTTGCAAAACCTCAGCCATCCCCGCATTCCTCGCTACCGAGACTATTTTTCCCTTGACCAAGAAGCAGGCGGTGGTCTGCCCTGGTTTGGCTTAGTCCAAGATTGCATCCCTGGTTCCTCCCTCCAAGATTTACTGGAGCAGGGCACCCGCTGGACAGAACCCCAAGTTAACCAGAGGACGATCGATGTCCTGGAAATCCTGACCTACCTCCACGAACTCAGTCCGCCTGTGCTGCACCGAGATATCAAACCCAGCAACTTAATTTTGGGAGAGGATAGCCAGATTTATTTGGTGGACTTTGGAGCCGTCCAAGCCCAGGCAGCGGTCACGGGAGTTACTTTCACGGTGGTGGGCACCAGTGGCTATGCACCCTTGGAACAGTTCTGGGGGCGATCGGTGGCGGCTTCCGACCTTTACGCTCTGGGTGCGACCTTAATTCATTTGTTGACGGGAACCGCTCCAGCAGATTTGCCCCAAAAACGATCGCGCCTCCAGTTTGCCGATCGGGTGAGCCTGAGTCCAACGTTTGTGAGTTGGATTACGAAGCTGACTGACCCAATTTTGGAGGAGCGGTTTACAACGGCGCGTGAGGCGGAAGCGGCGTTGTGATCGGGGCAGATGATCCGCACGATAACTCAAGTGTCCCCTGTCAAAAAGATTCCTCGACCGAATGATTCCCGGATTCAAATTAGAACGTCTGACAAGACGCTAGAGATCTACGTTCCATCCCTTATTAGTGGAGGACTTTATATAAATCAACCAGTTCGAGGCATAAAGATTTTACTGTTAATTCCGATCTTAATTGGAGCGTTTTCAGTTGTGGGTTCAGGAGCCTTCATCGTTATATCTTATTTTCTAGGAGTGGACATTGCCTCCATATCCGATGTATCCATATTCCATCCGAAGATCCTAATGTCGTTGTCACCATGTTTGCTCTTTGTATCTTTGGTATTGCATTGGCTCACTGTAGGAAGTCAAACACGCTTCGATCGTCACCGATTTAAAACAAACTATGAAATATTCGGTTTATCCCTCTATCAGCGAGGTGGCATAACCTCAAACATTACAGGCGTTTTGATTCGTAGTACGTATAATAACGGTACTCAAATCTTCATTCAAGTGGGTAGTGAATCCTACTACTTGCAAGGAAGTTTCATGGAAGCAGAGTGCCTTTGGCTCGTGCAAGAAATTCAAGATTGGTTGGCTCAGTGAGTTGCGATAACGCCTACAAATGTCTAAGAGATTGGGCGTAGTCCCTCACCTGTGCCGCTCGATTCTAGGGACAATAGAACTAGAGATTTAACCCTTCCCTTTGTGTCCGTAACCTTGCCCGTTTCAGACTTCCTCACCACACCCGGCGTAATGCTAGATGTGCGGAGTCCTGGCGAGTATGCCCAGGGGCACATTCCCAGTGCAGTCAGCTTTCCCCTATTCAGCGACGACGAACGATCGCAAGTTGGGACGTGCTACAAACGGCAAGGACGAGACGCAGCTGTAGAACTGGGGCTGTCCCTGGGTTCCCCCAAATTGCTGGAGTTCGTTAAATCTGCCAAAGCCTTGGGAACCGATCGCCACCTGCGGGTTCACTGTTGGCGGGGTGGAATGCGGAGCAGCAGCATGGGCTGGCTCCTGGAAACCGCTGGATTCCAGGTCACCTTGCTGACAGGAGGCTACAAAGCTTTTCGCCATTGGGTTTTGGCAACCTTTGAGCATCCCCAGTCGATCGTGATTCTGGGGGGCATGACCGGCACGGGCAAAACCGCTGTCTTGACTGCCCTCGCCGCCCAAGACGCACAAATCCTGGACTTAGAGCGCTGGGCAAATCATCGGGGCAGCAGCTACGGCAGCTTAGGCTTGCCGCCCCAGCCCAGCACCGAACACTTTGAAAATGAAATTGCCCTGCAATGGCGACACCTCAACCCCCAACAGCCCGTGTGGATTGAAGCCGAAAGCCGCCGCATTGGGGTGTGTCGAGTTCCCCAAGCCCTATTTCAGCGAATGATGGCTGCAACTGTGCTGGAAATTCAACGGCCACGATCGGAGCGCATTGCCCTCCTGGAAAAGGAATACGGCACCGCCAACCCCGCAGACCTGATTGCCGCCACCGATCGCCTACGAAAACACCTCGGCGGCTTACGCACCCAGGAGGCGATCGACCACATTCACCAAGGCAACCTAGCCGCCGCGATCGATCTCGTGCTGGACTACTACGACAAAACCTACCGCTATGACCTGGAAAAGCGCCATGTATCAATCCACACCGTCAACATCGCGGGGCTTGATCCTGCTCAAAGTGCTGCCTTACTGCTCGAAAAGACTCAGAGGATGTTGGAAAAGTGCTGGATACCTTCATGACTGAAAGGCTCTAAGAGATTTCTCGAAAAGTTTATACCAGGCACCGGAAGGGCGAAGCATCCGGGCAATGACCTTCTGGCTGATTCAAGGCTCTATCTGCCGGATGCTTCGCCCCTACAGGGGTAACATCTTTCTCGGAAATCTCAAGCCCCCAACTCTGGGGAATCTTGACCTCAGAATCCCCCAGAATTGGGGGGCTGGGGGGCGGTTCGGGCAACGATGCGTACCTTTTAAAACAACCTCTCAGCATCTCTTAACTTATAATAGTTGGGACATTTTTGCGATAGCTAGCCCTCATCCCCAACCCCTTCTCCCAGAACGGGAGAAGGGGAGCCGGATTGAAGTCCCTCTCCCCTCTTACTTGTCATTACCAACATCTATTAAAAAGCTTAGAGAGTGTCTGACAAATGCTTTAGATCTTGCACTTGCCTCCTAAATCCCCCAATTCTGGGGGACTTCGATCTCAGAACCCCCCAGAATTGGGGGGCAGGGGGGCGGTTCGGGCGACAATTTGGGACTTCTAAGAGGTTTAGAATTCACATTTTTGAGAAATCTTCGATTTCTCAAAAATGTTGGTAATGATAAGCCTCTTGGGAGAGGGATTTAGGGTGAGGGTCTATATTGGCTGTACAACAGGGTTTCCAGCACCTCCACGAAAACTGTCCGAAGTATTGAACTTAGCGAGTTGATTTAATCTCCAATTCCCGAAATCCCGTCTCAGCATCCATAGTTCTGAAAAAAGTAAGCTCCTCGCTGACTCCCAGCACAACTTCGGCAGTGGTGTAAATGAGGCAACCTGGCTGGACATGACCGCCGATCGTCTTGCCCATAGCATCCGCGATCGTCATGTGCAAATGCAGCCCATGTACCGAAAGCGTTCCCACCAATGACACGATCTCAAACCGCTCCTGCAACATCTGCGTCGTGTCTTGTCCCGCAAACCTGAGCGCCGCTTGCTTCAAACTGCCCACTGTCGTCACAATAAACCCTGCTGAAATAGTTTGCTGTTCAACAAAGCTCCTCAGCGATTCTTTTAAGTCCTGATTCGGCTTCAGCCGTAGGGCAAGTACCTTCATGTGTCTCTAAAGACTCCTTACGCAGCTTCTTGTTGAGCCACATCAATGATCCCCAGTTCTGTTCAGTCGAATGACAGAGGAACGGGATCAGTAATTCGACTATGCTATGAAAGATATATCGTCCCTTACTAGTCTCAATTGTGACAATGACAATGCTATCTTGTCCTAACTCTACTCTACGTGTGCTCATTGTTGATGACCATGAGTTAACCCGATTCAGTCTAAAACTTGCCCTACAAAAGGAGCCAGCGATCGAGTTAGTAGGATCAGCTAGCAACGGTCAGGAGGCGATCGATGTGGTGAAACAACATCATCCCGATGTGATTGTCATTGACTTACAAATGCCTGTCATGGATGGCATTAGTGCCTCGATTCACATCAAGCAAATTGATCCTAAAATCCAAATCATTGCCTATTCTTCCCTGGAAGATCCGCAGACCGAAGTCATGGTGCAAACGGGCAGCATTGATGCCTTTTGCAAAAAAGATATTCCTATGCCAGAGCTAATCAAAACCATTACTGACTTAGGGATGAAAGCAAATCAGGATCAGGGTGACTCAAACTCTTAACCCAATTATCCAGATTATAAAACTCTTGTAAAACGGCAAACTCCCCAGATTCTTGCATCTGGGGAGTTTGTTTATGTCGCCATTATGTTAGTGGAGCTATGTTGTCGATCGCAATGTTTATACCATTGCTTAACCCAATTTCTCACCTACTAATTTGCCAGGTTTCAATTTGTGAGTCCGGAATTGGTAAAGGGTGATAATTTTGGCGTTTTCAACCCACAAAATCACTTTTGGCAGACCACTAGCTAGGGTTGATTTCTGCTTCTGGAAAGGTGAGCTTAAACTCATCAATCAAGTCATCCATTTCTTCCAGCGCTTGATTGACATCAATCCGCAACGTACCCAAATCAGGCTGCTCCAACAGTCTCACGAGCGTTTCCCGCTTGCTAGCGATCGATCGCACTTGGTCTTGTAATGTTTCTGGATTCACACTCAATACTCCTTAACTCAACAATTACTACACTTAAATACTCAAGATCTCATGATGAAATTGAGTCATTCTAAACTGAAACATCCCATCTCAATTTTAGCCATCTAAACGGGTTAGATTCTTGGAAAATTGGTGCTTAAAGATCAATGCAAAAATGGTGGACGCTTAGCACCATTTGGCTTATTTTTAATTAGCTCATTGATAAATCGTTTCAACGCCTTCTCACGATTTTTCATAAAAGCAGCCCAAAACCCTGGCTGAAACTCATCCATCGTCTTGGCGAGCGCCCAAACATCCACCGCCAAAATATTGTAGAGATGTTCATCCTCGCGCTTCAATACATTTAATTGTTCCAGCAATTGGCTGTGGTTAATCCGGTTCTGCTCATCATCTTTCAACATGGCGACGATCGCTCCTAATGTGCCCCATCTCGGCGATAACTCCAAGTTCTGGAATAGCTTCAATTTGAGTTGCCCAAATCTAAACCCCCAAATCTGAACCAATTAGCCAGTGTTTTCAAAACAAATTCAAAGCGTGTGAAACAGGCTAAAGATTTGAAGTCCTTTTTTTAAGGAACTTGATGGAAATAGGCGATGTGTAACTTAAAGTCTGCCCTCATCCCCCAGCCCCTTCTCCCACTGGGAGAAGGGGAGCCGATCCAAATCCTAGCCCCTCTCCTTTTGGGAGAGGGGTTGGGGTGAGGGCGGTTCGGGAAAGTTGCATGTCACCTGGAAATCTAAATTTTTAGTTTGCAACCAGTTTCTTAGAACGGCTGTATGGATCTCTGGGATGATAAGAGTATTCAATCATCCGCCTGTGTTAATCATATGCTACGTCAAATTTCTTTGGGAACACTTGGCTTGTCTGTGGGCGGCGTTTTGAGCGTCTTGGGACTGATTGCCTACTTTACGGGCAATTCCACATTGAACTTAGTCGGATTTTTCTACGGCATCCCCGTTCTTCTCGGAGGATTAGCCCTCATCGCCTCCGAGCTAAAGCCAATTCCCCTGACCCAGCCCACGTCACCCCAGGTTGTCGTCCTCAGAAATCAACAAGCGACCGCCACCCAAAATCAAATCCGCCAAGATGTCACTCGCTATCGCTACGGGCAAACTGCTCACTTAGACAGTTCCTTGGAGCGTTTGGGGCTGAGTCCCACCGATGAGGAACGCCCGGTGCTGAAAGGATTACACGAAACAGAAACCGATGGCGCTTATACCCTAGTCCTGGAATTTGACTCTCCCTTGGTTTCCTTGGAAACTTGGCACCAGAAGCAGGAGAAAATTGCGACGTTTTTTGGCCCTGGAATTCGCGCCAACGTGACTCAGCCCCGCACCGATCGCATTGAGATTGCCCTGACCGCCCTACCCAAGCCAATGGAAGGCTAAGGAGATTTCCGGGAAAAATACTACCTTGGTACGCTGACTGGTTCTACTTTTCCAGTCGCACAGCATACCACTGTAAAAATTGTCCTGGTTCCAGATCTAACTCGCAGGACGTTTCTAGCAAATATTGAGCTTGAGCTTCGATCGCTGTAAACTTTTGCACATCTCGCGGCAAATCATGCTGTCGCTGCGCCAAGGTCACCTTGAGTTTTTCCAAAAGTTCCGCAGCCGTCAAAATCTGCTCAGGCTGATTTGCTTCCAAAACCACAAAGTGATCCTGCTGATACATAAGGGAATCTGGCATATTTTTCCAACCTACGGGATGAACCAACTCTCTAAATCTAACAATTGTGGCAAAAGGGACACTTGCGAAACAGGACTATCTCTACTCCGACCCTCCTAACGACTTGTCATACTGAGATCAGAAAATCAATAGCTTTGAGAGAGTGAATCCTATGAAAACGCGCAAACTTTGGCTGGTCATCCCTACAGTTCTAGCAACGATGGTGGCTATGACAGGGGTTGTCCGGAGTCAAACGGTTCAAGTCAGTCCTGGGTCTAAGCCCGACCCACAGGTGATCAATGGCACATCTGGGGGCACCACGAGTAGCGACTGTGGCAATATTTCTAGCGCACCCAATCAGGTGATTAAAGTGACGGAAGCAATGCCATACCTGCGGGTTGATGTGAAGAGTGCGGGCAGTCCCACATTGTTGATAGATGGCCCCACTGGACGATTCTGTGTGCTGGGTGATGGGTCTGGCAAAGGGCCTCAGATGGCTGGGTTCTGGGCAGCGGGGAGCTATTCAGTCAACGTGGGCGATCGGAATCAAGGACGCAACCCCTACACCCTAACGATTTCCCAGAGTCAAAAGTAGATGTAACTACTCAGGCTGTTAACTCAATGTCGAGCCGCCCTCATCCCCCAGCCCCTTCTCCAACTGGGAGAAGGGGAGCCGGATTGAAGTCCCTCTCCCTGGGGAGAGGGATTTAGGGTGAGGGTAGGCTGAGTAGTTACAAGTAGACTAGCTTCTCTGTTTAATCTCGCCTAAATTTAAAAAGTCCAGGAGTAATCTTTACTTCTGGACTTTTTAAGTTTTAATTAACTTGCTTAGGGAAGAACTTCATCACCCACAAAGCCCTTCTGACCCAATCTCAATCTTCTACAATTTGCGCCGAAACTTCTACCGCTTGCACATCAATGGTGCCGGGAGGAGTCAAGCGGATAAAGTGCTTGTGTTCTGCCTTCAACGGCTCATTGCAGTTGGGGCAACTGAACTCGGTTTTGTTGAGGCTGACAAATTCATGGTGGCAAACGGGGCAATCAGATTGCACCAAGCTACGGCTCAGCCACCAGCGAAATCCCAAGAATGCTACAGCCGGGGTCAAAATCACCAACCCCATGACCACCAAGAAGGACTTTACTAGCCAGCCGAACCCCGCTGCTCCCAGCAACAGGACGATCGCCAAGGGCATAATCCAGCGTCCCAGGTCAGCAAAACTAATTTGAAAGCTTCTGAGACTGTTTTGGCTCACAGTAAGTCTCCTCGTACAATATCGGTCTTCCCTTCTACTTTAGTCGCTTTACCTTGATATACAGTAGTCATCCTCTGTTGTAATTTCCCTCCCTATTGATTGGGTTACCGTTATAAATCTGCCGTTGGGATATCTTGTTGGAGTAATTCCGCCAAGCGTTTCGTCAGCGCGTCCTTACCAAACAGCGCCAGAGCTTGCTCCCGTAACCAAGGGCCCTGACAGCGTTGGTCTGTGCCCTGCAAAATTTCGATGCAGCCTGCTGCCACAGCCTCTGGGTCTCGGTGGGGAACGCGCCAGCCCAAACGCCCATCTTGGAGGGGATCGGCGGAGCCATCGGCATCCCCTGAAAGCACTGGGATGCCGCACGCCATCGCCTCTAAATAAACAATGCCAAATCCTTCCTGGGAGGGCATAACGTAAGCATCTGCGAGACGGTAATGATCCACGAGGTCAGGGGTGGGCACAAAACCCGCAAAGATGACCCGATCGGACACTCCCATGTCCTTCGCTAACTGGGCTAGCCGGGGCTGGTCATCCCCCCGCCCAATCACTAAATACTTGACGCGGGGAAAAGCTTTGGCGATCGTGGGTAACGCTCGAATCGTTACATCCACACCTTTGTAAATATCCCCCCGCCACAGCCGCGCCACGGTCATCAAAACCTGGGCATTCGCTAAGTTATAGCGGGCAATGAGTTCAGCGGACTTGGGTCCAGGGGTGAGGGCATCGCCATCCACGGCACAGGGCAGAATTTGAATGCGTTGGCGATCGAGACCATTGGCCGCGCAGGCGCAATCGCGGGAATAGCGGCTGATTGTCCAAATGCTATCCGCCTGTTGAAGGGCTTGCTGATAGGGCTTCGACAGCGGTGTCCAAACTTCCTTCCCGTAGGTGAGAACCGTGTAGGGAATGTTGAAAAGACGGCACAGGCGCTGCACCAAGGGTGCCAAATTGATATGGCCACAGTAAATTCGTTGAGGTCGCCGCCACACCAGGCATTGCAGCAGACTGGCGGCTAATTGCAACCGACCCCAGGTGGCCGATCGCCCCTTCACCTTCAGATAGTGAAATTTCAGGAGACTTGGCTCAAAGGGATTCTGACAGTCCTTGCCATCCCGCAGCAAAAATACTTCGGGCGATCGGCCCTCAGCAACCTTAGCCTGCTTCGCCATCAGGGAAAGATATGCCCGCAAAATATCCTTGACATAGGACTGGATACCGCCCTCACCCTCAAATATTTCTAGGAAGATGAATACATGGCTAGCCCATTGCTCGATAGGCTGCTGGAAATCTGCCTCTGCTTTCACGGTGTCAAATAGGTATCAATTGATTCAACTACCAGCTTAAGTGACCAGACTCATACTGCCCTATGGGAAATTACTCATCTGTTCCCCCATGGGCGTAATCTCTCCTTTTTGCAATCGTTCCAAGTCCTTCGTGACCATTTTTTCAATTAAGGTCTCAAAACAAACCTGGGGTTCCCAGTTCAGATTCTGCTTCGCTTTAGTTGGATTTGCCACCAAATGAAAATGTTCATCTGGCCGTAGAAATTGAGGATCAACCACAACGTATTGCGTCCAATCCAACTCTACACATTCAAACGCTGTTGAGACTAACTCTCGCACACTCCGCAACTGCCCCGTACCGATCACATAGTCCTCTGGTGTCTCAGCTTGTAACATTCGCCACATGGCTTCCACCGAGTCTCCAGCATAGCCCCAATCTCGCTTTGCCTCCAGACTCCCCATATTTAAGCAATCTTTCAACCCTAATTTAATCGCTGCGACCGCCAGTGAAACCTTACGGACTACAAAATTGGGCGGTCGCAAAGGCGATTCATGGTTGTAAAGAATGCCGCTACAGGCAAACATCCCGTAACGTTGCCGATGATGCACCATTGTCCAGTGGGCATGGAGTTTAGCAGCAGCATAGGGATTCATCGGCCGAAAAGGAGTTTCCTCGTCTTGAGGGGACTGATTCACCTGCCCAAACATTTCTGAGCTGCTGGCCTGATAAAAGCGGGTTGAGAGTCCGGCTTGCCGCATGGCTGTTAGCAAGCGTGTCGCGGTTCCCGTGACTAGATCCAGCGTCCCTAGTGGGTCATTCCACGAGTCGGGTACAAAACTGGGAGCCGCTAGATTGTAGATTTCCTGGGGCTTTAACTGCTCGACTATTTCCAGAAGAGCTGCTCCATCCGTTAAATTGACTAAGCAAATTTCCACCTGTTCAGCTAGGTCACCCAGTTTAGTTAAATTACCGCGACGCTGGGGAGGCACTAGTCCCACAACTCGGTAGCCCTGGCTGAGTAAGAGGCGGCTGAGATAGTAGCCATCCTGCCCAGTAACCCCTGTAATTAGTGCTGTTTTAGCCATGCCTTAATGTCAGTTCGAGGAACAGTACGTGGCGGTTAAAACCGCAGCTAGCGGAACAAGACCTGCCATTGTAGGTTGAGAAATACCCTAGTTGTCTATGAGTTCGCACAGGTAGACTAGGGTTCTGCCCAGAAAATCTTGACGGGTCGAAGACCCTCAAGATTCAATCTCCATCAACTTCCTAGCGTTTAGCTATCTGTCGATTATGAATTGACAGACTATTAGATTTACGAAGTTAAATTTCCATCAACATGAAAAAACAACATTCATTTGCCAATTATGTCATTAACTAATGATGCCACTAAATTTACATTGACTTAGTTGGTGTTTGTGACGCGGCGGCTGGAGAGACCGGACTTAACAATTAAAAGGCAGTTTCTGCCGTCCTGAGAGCGCTCGTAAATTACTTTGTCGGCTAATCGACGCAGAAGAAACCACCCGTAGCCTCCTTCACGAAGCGTGCCGGGCTTTGGCTCTTCTAGGGTATCTGGGTTGAAGGGTTTGCCCTGATCCCAAATCCGAATTTCGATCGCATCATCTCGCAGGGCCAGGTCAATATCGATCGTCGTTTCCAAAGGGAGTTCTTGATGGGCGTGACGGACTGCGTTGGTGAAGCCTTCTGCGATCGCCAAGTTCAGCCGATAGAGTTGGTTTTCGCTACGGGGAAGAGGGGGAATATGTTGATAGAAAAATTTTTCAAACCAATTTTGCACATGAGTTAGGACTGTTAAGTCGCTGTTAACTGTCAAATGGTCTTGAATGTGCCCAAGCTCCGTCATCATTCGATTGAAATGGGCGATCGAAGGGGATGCAGTAGTCTTAAAAATAAAGTGTGGATGGAAGCTGCCTCCCATCCACAAATAAACCAAGTACTCGTTTCACAAGATTTTAGAACAAACCTAAAGTGAAAGACTTGGCGATCGGGAAGGTAGCCCCAATGCCTAGCCACAGTGTAACCAAGGTTCCGAACATGAACACCGTTGTCGCAACGGGGCGGCGGAAAGGGTTTTGGAACTTGTTCACATTTTCAATAAATGGAACCAGCATTAATCCCAAAGGAATAGCACCCATGGCGGCGATACCCAGCAATTTGTTGGGCACAACCCGTAGAATTTGGAAGACGGGATAGAGATACCACTCAGGCAGAATTTCTAGGGGAGTGGCAAAGGGGTTGGCAGGTTCGCCAGTCATTGCTGGGTCTAGGATGGCCAGACCAATGCAAAGGGCGATCGTGCCCATAATGACCACGGGGAAAATATAAAGTAGGTCGTTGGGCCAAGCGGGTTCGCCGTAGTAGTTGTGACCCATGCCTTGAGCAAGTTTCGCCCTTAGCTCAGGATCACTTAAATCGGGTTTTTTGAGTATTGACATAGTGAGTGATGTTCTCCTTTGTGAGCGATGAGCGACTAGCTGTTAGTTGCTATCCCTTCGCAATATCGCAATCTAACGATATTGTCTAAGTTTAAGTGCCAGCAACTAAACCATCGACCCCCGTTAGAGAGGGCCAGAGATGCCTTGCTTGCGAATCATTAAGAAGTGAAGCAGCATGAAGACGGCAATAAACCAGGGGAGAACGAACGTGTGAAGGCTATAGTAGCGAGTCAAGGTTCCTTGACCCACACTTTGACCGCCCCGCAGCAGTTCCACAATCAAGGAACCCACGACAGGGATTGCCTCTGGCACACCAGAAACAATCTTGACTGCCCAGTATCCCACCTGATCCCAGGGTAAGGAGTAACCCGTCACCCCGAACGAAACCGTGATCACAGCCAGAATAACTCCGGTGACCCAGGTTAACTCCCGTGGCTTTTTGAAGCCGCCGGTTAAGTAAACCCGAAAGGTGTGCAGAATCATCATCAAGACCATCATGCTGGCTGACCAGCGATGGACAGAGCGAATCAACCAGCCAAAGTTAACGTCAGTCATCAGGTATTGCACTGAGGAAAACGCTTCGGTAACGGTTGGCTTGTAGTAGAAAGTCATGGCGAACCCAGTTGCGAACTGGATCAGGAAGCAGACCAATGTAATTCCACCCAAGCAATAAAAAATATTGACGTGGGGAGGAACGTACTTGGAGGAAACGTCATCAGCAAGGGCCTGAATCTCCAGACGCTCCTGAAACCAGTTATATACTTTTGAGTCAGTTACCTGCTTAGTAAACATGAAGCAAGAATTCCTAGGGATTATATTGCAGTGTTCTGACCATCCTTGTGTTCTAAGCTGGGCATCTGGACATTTGCAGCCACAAGTTTGCTAGATGCAAACTTGCTAAATGCAAAACCTACGCCAGATAGAAAACAGGTTCTCTCATGAAGTAAATCTCATGAAGATTTCCATAATTGGACAGAATATATAGAGAATGTAACACGGTCTGAGTCAGAATTTCACGGGACAGGGAACAGGTTTGATGGGGGTATGACTTCGTGTAGACATGCCCTTAATTGATAAGTTTAGCTCTACAAAATTTAATTAAATTTAACAAAGTTGATTCTTTGACACAGAAGTTCAGCGCCTCTGCAACAATGAACATCTCAGGATCTATGTGTCAGAATTCAGAGTCAGTTAATTTCACGCCAATAAAGTTGTTCAAGCTTCTTGACTTAAAAAATCTGCACGTAAGCTCTACATCTAAAAAATAGCGAAACGATTATCGATCAATAGAACGTTGGAATTATGCAAAAGCGGATTCTACAGGCTGTAATGCTGCTGGTGGTGTTGGTGGGAGTGGTTTTAGGGGGAGGAACTCCTGCCCATGCTTTGACAGAGGGACAAAAGTTATTGAATGAGGCATGGCGAATCGTCAATCGCACCTATGTGGACGACACCTTCAACCACCAAAACTGGTGGGCGTTGCGGCAGAAGGCCCTGAGTCAACCGTTAGATAATTCAGAGGCGACTTACCAGGCGATTCAGCGAATGCTGGCTAATCTCAATGATCCCTTCACGCGGTTTTTGAAGCCGGATCAGTATCGGAGCTTGCAAACGAGTACGTCGGGGGAGTTGACTGGTGTGGGGTTGCAGATTGCCCTGGATGCCGCGACTGGAGAACTGAAAGTGATTGCGCCGATCGCTGGTTCTCCGGCTGACCAAGCAGGTTTATTGCCCTACGACCAGATTGTAGAGATTGATGAAGTCTCAACAAAGGGCATGAGTTTGGATGATGCGGCGGCCCGGATGCGGGGGCCGATCGGTAGCCCTGTGAGATTGACCGTGAAGCGCGAGGGGAAGAGTCAGACAGTTGTGCAACTTGTACGAGAGCGTATTTCTTTGAACCCGGTTTATGCGGAACTCAAGGAATTGAGCAAAAAGGATGTCGTCGCCAGCACTGATGGGGCTGGGCAAACTCGCATCGGTTATTTACGGCTGAGTCAATTTAACGCCAATGCCACGATCGAGCTAGCTAAATCGATCCACCGCTTGGAACAACAAGGGGCGGAGGCTTACATTTTGGACTTGCGAAATAACCCTGGCGGACTTTTGCAATCAGGGATTGAGATTGCGCGGTTGTGGCTGAACGAAGGAACGGTGGTTTATACGGTCGATCGCCAGGGAATTCAGGATAGCTTTGAAGCAAGTGGCCCAGCCCTGACCCCCGATCCTCTCGTGGTGTTGGTGAACCAGGGAACAGCCAGCGCCAGCGAGATTTTGGCGGGGGCGCTGCAAGATAATGGACGAGCGTTGTTGGTGGGGGAAAAGACCTTTGGCAAGGGGTTGATTCAGTCTTTATTTGAGTTGTCGGATGGTTCTGGCTTGGCGGTGACCGTTGCCAAGTATGAAACTCCCAGCCACCGCGATATCAATCAGCTAGGAATTGAGCCAAACCGGGTGGTGTCTCTGGGAGAACCGATTACCCGTGACCAGATTGGAACGGCAGCCGATCGCCAATATCAGGCGGCGGTAGATTTGCTCACCACGTCTACGGTGCTGGCCGGTGCTTCCTAACGCCAGCCGCACCTACCATGACCCACTCCATGGGGCGATCGCGCTGGATAGCAGCGATCCCACAGAAGCTCTGTTGATTCATCTCATTGACACGCCAGCGTTTCAGCGGTTACGCCGGATTCGGCAATTGGGCCCAGCTAGCCTGACGTTTCATGGGGCAGAGGCTTCTCGGTTTACCCATTCGTTGGGGGTGATGGCCGTTGCGCGGCGGGCCTTCGATCGCCTGGCAAAGCGCTATCCCCAGTTGCAGCCTCACCGGACAGTGGTCTTGTGTGCGGCCTTGCTCCATGACGTTGGGCATGGGCCGTTTAGCCATACCAGTGAGGAGATTTTTGGCAATCACCATGAGCATTGGACGCGCCGGATTTTGCGGGAGTCTGCCCCCGTTCGGCAGCTTCTGGATGAGTTCAATCCGCAGTTACTCGACAGCATTGAAGCAGTTTATTTGCACAAGTATCCTGTGCCGCTGGTGTGGCAGTTGGTTTCGAGCCAGTTGGATTGCGATCGGCTCGATTATCTGATGCGAGATAGCTACTTTACGGGTGCGTCCTACGGCAAGCTAGACCTCGATCGGATTCTCATGGCGTTAAACTACGATCCGGTGAGTCAGCAGCTTGTGGTGGCTCGTAAGGGAATGGCGGCGATCGAACACTATTTGATTGTGCGCTACTTCATGTACGCCCAAGTTTATAACCATCCCAAAAACATTACGGCAAGCTGGGTTTTAGGTCAGGCATTCGATCGGGCCCGGAGCCAACTTCCCGTTCTAGAAGCGGATGCCACTGTTAATGCTTGGTTGACGCAAAATTGCAATGACCTAGCGCTGGACTGTTATCTTTCAGCAGATGATATTGTATTTACGTACCATTTGCATCGTTGGCAACATTGCCCCGATGCAGTTCTGGCTGATCTCTGTCGCCGCTTTCTCGATCGAGATCTCCTCAAAGCGTTGGATGTGACTCATCTAGACGCAATGCAGCGAGACAAGCTGTTGCACCAAGTCCAAGACTGGCTGACTCAAATTGGGTTTGCAGCCCCTTACTACGCGGGACTACGGGTTGCGTTCAGCCGGGGCTACACACTTTACCAAAGTGGGATCAAACTTCAGACTGGCTCTGGGTTGCAGGAAATTAGTCAGGTGTCACCATTGGTGCAAACGTTGACGCAGCCGTTTCAGCGGGATTGGTTAATTTACCCACGGGAGATTGAATCTGCTCTGTTGGCGATCGTTCAGTAGGAGTAACTACTCAGGCTGCTAGCTCAGCTCAAGTCGAGCTTGCCTCATCCCCCAGCCCCTTATCCCACTGGGAGAAGGGGAGCTGGATTGAAGTCCCTCTCCCTGGGGAGAGGGATTTAGGATATAGCTTGCTTCCCGAAGGGTGGGTAGGCTGAGTAGCTACCAGTAGGATTGCTTTTCCGCGCTCCAAACTCCCTGCTCTCGGTAAAATCTGGGTTCCGACCCAACCCGACCCTTGGGGGTGACCCCCAAACCCCCTTCTGGGGGACTAGACGCTTCCCCCAGACCCCCTCCGAAGGGGCTGATTATAGGGTGAAGAAAGCGCTTCGCATTGCGGGTGATGCAAGGGTCGTGACGCTATGAAGACGATTGACCACTTACCCTGTTTCCATCATCTCTATCACTCTGTTCCTGGCATTCTGAAAACGCGCTTGACACTCTACACTAATTCTCCCCGCATCACGGTCACAGCTTGTCCGCTTAAGTAAACCCGATCGCCCTCACAGCGCACTCGAACAATGCCCCCTCTGCGGGATGCTTGGTAGGCGACGAAGCTATCTGTTTGGAGCCGATCGCGCCAGAAGGGGCCCAGGCAACAGTGGGCTGATCCAGTAACGGGGTCTTCGTCAATGCCGATCTTGGGGGCAAAAAAGCGCGAAACGATCTCATAGTCTGGAGACTGGGCGCGACTGGTGACGATGACCCCATGACCGATGGGTAAGGATGCTAGCAGGGCAAAATTGGGGTACAGGGTGTGGACGATCGCCTCTGATTCGACTTCCACCAAGTAACCCAGCCAATTGTGTCCGATCGTTTTCAAGGGTGTTCCCAGAGCTTGCTCTAACTCTGAGGGCGCTGACCCAACTAGTTCCGTCTCTGCCGCCGGAAAGTTTAGCTCAATCCAGTCTCCTTGGCACTGGGCGGTGAGTAAGCCGCTCCGGGTGTGAAATCGTGCAGGTTCATCGAGTTTGAGATAGCCTGCCTCCCACAGCACATGGGCACTGGCTAGGGTTGCATGACCACACAGATCAACTTCCACAGTTGGGGTGAACCAGCGCAAACTAAATCCCTCTGCCTGCGGTAGCAAGAATGCCGTTTCGGATAGGTTCATTTCCTGGGCGACATCTTGCATCCAGCGATCGTCCTGCGCTTCCAGCAACACACAAACGGCCGCTGGATTGCCTGCAAAGGGAGTTGTGGTAAAGGCATCAACTTGAGTAATAGTCTGAGGCATTGGGTTAGAAGTTGGGGGTTAGCTTTCCCCATCATCCCATTCCACACTACCTATTCTTGACTTAGGAATGCTGCTCAATTCATGAGTGAATGTTCCGCTTCACCGCAAAACTAACTGTGCTAGCTAGAAGCTGCTTCATCCTTGGGCGGATCGGTTTCACTGGAGTCTCCAGCAGGAACAGGAGGATTTTCTTTGTCGGCAGCACGTTTTTCCCGCTTCTTCCGTTCTGCTTGGAGCAAGTCATCCATGAGCAACCGAGCTTGCGCCATCTTTTCCAAATTGCTGCGGTACAAGTCGATGTCCTTGAGCAACTTTTCTTCGGAAATGTGAAGAGATGCGCCAATTTGCTTGAGGGTGTCAGTGCGCCGCTGCTCGTCCTTAGCCAGGTCTAAATCTGAGGCTTCCAGAAGAGTAAAGAGACCGATCGCAAACAAGCGACTGTATTTAAACGGGCCCGCTACAATCCCTTCCAACTGTGCCTTTAGCTCATCCGCTGTCGTAATTGTTTCGGGATGGCTCAATTGCGCGACCAGTTCTGAGCTAGGGAGACGCAAAGCAAAGGCTTCTAGTTGCTCAGCATCACGCCGATAGTGCTGGGGATCACCCTCTAAAGAACGACACAGCGCATTGAATATTGAATCTCGATCGGCTTCGGGGCGGTAACCCTGCATAAAGCGATCGAAGGAAGAGACCACACCAAGGGCATACACAGAGTCATAGTGGAAGTCTTGGTTCACTGAAAGCAGATGCATTTCTACCATCAGTTCATCCACAACTCGACGATAAATCGAGTTAATAGGGCGGGTGTGCAGCGTGTAAAAGCTGCGCTTAGTGTCAGAAACAGTACGGACGTTATTCACGGGAAGCATTGTGGGGATCATACCCCCATTCTCTCGCTTGACGGCAACTTTGCCAAGGACTGTGTGGGAGTTCGTTGTCATAGGTGCAGGGCGATCGGCTCGAAACCCAGACAGAGTAGAAGTGGGTCTACAAATGGGTTTTACCTATTGCCATCAATTTTATGGACTCGTTTTACAGTCCTGTCCCACCTGGGAAATAATGTACTGTCCATATTTGGGGTAAGTTTTGAGCCTCAAAATCCACCCCACGTTTTATGCGAAGGACTAATTGAGATATCTTCCCATCGACGCTTCAGGGCAGGCTAATGCTTCAGAGCAGAATCGGCCGGAATGGATAGTAGCCCATCATCTAAAGTTCTAATTAACCCTTTTTGACGTAATTTACCCATCAGCCGAGTGACTGTGACACGGGTAGAACCGATCGCACTCCCAATTTGGGCATGGGTCAGCGTCCAAGGGAGCGCATAACCATTGTCGATCGGCTCTCCATATTCCTCAATCAGCAGCGTCAGAAAACCCAGAAGCCGATCGATCGTTCGGCGCTGCCCTAAGGTACTAAGCCATAGCAACTTGCGCTGATGCTGATACCGGAAGGCATCCAGCACTTCCCGCCGGAAGTGGGGCCAATTGTCCAAATCGTGCCAATACATCCAGACCACAGCAGTCTGGTCAACATGGGCATAGCTTTGTAGGGTAAACGGAGATTGCGCCACAATTTCAAAGGGCTGACCAGCTCCTACAAACCCCAGAAACGCCTCTTCCTGAGCGATGCGAGGCATTCGAGATGAACTGGTACTGACCTGAGCGCTACCAACAAGCCGCACCGATCCCCGTTGCACCAAATAGAGCAACCCAGATCGAGCGGGAATCTTCTCGTCCTTATTAAAAGTACGGCAACGATAATGCTCTTGCGCCCAATCTATGATTCGCTGCCACGTCAAGAAAGGTCTTGACATTTCTGTGGAAGAAGATACAGAAGAAGATGCTGAGTACATAAGGAGAGGCTCTTAGAATCAATGGGTGCAGAAATGGAGATGCTAGGGAACGCTCCTAGAAGAGCAAACAGATGCAAATCAGTCTTAACTCTCAATAACAGAATCTATCAAATGGCATCTATCAGCAGTGAAAAAGCAATGAGAATTGAATTAATCTGAATCCCTGATTTAGAATCTTTACTAATTTATTGAGGAGCGTGAATTACACAAAATCGACCATTTCGTTGAGTTTCCATGCTTTTTGCCCAAATGCTTTTGTCAGAATGTCAAGGAAATTCAAGTGAAGAAACGACCAGCTAAGTGAAGTTCTTCTGAGCCACCTGCTCCCTTTTTGGGATGCCTGAAGGGCTACATTGCGGGGATTTTGAGGCTATTTCTGAAAAATGTCGTGCCAGAAAACGTAGGGAAAAAGCATACCCTTCGGGACGCAAGCTACGGTAGATAAGCCGTTGAATTCACTAAATGAATTGACTAAACCATTGCCCGTAACCTGCTTCTCAGATAGGATATCTCGCCCGTATGGCGGTAGAATTTTTTCGGAAATTCAAGTCCAAAGCACATAGTATGCGAATGTCCTTGCCAAGTCTCAAATCAATTAATTTCCATCCCTAACGATCGTGAACTTAACAATCCATAAAATTAGGCTGCTAATTTTACGATCGCGTGTTATTTGATGCTAAAGGTCGAATTTGCTAATCCACGATCTTGAGCAGTAGAAGTGAGGGAAGGGTTAACTGGTTTAATTGTGCCCTTCTTAGAATCAGATTCCCTCAGTTAGTTCAAGATTAGTAAAAATCGATCTAATACGCCTTGCTCAAATGGAACAGCATAGGAGCCAGATATCGCTAGACAGACAGCATCGTAGCCATTGTGATTAAAACTACCCCTATTCTGATTGAAAGAAATAGATCTGGTAATCCATCTACAGAGGGGGCTAACAAAGAGGGGCTATGAAAGAGAATGCAACTCTAGTCTCCACGGAGAAAGTGTAATGGCTCGAAATGGGAGATGCCCTAATTGCTCTGGGTGTCACTCCCGTAGATAAAGTTAAAGATATAACGTTCGATTTGTATGTGTCTCAGATCGCACTGAAGCTATTGAAAATATGGCAAGCAGGGCTGTCAATGTGTCTTCGATCGCAGATGCATTGACTGCACTGATTCGGCAACCGTAGAAATACGTCCAACAGAATATCCTTGAATACAAGAATAGCAAATTTTGTCCGGGACTTTTTAGCTTCCGTTGCCAACAAAATGCTATCTGTACGGCTCTCCTGGGTTTTTGTTGATAAGTGTCGCTTATCAGCAAGCATCCTCAACACTCTGGGATTTTTACGGGAGTGAAAAGAGTATCGAGAGATACTCTTTTCACCAACAAGTCGGGAGAGCCATCTGCACTTACCAAAGGGTACGGTGGGTTGTCCTTTACCCGTGAACCTGACTCCGTTCTCGCCGTTTTGGTTCAATGTTGGGTGCAATCTTCATGAAAAGCGTGACAAATTCACGCAGTCCAGCTATGATATCTCTTGTGTGAGGAGCGAACCAGTAGGGGCACCGAGACGAAACACGGTCAGTCGTCGGTGCCCTTTCTGATATCTACCCTCCAAAGCTTTCTTGATCAAGTTTGACCGTATTTCTGATTTGTGCCTGCAATAAGGCTTTGAAACAAGCCAGGAAACAAAGTGCTAGAGAAAAAATGCTAAAGACGTTGCACTAATCCTCCAGACTGTCTAACTCTAGGAAATCTTGACCTTGAGTGATTTCCCGGAAATTGAGCGCTATTGAGTTTGTTGCGTCACAAAACAAATTGTTCGATCGCCGCTACGACTCCATCTAACTCGACGCTGGGGGCGACCCAATTGGCACTGGCTTTCACCTCATCCGGTGCTTCTCCCATGGCTACGCCTACACCTGCGTAAGCCAGCATTTCCACGTCATTAAAGTTATCCCCGATCGTCATTACTTGAGCAGCCGTTAGCCCTAGAATATCCTCTGCTAGGTAGCGGACGGCTGTCCCTTTGTTGACCAAGGGATTTGTGGCTTCAAAAAAAGTGGCGACTGATTTAGTTAGGTAAAGCTCTGCGGGTTTGTAGTGGGTTCTGAGGGTGTGGAATAGGCGATCGATGAGGGTGGGATCATCACTGAGAGCCAGAATTTTTGTAGGCTCTGCTTGCAGAGTTTCGGCGGGTTCTGCTTGCAGAGTTTTGGCGGGTCCTGTTTGCAGAGTTTTGGCGGGTTCTGCCAGCAGAGTTTTGGCGGGTTCTGCCAGCAGAGTTTTGGCGGGTTCTGCCAGCAGAACGTGGCGTAGATCGCCGACGGGAATGGGTTCTACTCCAGAGCGTTCGGCGTAGCTCTCGGTAATGGGGGTGATCTCGCGTACATACAGGCGATCGTTGAGGTAGAAATGTACAGATAGTAACGATCGCAGTTCAGATTGCTCAAAGTGATCTAGCAGTTGGAGGGCTGTTTTATGGGAAACAGTCCAATGGCGATGAACCTTCTGGGTCGAGGGGTCTTGAATTAATGCACCCTGGTAGGAAATGAGGGGGAGAGTTGAGCCGACTTCCTGGTGAAAGCGGAGGGCAGAGCGATACATTCGTCCTGTGGCAATGGCAACTTGCACACCCCGCTGCTGCACTGCCTGAATGGCTTGCTTAACTGGCTCTCGAATGGTGTTGGAAATTCCGGCGATCGTGCCATCAATATCGAGAACTAAAAGTTTAATCTCTGCGGAACTGGCAGCAGATGCAACACTAGCAGATAGGGGAGTCGAGGGGGTTACAGCGTCATTCATGGCTTAAGTAAAAGGTTAATAAGAGTTGAGCTGTAAACGTAAAACAGACTCCAAAAGCATGGAAGCGAGGGTTGTCACCCCTGAGAAGTTCTGGCGCTCCTCTGATAGTTTATGGCAGGACGCTGCTAGTAATCTGCTAAGCAGATGGCTCTCCTGGGTTCTTATTAATAAGTGTCCCTTATCAATAAGAATCCTCAGCACGCTGGAATTTTGATGGGAGTCAAAACCTTCTTAAAACTCCCATTAATTGATTTTTAGAGGTTTATGCAACCCGATAAAGTCCTTTTGATGGGCTGCTGATTCTGGCAATGATGGGATGATTGGGCAGGCAAAAACAGCAGCAGCGTTGGAATTCATATTTTAGGAGAAGTTTCTGGGAGAAATAGTTTGAGGGAACAGTGTGACGCAGAATCTGATTGAGCTAGCTTGAATATGACTGAGGCGCAGAATCGTCATCGAGCGAGTCAATATGTCCTACTGGCGATGCTCTGGCTAACATTGTTGGTTTTGGTGGTAAAAGTTTGGGCAGGCTGGGCGGTGCATTCCCTGAGCCTGTTAGCTGAGGCAATGCATACCTTAATCGAGGGCTTTAGCACGGTTCTCAGTTTGATTACTCTTACGTCTTCGTATCGAGGTTCCGTGCGAGGTCATGGGCGAGAATGGGGGCTGGAGCTGGGAGGGCACGATATTCCAGAGGCGATCGTGGCTTTAGTACTAGTTGCCCTGTTGGGATTCTCTGGCTGCAATTTAGTGGTGATGTCAGTTCGTGCCTTGGCAGCCACAATTCAGCCCACTATCGTTTTAGACGCGGTGCAAATGAGTTGGCAACTGGCTCAGTTGGTGGGCGTTGTAATTGCGATCAGCTTTTGTTTGGCAACCTTCGCTCGGTATGAGGCGAGGGTGCTGGAAAATGCTAGTTTGCGATTCCATGCTAATTATATTTTGCAGGATGCATGGTTGACGGTGCTGGTACTTGTGGGGTTGGCTGGCGTGGGGCAGGGCTATGGCTGGCTAGACCCCCTGCTGGCGCTGTTGCTTGTGGCAACTATGGTGGCAAATTGCTGGCGAACCCTGAACTGGCAATTGCCCCTGCTGGTGAGGCAGACGGCGATCGCCCCAGAAGCGCTGGCTCAAACAATCCATCAGGTGGAGGGGATTACCCACTGCTACAAGCTGCGTTCCTATGGGGTGGTGGGACGGCTGGTGTTTGTGGAAATGCATCTGGTGCTGCATCCAGAATGCTTCGGCATTGCCCGATCGATCGCTGAACGGGTGGAAGGGGCAATCCGCGATCGGTATGGCCCAGTCCAAGCCGTCATCCACATCGATCGCGATCGGCCTTAGCTCTTAATGTCTTAGCATGGAAAATCCCGTGCCAACCTTATGGAAAGCATACGTTGCACTCTATGGATTGAATGAAAGAGTTGCACATTACCTAGATAGATGAATCAAGGGGTGCATCCCAGTTTTATAACCGCCCGATCCACCCTCACCCTAAATCCCTCTCCCTAGGGAGAGGGACTTTGAATTCCGGCTCCCTTCTCCCTAGGGAGAAGGGTTGGGGATGAGGGTAGATCGGAGATTTGCAAAGGTGAGATGCACCCTAAATCAAGTAATTGCCCTAGGTGAAGCAGAGGAGTTGAGGGGCGATCGAGGATCATCTACACGGTTTTAATCCCAATTAATCAATTTTTCTTATGGCAACTCGTAATTGCTCAACCTAGAAGAATCAGGGGTCGCGGACCTTTTATCTACTACTTTTGATCGCTTTTGACGAGAAAAAGCACGAAAATTGGTCTTTCAAGCTATTTCATACGGTAGCAAAATAGCTGAAACCCTCACTTTTCCTAGGTTGAGCAATTACGGCAACTCTTAAAGCTCGTTTTCGGCAAATTCACCGTGTCTTGGGCCCCATCATGCTGTTGCCTATTTTGCTGACGCTGATTACGGGCACCCTGTTTCAAATGGCGGATCTAAATGGGAAGGGAGAGGCATTTGACTGGCTGCTAGATCTGCACAAGGGGCATTTTGGTAGTCTCAATTTGGAGAAGGTTTATCCCTTCTTAAATGCTTTGGGATTGCTAGGTTTGGCTATTACTGGTATTTCCCTGTGGTTGCAAACTCGCCGCAGGGCTAGACGCGAGATGGAGCAAGGCTGAGTCAGGCTACCAGGGATTGCCAATCATCGTAAAGGCAGCCCAGTAGTAAGGATGGGAAAGATCAACATCGCCCACATCTGTCAATTCAGGAGGCAACAGGGTAATGCCTGTGGAGGTATATAGCCGTCTTGCCTCTAAACGCACTTGTTTTCTAATCATAGCGACCTGGGTGCGGCGCAGCGCTTCAGACTTGATGGGAGCAGTTTGCAATTGCTGATAAAACTCTGACATTAATCCCAAAGTTCCACTATCGCTCACTGACCACAAACTGGCTAGGACAGATTTTACCCCCGCTTGCACAGCTAAGCCAGCGAAGCCGAGTTCTGCTTGCTCGTCGCCGATCGCCGTCTGACAGGAACTCAATACCAATAGATCTACGAGGGGATTATTGAGTTTAAGTTGCTGAAGTTGATCGAGACGCAACTTTGTATCCCAGAGTTGAATATAGGAGTTGGCACGCTGTCCGGGGTTAAACTTGCTGTGGGTTGCCAAATGCAAAATGCTGAAGGATTGCTGGTTCCGCTGGGATTTTAGATTATCTAAGGTAAAGGCTTCGTTGAGAAAAATGTGTCCAGGGCGAGTTTTAGAAATTGCTGCTAATTCAGCGGGGACAGCGGGGAGGGCTTCCTGTTCGACAAACTGAGAAGCTCCCATAGCCAAGAAAGCCGCCTTCTTGATATCTCGATACCGAATATCAGTGAGACTGAAGCTGGGCATAAGTCCAAGACTGTACTTTTCAACTAGAAAGTATTGTCCATCGTAGAGGGCGGCAATGGGGAGCGATCGGAGTCCGGCATCGGGAATGAACACTAAGTTATCGATTTTTTGAGCGCTCAACTCAGGTTCGATCGGGGTAATCAGCAATTGGTAGAGTTGTTGGGCTGGAGGGAGATAGTCATTGCTATCGATATTGGTGACCTCAGATTGAAACTGCTCCGCTAGTTGCAGCACTCGCTTACGGTTGGCTGTGGGGATTTGTTTGCGCAGTCGCTGTCCCTCTTGAGTAATGACAAGGAGTTGGAGAATATAATTATCTTTACGGTGATAGTTCCGCTGGCTGAGGGTTGGGACATCATTGGCGACGATCGGATTAGAGGGTACAAAACTCATGTACACAACAGCCGCTCTAGCAGCAGTCATCCTTTGAATATCACGGAGGGCAAGCCGCACATTCATGACTTTATCAGGAGCTTCAGCCAAAACTCCTAGATAGTCTGTGTACTCGTCTACCAAGGTTTTTTCTAGGGCATTAGCTTCTGTAACTTGCTGGGTATTCCCCAGAGAACTGATGGCTTCTAGGGAAATATTCACTGCAAAACCCGCTCGAATTTGCTCACGGGCTTGTTCTTGAAGTTGTTGGACGAGGTCGGCCCGTTCAGTCACTGTGGATCTAGGTGGAGCATCTGTGGAGAGACGGATGTTGCGCTGAGTGTAGCTGTCGGGGAAGGCTTGAATTGGAGCGATCGTGTTGTCTCCCGTAGTAATAGCAGCAGCGGTACCGTTGGTCATTGCACCACCCACCTTAAAAGGGGTGACACCATTGCCGCCATGATAAATTGTAACGGTACCCCCATCACCCTTCTTACCCCCTGTAGTAGAAACACTGGCTACAACACCATCTTGGTCAATAAAGGAACCTGTAACTTGAACAAAGCCGGAGATAATCCGGTCAGGTTTATTGATCTGGACATCCCCACCTCTTCCAGTTTTGCCCCCCTGAGCATTGATAGATACCACCTGCACCGAGTTGGACGAGTTTATGGTGACATTTCCGCCATTTTTGGAGGTACCGCTGGTATCGATCGCCCCTGTGTTAATTTGCTGAGCGGCAGCGATCGTAACAGTGCCTCCTGATTTGCCCTGTGTGTCGATGAGTCCTGTAGTCACTGAGCCATTGGTGCTAGTTAAGGTTATATTTCCCCCATCTTTACGGGAGGATGTAGCCAAGATATCACCGCTGAGGATGTCAGTGGCCGCAGTTAGGGTAATAGCTCCAGCATCCTTCTTATCAGAACTAGTGCTGATGGTGGTGCCAGCACTGATGATGTTACCACCAAGGCTGGTGAGCGTGACAGACTGCTCTGGGGCACTGATGCCTGTAGTAGTTCCCACTGTAGCAATGGCAAGGTTTTGGGCATTGGTATAATCAATAGAACCTGTCGTGTTGGCGGCGATCGTACTGACATTGTTAGCAGGATTATTGAGAACATAGGAGCCTGACCCTAGCAGTTCTAAACCAGCAGCAACAATGGGTTGAGTTTGCGTGACAGTTCCGCCTGCGTCCAGAGTCAAGGTGCCAGAAGTAATGATGCCTCTGGTAGAACCTACCGTTCCTATAGAAAATCCGCCTTTATCTACATAGGAAATAGAACCTGTTGTGTTGGCGGCGATCGTATTAATGCTATTATTTGGATTATTGAGAATATAGGAACCCGATCCCAGGAGTTCCAAACCTCCGACTTCAATCGGTTGAGTTTGAGTGACTGTCCCCCCTGTGTTTAAGGTCAAGTTATTGCCTGAGAAGTTCACCGACCCATTAAACGCAACCGTCCCGCTCCCTAGGGGAGATGCATTGAGAATCAGGTTATCCCGAAAGGTTGCGTTGCCAAGCGTAACTTGTCCTGTGCCGTCTGCTCGACCGATTGTAATTGTGTTGAACCCATTCTCTAAGCTGTCTAGCTGAGGCTTGTCTAGCTTCAGAGTGCCAGTTGAATCGTCGCCGATACCAATACTGGTGCTGGGAGTAAGGGGTTGGAGCAGTAAGTTTCCCTGACTCTGCACAGTGGTTGAGCTTATGTCCATCCGATCGGCCGTTAGACTAATATTCCCATTAGCCGTCGTCCCGCCAATGATATTGCCCCCACCTGTAGTAGAAATACCGTTATTAGTACCCGCGCCTGTCCCTTCTAGAGCGATCGGTGCATTACCCAACGAAACCACATCAGCCCCATTCGCCTGATTAATTCCAGAATTACCGCCTCCCGTTGCCACTCCTACCCCTTTAATGGCAATAGTTCCGGTTGTAGCGGTGATAGCCGTGCCAGAATCCGCAAGAGTAACTCCGTAGTTACTAGTGCTGCCTACTCCACTACCTACACCTTCGTAGGTAATGGTGGCAGTGCCTGTTGAGGTAACTCTCGCTGCAAGCACCTGATCAATCCCAGAATTGTTGTTTCCGGTGCCCGCGCCTCTACCGCGAATGAGGATGGGGCCATCGACTGAACTGAGGTTAGTGGGGCCATAGAGGAGAACGCCTGAATTGTTATCAGTACCTTGACCCCCTATACCATCCAGAGTGATAGGAGCAGTGCCTGTTGAAATGATCTCAGCCCCTCCAAGCTGTACCACCCCCACGTTATAAGTTCCTGTCCCTGCACCAAGTCCCCGAAGCAAAATTGCCCCAGTCTCAGAGGTGATTAAGGTGCCTAAATCTCGAACATAGACACCATGATTAAAGCTGAAGCCATCTCCGGAAGTGCCATCTAGAGTGATGGTGCCGCCAGTTGTGATGATGTCACTGCCATTGCGAATATCAATACCATTCGATGGAAAAAGTGTACCTGTCTGCCCTATTCCTATAAGTTGAATATTGCCTGTGCCAGCAGTGAGGGTGGCATTATTAACGTCAATTCCTGTAGGAGTTATTGCAGTGCCTTGCCCTATAAGGGTGATGTTGCCATTGTTGCTGTTAATTCGACTCCCAGGATTTAAGACGATCGCCCCATCTCCATTACCATCAATATCCCCAGTCATTACTACATTCAAACGGTTGGTAGTAGAGGTGATTTGGACGTTGTTGCTCACAAAAATACTGTTCTGGGCACTCAAGGTCAACGTGGCATCTCCCCCCGCCGTCTTGATGATGTCGTTCGCTACGGTGATATCACCCGCTTGGGTATTCGCCCCCACTGCCGCTGTTGTCACCGTTACACTCGTGCCGCCATTCAGCGCGGCTTGAATACTACCTGTGGTGACAATGGCACTATCATTCGTGCTGGTGAAATTGGGACTCGCTGTGACATTGGTATTAACGCCTGCGGTTTGAATAATGATGTTGTTGGGGTCAAGTAACCAGGTGCCTGCACTGCCGTTCACCGCACTGGTGTCCACACTTCCCAACGCTTCCAAGTACACATGTCCTGATGTTTCCACTAACCCCCCATTGCCACCTTGCGACCCGCCCCGCGCTGAAATCATGCCGTAGAAACGTGTTGCTTGGTCTGACCAGAGAATGACTTTGCCCCCATTGCCCGTGGTGAGTGCATCAGCAGCGATCGTGCTTCCCGCATCCACAAACGTAAACTGGGCATTCGGCACCGTGCCTTTACCTTGGTAATCGCCCCCAATGAGAATCGTGCCGCCGCCCGTTGTACTAGAGGCATTGAGGTTGGCGCTGAGGAGGGCAACTTTATCACCCAGGATCGTGATTTGGGGAGTGGGGGAGGTGGGGAGTAATGGAGTGATGGAGGCGGGGAGTGATGGGGCAACTGTGACGTTGCCGGAGACGATCGCCACACCGGGGTCTGTGGGAATTGCGGTGCCACTGGCTAGCTTCACTACGCCGTTGTCTACCGTTACCCCAGTTGCAGCTTGTAGCGTGCTGCCTGTCAGTAAAGCAGGGAGATTGAGCGGGGCTGAAGAGTTGGAGTTGAGTTGTGCTTTCGTGTCAATGGGCAAATCCAGGCTCAACAAACTCCCAGCTTGGGTGATGCGAACCAGCTTTTCTCCTGGGATGGCGGCGATCGTAATCTGTCCACCGGGAGCGGCGATCGTGCCCAAGTTAATGGCCGTTCCTCCCACCAACGTCAGACTTTGCCCTTGCCCAACCGTCAGGGTTCCCGCATTAAAAATAGCACCGGATTGGATAAAAGCAAAACCACTGGGAGTGCCATTCAAGGTGGCGTAATCATTGGCTCCGGTTGCCTTGAACCAGTTAGTCCCAACTTGAATTCCATTAGCAGTGGTGGCAGTAAAGGATGCAGGAACATTGAGGCTTGCGTTCGCCCCAAAAATAATCCCGGCTGTATTCATCAAGTACAGGTTGGAATTACCGCCCGTCACTTGCACCAAGCCATTGATGATGGAAGCATCACCGCCCACGACGCGACCGAGGATGTTTTGAATATCAGGGCGGGAGAGAAAGTTGGCAATTTGATTGGAATCTAAACCAAACTGCTGAAAGCTTTGGTAGAGGTTGGCTCCAGCTTGGGTGCCGCCGCTGATGTTGAATTGGTTCCCGGCAGGGGTGACGATCGTGCCTGTGCCATCAAGGGCGGGGGTGATGGATTGGGCAATGGTGGGAGCGCTTAGAACCAGTTCTGCTGCGGTAAGGACTAGCAGAATAAGCGCAAGGGATAGCATTTTCATGTTCACAACCATTCAAGTTCACAAGATTTGGAGAACGATCGCTAGCTTTGAATTTGCTCAAGCCAATTCACTCAGAAGCCCCGTTGGGGTTCTTAGGATAGGTTCTGCTGGGTTGCAGTTAATATTTGGAGTGGATTATCTGTATCGATTCCAAAGCAGCAGTACAGTCAATCTCACAAAGCTTATTGGGCCCCAATTAAGATAATCAGTACCCTAAAACAAACCATTGAATAGCACCCGTCCAGCGTCAACTAAATGACATGTCTCTAGACCCTCCTAGATTACTGATAAAGCTCTAGATTCAACCTCTCCCTTGAAGAGGATCTGTCCTTTATCAACATTTTTGAGAAATCGAAGATTTCTCAAAAATGTAAATTCTAAACTTCAATGCCTTTGGTATTCATTATCAATAAGTGATGATTGTTGAAAACAGAGCCAAGCTCTAAAAGCCTTATTGTGTAGGCTTTTCAAGAGATGTTGGTAATAACAAGCTTGAAGAAGATGGGGAGGGAAGGAATGGAGAAATACTCCACCCCCAGTAGTAAGAGAGGTACGATTTAGTAATTAGTAAAATTCCATCTAAAGTAGGATGGGCAAAGTGAAGTTTGGCTATGAGGTAGCATTTTTCCCGGAGACCTCCTTAAGCCGAATCAGTTCTAAGCGATCGGGCTACAACGTGTCAGGATCAATGCCCCTCGCTCGTAACTTAGCCAGCAAATCTTCTCGCAATTGACGTTCCTGTTCAGCTTCTTGCTGAGCTTGTTTAGCCTGTTGCTGGGCTGCTTCTTCAGGCAACAAAACCAGGTTCCCAGCGGGGTCATAGAAACGGAGCCAGATTCCAGGATGGCAATCGATCGTTCCATTCCAAGTGCCCAACCAAAAGCCCAAGGACTCGCACCAGAGCCAGCCCCGCTCATCAGGTACTAGCGTTTGGTAGTGACGATCGCTTAAGTGCCAACCTTGCAGAGAATCGGGATTATATGGGTCGAAGACAAAATAATCTGGGGTTCTAAAGGTCTGCTCGTAGATGTCTTTTTTGATGCCAAAGTCTTGTTGTGCCGTGCTAGGGGACAGCAGTTCCACAATGACATCGGGGTAATGGCCATCTTCCTCCCACACGATCCAAGCATCGCGGCTGTAGCTACCATCGGTGCCAAGCACCACAAAGAAATCGGGTCCGCGATAGTCCTTATTCATCACTTGCTGGTTGCTGAAGTAGATGAACATATTGCCGCCCGTGAAGAAGTCGCTCCGATCGCTGTAAGCCTGTTGTACCGATCGGATCAGGGTATTCATGGCCATGCGGTGGCGATTCGTTTCCACAGGTTCTCCATCTTCTAATGGCAAATTTGTCGGCGGCGGAACCCACCCATAGGGCAATTCATCCGGCTCTGGAAATGTTGATGGGCCAAGCTGTTTCGCTGGGGCGATTTCTAACGGGGTTGGTACGGGTGTAGGGGTTGCGATCGTCTCTGGAGTCATGCTCGTTCTCCTTTTTGCAGCCAATTCTTTAGTTAACTTAATTGTGAACCAGAAACAGCATTGAAGTAATTTCGCTAATCAATGGGGCGATCGTAACAGGCAACTTCTAACGTTTGCAGACCCTGGGGTGTGTTGATTTTAGCAGATATTTTAGTTCGTAAATACTATAGCAAGTCGGCAAGGTCATCAAGCTATGACGAGACATTAGCCAACTCTGAAAAGAGGCTTGAGTGTCTGCACTCGATCGCCTTTGCCTTCAATTTAAATGTCGTGTTAGCTTGAAGACAGGGTTTCTCAGGCGCTTCATAGGGTTTTTGCACCATGATTTCTGTCCTTCCAGGTATTCCAGCAGTTGATTGTTCTCAGATTCGGTTAGAGATTCAAGCTTCGCAGCCGCGCCTGATGGAGTGGCGCAGGCACTTGCACCAACGACCAGAATTGGGTTTTCGGGAACAGTTGACCGCAGAATTTATTGCCCAGAAGTTGCAGGAATGGGGCATTGAGCACGAAACAGGCATTGCGACAACGGGCATTGTGGCGATCGTCCAGGGCACAGCGCCAACCTCACAGCCCAAGCAGGTGCTAGCGATTCGGGCAGACATGGATGCATTGCCGATTCAAGAAGAGAATGACGTGCCCTATAAGTCCCTGCACGATGGGTTTATGCACGCCTGTGGTCACGATGGACATGTCTCGATCGCCCTCGGCACGGCGTACTATTTGTCTCAACATCAAGATAGTTTTGCAGGCACCGTGAAATTTATCTTTCAGCCCGCTGAAGAAGGACCAGGGGGCGCAAAGCCAATGCTGGAGGCAGGTGTTTTACAGAATCCTACGGTGGATGCCATTATTGGCTTGCATCTGTGGAACAACTTACCCCTGGGAACCGTGGGCGTGCGGAGTGGAGCGCTGATGGCAGCGGTGGAAACCTTCTACTGCAAAATTCAGGGTAAGGGCGGCCACGGAGCCATGCCCCACCAAACGGTGGATGCGATCGTGGTAGCGGCACAAATTGTCACGGCGTTGCAGGCGATCGTCTCCCGCAATGTTGACCCGCTCAATGCTGCTGTGGTTACCGTGGGCAAGCTCCATGCAGGGAATGCCAAAAACATAATTGCTGACACGGCACAGATGGATGGCACAGTGCGATACTTCAACCCAGCGTTGGAAGGCTTTTTTGGTCAGCGCGTTGAGCAAGTTATCAGTGGTATTTGCCAAAGCTATGGGGCAAGTTATGAACTAAATTACATTCCCTATTATCCCCCAGTGATCAATGATGAGTCGATCGCCAACTTGGTGCGCTCTGTGGCTGAAGCCGTGGTCGAAACTCCCGCAGGCATTGTTCCTGAATGCCAAACCATGGGCGGCGAGGATATCTCTTTCTTCCTGCAAGCAGTGCCTGGATGCTATTTCTTCCTGGGATCAGCCAACCCAGCCAAAAATCTAGCCTATCCCCACCATCATCCCCGCTTTGACTTCGATGAAACTGCCCTCAGTATGGGCGTAGAAATCTTTGTGCGGTGTGTGGAAAAATTCCTTTCGACGGCTAGTTAGGTGCCTTTTTGGGGATTGGGGTAGTATGAGGCGATCGGTTGGCAGCAACAGTCGAGTATTGATACCAATTAAAACAACTTCACAAAAGCTGCTTGTTGCAGCAAAGTTATAATCGGGCTATGCCCACATCCTCTAAACTCTCATGAGCCAAATTTTGACTTTAGAATTGAATGAGCAAGTATTTGCTGCCATTCAGCAACAAGCACAAACAATGGGTCTTTCTCCAGAGCGATTAGCAGCAACCTTGTTAGAGCGTGAGTTTACTCAAGCTTTCAAATTACTTCTAGACGAAGCCGAGAGGAATACAGCACGGGCAAGGTTTGAGCGTCACTTTGGGACGTTAGAGTTAGATGGTTTTATCGGTTTAGATAACGAAAGCATTGATGCTGATCTAGGCAGAGAGTATGCAAGCACCCATGATGAATAATAATGCTCCTTGATACGTCTGGACTACTTTGTCTACACTTTTCAAGCGAGCCGCTTTATACACAGGCTTGTATTGAGTATCAAAAAGCGAGCATTCGATTAACTCACAGCTACATCATTGCGGAATATGTAGCACTTGCGAATGCCAGACGATTTTCACGTTCTTCAGTGCTTGATTTTGTAGTTGATTTATTGAGCAGCCTGGACATAGAAACTGTATGGGTTGATGAACCGACACATCGAGCCACAGTTGAGTTACTAATTTTACGTCAAGATAAAACCTATTCACTTTGCGATGCTGTCAGCTTCATTTTGATGCGTCAACGGGAAGTTTTTGAAGCATTGACAACTGACCGACATTTTGAACAGGAAGGATTTATCCGTTTGTTGCATCCAGCCCGTTAACATTTTCCCGCTTTGACTTCGATGAAACTGCCCTCGGCATGGGCACGGAAATCTTTAAGCATTATTCAGCTTTTGCCTTTGCTAACATCTCTCAGCTTTTGCATCGTCCTTAGATCTTGTTCAAAGTCCGGTTCGCCATAGGATAAAAATACTTCTGACTGCTTCAGAAATCTATCAACCTCATAGAGCGAAGATAACTTCAGCATTTGCTAAGGGACTTGCAGATAAATAATGTACCCGCGTATAAACCTTGCACGGGCGAAGCATTCGGGCGAAAGTCTTTGTAACTCAATCAGAACCTTTGACCGAATGCTTCGCCCCTACGCAGACTTTGGAATGATTTATTAGTTGGAAGTCCCTAAATCTGTTCTCGGCTGAGAATACCTGCTTTATAGTCCTCAATGGATAAGCTCTCTAGAACTTTTCGTGGCAGATCTTGCCATTGCTCCTGAATCTCATAGGCGATCGTATCTGGTATTTCAATGGTGATTTGCATAGCTGTCTTTATAACAATGCCTAACCCCAGTCTATAGTCCTAAATGGAGATGCAATTAGAATCTTGTTGGTTATTGGCAAAGTCGCAATATTAAGGCTCGATCGCACTCTCTAATTTCAGAAAATCCTATTTGTGAGTTTGCATGGCAGGTCGAGGAGTTCATTTTGCACTCAATAACGCTCAAGCTCAGGCTGTACTTGCAGTCAGGAATGATGATGAGCTTGAGTCGATTATTGAATTAATCGAGCAAGAATGGAATGAAGAGTACCTCGCAGAATCTGATAAAGCTTGGAATGCAATTCATCGCTGTCTAACGGATGGTAGATTGCTCTATGAGAGTGAACAGTATCCGCTCAATCATTGTATCTGTGGTGGTCAGCAACTTTATAGCGGAGAGGATTGCACAATTTGTTTCGTTGCTGCGGTGCAAGTAAAAGATGTTGCGACTGCACTTAGTCAGATTACTGAACTCTGGCTGCGAGAACGCTACTTTGCTATTTCACAAAGCGATTACGGAACATTGAGCGACGGTGATTTTGAATACACATGGAAGTGGTTTCAGAAGGTGAGACAGTTATATGAGAAGGCAGCAATTGAGGATCGAGCAGTAATTTTCACCGTTGATTGTTGAGGTTGTGGTTTGAGTGTGACGATCGTCTCCTGACACAACGCTGAGCCGAAAGGGGTATAGGTTCATTGACAATTAATTAATTGATCCCCGCTGTGTTTAGATTGATTTCTAGTGGGTTTAGCCCTGGTTTTCTGGGAATACTGGAGATAGAAGGTCATTCAGGATGCGATCGTTTCACCCTGCATCTTCCTGAATCGGCTTAAATTCAATTCAAATTGGAGGAATTCATATGCTGAGTACAGCAGTGAGAGGTCAGGATTCCCCGCTTAAAGCGTCGAATTTTATTCTTTGGTTAGACCAAGTGCGCCTAGCCGACATTGCCCTCGTGGGGGGCAAAAATGCTTCTCTTGGAGAAATGATTCAGCAGCTATCAGCCCAGGGCGTGAAAGTGCCCGGCGGCTTTGCCATCACCGCTCAGGCTTATCGTTACTTCCTGCAATCCGCCAACTTAGAAGAGCAATTGCAGCAAATTCTGAGCGGTTTGGATGTAGAGGATGTCCATGATTTGCACCAGCGGGGAACGGCAGCGCGATCGTTGCTTCTGCAAACTCCCCTGCCTCCCGACCTAACCAGCGCCATTCAACAGGCCTACGATCGCCTCTGTCAGCAGTATGGCAGCGATACCGATGTGGCAGTGCGTTCCAGCGCCACCGCCGAAGACCTACCCGATGCTAGTTTTGCGGGTCAACAGGACACCTATTTGAACGTCCACGGCAGTGCTGGAGTCTTGCAGGCGTGTCAGCAGTGCTTCGCATCCCTGTTCACCGATCGCGCCATTTCTTACCGCCAGATCAAAGGCTTTGGACAGCTTGAAGTCGCCTTGGCGATCGGGGTGCAAAAGATGGTGCGCTCCGACTTGGGGACGGCCGGCGTGATGTTTTCCATTGAACCAGAGACGGGATTTGCCAACGCGGTTCTCATCAGTGCCGCCTATGGTTTGGGAGAAACCGTGGTGCAGGGAATCGTCAACCCCGACGAGTATGTGGTGTTCAAACCCACGCTTCAGCAAGGCTTTTACCCCATTTTGGATCGGCGATTGGGCAGTAAAGCGCTCAAAATGGTCTACACCAATGACGCGCAACTGACCCAAAATCTGCCCGTTCCCTTGGCAGACCAGCAACGCTTTGCCCTGACAGATGCCGAAATCATCCAACTAGCACAGTGGGCTTGCGTGATTGAAACCCACTACAGCCACTTACACCAAACCCACACCCCGATGGACATTGAGTGGGCGAAGGATGGCATCATCCAGGAATTATTCATTGTCCAGGCTCGCCCGGAAACCGTGCAGTCGCGGAAGTCGTTGCAGGTGCTGCGAACTTATCAGTTAGGCGGCTCCAGCGAAATTTTGGTGACGGGTCGAGCGGTGGGCGCGTCGATCGCCCACGGTCAAGCGCGGGTCATCCTCAGCCCAGAAGACCTGAAGCAGTTTCAAGCGGGGGAAGTCTTGGTTACCGATCGCACCGATCCCGATTGGGAGCCGATTATGAAGCGGGCGAGTGCGATCGTTACCAACCAAGGCGGGCGGGTGTGCCATGCAGCCATCATTGCCAGGGAGTTGGGGATTCCAGCGATCGTCGGCACTGAAACAGCCACAACTCTGCTCCAAACGGGGCAAGCGGTGACGATTTCCTGTGCCGAGGGAGAAGTGGGTCATGTGTACGCGGGGCTGTTGCCCTTTGAGGTGCAGGAAGTCGCCCTAACCGACCTGCCTCGGACGCAAACCCAGATCATGATGAATGTGGGCAATCCCGCCCAAGCCTTTAGCCTGTCCCAAATTCCCAACGATGGGGTGGGCTTGGCGCGGCTAGAGTTTATTATTGCCAATCAAATCAAGGTGCATCCTCTGGCGCTCTTGGAGTTCGATCGCCTCGCGGAGCCAGTCAAAACCCAAATCGCCGACCTAACTGCACTTTATCCCCACAAGCCAGATTATTTCGTGGAAAAACTGGTTCAAGGCGTGGGCACGATCGCCGCTGCGTTTTATCCCAAGCCCGTGATTGTGCGCCTGTCGGACTTCAAGAGCAACGAGTATGCCAATCTTTTAGGCGGAAAGGACTTTGAACCCAACGAAGAAAACCCAATGCTGGGATGGCGGGGTGCCAGTCGCTACTATGATCCCCGCTACCGGGCTGCCTTTGCCCTGGAATGTCAGGCGATGGCAAACGTCCGCGACAAGATGGGCTTGACCAATGTGATTTTGATGATTCCATTCTGCCGCACCCCAGAGGAAGGGCGGAAAGTGTTGGCAGAAATGGCGCAGCATGGGTTGGAGCGGGGGAAAAATGGCTTGCAGGTCTACGTGATGTGTGAGTTGCCCAGCAATGTGATTCTGGCAGATGAATTTAGTGCGGTGTTCGATGGCTTCTCCATCGGCTCCAACGATCTGACCCAATTGACGCTGGGACTCGATCGCGACTCTGCCTTAGTTGCGCCGCTGTTTGATGAGCGACATCCCGCTGTGAAACGCATGGTGCAGATGGCGATCGGCACTGCCCATGCCCACGGACGCAAAATCGGCATCTGTGGTCAAGCTCCCAGCGATTACCCAGAGTTCGCCCGCTTTCTCGTGGAACAGGCGATCGATTCCATGAGTTTGAACCCAGATTCGGTGTTAAAGACGCTCCTAGAAGTGGCGAAGGCAGAAGGATTACGGTAATCTTTTTGACTTGCGAGGATTGTGGATTAATCAGTAGGACTTACGCATAGAGTTATGAAACAAGAGACTTAAGCCCCTTGTTAGCAGAGATTGCCTGACTCTGAATTTTACCTGCGTAAGTTCTAATCAAATAAATCCGGATTTTCCCTCACCCCAACCCTCTCCCTGGGGAGAGGGAGCAAGATTCCGGTTCCCCTTCTCCCCAGGGAGAAGGGGCTAAGGGATGAGGGCAATCTTAAAACGTAAGCAATAAATCTATTTAGTTCTTATGCCCAAACAATCAAAACAAACTCAACTGAGTGGGCGGGGGCTTAATTTGATTCCAAGGGAGTGCCGGAACGGGCACCTCATGCTCTTCCAGTAGCCGTTGAAACTGGCGGGCATTGTTAGGCGACTGCTCCTCAGCGGGGCAATGGACAAAAAAGTAAACCTGGGTTCCCTCGCGCAACCACTGGTCAACGATCGGCACCCACTCTAGCCAAAATGCCTGGTTCGCCTCCCAATTGGGGTGACTGATGAACCGAATCAGGCTAAAGGGAGCCGTGACGCTGGGTTGCAAGGGCAGCTTAGGTTTGCGACGCTCTGAGTGCAGTTGGGGATCTTCAGTTCCTTCGTAGATGGGGCGAGAGTCCAAGAGGACGCGCCCAATGCCTAGGTCTGTCAAAATTGCCCTGAGTTGACTGGCATGGGGTTCTTGAAACCAGTCGGGATGCCGCACTTCCAGCGCCAAAGGCGTTTGCGTAGCAGTCCAAGCAGTGAGGAACGCAATTAAATCAGTCAGTTGAGCGGGGCTGTAGCTGGGGGGAAGTTGGGCAAACAGTGGCCCCAAGCGGCTTTCCAGTCCTTGCATCTGGTCGAGAAATCGCAATGCGCCGCCGATCGTCGGTTGCAGCAAGCCAGAATGGGTCACATCCTTGGGTAGTTTTAGGCAAAACTTAAACTCTGGAGGCGTTTGCGATCGCCAGCGGTTGACAGTTTCCTTGTCCGGTACCACATAAAATGTCGTGTTGCCTTCAACGGCAGTAAACCGACGACTGTAGAGCCGCAAAAACTCCGAAGACCGACTTCCCACCGGAAAAAAGTCACCAATCCATCCCTTGTAGGCCCAGATGGCACAGCCGATCGCAAAATTCATGCCGTTAGCTATTAGAAATCGCTGCCAACCTCTTCCTCCCATCCCCACTGACAAAAGGTGAATTCAACACAGAACAGAAGCGTCAAAGGAACGTTGGGATTCTTGTTGAAAGGAAGGTATCTTTCAGGTCTCAGGTATGGACTCTATCGTATCGCGCTTAGATGTAGCAGCAATCTTCTATGATGTAAGCAATTTTTACTAAGTAGGAAGGCGCAATTATTTGTGGGATGGGTATAGCCGTTCCGGCATACCAGAAAAGCGATAGCGTAACCCATGCGGGTGTTGGGTTTCGTTCCTCAGTTATCACTTACCGAAACGATGGAGTACGCATTATTTCAGTTCGACGCTCTCGGATAGAAGAGGTGGAAATTTATGAAGGCAGACGAATTTGATACCAGATTCGATAGTGGAGAAGATATTACTGACCTTTTAGATCTTTCTCAAGCAAGTCGCCCAGGCTATGAACAGATGCATATTGATCTTGACTTTCCAATTTGGATGCTTCATGCCTTAGACCAGGAAGCTAATTGGCTGGGAGTAACATGCCAAGCCATGATCAAAACTTGGATTGCCGATCGCCTTGCCATCCTTCCTCATTAGTTCTCAATCTCTGCATCCCAGAATCAGAAACTGGGGATCTGGATGAACTGGGGGACGATCGCCACCACAAAACAAGCGAGAATAGAACCAAAGTAGCGTGCAGAGACACACCATGAGTCAAACCCTATCTGAAAAAGTTCGCTGGACAACTGCGGATCTAGAACTCCTCACCGCCGACGAATGGAAGCGTTATGAAATCATTGATGGAGAACTTTTTGTGACGAGGGCACCCCATTTCAAACATCAATCCGTGATTCGTAACATCTGCAATCAATTAGGCAATTGGTCAGACAAGACGCAGCTTGGAGACGTGTTCCCGGCTCCGGGCATCGTCTTCAGCGATGCCGATAACGTTATCCCAGACGCTATTTGGATCAGTGTAGAACGCATGGAGCGCTTCACCGACGAAGCCGGGCACTTCATTGGCGCACCTGAACTCATCATTGAAGTGCTGTCTCCGGGTGCTGCGAACGAACGCCGAGACCGGGAAGCTAAACTGAAACTCTATTCGTCCCAAGGAGTTGAGGAATATTGGATCGTCAGCCGAGAATTGCAACAAGTAGAGGTGTATCGCCGCGAGAATGTCGTCCTCAAACGAGCCGCCACCTACACCGCTCAAGACACTCTCACTTCACCCATCCTGCCAGGGTTTGAATGTCTCGTCCAACGCCTCTTTAAACAAATTGGGATAACTCAATAGGGCGATCGAACTTAAGCTAGAAACCGGGGTTCTGCAAAAATCTAGGGCGATCGAACTTACTCCATGACAGAATTCCAGTTTCTCATGCCCTTCATCCCACAAGTGGAGTGAGAGTATCTCAACCAACCATCTACTCTTCAGACATAAAGGATTTATTGAGTACAGGAGACAAATAGGCTACGAGGGCACCCATCGCAAAACCGATGAAATTGCGAAAGAGCGGCAGCCACTCTGAAGTCCGACTCACAACCGGCCCGACCCCGAAGGCAATAAATAAAATTCCCCACAAGGGCGAAAAAATTAGCACCCACTGCCATGCAAATATCTTGCCTTCACGGGATTGTCCAGCAAACCCGAAGATAATACCGCCCACCACTGACGTTACTAGGGTCAGAATCCATTGCTCTCTGGGTAATCCGGGGACAACCTGACATCCCCCCTGCCGCAGACAGCCTTCCAGAGAGCGCAACGACTGAATGATCGCCTGATCTTCACCATTGTCTCTCACAAAAAATTGGTTGCCAAAGCGAGTTTGCAGCTCAATCCAGAAGGTACGAGGCAATAAAGGATATAGATCGTCACCAACATTGAAATTAAGTAAGTTCCCACCACGGGAGTCGGCAACGAGCAAGACACTTTTGTCATCCAGTCCCCAAAAGTCCTTCACAGCCCGTCCAGGGGTACGATCGAACTGGGTTAATACTCTCAGCTTCCACCCCGTCTCCTGCTCAAAATGATCTAACTCCTGAGCCAAATCCTCCTCCTGAATTCCTGTGAGCGCTTTCGCCAAGTCAATGATGGGAGTGGGGGTAGCGGGTAGCAGGTCAAGATTCTCGTAAGCCCAGGCAGCAGAGGGAGTCAGCCACATTAGTAAGGTCAGAAGCAGAGTGGCGATCGAAGCTAGTAGCTTGGTGGGGGACAGGTAGGGCATCGTTGGCACAAAAGGGAAAATTCTACAGAAGGTTGCCTAGGTGTAACCAAAGCTGACGCTCAATTCCGTTACACTTGTTTACTTTACACTTATTTACTTTAGTCTAATATTCAATCCTTTAACATCCTAAATTTAAACTAAGCCCTCTAGTGTCCAGTACAAGCACTTTAAGCGTGACTTGCCTACCTTTAAATTCCCTTTATATTTCAGGACGTTCCAGCAAAATTTTCCTTGAATTTCTCATACTCACACTCCCAAAAACAATTAAAGGGCATGGAAACCATGCCCTTTAACGGTAAACATTCTTTAGAAAAGCGATCGAACTTAGCGGGTCGATCGGTTCGAGTCCCCAGGCATAGCTTTTTCTACCCGGTTCCAAGCATCACGAGTAGCGTGCTTGGCTTTTTCCCATTGCAAGCGAGCGCCAGTGTTGCTGCTCTCATAATTCTGACGCAGTTCTGGCTCAGCTTGCTCGTAGGTTTTGCCTGTGCCATGGTGACGGCTGTAACCTTCGTAACCTGTGCGGTAAGCGGGATTGTAGTCATCGTAGCTGTAGCCTGGCTCGTAATAGGAGCTAGTTGTGTAGTTTGTGCGCCAGTAGGTGTCTTCCTCAGTCGGATTAATGGCTTCCGCAGCACCCTTACCAGCCAAACCGCCAGCTACTGAACCCACAACCGCACCAACCACAGCACCCACGGGGCCACCTAGGACTGCTCCGATCGCTGTGCCCGCAGCACCGGCTCCCGCAGCACCAATTCCAGTTCCTACAGGATGGGCACCCGGTTCCCCAGAGATTGGGTCAAGATTAGCATCCCGGTCATGTAGATCTTTTGTAGTGTTACTCATGATTTAATTCTCACCTTGTATATGCTATTGCGGACACTCAATAGCTTCTCGCCTCAGCCTATAATTGTCTTCCCTCCTAAGTTGGAACCTCTAGTAACTAAGCGACAGGCAATATCTCATATCTCCCTCCTCTGGAGTAGCTCTTAAGGCGATTTCCAGAAAAGATTTTACCCTTCGACTCCGCTCAGGGTGCAAGCTGGCTGAGCGGAGTCGAAGACAGATGGTATTTTGTTTCCTAGGAGTCTGCTAAGTTCTTGTCAACTCTCTCCTTCAGAAAATATTGGGATGAGGCATTTGCAGGGAAGACAATGCTACGCTTCTGCAAAAGGATAGATTCTCTAGAGGATAACTTGAGCCGGATTAGGGGCAACCTGATAAGCTAGCAGCTAAATCCTTATTGCTGACTATGACTCAGCACTCTGACCTTATGGAATGGCACATTACAGACGCTCAAAGCTTAGGGGTGATCGATCGTGAAATCGGCGATCATACATTTTCACCCGCAGAATATGAAATTGTGCGGCGGGTGATTTATGCCACGGCTGACTTTGAGTACAAGTCGTTGATTCGGTTCTCTGACCAAGCTCTCCAAGCTGGAGCAGCAGCCCTGGCATCCCGAACGACGATCATTGTCGATGTGCCAATGGTGCAGGTAGGAATCACGCCTCACATTCAAAGCACCTTCTCTAATCCGGTTTATTGCAGCATGGAAGCCATTACTCGCCCTCAGAAAGATAAGACCCGTGCTGCTTGGGGCTTGGAAACCCTAGCGAGGCGTTATCCAGAGGGTATTTTTATTGTGGGGCAAGCTCAAACTGCGCTGAGTGCGATCGTGGAGCTAATCAATGCCGAGGAAATTAGACCCGCCTTGGTCATTGCCACACCCTCTGGCTTTGTGGATGTGGTGGCAGCTAAAGAACAATTGAATGATTCCTTGGTGCCCAATATTCGCAGTGGCGGCCGCAAGGGCAGTGCTGTGGTGGCAGTGGCGATCCTCAATGGTCTAGTCGATTTGGCCTGGCAAGCTTACGGACAAGAAGGCAACAACATGGCGTAGTCTGGCAAGACAATTGAAGTGGTTATTGTCTACCTTCATCACCCAAAATGCTACTGAAGTCGCATTTTGCACTTAGATAAGAGTATTTTCAATTAATCAGGACATCTTGAGTCATGATGATGTTATCAGTACAGATTGATTAGTACCGATCGAACTCATTTTGGATGATGCGATGAGGCATGAATGAAAATTCAGAATCAACTGAATCGGCAACGAGTTAGGCATATTGTTAGTAGCTACCAGCTTGAGGGAAGCGACGGGAATGATTTTTATACGGGGCTGCAAAGCTTACTGCAAAGCTATCCAACTGCGTTAATTGAATTAGCATTTGTGGAAACATTAGTCGATGCCTGGTTAAGAGTCCCCCTCTTAAGGGGATTGGATTTGTTAGCGCAGGTTCACCAAAAACTGCAAATTTGGGAAAAGTATCCGATCGCTAGCACCGTCACTTCACAACAGTTTTACCAGATCACAGGACTTGATCCCACCCCAATTTTCGGTGCAACGATTTCGATCGGACAGTCAAATGCCTATCGCTAGAACAATAGATGGAAGTCTAAAAACCATTGGTTTGCAGCATGACTAGTCTTCTGTCTAGAAAATTTTGAGGGGTCGAAGACCCTCAAAATTTAACTCCCACTAATCTCCCAGCTTTCAGCTACCCGTCAATTAATGATTGACAGACTACTAGGGTGCAATAGTGTAGTCGCCAGATTTGCCACCCGTCTTGCTAATGAGGCGAATTTGCTCAATTTGGATTGATTTCTCTAACGCTTTTGCCATGTCGTAAAGGGTGAGGGCAGCGATCGAAACCGCAGTCAGAGCCTCCATTTCCACACCCGTCTCCGCCTTGGTTCTGACTTCCGCTTGAATTTGGTATCCAGGCAACGCTGGGTCAGGAGTTAGCCAAACGTTCACCTTTTGCAGCGGCAACGGATGACACAAGGGAATCAGGTTCGCCGTTTGCTTTGCTGCCATAATGCCCGCCAATTTAGCGGTTGCTAGCACATCTCCCTTGGGTGCATTCCCTGCCTCGATCGCCGCAAACGTTTCCGGCAACATCCGCACTTGTCCACCAGCGATGGCGTGGCGCACTGTCGCAACCTTGGCAGAGATATCTACCATCTGCGCCTGTCCGGTGGAGTCCAGATGGGTTAATCCGGGGGAGGGTAAATCTGACGAAGGGGATTGGGTCACGGGTAGGGGGCGATTGTTTGTCAACGTGTGCAGAGTCGGTGAATGATATGATATATTGAAAAGCCTGCGGGGGCTTGTAGCTCAGTGGACTAGAGCACGTGGCTACGGACCACGGTGTCGGGGGTTCGAATCCCTCCTAGCCCGTTATTTTGATTTTCCAATATCTTTTCTAAACTCTTCCAAACCGGAGATATCTAGACTACTTTCTAGTTGCGATCGGGTGTGGAAGGTGAATCGGCGTTGACCAGCCGACTGATTCCATACGGCTTGAAGCGTGCAGTCAGGGTGGTTGCCTTGTTCCAAAGCTGCCATGAGGATCGGCCATCGGGTCTTCAGAGTGCTAATGTCTCCAACGTAGAGCTTGAAAGAGCCAATATTGATCACAGCATAAACGCCAGAAGCCATAGGTTACAGTGCTGGGGAGGAAGTTTAGTCTCAGTATGGCTGCTTATCAGGTCAAGTGGATAGGCGATCGAGGGAAATTGCTGCCGCCTCTGACACTTGGAAATGACTATCTTTTTGCAAGAACTTCAACGCAGAAATACTTTTGGGGCTGGGGAGATTTCCTAGGGTCTCTGCTAGGCGTTGTCGCACGAGCCAATCCTCTGACTGAGCAAACCGCAGCACTTTATCGATCGCCCCCAATGCCTTAATCTCTCCTAAAGCAGAGATTGCCGCTTGTTGGAGCACCACTTCTTCACTGTCAAGCGCCTGCATCAGCACCTCATAGGCGCGGGGGTCTTTCAAATTCCCCAAGGACACGGCTGCACTGAAGCGAACTAACCAGTCTGTGTCTTCGTAAAAGGCACGGCTCAGCGGTTCTAGGGCCCGCACATCTTCCAAGTAACCCAAGGCACCGGCCGCATCTGCTCGAATGCCGTAGTCAGGATCGCCTTCCAACAACTTCACCAAAATCGGATAGGATTCCTCGGTGGGCTTGATCCCCAAGGCAAACACTGCCATTGAGCGGATTTGCAGGTTCTCGTCTTCTAAAGCCTTTTTGATGAAGGGAAAGGCATCGATCGCGGGAATGTGGCGTAGGGAAGCCAAGGCAACCATGCGTGTACCGGAATTGGAACTTTCTAATCGTTGGGCAATCTGGTTTAAGTCAGGTTGGGGAGGTATGGCATCTGCTGGAGACGCATTGGACTCAAACACAGAAGCGGTAGTGGGTTGTGAAACGGGGTTCAGATTGGCAGAAGTCATAAGTTTTGTCAAATTTTGTTAAAAATCCTTCAGTAAGGATCTTACCAGTGATTCGGCTGCTGGATAAGGGCGGTTATCCGTAGGGGAGCCTCGTTGCACTCTCAATGAGGCTAACATTGGTCGCCTTGATGCTCTGGCAGTGACATTTGCCAAACCGCATTAGTACCTTGACAAGCAGTTTATTTCCAACGGTTACGGACAAATCTGCCTTCTGATTGAGTCCTTATAAGTTCAGGCAGGCTAAATTACAACAGAAATCAATTAACTGATACATCAAGTGGAGTACGTATGATTGTCAAGCCTACTGATACAGGATGGGAAGTCATTTACCATCGCGCCCATGCGCAGTTGGCGGCACAGATGGCGGGGCAGTGGCGTAGAAAAGAATCTCCTCCACGGATTTATGAAACCCTAGCGGCAATTTCCCACCATGATGACTTAGAGCGCGAGTGGGAAGGCAACCACCTCACGGAAGGAGGGGCCCCAATGGATTTCACTCTTTGTAAAGAAACTTCTCTACCTAAACTACGGGAACTAACGACGAATGCTCTGTATCGCGGCCGTTGGGTTGCTTTACTGATCTCCATGCACATGAGCCGCTTGAATGAATCCAAACAGGGGGAGTCGCCTGAGATGGATGAATTTCTCAATGAGCAACTCGAAAACCAGCAGCGTTGGCGGGAGGAACTGGGCATCACTAAAGAATATGTGGACTCAGCCTATGCCTATATGCAGTGGTGCGATCGGCTTTCACTAATTCTCTGTCAACATGAGTTGCCCGCCGATCAGCGGTGGTTGGAAATCAGCGAAGGCCCCGATGGCAAGCGCTATGACATTAAAGAAATGGCAGATGGGTGTTTAACGGTGCAGCCGTGGTGCTTTGAGGACGATCGCTTTACTGTCAATGTTGAGGCTTGCGCCCTTTCCCAGGTCACGTTTAAGGACAATGAAACGTTAACGGAAGCTTTGAAAACAGCGCCAATCAAGGTTCTGGAATGGACGTTTGTGAAGCAATAATCCTATGGCTGCTTTGGGTTTGCCTGCGATCGTAATGGCGGCTTTGGAGAATGCTGACCCGGATACAGTATTTTCTAAGCTGTTGCCTGCTTTGGGTGAGGTTTTGCACTGCGATCGGTGCTTTCTCTATCTCCGTGATCCCGCTACTCGATTGGGCAAAGTACCCTACTGCTGGGTACGGAATCCCAAGTTTCCTGTAGTCCATGACGCAGATTGGAAGCCAGAGCCGCCCGGCTTGACGGGTGAAGATCCGATGTTTGCTGCCGCCCTCCGCACTGATCCCACCATTTTCGTGGAAGACGTGGAGAGGGCTAGCCCAGAAATTTTGAATGCCGAGTTTGAACGCGCCAATTTTGGCCATCGCGCCCTGATTCATGCCCACCTTTGCCAAGGAGGAGTGCTGTGGGGAGTTCTCCAGCCTTGTGTGTTTGAACAACCCAGAATCTGGACAGAGGTCGATCGGGCCACGATCGCTGAAGTCGTTGCCCGCATTATTCCCCTTGCCATAGCCTACGTAAACTCTAGGGTTAGTCATTAGGGCTAGTGCAGCTTGGAAGAAGTTTCTGACCAGTTAGGGGGATTGTTTTGAGTTTTGAGTGCTGCTCAGTTATTTCTACCAGCCTGCACTAGCGATTAATTTGTTCCTTAAGTCGCTGTCAGATGCTATTTCCCAGGTAGAGGTAGGTCGATAAGTTGGGTCTGGCAGCCCGACTTCTTGGTTGAATAAGTTTGTAAAGTAACATTAAGCTAGAACAGCAATCTATAGTCTGACTGGTGCATGTCCTCAACTACACCGCTACAAATTTCTCGCTTACTGTTAAATGCCTTGGATGTGCGAATGTTTCTCCACTATGCAGACCGCATTCCCAGAGAAGGCGCGGTGTTAGTAGTGAGCAATCACCGCAGTTTTATGGATGCACCTTTGCTGATGAACGCGATCGATCGCCCCATTCGTTTTGCCTGCCACCACTACATGGGGCAAGTGCCGATTATGCGCGAAATTGTGCAAAAACTGGGCTGCTTCCCCCTAGAGGCAACCTCTAGCTCAGACCACTCGATCAATGTCAAGCGGCGGCAAAGTTTTTTTCGGCAAGCGATTCATTTGTTGCAGACGCGGCAAGTTGTGGGCATTTTTCCAGAGGGGGCCCAGCCGATGCTCAAGCTGACCCACTCTGACGAAGTGGGAGAATTTCACCGAGGATTTGCCCATTTAGCGCTGCGGGCCCCCATTCGCGACTTGGCTATTTTGCCGATCGCCCTCTGTGCCCAAACAGAGCGCGTCAATTCCGCAGTGCCACTGAAGCTATTGGGATTTTTTGATCCCTCGGAGCCTTTGTTCAATCAGGAAGGGTGGCACCCTATGGTTGTCTATCAGCGGGTCAATGTCCTGGTTGGGCGACCGCGCTGGATTACGTCCACTGAGCGCCAGAATTATCAGGGCAAGGAAGCAAAGTCCTTAGTAGCTGATTTAACAAAGGGGTGCCATGCCGAAATTCACGACTTGATGCAGCAAGGTTACTATTAAAGCTATGCCGGAGATTAAAAGCAAAATTTGTTTCCTGACCACCCAAAAAATGCAGTTAAATTTCCCCTTGTTCGTGTTTCTGCCAGGGTTGGATGGAACAGGACAATTGCTCCGATCGCAAACCATAGGGCTAACAGAACGTTTTGATGTACGGTGTTTAGCAATTCCCCCCGACGACTTGAATAACTGGGAGATTTTGACTCGTGAAACGATCGAGTTAGTGGAGACAGAGATCGCTAAGGGCAGACCCGATCGCCCTGTCTATCTCTGCGGAGAATCCTTTGGCGGGTGCCTGGCCCTGAAAATGATTCTGCAAGCGCCCCATTTATTTCAGCGCTTAATTCTAGTGAACCCAGCCTCCTCGTTCAATCGCAAGCCGCTCCTCAGTTGGGGATCGCAGTTTGTGCCGTGGTTGCCAGAATTTTTTCAGCAATGGTCATTGATTGGATTCTTGCCGTTCCTGGCCTCTCTAGAGCGCATGAGAGCGACCGATCGCCGTGAGTTACTGGATACCATTCGCATGGTGCCCCAGAGAACCTCTGTGTGGCGATTGGAATTGCTGCGAGAGTTCTCTGTGACTGAGGCTGAGTTGCGCTCCATTACCCAGCCGACGCTACTGGTAGGCAGTGCCACCGATCGCCTGCTTCCTTCCCTTTCCGAAGTCACCTACTTGGCAGAAATGTTGCCTCAAGCCCAAGTTTTTGTGCTGCCCAACAGCGGCCACGCCTGCTTATTGGAAATGGATGTCAATCTTTACGAGATCATGAAACAGCAGCACTTTCTAGCTGATGGGCTGTCCTTCACTTCCTCATCGTTTGACCAGCAACTGTCATCATAAGAATAATTTATTAGACGTACAAATGAGCCGCTGGCGTGTTTTAAGTAGTTTAGTAACTACTTAAAATACCCTCACCCTAAATCCCTCTCCCCAAGGAGAGGGACTTCAATCCCCCAGCCCCTTCTCCCGCTGGGAGAAGGGGCTGGGGGATGAGGGCAGGCTCGACATTGAGCTAGCAGCCTGAGTAGTTACGCAGTTTAATTGCTTGAAAACCCCATTCCGGTGTTCAACTGTTTGGGAGGCAATCCTATCGCCAGCCGAAACTTCAAGATAAATGGCTCAATGAGTCTGCAACCAGTTCTCAAGGTCAGCGATCGTTGCAAAATCTAACAATGCCTCACCCAATAGCTCCAGTTCTTCCAAGGCGAGGGAGGCGATTTGCGATCGTCTCAGGTCAGGCAGTTCCCCGACCCGGCGGGTCAGTTGGCGCAGG
>Ga0209181_10000972_pt1 | contig 51474 bp, 33 predicted proteins | sample MAT05_FD_187208 | JGI IMG/M metagenome (GOLD analysis project Ga0209181, IMG submission 187208) | Freshwater microbial communities from Lake Fryxell liftoff mats and glacier meltwater in Antarctica - MAT-05 (SPAdes) (version 2) | ecosystem: Environmental > Aquatic > Freshwater > Ice > Liftoff... | reverse complement strand
GTTATTCGTGCCGCCGATGATCACATCCGCGCCGCTCGTGCCGGTGAGGGTGTTCGCCGCAGAGTCGCCGGGGTGGGTGACCGCGCCGGTATCGAAGCCGAAGATCACGTAGTTTGTAACGACATTGGAATCATGGGTTCCGATGATGAGATCGTCGAAACCGTCCCCATTCACATCGCCCGCCGTGCTGACTCTGCTTCCGGATAGGTTCCCCGCCGCTTCTCCCAGGAGTTTGAAGCCATTGGTGCCATCCAGGGTGGAAAGGTTCAGAGTGGCGCTAAACCCAGTGGCGTGGCCGAAGACCACGTAGCTAGCGCCGGAACGGAAGCCGTTCGAGTCAGCTCTGTAAGCCCCAATGAGGAGGTCGTCAAAGCCGTCGCCATTCACATCGCCCGCTGTGCTTACCCTGCTTACGGAGTCACCCGCTTGACCCTGGAGCTTGAAGCCGTTGATGCCGTCCAGCGTAGAAAGCTCGAATGAGGCGCTAAATCCGCTGGCCTTGCCAAAAACTACGTAGCTCGCGCCGGAGCCGAAGCCGTTCGGGTCAGCTCCGCCGGCGGCGATAATGATGTCGTCGAAACCGTCGCCATTGACATCGCCTGCAGCGCTGACGCTGCCCCCGGAGACGTCATAAACCGTTTCGCCGTTAAGCCTAAAGCCGTTGGTGCCGTCCAGCGTGGAAAGCTCGAGTGAGGCGCTGAATCCGTTGGCTTTGCCAAAGACCACATAGCTCGCGCCAGAGGAGGAGCCGTTTGGGTCAGCTCCAAAAGCCCCGATGATGATGTCGTCAAAACCGTCGCCATTCACATCGCCCGCTGCACTCAGGCTGCGCCCGGAGTAGTCCTCCACCGCTTCCCCCTGGAGCTTGAAGCCGTTGATGCCGTCGAGCGCGGAGAGGTTCAGGCTAGCGCTAAATCCACTGGCCAGACCAAAGACCACGTAGCTCGTGCCGGAGGAGTAGCCGTTCAAGTCAGCTCTGGGAGCGGCGATAAGGAGATCACCAAAGCCGTCTCCATTCACATCACCTGCTTCGCTGACGCTGATCCCAGCAGTGTCACCCGTGGCTTCCCCCTGGAGCTTGAAGCCGTTGGTGCCGTCCAAAGTAGAGAGGTTCAGGGTAGCGCTAAATCCGCTGGCCTGGCCAAAGACCACATAGCTCGCGCCGGTCCCGTTCGGATCGGCACCACTCGCACCGATGAGGAGGTCGTCGAAGCCGTCGCCATTCACGTCGCCTGCTGTGCTGACGCTGATCCCGGAGTGGTCGTAGGACGTCTCCCCCTGGAGCTTGAAACCGTTGGATCCGTCCAAGGTGGAGAGATTCAGGCTAGCGCTAAAGCCGTTGGCATGGCCAAAGACCACATAGCTGGCGCCGGAATTATAGCCGTTCGAGTTAGCACTGGGAACCCCGATGATGAGATCGTCAAAGCCGTCGCCATTCACGTCACCCGCTGCGCTCACGCTGCCAACAGGATATCCACCATCCGCTTCCCCCTGGAGCTTGAAGCCGTTGGTCCCATTCAGGGTGGAGAGGTTCAACTTGCCCTGCCATTGCAGCAGGAGCGTCGCCGCGCCTTGAGTGTAGGTCTCGTAAATCGTGCCGCCAATATTTTGGAGGCTGCCAGTGGTCCAGCCGGAGCCGATGTTTACCGTGTCGCCAGCGTCCCGATTCACACGGAGGGTGTTGGATTCACCGGAAAGATTAAGCACCTCTTGCGCGTCGAGCGTGAGGGTGTGGTTGCCCGCGCCGGAGAGATCGATGCGCTCGATGCCGGTGAGTTGGTTGTCGGCCAAGGTGGTGAGGTCGAGCGCGAGGCCGCTGCCGTCGAGACGGAGTGTGTCGCTGCCGTTGCCGCCGCTGATCCGGCTGAAGGTGGTGTCGCTGATCGTGAGGATATCGTCGCCTTCACCACCGCGCAGCACATCCGCGCCGCCGTTGCCGATCAGCGTGTCGTTATTCGTGCCGCCGATGATCACATCCGCGCCGCTCGTGCCGGTGAGGGTGTTCGCCGCAGAGTCGCCGGGGTGGGTGACCGCGCCGGTATCGAAGCCAAAGATCACGTAGCTCGCGCCGGACCTGGAGCCGTTCGGGTCAGCTCCTTCGGCCCCCATAAGGAGGTCGTCGAAGCCGTCGCCATTCACATCGCCTGCTCCGCTGACGCTGATCCCGGATTGGTCACCCGCCGCCTCCCCTTTGAGCTTGAAGCCGTTGGTGCCGTCAAGCGTGGAGAGGTTCAGGATGGCGCTAAATCCGCTGGCCTGGCCAAAGATCACGTAGCTCGCTCCGAAAGCGGAGTTAGCTCGCCAGGCCCCGACGAGGAGGTCGTCGAAGCCGTCGCCATTGACATCGCCCACATTGCTGACGCTGAACCCAGATAAGTCACCCTCCGCTTCGCCCTGAAGCTTGAACCCGTTAGTGCCGTTCAGGGTGGAGAGGTTCAGGGTGGCGCTAAATCCGCTGGCCTGGCCAAAGATCACGTAGCTCGCGCCGGAAGCGGAGCCGTTCGGGTCAGCTCCGTAAGCCCCGATGAGAAGGTCGTCAAAGCCGTCGCCATTCACATCGCCCGCGGCGCTGACACTGCGCCCGGATTGGTCATACGCCGCCTCCCCTTTGAGCTTGAAGCCGTTGGTGCCGTCAAGCGTGGAGAGGTTCAGAGTAGCAGTAAAGCCGCTGGCCTGGCCAAAGACCACATAGCTCGCGCCGGACTTGGATCCGTTCGGGTCAGCTCCGTAAGCCCCGATGAGAAGGTCGTCGAAGCCGTCGCCATTCACATCGCCCGCTGCGCTGACGCTGCGCCCGGAGTAGTCATACGCCGCTTCGCCCTGAAGCTTGAAGCCGTTGGTGCCGTTCAGGGTGGAGAGGTTCAGAGTAGCAGTAAAGCCGCTGGCCTGGCCAAAGATCACGTAACTCGCGCCGGACTTGGAACCGTTTGGGGAAGCGTAGAACGCCCCGATGATGAGGTCGTCGAAGCCGTCGCCATTCACATCGCCCGCTGCGCTGACGCTGTTCCCGGAGTAGTCATTCGTCACTTCCCCCTGGAGCTTGAAGCCGTTGGAGCCGTTCAGGGTGGAGAGGTTCAAGATGGCGCTAAATCCGCTGGCCTGGCCAAAGACCACGTAGCTTGCGCCGGAATAGGAGCCGTTCGGGTCAGCTCCGTAAGCCCCGATGAGGAGGTCGTCGAAGCCGTCGCCATTCACATCGCCCGCTGCGCTGACGCTGCGCCCGGAGAAATCATTCGCTGCTTCCCCTTGGAGCTTGAACCCGTTGGTGCCGTCGAGGGTGGAGAGGTTCAGGGTGGCGCTAAAGCCGCTGGTCTGGCCAAATACCACGTAGCTCGCGCCGGAAATGGAGCCGTTCGGGTCAGCTCCAAAGGCCCCGATGAGGAGATCGTCGAAGCCGTCGCCATTCACATCGCCCGCTGCGCTGACGCTGCGCCCGGAGAGGTCATCCGCCGCTTCCCCCTGGAGCTTGAAGCCGTTGGTGCCGTTCAGCGTGGAGAGGTTGAAGACGCTGGGGTTTTGGATCAACAAGGTCGCCGCGCCCTGGGTGTAGGTCTGGTAAAACGTGCCGCCGATGTTCTGGATGCTGCCAGTGGTCCAGCCGGAGCCGATGTTTACCGTGTCGCCCGAGTTCCGATCCACGCGGAGGGTGTTGGATTCGCTTGAGAGATTGAGCACCTCCTGTACGTCGAGGGTGAGGGTGTGGTCGCCCGCACCGGAGAGATCAATCTGCTCAATGCCGGTGAGTTTATTGTCGGCGAACGTGGTGAGGTCGAGGGTAAGGCTGCTGCCGTCGAGGCGCAGGGTGTCGAAGCCGTTGCCGCCGCTGATCCGGCTGAAGGTGGTGTCGCTGATCGCGAGGACATCATCGCCTTCTCCGCCACGCAGCACATCCGCGCCGCCGTTGCCGATGAGGGTGTCGGCGTTTGTGCCGCCGATGATCACATCCGCGCCAATGGTGCCAGTGAGGGTGTTCGCCGCGCTGGTGCCGGGGTGGGTAACCGCGCCGGTATCGAAGCCGAAGAACATGTAGCTCGCGCCGGAGGAGTAGCCGTTCGGGTCAGCTCTGTAAGCCCCGATAATGAGGTCGTCAAAGCCGTCGCCATTGACATCGCCCGCCGCGCTGACGCTGAACCCGGACCTGTCATCCGCCGCTTCCCCCTGGAGCTTGAAGCCGTTGGAGCCGTTCATGGTGGAGAGGTTCAGAGTAGCAGTAAAGCCGCTGGCCTGGCCAAAGACCACATAGCTAGTGCCGGAATCGGAGCCGTTCGGGTCAGCTCCGTAAGTCCCGATGAGAAGGTCGTCGAAGCCGTCGCCATTCACATCGCCCGCGGCGCTGACACTGCGCCCGGAGCGGTCTTCCGCCGCTTCCCCCTGAAGCTTGAAGCCGTTGGAGCCGTTCAGGGTGGAGAGGTTCAGGGCGGCGCTAAATCCACTGGCCTGGCCAAAGATCACGTAACTCGCGCCGGAATTGGATCCGTTCGGGTCAGCTGCAAAGGCCCCTATGAGGAGGTCGTCGAAACCGTCGCCATTCACATCGCCCGCTGCGCTGACGCTGAACCCGGAGAAATCAATCGCTGCTTCCCCTTGGAGCTTGAAGCCATTGGTGCCGTCCAGCGTGGAGAGGTTCTGGGTGGCGCTAAATCCGCTGGCCTGGCCAAAGACCACGTAGCTGGCGCCGGAATCGGAACCGTTCGGGTCAGCTCCTCTGGCCCCGATGAGGAGGTCGTCGAAACCGTCGCCATTCACATCGCCCGCAGCGCTGACGCTGCTCCCGGAGTAGTCACTCGCCGCTTCCCCCTGGAGCTTGAAGCCGTTGGTGCCGTTCAGGGTGGAGAGGTTCAGAGTAGCAGTAAAGCCGCTGGCCTGGCCAAAGATCACGTAGCTCGCTCCGGAGGAGGAGTTAGCTCCGTCAGCCCCGACGAGGAGGTCGTCGAAGCCGTCGCCATTGATATCGCCTGCGGCGCTGACGCTGCGCCCGGAGTAGTCACTCGCCGCTTCCCCCTGGAGTTTGAAGCCGTTGGAGCCGTTTAGGGTGGAGAGGTTCAGAGTGGCGCTAAATCCGCTGGCGTGGCCAAAGACCACGTAGCTCGCGCCGGAGTTGGTGCCGTTCGGGTCAGCTCCTGGAGCCCCGACAATCAGATCATCGAAGCCGTCGCCATTCACATCGCCCGCTGCGCTGACGCTGCCCCCGGACCTGTCATACGCCACGTCCCCCTGGAGCTTGAAGCCGTTGGAGCCGTCCAGGGTGGAAAGGTTCAGGGTGGGGCTAAAGCCGCTGGTCTGGCCAAAGACCACGTAGCTCGCGCCGGAAAAGGAGCCGTTCGGGTCAGCTCCAAAGGCCCCGATGAGGAGATCGTCGAAGCCGTCCCCATTCACATCGCCCGCTGCGCTGACGCTGCGCCCGGAGAAGTCATTCGTCGCTTCCCCCTGGAGCTTGAAGCCGTTAGTGCCGTCGAGATCAGCGAGGTTGTAGCTGGCCAGCGCAGCCGGAACAATGCGGCTTTCGAGCGGCTCAATCCCCCCCCAAGATTTTTCTAAACGTGGTAGCCGGTTTGTGACGCGGGCAGGCAGGGTGTGTTTCATGAAAACTGTGGGTAAAAGGGGAATGGACAGGCGGTTAATCAAGACTCAGGCGAAGTAGCGTAAAAAAATTAGGTGTAGTTTTACCAACGTGTGGATGCAACTGCTTTCTTCATTCGCTACTCCTCAATGCTGATCGTCCGGCGGATGTCTTCGTTTTTGAATCCCAACGCACTGGGCCGAATCACGCCGGGGAGAATTGCCACATCGTAAAGCTCGCGCACCACGCCTTCGATGGTGAGCGAATGCACCACATCGCCAGTGCGCAAGTCCACGACAAGCAGACCGCAACGCGGGGCGACGTTTCTGGAAGCCAGGGCTTCGTCGAGAGGAAGTCCGCTGAAAGTCCGGTTTTCCCGGCAGGTGGAAAGTCCGATCACCGCGTAATTCCCAATGAAAGCAAGCCCGCGCGCGTAGCCGGGGCAGAAGGTGATGACCTCAAACTTGCCTGTCGCGAGATCCACCGTTCCAAACTCTCCCGCACCGCTGTTGAGTAAATACAGTTTTCCATCATGCCATCTCGGTGAATGCGGCATGGAAAGTCCGCGCACGACGATTTCTCTGCTGGCCACATCCGCCACCACCCCTCCGTCTCTTAGTCGGTTGGAATTGTGTCCTGAATAAATAAATATGCGCCATGCATGGGCCTAAGTTTCGATACTCTATTTGAGATTACACCCGGTTACTTCGCGATAGTTCACTATATTAACTATTTTCATCATTAATTGAACTGGAGTTGAGTCACCCTGTCGTATCAGAAATGATAAAAATTTCATTTTTTGAGATAAATTGCCCTATTAAATTAGGCCAAATTTTATAATAAATATTTATATTTATCATCGTTTTTAACCTAGAAAACCAAACATGAAGATAATTTTATCAGCGCCCCGCACGATGAATGCTTCATCATTAATCCTATGAGTGCTACCTATCCCAACTCCGATTCAGGAATCAAAATTTATCTCCGTGAAATCGGACTCACGCCGCTCCTGACAGCGGAAGAAGAAATCCAACTAGCGGCTCGTATTAAAAAGGGCGACAAAGAGGCAAGCTCTCACATGATCAAGGCCAATCTCCGGCTGGTAGTTAAGATCGCCCACGATTACAGCAACTTCGGTCTGCCATTTTTGGATCTCGTTTCGGAAGGAAACATCGGTCTCATGAAAGCAGTGGAGCGCTTTGATCCCGCAAAAGGCGGCAAGCTATCCACTTATGCCGCCTGGTGGATTCGCCAATCCATCAAACGCGCCTTGGCAAACCAATCTAAGACCATCAGGCTTCCGGTTCATCTGGTGGATAAAATCGCGAAATTGCGCCGGGTATCGATGCGCATGAGCGAAGAACTCGGCAGGGAACCTACCGATGACGAACTCGCGGAGGAAGTGGGCCTGTCTGCTGCCAAGATTTCGCAATTGAACACGGTGTCCATTCGTCCTGCTTCCCTGGACGCTCCGCTGAGTGACGAAGATTCCACTCAATTTGGCGACCTCGTTGGAGATGATAACGCAGTTGATCCTGCTGAAAACCTGAGTGATCGCGATCTACAAGAAGAAATAACTGATCTACTGCATGTGCTCGATGACCGTGAGCGAAAGATCATTAACAGCCGCTTCGGTCTGGATGGTGGCAAAGCGCGCACTCTGGAGGAAGTAGGCAAGAAATTCGGAGTGACGCGTGAACGCATCCGCCAGCTGCAAAACATTGCACTGAACAAGCTGCGTCGTGCGCTGGGTAAACGCGAAAAGCCAATCGAATATCTACTGGCCAGCCACAGCGAAAATTAATTTGGGACTCTGATTAGACGAGCCTATTTCCCGACAAACCTCCATGCCTTCGGGCATGGAGGATCTTTTTTCCGCCTAGCAGAGGACCTGAAAAAGCTCGGTGGCTGCATTTTTCGGGAGGATGAACTTTTTCATCGAACTTCTCGAAGCGCGTATTGCCACTGCAACTCTGGTAGGGTGTGGTAAAGTGGGTGCGGTGAAATCGTGAGGATAGGCGAAGCCAGAGGAGCGGAGCATGGTAGCGCGAGCTTCCAGATTGCGCCGCAAATCACTGGTATTTCCAACATGAGCTCTAATCTTCTTGCACGAAATGGCGTTTAGGTTGTCTTTAACCCTCTCCCTTTATGGAATCTTCCCTAGATGAATTAAACTCTCGTGTGCAAACCGCCACCGCATGGGTAAACCGTTTGCGTGAAGTGGTCGGCGGCGTAGTAGTCGGGCAGCAGTATCTCATTGATCGCCTCCTGGTTGGTCTGCTGGCCAATGGTCACGTCCTTCTCGAAGGTGTGCCGGGACTGGCCAAGACACTCGCGGTGCGCACACTCGCGACTGCTTTGCATGCCGCTTTTAGTCGTGTGCAGTTCACACCGGATCTGCTCCCGGCGGATATTATCGGGACGCTCATTTACAATCCAGGAGACGGAAAATATCACGCGACGCGCGGCCCGGTTTTCGCAAACATCGTTCTCGCAGATGAAATCAACCGCGCGCCCGCAAAAGTGCAGAGTGCTCTGCTTGAAGCGATGCAGGAGCGTCAGGTGACGCTCGGTGGCGAGTCACACAAGCTGCCGGTTCCGTTTCTCGTTCTCGCGACAGAAAACCCGATTGATCAGGAAGGAACCTATCCGCTCCCCGAAGCGCAGGTGGATCGTTTCATGATGAAGGTTGTCGTGGGTTACCCGACTTTTGAAGAGGAGCGCAAGATTCTCGATACGATGGCATTTACACAGCCCAAGCTGGAAGTGGAGCGAGTGGTGGCGCTTGAGGAGATTCTCGCCACACGCGCCGTGGTGGACACAATCCATGTGGATGAAAAGGTGCGCGATTACATCGTGCATATTGTCTTCGCAACAAGGGACCCGGAAAAATACCATCTCAAGGACATGCGGGCGCTTATTCAGTTTGGAGCGAGTCCGCGTGCGACGATTTCGCTCACGCTCGCCGCAAAAGCTTGGGCGTTATTGCAGGGACGTTCATTCGTCACACCCGGCGACATCAAGGCAATCGGACCGGATGTATTACGACATCGCATCATCCAGACTTACGAAGCGGAGGCCGGCGGAATCACAACGGACGATCTCGTAAAGCGCATCTTTGATACGATTCCCGTGCCGTGAACGCTTCCTCTGAACTCGTTGTCTTCTACTGCACCGCCTTGCTCGGAAGAGTAAGATCAAGAGCAAGACAAAGAGTCAGATTGCCGCCGCTACTTCTTCCTTAAACCCTAATCCTTCTTTCTTTACTCGTAGCCGATGTCCAAAACCACCGACATCCTGTCAGCGGTCCGGCGGGTGGAAATCAAAACCACGCGCGCGGTGAATGATATGATGGTGGGTGCGTATCACAGTCAGTTCAAGGGGCGCGGAATGGATTTTGAAGAGCTGCGTGAATACAGTCCTGGCGATGATGTGCGGACGATTGACTGGAATGTCACCGCACGGATGCGGAAGCCGTTTGTGAAACTGCACCGCGAAGAACGGGAGCTGAATGTCATGCTGATGTTTGATGTATCGGCATCGGGCGATTTTGGAACGGGGGCTTCCAGTAAACGTGAATTCGCAGCTGAGGTCGCGGCGACACTGGCTTTTTCAGCATTGCGCAATGGAGATAAAGTCGGGCTCCTATTGTTTACGGAAGAGGTGGAATTGTTTGTGCCGCCGAAAAAGGGTAAACGGCACATGTTACGATTGATCCGAGAGATGCTCGCCTTTGAGCCAATTCATCGCGGAACCAATATCCTTTCCGCGCTGACTTTTCTGAATCACGTGCAGCACCGACGGACCATTATGTTTTTACTGAGCGACTTTCTGCACAGCACTGATGGATCATCGCATGCAACCGGAAATCTGTTTCAAGAGATCGGGCGGACGAGGGCGCGGCATGATCTTGTCTGCATGCATCTTTACGACGAGCGCGAGCACACCATTCCGCCCAGCGGTCTTCTTACGCTGGAAGACGCAGAGACGGGCGAGATTCTGGAGCTCGATACCACGCGACAGCAGACGCGCGATCGTTTTGAGCGCGGAAGTACCGATCGACGTCAACAGCTTGACGCCATGCTAGCCCGTAGCGGGGTGGATTTTCTTCGACTGAAAGCGGGCGATCCGTTTGCCGGGATGCTACAACGATTTTTTGAGCAACGCAGACGATGAAACATTTTTTAGCAGCTTTGTTTTTCCTCTTAGTTCCAGCTGCATCGCATGCGGCTTTGCAAAAAGCGCCGGAACCGGAGGGACCGATCCCGGATCTAAAGCCGCCCTTAGAATCGCTGCCGATACTGGTGGAAAAGCGGTCATGGGCGTGGGCGTGGCTGACTGGCGGTGTGCTACTGACTGGGCTCGTCACCACATTTGCTGTCGCTGTGCGGAAGAAGACAGCAGAAGTCGTATCGCCTTACGTGCTTGCCCGCAACGAGCTGGAAGCTGCACGCAATGGCAGCGATCCCACCATCGTCTGGAGCATTTTTCGTAATTACGTCCATACGCGATACGGTATTAAACATGGAGTGACGCCCGGCGAACTTATTACAGCGCTGGCTGCAGTTGTCACACTTTGGGAGACAACTCAGGCGGATATGAAGCGCCTTTTTGATGAGTGTGAAATCGCGAGCTTTTCCAACGCAAAAAATACCGTGCCGGATTTAGTCGGGCGCGCCATGGCGCTTTTGAACGTCTTGGAGTCACAACAATCCGGAGTTGTTTCCGCGTCCGCATGACGAGCTACTTCGAGTTTCAATATCCGTGGGTGTTGGCGTTGCTAGCGCTGCTGCCGATCTACGCCTTCTTGAAAGGGCGTTCCGGCGCTGCAAGTTCGCTGAAGTTTTCCAGCGCAGAATTAATCCGTTCCGTGGGTGGACTCATGCGCAATTCGTCAGGGCGAATGTTGCTCTTTTTCCGGCTATTGATTGTCGCCCTTGCAATCTTAGCGCTGGCTGGGCCGCGCAATGTGAACGAGCACACTGAGCGCCAGCAAAGCGGTGTGGACATCATGCTCGTTCTAGATCTTTCGTGGAGTATGATGGCGCTTGATATGGCGCCGCCCGGACAGCTCACCACCCGTTATGATATTGCGCAGACGGTGTTGAAAGATTTCGTCGCGAAGCGCCCTGCTGACCGCGTCGGTCTCGTTGTCTTCTCCGGTGTGCCTTATCTCATCAGCCCTCCGACCCTGAATCACGACTGGCTTCAGGATAATTTGGATCGCCTGCACATCGGCATGATCAACGAGCTCGGCACTGCCATCGGCGACGCGACCGGTCTGGGGGTGAAGCGTTTGAGCCGACAGAAAGACAGTCGCGGAAAGGTGCTCATTCTTCTTACCGACGGTGACAACAATAAGTGGGAGACACTGGAACCGTTGCCTGCGGCGAATTTTGCGCGCTCGGAAAATGTGCGTATCTACTCAATCGGCATCGGAAAAGACGCAGCCTGCCCACTCTATGACTTTGACCGCGAGACTGGCAAATTGCGACTAGGGCCGAATGGTCTCCCTGCAAGCGTCTTCATCACGCTTCAGCCTGCCAACTATGTCATCCTCGATAAAATGGCGAAGGCCACAGGCGGCAAATCCTATACGGCGACCAATAAACAGGAGCTTGATACGGTTTATGAAAACATTGATTCGCTCGAGAAGACGGATGTGAAACTCCGGCATCACCGGACTTATACGCCTCTTTTTTACATTCCTTTGTTGGCTGCGACAGGACTTCTCCTGCTCGAGGTGCTGCTTGCAAACACACGTTTCCGCCGGGTGCCATGAGTTTTAAGACCTTCCACTTTGCGGCTCCCGAATGGCTCTGGCTTGCAGCCGGTTCAGTAATTTTATGTTTGGCGCTCTACGGATATTCGGCGCGACGGCGGCGAGTGCAGCTGAAGCAATTCGCAACGGACGATCTTCTTGAGCAGCTCCTGAAAGGACATAGTCCCGCGAAGCGATTCATCAAAAACGGGCTGCTGCTAGGTGCGGCCGTATTGATGAGTCTGGCGCTCGCCCGACCGCAGTGGGGGCAGACGCAGGATGAACGCGACAATGACGGCGAAGACATTCTTTTTCTCCTCGATACTTCCAAGAGCATGCTCGCCCGGGACGTGCAGCCAAACCGTCTTGATCGTGGGAAGCTTGCCATTCGGGATTTTACGCACCGGCATGCGCGCGGACGTATCGGCATTCTTGCTTATGCGGGCGGTGCTTTTCTGCAATGTCCGCTCACGTTTGACTACGAAGCTTTCGACGAGGCAGTGCGCGATCTCGACACAGACAGCGTCCCGCTTGCAGGGACAGATATTTCCAAGGCGCTGATCGTTGCAAAAAAGGCCTTTGAAAAGGGAAACAACCGTAAAGTCATCGTGCTGCTCACGGACGGCGAAGACTTGGAGAAGGAGGGGATCAAAACGGCTGAAACACTTTCAAAAGAGGGTGTCGTCATTTATTGTATCGGACTTGGAACCGAGTCGGGCGGGACCGTGATGGTTCCGCAGGAAAACGGAGAAATCGCGCCCCTGCTCGACGGAACGGGCCAGCCAGTCATCAGCAAACTGGACGAGGAGACACTGCGCCAGATCGCCAGTGTGAGCGGTGGCACCTACCGGCGTCTTGATAGCGTGGGGGCAGTTATGAATGACATCGCGCTGACTCTAAAAAGCCGGGCGGGAAAAGCAGCGAGCATTTCTAAGAAGCGAGGAATTGATCGTTATCAATGGCCTCTGGCCGTTGCAATTTTCCTTCTGGTAGTGGAATCTCTTCTCGGCACACGCCGCAGAAAACGGCAGCGTAGTGTCAGCGTTCCTACATGAAACCCCCGCCATCTATCGCGACCGTTATTTGTTTTGGAATCTCTGGGCTTGTTGCCGCGGTGGCGTCGCCTTCAGACAATAATGCGCGACAGCATTACAACACAGGCACGACAGAAATGAAGGCGGGGAAACTCCGTGAGGCGGAATCGGCCTTACGCAAGGCGGCCGAGACAAACGAGGAGCAAGTGCTGCCGCCTGCACTTTACAATCTGGGGCATGTCCGTTTTCTACAGGGCAAGGAAACACTGAAGGGGGAAGGTTCACGTCAGCAGCTTCTGGATAATGCAAAAGCGGCGACTGTGCTGGCGGAGGAAGCGTTGAAACAGGGAGGTGAGGCGTTACAGCAGGACGAAGTTCAGGAGTATATTCAGGCGTATCAACAAGGACGCGGTGCGCGAAAGCAGCTCCGGCTTTCCAATGATGAACTAGGTCGCACCCTCAAACTTTATGCGAGTGTCGTGGAGCGCTGGCGGCGTTCCATCGGCGACTTCCAAAGTTCGAACGAACTCGTTTCTCAAAATACGGATGCGCTTTTTAATGCCGAGATCGTCGAACGCCATTTGGAAAAACTGCTTAAAATCCAAAAGCAGCTCGAAATGCAGGCGGAAGGTGTGGGAAAAAAACGTGAAGAGCTGAAAAAAATGATGGCCGAGCTAAAGGGGAAAATTCCCAAGGAAATGCAACGCCAGAGTGATGATGAAGAGGAAGATGAAGATGAGGAAGACGGCAAGGACCCAAAAGCCGGACAGCCGCAGGAACAGCGTCTTGGCAACGAAGGTGAGATCACCCCGGAAATGGCCGATTGGCTGAAAGAAACCATGAAGCAGAGAAAGATGTCTGTCGATGAAGCAGGAGAACCCAAACAACGTAAAAACAGAAAGGGACGCGACTGGTGAGAGCACTATTTTTATTCCTGTTGATCTTGCCATTCTCGCTCACGGCGCAGATCCGGATTACTCCGTTCGGCAATCAGCCGGATCCTCTCAGGCCCCGTATCAATCGTGGCAGTGATGCTGGCAATCCGAGTGCGGTGGCCATGTTTGATCCAGCGACAGGTCGTGCGGGGCGGCCGGTGGATTACACGGTGATGATTACCAGCAACCAGCGTGTCTCCGAGCTGCCCAGCCCTCTGCCTGCGCCCGAGGGCTTGGTGGTGCAGGGTGATATGAAAAACTTTTCGATGCAGATAACCCAGAACGCAGCCGTTCAGGTATCCGCCCATCGTTTTACCATCATCCCGACGCGAGCCGGGGAGTTCACGATGCCTGCGTTTGAAATCGAGGCGGACGGCGTGAAAATCCAGGTTCCTGCAACGGTGCTGGTTGTGGAAGAGGCGGATCCGAATCAAGCGCCCTACCAGCCTGTGCGTGCGGTGATTGATGTAGAGGATCGCACCTTATTTGTCGGAGAGACGATCGCTGCGCGAATGCTCATATTTGATACCGCAGATGAAATCCCGCAGAGCATCATGCACATGGCCAAGACGAGCGGCTCGGTGATATTTCGTCATCAGCTTCGTGCCTCCCGGGAATCCTTCACGTGGCAGGGCAAGGAATACACGGGAATCGTCATGCCTATTCAGCTCACGCCGCTGGCCTCCGGAGAAAGCGAATTGAACGCCCAGATGCTCGGCCAGGTGCAGAAGCGTGATATGGCAGGACGCGGCTTGGCGATTTATCAGGCCAATATCCAGACACAATCCGTGCGGATTAAAGTGGAGCCACTCCCTCCTGCCGGACGCACCAAAAGTTTCACGGGAGGTGTGGGTGATTTTACCATCAGTCAGCCTGTGCTCTCAACGCCTGAGGTGATGGTTGGGGAGCCGGTGACGCTCACGGTGACGTTGAAGGGCACGGGAAATATTGAAGGGATATCGTTTCCAGAAATGGAGAAAAACGACGACTGGGATTCCTATCCGCCGACCAGCGAGCTTTTCAAAAACGAAATTGAACTGAGCGGGGCGAAGGCATTTACCTACACATTCATACCGAAGCACGAGAATGCGAAAGGAACGCCCTCATTACCTTTCAGTTTCTTCGATCCCAAAAAGCGCGCTTACGTTGATGCAACCGTCCCGCCTGTTCCGATCAAAGTGAATGCAAATCCGGCTTTGGCAAAAGCTGCCGCAGAAGATGCTGCGGACAACCCAGCTGCGAGCGAGACAGTTTTACTTCCGCCCGATCCACCCAAGCCCGCACTCACCGGGCTGGAGGAAAAATCAGGACGTTGGGTGAGTTCACTCGCCCTGCCGTTTGAGCAGTCATGGTTTTTGATGCTGCAAGCCGTCCCGCCATTGACGTTGCTCGTGCTGTGGGCGTGGCAGCGACGCAGACGTTATCTTGCCGCAAATCCGCAGGTGCTGCGTCGCCGTCTTGCCCGCCGCGCCGCGCGCCAGCATCTGGATAAAGCCCGCGCTGCTGTCCGCCGTGGAGACCAAACCCAATTTTTAAATGAAGGCGTGCGTGCGTTGAGGGAAGCGGTCGCGCCGCTTGATTCCACGCTGCCCGATAGCCTGGTTGCGGAGGAAGTCATCCGGCATTTTCAGGACGATGCCGATGCGAAGGAAGCCGTAACCCGGATCTATGAAGCAGCTAATTCTGCATATGCACCTGTAGGAATGGGAACTTTGCAGCCGGTCTCACTTTTATCCAGCCTCGAAAGCGTGATCGCGAAACTGAATTCAAAACTATGAGACATCCGTTTTTTTCATGGGGACAAAAATCACTGTTTTATACGGTTGCGGCATTCTGCATGGCGTTGGTTTGTCGTGTTCAGGCTGTGCAATCGACCGACTCCGACGCGATGTTTCAAGCCGCGAACGACGCGTTTACTAAAGCTGATTACGGCGAGGCGGCTTATCTTTTTCGCGAGCTGGCAGACGAGTCATTAGCACCGGGCGCACTACACAACCTAGGCAACGTGGAGTGGAGGGTCGGACGCCCCGGCCACGCAATCCTCGCGTGGGAACGCGCGCTTACACTCGCACCCACCAACCGCAATACGCTCGCCAATCTGCGTTTTGCACGTCTCACCAACCAGCTCGAGGAGCCGCAGCGTCCCTGGTATGAACAGTATTCATTGTGGCTTCCGGCGGGTATTTGGATCGCGGTCGCAAGCATAGGACTTTGGGGAGGCATCGCCATGCTGTGTCTTCCCCGGATTTTTCAGCGCATGCGTTCAGCATGGTCACAGGCCTTCGCCGCCATCGCACTCACCGCCTTTTTGCTCACGCTGCCCGCCTTGCTGGGACTTTGGAAACGCCAGCACACAGGAGTTGTAGTGACTGACGATGCCAGCCTGTTGCTCACGCCAACGCGCACCGGGGAGATTCTCGTAAAGCCTGCTGCCGGCGAACTCGCGCAGGTAGAAAAAGTGCGTGGTAATTATTATTACGTTCGCGCCAGTCAAGATCGCGCCGGATGGATTCATACCCGCGACTTTGCCCTCATTTGGGAAAAGTAAGCGGGCGAAAAATTACGGGAAAGTGATTAGCAAGATGGAGTGGGTTCCATCCGGAAAACTCAAATGCAGAGACAGATTTCCGTTATTAGAATGGGTGCGGCTTTGTCCTGTAAGCCCGGGAAGCGAACGGAACGCCTTGATACCGCTGATGCTTTTCAAAACACCACCCACGCTCACGAAGTCGCCCTTCCGGATTACGAGCTGTAAAGTGCCGTCGTCGTCCTGCGCCCATATGCCTTGATTGTTCGCGTTGGTGACGCCAAAACCGGAGACGGTAGCGAGAATGATCACACCGCCTTCGTCCGGCAGCACGAAGTGATTGAATGCGCTGAAAGCCACACCCGTCGCTCCGGGCGGTTGTGTGCCCTGACGCGACACGAGCGTAAGAGAGTCGCTGTGATTAGACCAGATCCCGACAGTGTTTGTCGCTGTAGTGTCGCCGGTGCCAATCTTGAGATTGGCGCGAAAAGCGATCTCTGAATCGTTATTGATCACAGGATCGGAAAAGCCTGCATATGTAGAGCCGGTTGCACCCGGTGCAGCGTTGCCGCTCTGCGCGATCAGAACTCGTGAGCCGCCCGCTTCATCTAAAAAGATAGCTTTGTTTGTCGCGCTCGTAATTCCACCCGGACCGACAGCAAGGGTGGCGCGATAGGCGATATTGCCGCCGTCCACAACCGCCGGAGAACCAAGCTTCGTAAACTTTGAGTCAATCGGATCGGTAATCAGAATCTCCTTCTTCTGCGCCACGACCGTTGCGCCGCCTGAATCTACCCGCAACACAGCCTGTGTGGTGTCCGACAGATTCGCGAGCACCGCAATGGTGGAATCCGATGCCACGCTACGGCATTGCCCCTGCGAGAACGGAACGGGTTTTAGAAACTTGAAGCCTTTTACCTTCACAGGGTCGCCTGTAAGATTGCTGGTCACGAAATCGTTTTTACGCAGGAGTTGCGTGAAGGATTCATCCCACAGACCGGAATTATTGAGTGGTGTGATTCCACGCCCGGAAAGTGTCGCCTGAAAAATCATTCCGCTGCCAGTAAGCGCGAAGGACTGGAACCCTGCAAACCGCATGGTCTCATCAAAATCCGCAAAATCCCCTTTCCTAACCACCATTCCTCCATCCAGAAAGAGACCGCTCGCGTTTCCTGGTTTGGTGTCTCCCCCCTTAAAGCTGGCGCGAAATCCCACGCTTCCGTCACTACTGATCACCGGATCAGAAAAGGATTTGATGAGCGCATCATCGGTGCCGTCCGCAAAGTCATTCGTTTGAATGAGCAGTGAAGGTTCGCCGTTGATGTTGCTTTGGAAAATACAGCCTGCCAGCGCCGGGGTCACTTCTGCGACTCCGATGACCAGCTTACCTTTATAAACAACCTCACCGTCATCGGAAACCGCCGGTTCGCCGAGTGATTGGATCTGGGCGTCGAATGCGGCAGCGACAAATTCGTCTTTTGTGACCAAAACGGTCTTCCGAATCCCCTGCACAGAGATCGGCCCGGCGCCGCTCAATTCATCGGTGATAATAGTGACGCCCTGCGAAGGGGTGACTTTGCGCAGCGTGTTGTCGCCAGCGGTGACGACGAGGAAATTGCCTGCCGCATCCACGCCCAGACCGCGTGGATCGTCTAGGCCACCGAGGAGCAGCGTGACACTTCCATTGGAATTAATACGGGTGATTTCTCCCGTGGAGCCACCATGGGTTGCAAAGAGATTTCCCGAGGCATCGAACGCCAGCGCCGTGGGTGCGGTGACACTTGAGGAATGTAAAGTGACCACACCCTGTAAGGTAATCCTGCTGATGCTGTTTCCATTTTCGTTCGCCACGAAAAAAAATCCGGTAGAAAAACGCGCGATCGCACAAGGCGCGCTTCCGGCTGGAAGCGTGGCGAATGTGGTGAAGACGCCGGGTGCAGTAAAGCGGATGATCGTGTCGTTATTAGCAAGCGCGGCGTAGAGAATGCCATTGTTGTCCACATACAATCCTTTCGGCCCATCAAGATCGGTCGCCATTTCGACTGGCACACTGCTGTTGGGAGCAATGCGGATGATGCTGCCATCAGATGCGCCGCTGCCATAATTGGAGACATATAGATTTCCGACGGAATCGAAAACGAGTCCCGAGGGCGAATCAAGATCGTCATCGAGAACGGTGTTGATGGTTCCCGCAGAACCCACGCGCTCAATGACGTCGTCAGCGGTATGGGAAAGATAAACGACATCGGCTTTGATCGCGGTGACTGCACCGATGAGTGTCAGGATGAAAATAATGGAACGCATAACTTTAGAAGTAGGAAATGTTCTTTAGGAGTTGGCATTAATTCCGGAAAGCCGTCGTAGATAGGTGAACGTATATAGCCCGGTATTGTGGCCGTCACCCCACAATGGCTGCAGCGAGTACCCGCCGACGGATGTCCAGCGTACCAGCTCGAAGCTCGAGGGCGTGTAGTTTACGTTTGGTCGAAGAATATTCCCAAGAACATCCGGCTCGCCTCCGCACGCTGCGCAGGGGCATGCACGTCTGAGATCATCCAGCTTCAGGAATGATTCCGTGTCGTCATTCCACGAAATGGCGAGTTCGGTGCCGATGAGCTGCACGTTTGCGGGGGAGATGCGTTGGGACATGAAAAAAGGTGGTTTAGTTAGTCGTTGCATCCGGCTTCTGCCTGGGGTTTCCAAGCTTTGCCGGTCCGTTCTCCGAAAAGCGCGCTGCCTACGCGGACAAAAGTCGCGCCTTCCTCGATTGCCACGGTGAAATCGGCGCTCATCCCCATAGAAAGCTCAGGAAGACGACTGTGAAATTCCTTTTCCAGACTGTCGCGTAGCTCTCGGAGTAAAACAAAGTAAGGACGCGAACTCTCCGGTGTGGGTTGCGGAGGCGGGATGCACATCAGCCCGTGAATCACCAGCTGGTTCATCGCTAGGAGTTGCTCCATTTGCGTCCGCAGTTTCCCCGCCATAAAACCGAACTTGCTGGATTCCTCCGCGACATTCACCTCGAGTAAAACCTTGGGGGTAAGACCGGCTTCGTCTGCAATACGGCTGATGTCTTCCGCTGTTTCAAAGGAATCCACGCCATGAAATAAATCGAACATCGGAAGTGCCGCCCGGATTTTGTTTTTTTGAAGATGTCCGATAAAATGCCATTCGATCCGGGAGGACAGGAGAGGCATTTTTACCTTCGCCTCTTGCACGCGGCTTTCCCCAAAAAGAAGATGTCCCGCGTCGCACACCTCCTGCACCGCTTCCGGCGGTTGCGTCTTGGAAACAGCCACCAGTCTTACACTGCCGAGCGGTCGCGTCGCACGCACACACGCCTCATTCATTTTATCCAAAATGGATTCGAGTCGCTGCGCAGTGGATGGAGTGGAACTCATCAGAATTCACTAAGATATAAGGAAATTCAGGAAACTCAATTTTACAGCACCTGAAATTTCATGAATTTGTAATCCATCCATAAAAATCCATTGACGCATCTCCATCTGTCTGCAATTTAAGAACCGTTCGCTCGCGTCAGCGGCAATAGACCTCTCGGTCCGACAGGTCTTCCTTCTATTCACCACAATAGAGTTTTACACCGACGCGCTCGAAGCAATTTGACCCCACACTTAAACGGCTGGACAGGCCGCGCTATATGCAGCGCATCTCCCGGCTTTGATAACGCTTTTCCCCGAATTACCGGATTTTCCGGAAGCTAAAATGACTACTATTATGACCGAACCCTCAGACCAGCCCTTGATTGGAGAGAAAGAAGCCGCAAAAAAAACCACGCGCAAAAAAGCCTCCACCACCACGGCAAAAACAATTACACGCAAAAAAGCCGCACCCGCTGCGGATGAAGTTGAAGTGAAGAAAGTGCCTGCAAAAATGACGGTTATTGAGGATACAGAAGCGCCAGTAAAAGCAACCAAGGCAAAGCGCGTAGTTCGCAAAAAGGCAGCAGAGATTGAAGAAAGCCCCGCTCCTTCAGCCGAAGTTATAGAGGTTTCGGAAAAGATCCCTGCACCCACACCCGCTGTCGAGGAATGGAAACCTAGAGGGTCCGCACCTGCTCCCCGGGCACAGGCACCTCAGCCTGCCGCGCCAGCACGTCCGCTTTATGTTCCACGCGAAGTAGAAGCTTTTCTCCGGGCTGCCGGGCTGCCGATCCCTTCAGAAAAGGCACAGCTCGACGCAATCATCGCGGCGATGCACGCAGCAAAAGCTGCAGCTCAAGGAATTTTCCCGCCCGCACAGGGAGATCAGTCTCAACAGACTGCTCAAGCCCCGGTGCGGCAAGATCGGCAGGACTATCAAGGCGGTCGCAACAACCAGCGTAATTTTCGTCGCGACCAGAGAGACCAACGTGATCAGCGCGACAACCGGGAACCACGCGAGCCGCGTGAACCTTCCCAGCAACAACAGAATCCACCGGCCCCAAGACCCGAACCCGAGCCGGATGAACTCGTGGAAGTGGAAGGTTACTGCGAGGTTTCTGGAAAAGGTTTCGGTTTTCTCCGCGACCAAAAACGCGCATTCATGCCGCATCCGGCAGATGTATTTGTCACGCCCGAGGCGGTGAAGAAATACGGTCTGCGTGACGGCTTCTGGCTCAAAGTCGAAGCGCGTAAAGGTCACCGTGGCTTGCAAGTGCACCGTGTAGTGTCGATCAACGATTGCGATCCGGAGCTCGCAAAAACATGGCCGTCTTTTGATGATCTCACATCCATCAGCCCGCTGGAGCGCTACCGTCTTGAAACTACGCCCGATCGCTATACGACCCGGGTGATGGATTTATTGACCCCGATCGGCAAGGGCCAGCGCGGTCTCATCGTCGCTCCTCCGCGCACCGGCAAAACCACGCTGCTCCAGCATATCGCGGATGCGATGGTGAAAAATCATCCCGAGGTGAAGCTGCTCATTCTTTTGGTGGACGAACGGCCCGAGGAAGTAACCGAGATCAAACGCACCTTGCCATCAGCCGAACTCTGGGCGAGCTCGAATGATATGGACGTAAAATCCCACACCCGCGTCGCCACGCTTGCGATTGAACGCGCCCGCCGTCTTGTGGAGTGCGGAAAGGATGTCTTTATCCTGCTGGATTCCATCACCCGCCTCGGCCGCGCATTTAATAACTCCGTAGGTGGTGGTGGACGCACCATGTCCGGCGGTGTGGACAGTCGCGCGCTTGAAATACCGCGCAAGATTTTTGCCGCCGCCCGCAATACCGAGGAAGCTGGCTCTCTTACGATTGTCGCGACTGCGCTCATCGAAACCGGCAGCCGCATGGACGACCTGATTTTTCAGGAGTTTAAAGGCACCGGCAACATGGAACTCGTGCTGGATCGCAAAGTCAGCGATCAGCGCATCTACCCTGCTGTGGATATTTTCCAGAGCGGCACACGTCGCGATGAGTTGCTCATCCCGGCCGATGACCTGCACAAGATCAGCATCATCCGCCGTGGGCTTGCCGGCCATAAGCCGCTTGAAGCAATCGAACGCATCCTGAGCTTTCTCAAGAAATTTCCTACTAACGCGCAGCTTCTGCGGGAAATTCCAGGGTAACTGAGTGCTGCAAGGTCCGCCTACTTATTCTGGTTCATTCCACGAATTTAAAATGCCGTGGACCCCTTCACGAAGTCGTTCATAGTCCGTGTCCCGGGCAGTAATTGTTATCAACATCTCCCTTTCATCACCGAGTTTGATAATGATGATGGAATGCGTGAATTTTAAATTTTCGTATGTATATTGATAAGTCTGCTCAAAAGATTTCCAGCCATTGATCTGAACAGAATCCTGCTGTTCACTCAAAGGCGCTAATTCAGTGATGCTTTTGGGCAGCAGACTATCTGCTAACTGTCGATAGGTTTCCAAATTCTTCTCGTCGAAGGATACTGGCATTCCAGTAGGAGCATTTTCAAATTTTGCTTCCGCATACGGCACGTCCTTGAGGGCGAAGAAAGCAGCCTGAGGTGTTCCCCGGATATCCCATGCTTTTGACGGATAAAGCAGGATTTTTTTGTCTCCTGATTTAAACCGCAGGTATGTCATTGTAGAGCCGTCTTCTTGGGAACTTTCGTATTCTACTGAGAAACTAATAGGGACACAATACCCCGTAAATGTCGTTAAAGTTAAAACAAACAGGGCAATAACAGTCTTTCGCATGATATGATTATTGGAGAAAGTTTTCATGGTCCCAGCGTCCGCGGCTATACACAGTGGCGTTTACTGCTCCTGCGGGAGGGCGGGACAGAAACTGATTGTCAAAACTCCAACGACGGTTTGGAGGGTTGAAAATAGGTGATGTATTATATAGACCTGTATATTGTAAACTTTGATACAGTTGAACCATAGAGCCGTTGTAACTAAAATCATCACCACTCCATGTTTCCAAGAAGCGAGGAAGGTTGTGCGCTCCTCCCCCAGGGGCATTATTATTATTGAAATCCGAGGGAATAAAGCCGGTCATCAGTGCAGCGTTCACAGTGGTGTGAGTTGCATTGCGACTGCCAATGGCTAGGGCGGCATTAGCATCATTCCAATTATTAGAAAGAATCATTACTGTATCAGCGATAACCGCAACCGACTGCTTGCTATATCCCACGGCAATTGTGGAATCCGTCCCACTAGGATTTCCACCATTGTTTGAAGGAACATTATTAGGAATATGGCTTCCTACTCCACTAGGATTAATAAATCCACCTCCCGTATTGAAATCGCCCTGCACATAAATAGGGTCATCACTCACGAAAGTCGTGTCTTTAACTAAGTGAGCCCCATTCTGAAGTCGCACTGCATTTACTCCAGCTCTGGAGTCGTAAATATAGGCAACACCATTAAATGTAGGCGTTGCGGTTACAGCGTTATTAAATTTGGCCACATTAATGGTAGTGGTAGGAACAAATTTTGCCTCGCGCCTGTCGTAAAGTGAAACTGTGCTTTCTACTGCATTGGCAAAGGCGGTTTTTTGGGCAGGTGTCATTGCAGTGACACCAGTGATTGTTACTCGGCCCGCATCACCGACTGCTTTTGTTGAATCAATTTCAATAATTACTCCTGCTTTTTTGTGGAGACGGTTTTGCGCGATAGATGGCGGATCAGGAAAAGAAGTGTTTGCTCGTTCTATTAGCTCACGAAAACCATCATTGTTTGGATTGGCATCTGTTTTATTAAAGACAGTAGCGGAGTCGGCTCCGAAGGGTTCTACACGCTGCACCTGTGATAATTGCGTGTCTTTTGTTGCGCTGACTCCAGATTGTAGATTGTCTTCCCACCAAGGTTTCTTGCCGTCAGTTGGATTGCCTTCCAAGGAGATCAACTCAGGAGATTTTGCTTCAGCATAACCGCCCACATAACTAACTTCATCAAACAGCCTTAGCTTTGCTTTACCAAATAGCCACAAATCTTGATTAGTGTGTATCTTTCCCCTAATACTCATGTCCGGACCAGGATGTAATTCCAAATCATCTTCAAAAAAAGCCAGACATTGGAAAAGTGGAACCGTTGTGATTTGAAAGTAACGCCTGACTTCTGTTTCAACAGGGTGTGATATACCTGGTCCATTTGGCATAATAGCGCGCACAGAAGCTCGGTAGAAATGCGAGTAGCCAACCCAACCAGGATAGTTTTTTAGGTAATATTCCGGGAAGCCATTTGTAACAGTGCTTTCATCTGTGTAACCATTGGGATTTTGGTCATTGATGGGAAAGCCCCATGGATCCGCCATCTGGATTGAAGCAGCCGAGAAAGTGACGCCATCATTCTGCATATTGCTATGCATACTTGTTAAAGGGGGGGGGATTTGCGCTAGATTAGCAGTGGTTAAATATCGGTAATTATTAGTTTTTACCGCATATTTCCATGCGGCATAATAGTATTCAAGTGCACCGTCTGCAGCGACTAGTTGTTTAGCCATACTACGTTGTCTTGCAGCGACGCGATTCTGGCGTCCAGTCATTTGCAAAGCTGTAGCACTCAAAGCAGCAAGTCCTGCGGCAATTGCGAGCACCGCAAGTAAAGCGTTTCCCTTTTTATTACGTTTAATATTTAGAGGGTTCATAATGGTTGTAGTATTTTTTGTGTTACGGAACGATAGGCGATGACGGTATGAAATTGTTGGTAATAATTATATTCTTGGTATCCTCGTTGATCTACCTCCCTTGAAATTGTGCGGAATTCAAGATCGATATAGCGTCTGGTCGGATCAGTGTATGAAAAGGGAGTGCTTTCAGTTTCATTATTTTTGGGCACTATCCCTGTGATATCCTGAAAATTATCTGGGTTATCGAAATTAATTTGTCCATTTCTAGCAACACTCATAAAATTTGGATAATACCGCAGGTTAGTAACCCCATTGATTGTATTTGCCACAAATCCAACCTTCTTAAATAGATTAATTGGCTGATTAACCGTAAGAGTTGGATCTCCGTTTAATGGTGGATCAAAATAAGTGCTGATATTATTTTGAAATATCACTGTTGTATCAACACCTGAAGGTGTAGCAGTAAGGACTTCTGCATAGAAAACGCTACTTTGAGCCAACGTTGCTACCCCTTTAATTTGCGAGATAAAAATGAAATCACCACTTCGGGGCTTATCTTGGTTGGTATTACTTTTAATAAGCATTGTATTCTGATTAATGGCGGTCAAACTTGCAATATTATAGGGTAAAGTTGAAGCTTGAACAAGGCACGAGATCCCAGGAGCGGGTCCATTCCCTGCAACTTCGGCTCCATTTCTATCAAGTAACCGAGGAGGTTCTACTGCATGATGTACTCGATTACTGACTTTTTCGCATACCCCTCTTACGAATCCATGAGTTTCATTAAGCGAGAAATTCTTATAATAGAGAATAGTTGCCATGTTTGCCGACGCATAAAAAATTACGCCAAATAAAACGACTATCCCTGTGCTCACCATGATTTCAGCGAGTGTAAAAGCCCTGCGATTATATATAGAATATTTTTTCATATTTAGTCTGGTGTTCGCATTGTGTACATTTCATATGAAGTATTAATTCCCCGATATTTGTATTCCACTCTTACCGTGATTTGCAGAACTGCATTTAAAATTGGATCATTTAGAGGATTAGCTACATCCGCTTTTGACACAGTAGTAGTACGTTGACCTGGTATTATTACAGTAGTGTCATCTTGATTTACAAAAATTAACACGTTGTTCGTCTCAACTTGATTTGTTAATAAAGCCGGAATTGCACCTGCGCTATCATAGGGTACAGTAAGTACTTTTTCGATATGCTCCTGACACAATTCTTTGGCATTTGAGATACTCCTTCCAAAAGCTGCCATACTGTTTAGCTGTAATAAGGCTAGAATGATACCCGAAACCACAAAGCCGAAAATACCGATAGCAACTACGATTTCGACCAATGTGAAGGCACGCAGATGACGCTTTTGATGACGCTTTAGTGGGAAGGACTCCATAAGATTCTATTCAGCATGCGTTATACCATGTGAACTGCGATAATGTTTTTTAATGTGGCGTAAATTATTTCCAACTAGCCATCCCGGGCAATCAATGTTTAAACTTCCGCAATTATATGGAATTCAAGTATTTACGCACTTGCTGATGTAGTAAAAAGATTTTTCGCACAATAAAAGTTAAAATCATAAAATTAGTATTATTAGCAGCTTTGTAAGCAGTAGGCTTGAAATTCGCGAATTTGCGATCCGATTCCATCCCGCTCGACAAAACAGAATCGAGAATCTTCGAGGTTTATAATGAAAGCTTTTTGTTGATTTGCTTTTCGGTGCTGCTTACGGGTTCGAGCAGAACGAAATGAATCTCATCGCCACAGCCATGAAACGACAACGCGTATTCTTGATTCAGCGTCACGTCGCGTGGGCGCAAGCTCCTGGCGGTGGTGGGAATTCGTAATAGTTCACATAACGATTTTCCAAAAACCCACCGCTGGCCAACAGCGGTGGATTTTTTCTTACCGTTGCTGGCTCGCTCAACACTCAACAAACCAAACAACGAGCCATATGAACAACAAAGACAACGCCGTATTTAATGCGGCATACATCCGGGATTGCGATTACATCCGAAGACCTACGCCCTCAAGGCATTGATTGATATCTACCTCATCGCGGAGCTGACTCATTATGATGCCGCGCTTTGCGCGGCGGACAGCGCGAGCCACGAGTATTGACCAGTGAGATGGCGACTAGTGAGTGTAGATGAAGTAATTTCATGTCGTAAACGACGCCTTCATTTTTGGCAGGCCAAGTTCTCCAAATAACCCAGCGAAAGCGCGTAATGACCTGACCACACACCTGTCATTCATCACATTATGAAGACACTCCTCCGCACCATTCTCGTCATACTCAGCCTGGTCGCACTCTCCACGCTGCATGCCGCGACTTTTACCGTCATCAATCCCAATGACTCCGGCGGGGGGCTCGCTCCGGCAGGCGCTTGCGGATGCGGCGTTCAATGGGCAATCGGATACTAGACAAGATACAAGCAATCGTGACAATAAAAGTGCCGTAAAGACCTTTGAGCCTGTTGGAAAACTAAGAACATCCGACTACACACTTCGCAGCGGCAGACTCATAGAATAAGGAACTCGCGAGCGAGGTGTGGTTGTTCACACGAATTTAGTAGCATGGCGGAAATTTCCGGCAGCCCGCAGTTGACCGTGCACTTGAAATTACCGGACACTGCACGCTCGACTCCGAATGTTCAGTGCAACCTCTTTAGCAAAATAAACCTATGTCCACCGAATCCAAATGCCCCTTCAATCACACTGCTGCCACCGGGGGCGGCACCACAAACCATGATTGGTGGCCGAACCGGTTGAAGGTGGAATTGCTGCATCAGCATTCCGCGAAGTCCGATCCGATGGATGGAAATTTCGATTATGCCGAGGAGTTCAAGAGCCTCGACTTCGCTGCGCTGAAAAAGGATCTCGCAGCGTTGATGACCGATTCGCAGGACTGGTGGCCCGCTGACTTTGGACATTACGGTCCGCTTTTTGTCCGCATGACCTGGCACAGCGCAGGCACGTATCGCACGGGGGATGGACGCGGCGGTGGCGGACGCGGACAGCAGCGTTTTGCCCCGCTCAATAGCTGGCCGGACAACGTGAGTCTCGACAAAGCGCGCCGCCTCCTCTGGCCGATCAAGCAGAAGTATGGCCGCAAGATTTCATGGGCGGATTTGCTGATTCTCTCCGGCAATGTCGCGCTGGAAACGATGGGCTTTAAAACGTTTGGTTTCGCGGGCGGACGCGCAGACACCTGGGAGCCGGATCAGGATGTGTATTGGGGCAAGGAGACGAAATGGCTGGGTGGCGACATCCGCTATTCGCAGGGTTCGCCCGGCGTGGAAGGCGAGGGCGTGCTGGTGAAGGACGACGACAGCCAGGTGCCGCATTCGCGCGATCTCGAGAACCCGCTCGCCGCGGTGCAGATGGGTCTCATTTACGTGAACCCCGAAGGTCCGGACGGTAATCCCGACCCTCTCAAAGCAGCCTACGACATTCGCGACACTTTCGGTCGCATGGCCATGAACGACGAGGAAACAGTCGCGCTCATCGCAGGTGGCCACACTTTTGGAAAAACCCACGGCGCTGGTCCATCGGAGAACGTAGGAGCAGACGCGGAAGCAGCGCGCCTCGAAGAGCAGGGTCTCGGCTGGAAGAACAAGTTTGGCACGGGCAAAGGCGGGGACACGATCACCAGCGGGCTGGAAGTCACCTGGACCACCACGCCGACAAAATGGAGCAATAATTTCTTTGAGAACCTCCTCGGCTACGAATGGGAACTCACGAAGAGCCCCGCAGGCGCACAACAGTGGAAGCCGAAAGGCGACGCCGGTGCAGGCACGGTGCCGCACGCGCACGACGCCACGAAAAAGATCGCGCCGTCCATGCTCACCACGGACATAGCATTGCGCGTGGACCCGGTTTACGAGAAAATCTCACGCCGTTTTTTGGCGAATCCGGATCAATTCGCCGACGCCTTCGCTCGCGCCTGGTTCAAGCTCACGCATCGCGACATGGGTCCCAGCGCCCGCTACCTTGGGCCGGAGATTCCTAAAGAAGAGCTGATCTGGCAGGATCCGATTCCGGCGGTAAATCACCCGCTCATCGACACGCAGGATATTGCTTCGTTGAAGAGCAAGATCGCGGCGTCTGGCCTGACCGTCTCGCAGCTGGTGACCACCGCCTGGGCCTCGGCCTCCACACACCGCGGTTCGGATATGCGCGGTGGTGCAAACGGCGCCCGTCTCCGTCTGGCTCCGCAGAAGGATTGGGCCGTAAACCAGCCGGAACAGCTCGGCGGCGTGCTCGCAAAGCTGGAAGCCATTCAAAATGAGTTCAACGGCGCAGCAATCGGCGGCAAGAAAGTCTCTCTCGCGGACCTCATCGTCCTCTCGGGCGGCGTCGGCATCGAGCAGGCCGCAAAGAAAGCTGGACACGACGTCACCGTCCCCTTCACCCCGGGCCGCATGGACGCCTCGCAGGAGCAGACCGATGTGGAATCCTTCGCCGTCCTCGAACCAATCGCCGATGGCTTTCGCAATTACCTCAAAGGCAAATACACCGTTCCCGCCGAAGCACTGCTGATTGACAAAGCGCAACTGCTCACCCTCACCGCGCCCGAGTTGACCGTGCTCATCGGCGGGCTGCGCGTGCTCGGCACCAACGTTGGCGGCGAAAAATACGGCGTCTTCACCCAGCGCCCCGAGACATTGACCAACGACTTCTTCGTCAACCTGCTCGACATGGGCACGGAGTGGAAACAGGTCTCGCCTTGTGGGAACGCCTTCGCCGGGTTCGACCGCAAGACTGGCGCTCCGAAGTGGACCGGCACCCGCACCGATCTCGTCTTCGGCTCCAACTCCATTTTCCGCGCCCTCGCAGAAGTCTATGCCAGCTCCGACGCCGAGAAGAAGTTCGTCACCGATTTCGTCGCCGCCTGGACCAAAGTGATGAACCTCGACCGCTTTGAGCTGAAGTAAGCGCGGTCATATTTCCTGATCTCAACGACATGCCTCTTGCCGAAAGTGGGAGGCATGTTGCGTTCTACCGTCGTTACCAAGCTCCAGCTTGAGAGCGGATCATCCCTGTCCGGCTCTCTTCGCTCGCTGTCACAAAAATCCTTTCGCCGCTCTCCGCTTGCTATCTAATCCTCTCCTCGCCAACTGAAAAGCCCTGGCCGAAACCGCACCGACGTCCAATCCAATGGCAAAGAGTTGCAAAAACACGGCATACTGGGGAGAAGGTCAGCTTTGACATTGAACTTCTTTCCTCCGCCCTCGTTTTAAACCTCCCTTTACTCGATTAAAAAGCTAAGCTCTCGGGAACAATCTTTCCAAAACATGCGTGAGATCGATATTGGCGGGGCATCACTAATCCATTTCAAGGTTGGGGATATACTCAAGCTGCCGAATCGAGCATATCGCGTCGAAGGAATGGCCTCGGGCGGAATGGGTCACGTAATTTTCGCTACATTATTGGACGTTCCCTTCAATTCTACTATCAGCAATCTCCCAAGTCGTGTCGCCTTAAAGTTAGCGAAATCGCAAACGACTTCACTTGAGATTGAATTAAAGACGTGGAGTTTAATGATGCATCAAAACATTCTTTGCTTGGAGGAGATACTTTATTCACATGCCGACGGAGTTGTTGCGGCTTCGAGATTACGTCCCGGATCGGGGCAAAGCCGAGCAAGCGAATGAGCTCAAATAGTGACCCTTATCTCACGGGAATTCAACCACGCGATGATCCGCAGGCCTTCCAGCGTGCAAACTAAAGGTCTGTCCCATAGTTTGTCCCATGGATGAGTGCGAGTGTTTATGTGGCTCCGGTGACTTTAAGATCACCTTGGGTATCGTTACCACACACAATCTACTCTGAAAGAATTTGGTCACCATGCACCGCGCGATGTGCGCTTGTTGTGCGTTTGACGCAACCCCGTTGGGAGTTTTCAACACAGCCGCGCTCCGTTCGCGCCCCTCGATGTTCTCTCCTTTTAGTTAAACCCTGTCTTTCCTTTGTGTCTTGGTGCCTTGGTGGTTAAACCCTTGGCGTTTATTCACCCCACCTCCACCAAATCCTTCTCCACGCGTAGGTTTTCGATGATGAAGTCCTGACGTTCCTGGGTGTTTTTGCCCATGAAGAAGGAGAGGAGATCGTCGGAGCTGTGAAGGTGATGGAGATTCACCGGATCCAGGCGGATGTTTTCACCGATGAAATCCTTGAACTCGCCTGCGGAGATTTCGCCGAGACCTTTGAAGCGGGTGATCTCGTGGCTGGCTCCGAGTTTGGCGACGGCTTCCTGCTTTTCCTGCTCGCTGTAGCAATACCGCGTGACCTTCTTGTTCCGCACCCGGAAGAGCGGTGTTTGCAGGATGAAGAGGTGGTTGTTGCGGATGACGTCGGGGAAGAATTGCAGGAAGAACGAAAGGAGTAGCAGCCGGATGTGCATGCCGTCCACGTCAGCATCGGTGGCGATGACGATCTTGTTGTAGCGCAAGCCGTCGAGACCGTCCTCGATGTTCAGCGCGGATTGCAGGAGGTGAAATTCCTCGTTTTCATAAATGACCTTCTTGGTCAGGCCGTAGGTGTTGAGCGGTTTGCCCTTGAGCGCAAAGACCGCCTGCGTCTGCACGTCGCGCGTGGAGGTGAGTGAGCCTGCGGCGGAATCGCCCTCGACAATGAAAAGCGTGCTCTCCTCGCCGCGCGGGTTTTTGTCACCGAGATGCAGGCGGCAATCGCGCAGCTTGCGATTGTGCAGCGAGGCTTTCTTGGCGCGTTCCTTGGCGATGTTGCGGATGCCCGCGAGTTCTTTCCGCTCCCGTTCACTGTCCTCGATCTTGCGACGGATGATCTCGGCGGTCTCGCGGTTTTTGTGGAGGTAAGTATCGAGCGCCTGCTGCACAAACTTGCCGACGAATTCCTTCAACGTCGGCCCCTTCGGTCCCATCATGCTCGAGCCGAGCTTCGTCTTGGTCTGCGACTCAAAAACCGGTTCCTGCACGCGCACCACGATCGCGGCGTCAATGGCCTGCCGCACATCCGCGGCGTCATATTCTTTTTTGAAATGATTCCGGATCGTCCCAACGAACGCCTCACGAAACGCGGCAAGATGCGTGCCGCCCATCGTGGTGTGCTGTCCATTTACAAACGACCAGTATTCCTCGCCGTAATGATTCCCGTGCGTAACTGCGATCTCGATGTCTTCGCCTTCCAGATGAATGATCGGATAAAGCGGTTCGCCATTGAGTTCTTTTGTGAGCAGATCCTTCAAGCCGTTCTGCGATTTGAACGGTTTGCCATTGAGCGTGAGCGTGAGGCCGCGATTGAGGAACGCGTAGTTCCAGAGCATGTCCTCGATAAACTCGGGGCGAAATTTGAAGTCTTCCCCGAAGAGATCCTTGTCCGGCGTGAACTCCACAAGCGTTCCATTCCGTTCCGCCGTCTTGGTCACCTTCGACTGATCTTTGATCTTTCCTTTTTCAAACTCCACCACCTTTGTCTCTCCCTCGCGAATCGCCTGTGCGCGGTAAGTGCGGGAGAGCGCATTCACCGCTTTTTGCCCAACACCATTGAGCCCGACCGCCTTTTGAAACGTCTCGCTGTCGTATTTCGCGCCGGTGTTGATGATCGAAACGCAGTCCACCAGTTTCCCGAGTGGAATGCCGCGACCGTAGTCGCGTACTTTCACACTGCGGTCATTCATCTCCACTTCGATCTTCTTCCCCGAGCCCATCATGAATTCGTCGATAGAGTTATCGATTGTCTCCTTGAGCAGCACGTAGATGCCATCCTCCGCATGCGCGCCATTGCCCAGGCGACCGATATACATGCCCGGACGCAGGCGGATGTGTTCCAGTGAACTGAGGGTCTTGATACTCGCTTCGGTATAGGCAGCCATGGGGATAAGGGGCGGTGAAATAGCGTTTCCCGGGATTTTCTGCAACTCTGGAAGCAGAGAGCCGTCAGGTCAGGGTGTGATTAAAAGTGGGTGAGGTAAAAGCCTCGGATGAGATGGGAAAAGGAGCCTGCATTATCTTCTGCCGCTGAACGCCAACGGTGCGATTTTAAGCCAGCCTGCGGGCATCGCCCCAGGAAAACGACCAAACAAGCTCAGGCTGAAGGCCCGTTCTCATGCGCTGCGCTGTTGTGTCATCGTGAATAGGTCGGGTTGCACCCACTACTTGATGTTTTTAAAGAGTCTCTTAAAAAAATGTGAGACCTCATACGACTGAAAATAGTGCGTTCTCAACAGCTTACCATGAGTGGGATCCCGATAGTAAATGATCATGGTGTTGAGCGGTTTTCCGAAAGTGACCACAAGCGGACCCATCGTTGCAATATGAGTGATTGCGAGTGCTTCTTTTGACGTGGAATCAATCAATGCTTTCTTCTGATCATCTGGTAGCTCAACCGCCTTGTTAAATTGAGTCTGGCTGAACGGGGTGAACGCATCGGCGAATTGATTCTCTTTCGAGCGTGCAATCATCTGGTCGATTTCCTTCTTCAGCTCAGGCTGCTGGTCCGCGGGTGTGATGGACACTTGAAACGTTGTATCGCTTAATTTAGGCGCACTCTCTGTCTTCAAAGAAGCCTTCAGCTCTTCCAGAGTGCGCATACCGAGTGCGTCCTGCAGCAAGGGGAAGCGATGGCTGTCGTCCATTGGCTTTGCCCGCATGCCTTGAGGGGTTTGTCCGACAATCAAAATGACAAAGCCCTGCTTTTGAGTGCCCGGCTTGTGAAGCACATAACCTATTCCATTTTCCCCGGGGACTTTTCCGATGACTTCAATCTCCGGAGTTTTTGAGAAATAATGTTTATTCAACTGATCCCGGAACATTTGGTAATCATCATCCCAGAAAGTGCTGGTCATCTCCACGAGGTTCTTCAACTCCTCGATCTTGTTGTCCTTTATCGCTTCCAGGAATGCGCGGAAGGTCTTGTCCTCATCGCTCTCTGTCTCCGAGGTCCAGTCGGATAAGGTTCCTTTGCATTCGATAAACGGCACCCGTATCGCGATTTTGGTGTCCACTTTTTCCCTGTCCACACTCACAACCATGGGAACTGCGAGGCATTTTTCAGCCGCTTGAGTGTGCAGGCTCAGAGATATGCTGAACCAAATAGCAAAAAAGGTTTTCATCTCCCGTTTTAGATCATGAGCAGGTGCGCCGTGGAAGGTGATTACTCCAAAATTTAAGTTTACCGGTTGTGACAGACTTGGCTTTGCAACGGATGGCAGGGCGTATCAGATCAAAAGAAGATGGCGACTCCAGAATCATTCCACGTCCAGTCGCGTGCGAGAGTGATGGAAAAGGCGGCGGCGAAGACGCCCAATGTAGCGCGAGCTTGCGCATTTCACGAAGATCAAGCGGCTTGATTCTACTGAACAGCCAAGAAACAAAGACACTGAAGAAGACAGGATCCAACCACGGCAGAGGAGGCATCAATCTGCCTTACTCTGCTTCCAGCCGACGCTCCCGAAAGAAAGCTTTCAGCATTTCGGCACACTCCTCTTCACGCACTCCGGAAGTAATCTCGCAGCGATGATTCAACTTCGGATGCTGGAGCAGATTCACGACGCCGCCACCCGCGCCATCCTTGGTGGAAGGACATCCGAAAATCACGCGTTTCATGCGCACAAGTGTGTGAGCATTACAGCAGACGCGCCATGGCTCGCCACGAGGATTTGCCGAAGGAACTCAAACACCTTTCCTGGCTTTCGCTCGATGATGAGGACGGACAGGAATACTGGGCCGCCATGAAGCTCATGGGACGTTACGCTGCTGCAAATCATGCGCTGATTCATCGTCACATCGGTCGTAAGCTCGGTGCCTCCGTGATCCTCGATATTGAGAACCACCACAACTTTGCGTGGAAAGAACGCCATGTTGTGAATGGGGAAGTCCGCGAGGTGATCGTGCATCGTAAAGGGGCGACTCCCGCAGGTGCCGGTGTGCTTGGAGTGATTCCAGGCTCTATGGCCACACCCGGGTTCGTGGTGTGCGGCAAAGGACTTCTGGAGTCATTGCAATCTGCTTCGCATGGCGCAGGTCGTGTGATGAGCCGTACCAAGGCGATGCAATCCTTCACCTGGAGTTCAGTGCGCAAACAGCTCGCGAGTCGCGGTGTGGAGTTGCTCTCCGCCGGTCTCGATGAAGTGCCGGGTGTTTACAAAGACAGCCACACGGTGATGGCAGCGCAGACTGATTTGGTCGAAGTGCTCGGTTAGTTTGATCCGAAGCTGGTGAAAATGTGCCCAGCGGGTGACAGAGCTGAAGACTGACGCGAAATTTAGGATTGGTGCGCTGTGTGGTGCGACGGGCAGTGAAAAAGATGGCCGTTAGTTCGTTTGCCTCCGTGAGATGAGGTGAAATTTATGATTCAAGAATTACTCAAGCAGCGGACTAAAACATTTGCACTCCGTGTCATGAAACTCGTCGAGCACTTGCCCAAAACCAACAAGGGGCGAGTGCTTGGCGATCAATTGCTGCGTAGCGGCACTTCGGTTGCGGCGGATTACCGTGCCGCATGCCGTTCGCGTTCGACAGCAGAGTTTATCTCGAAGCTCGGTAATGTTTTAGAGGAGTCAGACGAAAGCGCCCTCTGGATGGAGCTCATAGCTTTGGATGGGACGCTCAAACTACGCTACGCCTTCTGCTCCGGCTCTGGCTCGTCGTCATCATCTTCCTCATCGTCATGATCGGTATCCTCCAATGGCGGGAGATCATGTGTGCTGAGGAAATGGCGTTTTCGCTTTCCGACGGGGAGCGGAGTGAGAGTCATGGTAACGTTTTTCCCGACGAGCTTCGGCTCCATTTCGGGATGCGCCATTAATTCGAGATCCTTTTTGATGCGTTGCATCAATTGCATGCCGAGTTCCTTGTGGGCCATTTCGCGACCGCGGAACTGCAGGAGCACGCGCACCTTGTTGCTCTTGTCGAGGAACTCCTCGGCATGTCGCATCTTGGTTTCGTAGTCGTGCGTACCAATGTTCACACGGAACTTCACCTCTTTGACCTTGCCGCCGACATTGTGCTTCTTGTCTTTATCTGCTTTGGCGAGTTCGTACTTAAACTTGCCAAAGTTGACGATACGGCAGACGGGTGGGTTTGCTGTGGTGGCCACTTCAACGAGGTCGAGCCCCAATTGTTGAGCTGCACGCAATGCATCCTGTATTTTCAAGACACCGAGTTGTTGTCCGGTGGATGCAATGATCACACGCACTTCCTTGGCGCGGATCTTTTGATTTACTCGAATATTATTTAGTTGGATAACGCTGTCAGGGTGAGGCCGATGTTTATGGAGCGTAAAACTCGGCCCATTCTCGTCCGCCATTTCGTACACACTTTTGAGGGGTATACGGCTCTTAAGTCATCCCTCGCAGGCGAACTGGCGTGGGAAACCGCCACGCCACTGGTGGCGGGACACGTGCGGTTTAGAAGCGAACCCCTTTTCCCGCAAGGTGTTTTTTAGACAAATTGATGATCTTGTTCTCACCTGGCGCCCAATTCCCTATTTCCGATCTTCCCCACTCGTAACAGTCGCCCAATCATCTTTATCATGGAAACACGGGAAATTTCCATATCCAGCTACCGGACTGAAGCCGTCTTCAAAAATGAATCAACTCTCTCGCCCGAAGTATTTTGGCTCGACAGCTTCGCTTGAGCAGAACAGGAAGTCCGCCGCCATGCTATCAGCTAAACGCCCCAAATCAGCCGGAGCCGCTATTAAGCGCCCGTTTTCCAACGGAAAAACCGCGATGTGTAAAGCCGCCGCGATGTCATTTCTGATGCTCGCAAGCTGGACTCCAGCTGAAGCAGTCACGCTCTCCAGCAACCTCGACAAGCCGCCAGATGGCATTGAAGACATCACTAATTCACGCTGGCTTGCTTCTAAATTCAGCACCGATGACAAAACCTATCTGGTGAACCAGATCACTCTTCGGTTGCAGCGGAATATCAACGGGTCTTTGCTTGCGGCAATTTACACCGACGACGGCGGGAAACCCGGCAAGCTCGTCGGCATCCTTGGAACACCGGGCGGCACCGTTGGAGCGACACTGACGGACGTCGTTTTTAAAGGTGGCAGTAGCGGAACCCAGACCATCCAGAGCAATCTCAACTCAGCTCAGTCGTTCGACGGCATCCAGCTTCCGGCCGGTATTAATGTAAGCGACTTCGCAGGAGCAAATATCTCCACGTCGAGCGTGCAGCCTGAAGGACTCGCACTGGCACCGGGCACAGCCTATTGGGTTGTCACACAAGCGCCCACAGGCGAATACGCTTCCGGTTATACCGACTCCGAACTCGGCTCAGGCTCAGGCTTTAGCTCTGATTGGGCGCATAGCGAAAACTCAGGCTCGACCTGGACGGTGCTTTTTCTTTCACCGCTTTTCCTCGGTGTGGATGCCGATCCTTATCAACCAGTCACACTGCTTGAATTCCGGATTGATCATGAAGCCATTGCCTCATCGATTTTCAGCGGTCTTCCCATGGCAATGGCCCAGCGCGAGATCGTTTTCTCACTGGCGGAAAATGCAACGCGCGATGTGAACTCACGCCTCTTCCGTCTGCGCAGCGGCGAGCGAGATGAACCAGAAGAACAAGGCGATATAAGCGAAGATGCAATCAAACGGCGCTGGGAATTTTTCGCCAGCGCCCAGTACGGTGCAAACGACACGGAAGTAATCGTTCCCATGTCTGGATTCCAGTCTGATATTTACACGGAAACTGCAGGTGTGGAGTTCCGAGCCACAAAACAGCTCACCTTCGGAGCTGCGATCTCACTGCTTCAAAGCGACAACCAGCTTGGGGTTGGCGTCGGCGATGTGAATGTCTCGGGCACCGCAATCTCTGGATACACCTCCTTCGTACATAAAAACTTCTACGTGGATGCGCTCTATAATTACGGGAACTACGACCACGTGATGCGCCGCGCTACACTCTTCGGCGACACCGCAAATGCCGAGCCCGAAAGCCGGACCCATGCGCTTCAGCTTAATCTGGGTTACAACATGAAAGCTGGGGGATTTGTCACCGGTCCGTTCGCTTCCCTCGATTACGTCACCGCCGATCTCGACGGCTATACAGAAACCAATGGCGGAACCACTAATGTCAATGTGCACGGACAAAACTTCGACTCACTGGTCTCGGAGTTCGGCTGGCAGACATCCTATACGTTCGATATCGGAAAGGTAAAAATCACCCCGCAAGCGCGCTTGAGTTGGATTCACGAATTCCTGAATGATTCTGAGGATGTTACTGCCGGATTGAATGCCTCGCCTTACAGCATCGGCACCGGAGGCGTCTTTGTTCCAGTCGGTTCTTTCAGCACCACCGCCACTACGCAGCAACCCGGAGAAGACTCCATGAATGTCGGCGTCGGCGTCAGCGTGCGCTGCGCTGATCGCCTCACATTTTTTGCCGACTACGACGTGCGCTTTTACCAGCAGGACAGCATGGTGCAATTCGTGTCGCTGACCGGTTCAGTGGAGTTTTAAGTCGGAAGTTTTAAGAAGGCGGTCGCCAGCGATGCTTGTTCTTAAAACTTCACACTTAAAACTCGGCTACTGAGAAGGCGTAAGACGCCTTTTCAACGCACGGATCGCCACGCCTTCTGCATGCTCCCTTGGTTTCAAAACAAGTTCCCTCTCTATCTCGCCCCGATGGCGGGCGTGACGGATACAATCTTCCGGCAACTGACCAAGGAATATGGGGCCGATGTGATGGTTACCGAGTTTGTGAGTGCTGAGGGCATCTTTCGTAAAAACGAACGCACGCTGAAGTATCTCGAATTCATCGAAACTGAACGCCCTCTTGGCATCCAGCTTTTCGGCGGCGACCCCGATCACCTCGGCGAGGCCGCAAAAATGGTGTATGACTGGAAGCAGCCCGATTTTCTCGATCTCAACTTCGGGTGTCCGGTCAGTAAGGTAGTTTCCAAAAACGGTGGTTCGGCGCTGTTAAAAGACTGTCCGCTGCTGGAACGCATCGCGACGGCGGTGGTGAAAGCGGCGGCGCCGTGTCCGGTCACCGCAAAAATCCGGATTGGCTGGGATGCACAAAACGTGAACGCCATCACGACGGCAAAAATTTTAGAAGACTGCGGAGTGCAGGCAATCGCCGTTCACGGTCGCACCAAAGAACAGGGCTACACGGGTGAAGCAGACTGGGACGTAATTGCGCAAGTCTGTGAGGCGGTAAAAATTCCGGTGATCGGCAACGGCGACATCGCCGGGGCAGGAGACGTAAAAAGGCGTCGAGAAACGACAGGAGTGAGTGGGATCATGATCGGCCGTGCCGCGATGTGCCACCCATGGATATTCCGCGAGATAAAACACTTTCTCGAAACAGGCATTATTGCCTCACCTCCACCACTAGAGGAAATCTGGTCACATATCCGCCGCCACGCCCGTCTTCATATCGCACAGCAAGGAAGTGAGCTTCACGCTATGCAGCAAATGCGCACGCAGCTCATGGCTTACTCGCGCGGACTTCCCGACGCCAAGGCGCTCCGTGCCCGTTTTTCCCACGTCGCCTCACTCATCGAACTGGAAGAAATTGCAGCGAACAACATAGAGGCGGTTCAAGCGGGAAAGATATGCCTTTAAATGTTCGTGACTTGATTATGAAGAACGCCGCCGCCAGAAATTGAGCCAAATTGGGTAAAAGTCTGAAATGCTACTTTCTTAATCAAATACTAGCGTTATATTGCTTAAACTTGGTTATTATTTGCCGCGCTCTGAGCCCTGTCTTCCTTTCCCCTATAACCCGCATTCCGCGTCTGCGGTTTGGGGTATGAACCCCATTCACTTCTTATGCGCAGAAAAATCATTTTTGTAAGCATTGCGACAACGGGAGCCCTGCTCCTCTGGTGGACGTTTGGCCGCGATCTGGTTGCACCTCCGAAATCTAAGAAGCTGATTCAGGCATCATCTTCCCAAGAGCAAGTTTTCGAATCTTCAAAGCCGCAAACCCCCGTCGATGAACCACCTATTTCTCCTTCGGCGACAGGCGTGCCTCAGGTGAATACACCTCCAGTAGCGGTTAAGCCGCTCGCTCGTCCGCTTCAACCCGGGAATTCTGTGCGTGTGGCTTACCGCCTCGTAATGGAAAAAGGACAATGCACCCTCGATGCAATCGAGGAAGTGCAGGGGAGCTTTCGCCCGAAGCGCGTGGAAACCTGGGCGCCGGGAATGTTGTGTTTCCGGTTGCTCGACCGAAATGACGAAGTGCTCGCGGAGGAAACCATGTTAGCGCCGGATCATCAATGTGTAGTCCTCGATCCCAACCAACCGGACCACAACGGGGAGCCACAAGCCATCAAGCTCACATCGGATGGGCCGGTCACTTTCCAAGCACGTTTTGCAAAGGTGGAAAAAGCAGTGCAGTTAAAAATCTATCGCCTGAGCGGAGAAACGAAGCCCGCCCAAAACTCTGAACCTGAAGGACAGCTTTTGTCTTCCATTCCCCTCATCCAATGATTTTTCGAACGATTTACATTTTCCTGATTTTGCTCAGTCCGGCATGGGCTGCAACGCTTCATGTGGTGGAGGAAAATGGGCCACGTTCCAAACAGCTCAACATGGTTTTCCTTTCAGAAGGTTATACTGCCGGTGACATGCCTGCCTTCAACGGACATGTTACCCAGATTTTGGACTACCTTTTCTCAAAGGAGCCATGGAGGCAGTACCGGAGCTTTTTCAACATTTACCGCATTGAAGTGACGTCTAATCAAAGCGGCACAACTAACGGCACTGGCGGCGGGTCTCGGGATACCTACTTTGAATCAGGCTTTTACACTCCGTCGATTCCACAACTCGCTACGCTTACTGGCACGGGACAAAGCCGGATTTATACACTGCTCAACGAGTTTGTTCCCGAATACGATCTGAACATAGTGGTGATAAACGACCCCAAATATGGAGGGGCAGGTGGACCATACACCACCGTTACGACCAATGTGAGTAGTCCGCAAATTGCAGAGCATGAGTTTGGGCACTCTTTTGGAGGACTCTCCGACGAGTATGACGTCGAATACACCATCTATTCGCCCTATGAGACCCCCAACAATACGGCGCAAACTAGCCGCAGTTTGATCAAATGGAATTATTGGATTGATGACTCCACGCCACTGCCCACTCCGGAGACTTCCACTTACAACAATACGCCAGGCATTTTCGAGGGCTCCATGTACCGCACCGTTGGATGGTATCGTCCGCACAATGCCTCCGTGATGCGCTACATCGGCAACCCCTGTGGTCAGATCAATCGCGAGCAGTTCGTATTGAAATACTACGCGCAGGCAAACCCGATCTTTAATTTTGGTCCCTCGCAGGAAACCCGTAATATCAGCGGCCCGGAAAACCTTGGTTTTACAGTGAACATGAGGGCCCTGGAATCCGCTCCACCCATGTTGGTAACCTGGAAAATTGATGGAGTGCCTCAAGTTGGCGTTACCGACTCGGAATCCACGATTTTCGATTTGGCCACCACGTGGAAATATCTTGTGCCTTTGAATAACGCCGCCCCGACGGGATGGAACACTACAGCGTTTCAAGACAGCTCGTGGTTGAGTGGGGCTGCTTTTATCGGACTCGAAACAGGAAACTCCAATCTCCCTGATCCGGGGATGGGACTACCTGCCACGCCTCCCAATACGTCGGATCAATGTGTGATCTATCTCCGCAAGAGATTCCAATATAATGGGACAAACGCCAGCAATGCCACCGTCCGGATTGATCAGGTAGTAGATGACGGGGTGACTTATTACCTCAATGGAACGCTCCTCGGTTCGGTGCGTCACACGCCTGGAGCGTTACTCGCCAACGCCGCAGTGCCCCCTGGCGGAGACGTGGCTGGAGTGGAGTTGAATGCGGTGGTCAAAGCCGGGAACACAGGATTACAGGAAGGAATCAACGTCCTTTGCGCGGAGGTCCACCAAGTGTCCACTTCCAGCTCCGATGCAGTTTTTGGAGCCCGTTTAATCATCAGCCAGGGTGCCAGTTTCTCTACGGTTTCAGATGCCCTCGGCAACGGCAATCATACGGTTAGCGTGACGGTGCAGGACCCCACTGCATTTGTACGACGTGATCCAGATGGTTTGCTCAACGAAACGGTGACTTGGCCATTTACCCTCAGTAATCAACTTCCGAACACCCTTGGGGAATGGCGAACTGTTTATGGATCTGATACCGCCAATCCATCCCGAGATGGGCTTGTAAACATGATCAAATACGCCCTCGCATTAAATCCAAACGTCACTGCCATGCCTTCGCAAGTGCCCTACTCCGGCATTTGGAACGAGGGCGCGCAATATCTCACCCTTACCGTTCCGCGCCGACTGCGACGAACCGATGTGGATTATGTAATCGAAGTATCCGACGATCTTATCAATTGGAATTCCGGCCATGGTTATACGGTCACTTTAGAGAATCAACCCACCAAGTTAGTCGTGCGAGATACGCAGCCATTTGCTACTTCAGGCAAACGGTTTATTCGCCTGAAAGTTCGCGAGAATAACGTTCCTCAACCGTTTTAATACATCTCGACTGGTGAGCGCTTGCCGTCTTCCGGACTGCGCAGGGCGGCCTGTTTTGCGCCTAGTGTGGCAGCGCGCAGGTCCCATACTTCGGTGTCGCGCCGACGAAATTCCGCCTCATCCCAGACGTCGGGCGGGGTGAGTTTCTTTTTGAATGCGGCGACATTGGCGAGTGCGCGATCCAGCGCCGTGCGATCCGCGCCAATGAGAAAGCCGAGCGCCTTTTCCACCATCTCCACGCGGTGACAAATCATCGCGATATCGTTCCCGGCGTTGATGGCACGGTGGATGACCTGCTCCAGACCGTCGTCACCCTTGCCGTAAGGATTTAGGATTGCGCCCATATCGAGGTCATCAGTCATGACGAGCCCGCCGAATCCGTGTTCAACGCGGAGGAGATCACCAATGATTTTTGAGGAGAGCGAAGTCGGAACTCCGCTGTCATCGAGTGCTGGATAAAACGCGTGCCCGATCATCATGGAATCCACCTTGTCTGCAAAATACCGGAAGACACTCAATTCCTGCGCGTCGAGTTCGGCTTTGGAAAATGAAACGGTCGGGAGTTCGTGATGCGCGTCTTCCGGGCAGCGCGAGTAGCCGGGAAAATGTTTACCACAAGTGAGGATGCCTTCCGCCTGGAGCGCCGAATTAAACGCACCGGCATTGCGAATGACTTGTGCGGGATTGTTGCCGTAGCAACGTCCGCGCAGGCTGTTGTCGGCTTCGTCGTCGAACGAGATGTCGAGCACGGGACACAAATCGAGATTAAAGCCGAACATCCGCAGGAGCTTCCCCGTGGTGCGCCCGTGCATTTCGATCAGGCTGAGATCGTCTTTGTCCCGAAGCTGGTTTGCATTCGGCGGCTCGTTCCCGATGAGTTTAAGACGCGAGACGCGTCCTCCTTCCTGATCAATCGTGATGATCGGTTCCACGTCCGAAAGATCACGGAGATCGTCGCAGAGTTTGCGGAGCTGTGCAGGCGACTGGATGTTTCTGCCGAATAAAATAAACGCCCCGGGTTGGATGCGCCGGAAAGCGACGGCGCTGGCGGTGTCGAGTTCATAACCCGGCACGCCGGTCATGAGCAGTTGTCCAAGGGATGACATTTTCAGTGCGCCGCAGTCTGCGAGGTAAGTGCTGCCTTCGTGGAGTGGAGTGCGGAGAATTCGGTGATGAAGGAGTTGTAGCGCAGGAAGAGCGTGTTGAAGAGGGGGACGAAGAAGCGGAAAAGACGCATAATTTTTGAGCAAGCTACACGGCGGCAGGCCGATTCTGGAAGCTGGAAAATTGGCAGACAAGGAAGAAGGAGAAGGGAGTAAGGAAAAAGGGCGTGGCGCTCCGCGCATATTATAAAGAACATTTCTAAAGCGCGAAGCGCCCATACCTTTTTCCTTACTCCTTCTTCCTTTCCTCTTTATCCCGGCTTCCCAAAGCGCACCGCCTTTGAGTAAGAGATAGTTCTCCATGAAACTGCATCTTCCTACCGCCGATGTTTTCGTGCCGGATGACGTCCCCCTTGATGTCGCATGCAAACGCATCACGCATCTGGGAGTCGGGGCACATCAGGACGATCTGGAGTTTATGGCGTTTCATGGAATCGCGGAATGTTTTGAAAGCGATGATCACTGGTTTGGCGGTGTGACTTGCACGAACGGGGGAGGGAGTTCGCGAATCGGAAAATACGCAAATTATACGGATGAAGAGATGATGGCAGTTCGCAAAGAAGAGCAGCGACAGGCGGCGGTGGTGGGGCGCTATTCTGGAATGTGGCAGCTTGATTACCCGAGCAGCGTGGCAAAGGACGCCGCAGATTCGCGCCTCAAGGAAGATCTACGCACTATTCTCGCTGCCACCCAGCCATCCGTCGTTTACACCCACAATCCCGCCGACAAGCACGAAACCCATATCGCCGTGGTCATCCCAGTGATTCAAGCGATCCGCGAACTGCCGCCCGGGCAGCGCCCTTCAAAAGTGTATGGTTGCGAAATGTGGCGGGATCTCGACTGGCTTCCGGATGAAGCCAAGGTCGTGCTGGATGTCAGCGGGCATGACGATCTAGCCGTCGCGCTCAATGGGCTTTTCGACAGCCAGATTGCAGGAGGTAAACGCTACGATCTCGGGGTGACTGGTCGCCGCCGTGCTAACGCCACTTTTTTTCAAAGCCACGGTTCGGACAAAAGCGACGCCCTGATTTTTGCCATAGATCTCACGCCTCTCGCGCTGAACGCATCTTTGGATGTGGAGTCCTATACTACTGGTTTTATCGCGAGATTTCAGGCCGACGTGTGTGCAAAACTCGGCAAAAGGATGGGGAAATAGCCATGGAAATCATCGTCCAACCATCGCCTCAAACCGCCAGTGAGCTGGGTGCGCGAATGATCGCGAAGCTGGTTCGCAACAAGCCCGACTGTGTGCTGGGTCTGGCTACAGGCGGGACGCCGGTTCCGATGTATAAGGAGCTGATTCGATTACACCACGAGGAGGGGCTGGATTTCTCTAAAGTCACCACATTCAATCTGGATGAGTATGTCGGTTTGAAGCCGGAGCATCCCCACAGCTATCATGCGTTTATGGAGGAACATCTGTTTGCGCATATCAATGTTAGTCGGGATCGGATTCATATCCCCAACGGGATGACTGCGGATGTTCCCGCGGAATGCGCGCGCTACGAGGATGCGATTCGCAAGGCGGGCGGGATTGATCTACAGGTGCTCGGAATCGGTAGCGACGGCCATATCGGCTTCAACGAACCGAGCTCCTCGCTGGCATCGCGCACCCGGATCAAAACGCTTACCGAGCGCACCCGCAGCGACAACGCCCGCTATTTTAACAATCCCGCCGATGTGCCGGTTCATTGTATCACGTTGGGGGTGGGGACGATCATGGAAAGCCGCCACGTTCTCCTCCTGGCATTTGGCACCAGTAAGGCGGATGCCATCGCGTCGGCAGTCGAGGGTTCGATTAGCGCGATGAATCCAGCTTCCGTTTTACAGATGCATCAGACTGCAACTGCGTTGCTGGATGATGCGGCAGCGGCGAAACTCATCAGGTTGGATTACTATCGTTGGGTTTTTTCCAACAAGCCATTCTGGCAGAGGATTTAGCAAAACATGGAAAGAGCGGAAAAGCGGAGCGAAAAGCAGAAATAGAAAGCCGCAATGTTAAGGTTGAGACTTTATTTATAAAAGCTGAGCGATAAAAATTTCAATAAGCGTTCCGGATTTGTACGGACCTTGCTTATTGAGGTTCTGTCCGACGTGCTACGTTGGATTCGTTGAGTCGGTAAAATCCGGTCTACACGACAATTTATTTTTAGTAACTGAAACAAAACGGTGGCAAAAACGCAAAGCTCGTGTGATGATTACGTGAACGCGTAGTTGATTTAGCTTGCGTTACCCTCATACCCCTAACTCCCCCTATGAAAACTATAACAAAGTTTACCGCACTGTCATTTCTCGGATGTTTGCTGAGCGTGACCGCGGCCAAAGCCGAGCAAGTCATCATCAGTGAAATCATGTATAATCCTTCTGGAACGAAGGCGGAATACATCGAGATCAAAAATATCTCTTACAATCCGAAGGACATCGTGAAATGGAGATTCAGTGACGGGGTAACCTACGAATTTCCGGATTTCAACTCAGGGGCTGCACAGGATGCGTTTATGAAGCCACTGGAGCGAATCATCCTCAGCTCCAAGGACGCAGCCACGACAAGAACGGAGTATAACATTCCTGCACAGACCAGGGTATTTGGACCATGGACAGGGAGTTTGAGCAATAGTGGGGAGACAATCACGCTGGACGACAAGAATGGGGCGCCGATGGCGTATGTGTCCTACAAGAATAAAGGTCGTTGGCCCAAGGCGGCGGACGGAACGGGACATTCGCTCATGATTATCAATGAAAACGCCGATCCAGATGACTGGCATAACTGGAAAGCCAGTCCAACGGTGAAGGGAACGGCGAGCACGACCGTGACTGCGGTAAGCTATACAGACACTTGGGAATGGAACATTCCAACGAGCGATCCTGGGACGGGTTGGCGGACAACTACTGGCGGTTGGGGGTCTGGGAGTTCGGGAAGCGGTCCGGGGATGTTGGGGTATGAAAGTGCCGTCCCCCCGGGCTTGCCAACTCTCCAAACGGCGGTAGGCAATAATACTATTGACCAAAAAGTTTACCTATTCCGAAAATCGTTCACTTTTAGCGGAAATGCATCAGGAGCCAGCTATGTCATTGATAGTATTGCTGACGATGGAGTGACTTACTATTTGAACGGCAATCTACTAGGTTCCGTTAATCACACTCCAGGAGCATGGAATAATACGGCCATTCTCGGAGGCGATGCTACTGAGCAAATTGGTATACTTAGTGGAGGAGCCACAGGGCTTATAAACGGGAACAATATATTTTCCGCAGAGGTTCATCAGATTACTTCACCTAATTCTGATATGCTTTTCGCTGCAAAATTGAGAATTACCAGCAGCAGCGGTGGTGGCGCTCCTAGTAATGCGACTGTGCGCCTGAGTGAGGTGCATTTTAATGCAAATGGAAGCGTGGACTGGGTGGAGTTGCAAAATACCTCAGCATCATCGCAAGTTGTTAATGATCTGTTTTTGTCATCGCAAGCCGATCTTTCCAATAAAGTGGCTATTAGTGGCGGACCTATTTCCGCGAACGGGTACATGAGTTTTGCGATTCCTAATGGAGGGTTTGCGACGAATAATAATGGGGGTGTGAGTATTTTCCTCGCGGATTCGGCGAACAACATTAAGGGCGCCGCAGATCTAACTATGGGGGTGGGTCGCGATACCTTGCAGGCGATCTGGCCTGTGACACCGGCAGCCAAACCAACCTGGGAACTACTCAAAACAAGCCCTGAGTGGTATTCTTCCACGGCAAACAGCCAGAATGCGGCAAATAACAACATCACACCTGCAATCAATACGGCGATTGTGATCAACGAGATCATGAACGATCCAATGAGCGAGCAAGCGCAGGCCGAATATATCGAGCTTCACAACAAGAGCGGAGGAAGCGTCAGTCTGACAGGATGGAAGTTGGCTGGAGGGGTGGATTTTGATTTCCCTGCTGGAACGAGCATTCCAGCAAACGGATATATCATCGTAGGTGGCAACAAGGCATATCTGCAGGGCCTTTATGGGGGGGTGACGGTAGTGGGTGATTGGTCCGGCAAACTTAGTAATCGCGCCGAGTATATTCGTCTTGAAGACTCGGGTGGCAATCTTGCGGATGAAGTGGATTACCAGACGGGGGGCGATTGGCCTGATCTCACCGGAAACAAGGGAAGCAGCATGGAATTGATCAATCCAAACATGGATAACAATCGTGCCTCTGCATGGCGGGCAAGCGATGAAAGCGGCAAGGCATCATTTGCCACCTACACCTACACGGGCACCTATCTTGACCGTTTTGATGGCGGCGGGAATGGCAGCCACGCAAATCGCGGTGCATTTACGAACGACCCTGCAGATTACAAGGAGCTTCACCTGTTTGGCTTCAAAGACAGCCACATTATTTTCAAAAATATCAAATTATATCCGGCTGGTGGCGATCCCAGTGATAACAAGCTTCAAAATGTCGGCCAGATGAGTGGAAACGGAAATAGTAATAATGGATGGCTGGCACAAGGAACTGCAGGACAAAGCTATATGGCTGGGGGAAGTGAGCTTCATCTGATCATGGACGGACATGGAGACGCTACAGCGGGAAAGGCGGAGATAGATTGCACAGGGATTAATCCTGGTTCCAGCTACACGATTTCCTTTGATGCAAAGTGGGTTGCTGGGACACCGGTGGTGATGGCAAAGACTTGGGATCATAGTCTGGGCTCGCCATTTCGGATTAGTGTTCCAGACAACCTCGGCAGTCCTGGGTCACAAAACTCACGTTACAACGGAAGCGTTCCGCCGCAGGTGGATTCGATTATTCATAGTCCTGCGGTGCCTACAGCCAGTCAGTCCGTCAAAATTACCGCACGCGTGTATTCGCAATCCGGCGTGAGTTCGGTGGAGGCCAGGGTAAGGCAGGATGATATTAACACCGGCTATAACGATAATAATTACCAATCCTTTACCATGTTTGATAATGGCAGTAATGGGGACGCAGTATCTGGAGATGGCGTATATACCGCAACGATTACCAATCATCAGGTGGATGGCAGAATGGTGCAGTTTTACGTTCGCGCAACCGCTTCAGGAAGCGGTCAGCAGGCGGTGAGTCCTTCAGCGTCCGTAAACGGTCAGCCACGTAATGCGATGTGGATTGTGGATAGTTTGACACGGGTAGATCGGTTTCCAAACGGACACATTAGCAACTTTAATTCGCCGGGTAATGAGGGGCGGGATTACCCGCGTAGCGAAATGGGCATTGCGAATCTCCGTCGGCAACGGTTCGTGATGTCTGAGTATGATGTGGACAGTCTCCGAACACTCGAATCGCCCCAGTTTGGAATGCCGACAGCAAAGTATGGGTTTAAGAATCCCCGGATGAGTAATCACTATTACCCGGTTACGTTTATCCATAATGAAACTGATGTGTATTACTTATGCGAAGCACGTCAGAGCGGCAGTCGCTGGCATCGAAGCGCAAACATGGCTGTTTTTGACCGGCTGAAGTGGAAAATTCCGAATGACCGTATGTTCAGAAAACACCAGAAGCTCTACACCGACACGGACCTCACAAAAATCAGTGGTCTGGATAACCATCTGGCTGTTTATATTAGCTACCTAGTTGGCAACCGGGCGGTGAATGAAATCGAACTGGCCAAGACAACGGTGAATAACACTCCAGTCGCAGTTCGATCTGAAACGGAACTTACTGACAACGATCTCATTGCACGCGCCTTTGATAATGGCGGGGACGGCCAGCTTGTGAAATGCGCTGAGCAGTTGACCTATCGGGATGACTACGGTGATTCATTCTGGCCACCGCAGGATTTTACTTATTCTTATCGTGGAACGGATAATCCAGCGCGCTGGCATGGGACATTCCCTTTGCGTAACCGGGAGTGGGAGTTCGATTACAGCTCTTTTACTGAATTGTTTAAGACTTGGAGTAATTCTGCTTCAACACGCGAGCAACTGGACCGAATTGTGGATGCAGACCAGTTTTTCATGATGGCAGCAGTACGCGGTTATGCCGGCGACTGGGATTCCCTGACAAACCAAGGTAAAAACGGCGCGTTTTATCGTCGTCCAAGCGACAATAAATGGCTGGCGCTTCACTGGGACGGAGACTCCTCATTCGAGCTCAATTCCAGCGCCGAATTTGTATTTAATCCATTTCCAGGGCTGGGTGAATTCGCCTCGAAACCCTGGAATCGGCGTATTCTCAATTATTATTTGACGGAAATTCTTCAGAAATGGAATCCAAGCTCACCTCGTGTTTCCGCATGGTTTACTGCTCAGCAAAATGCGGTGACCGGCGCATACGCCTATGGTGTTCCGACCCAGTATAATTTCCCAACTCCTTATCCAGCCCAATATACGACCTTTCATAGTCAGCACCAATCATTTGTGCTGGCTGAGATTAACCAGAACATCGGCACAGGTGGTGCAGGGAACGCCTATAGTGCCTCATTTAATATAAACTCTCCTGGCAATGGGAGTTTTACCGGAAATGCTACACAGAATTTCTCGGGAACCGCTCCGTCGAGTGCATACCGCATAGCGATTGATAACCACCCTGAGGCAGTGTTTGAATGGAGTAACCAAACGACATGGACGCTGAATGGAGTAGTGCTTAAAACCGGCAGTAATAATTTGGCAGTTCGAATGCTGGACAGAGTGGGTGCGCAGGTGGGAAGCGTAATCAACTGGACGGTTAACAAGACGGGAAATGCTGCGCCGATCATGAAGCTCGAAGCTGAGCCTGACCAGGTGAAGCTCGGTGAGTTGCTGGTTTTGGATGCCAGCGCGAGCGTGGATCCAGATGCCAGCGCGCTGACGTTTAGCTGGGGCAGTTCGCCAGGTACCGGGTTTACGATGACCACGCCAACGGCGGTGCCAGTGAACTCCAAGCGGCATGTAGTATTCAGCACGCCTGGCAACTACACCTTCACAGCGACTGGCAATGACGGCACCAACAGCACTCCGATCGCACGCGAGGTGTCTGCGTCCAACGCATCCGACTTTGAGTCGTTTACGATACCGACGATTGATACCAGCAAATGGACTATCGCGAACATGGTGAACAAAGGAAGTAGCTATCCTAGCCGCTGGTATTCGCTCTATGACATGCCAGGCAGCTTGGTGATGAATGTGATGGAGAACTCCGCCAAGCCGTTGTCGTATGCGAATTCGCATCCTACTCTCATGAGGAATTTCACCGGCTTAACCACGACCGGCAACATCAGTATCCTCACTGAAGTGGAGATGCTTACCCGTAAGAGTGGAACATTTTTCGCCGGGTTGCAGCTTGAGACCGTGGAAAGTGGGGCAACGATTCGGTATGCATTTGGACTGGATTACGGAACGCACATTACCGTTAAACGTGCCACCAGTGGTGAAGTTACAAACGTAGGGCAGCTGGTGGCAGATGGTGATAGTGCCAAGCTGCGCATTCGCAGATCAGGTGACACGCTCTACTTCGAACGCAAGGTGGATGGTATTTGGAATAATTTGTTTAACTACGGCATGGCTGGAGGAAGCACGCTGACCAAAGGTGGTGTTTTCCTAGCTACCAACAATGCCGAAAACGCCCGTGCGGCGTTTGACTACATCATGGTAGTGGATCCATCGAATGGACAGCCTCCTGGAGGTCTGCGGATCACCGAGCTGATGTATAATCCACGTCTTGGATCGGATCCCGAATATATTGAGGTGAAGAACACCAGTGGGGCAACAATTCAACTGAATGGAATGAAGTTTGATAACGGAATTACACTAAATATCACCACAAGCATAACTATGGTAGCTGGAGAATCGGCGGTGTTCACGGAGGATACGGTGAAGTTCCAGGCCAAATATCCCGGCGTTCGAGTGCTTGCGCAGTGGGATGATAGTACTAACCTGAGCAATGGAGGGGAGCGAATCGTAATAAGGGATTCGGAAAATAACTTCATCCACGACTTTATCTACGACGATGAACTAGGCTGGCCGACCTATCCAGACGGTCAGGGTGGAGCACTGGAAGTCGTGAACACTGAAGGGAATTATAGTGATCCTACCAACTGGCGTTCGACTGAAGATCGTCCGGGCGGGGGATCGGACACGGATGGCGATGGAATCCCAGATGCATGGGAGGCGAAGTTTGGAACGAACGCCAGCGATCCATTGAGCAAGCCACGCGCAACAACTGCCGTGAATGGTAGTAATCAGACACAGATCAGCTGGGGAGGAGTGAGTTTACAGAACTACCGCGTGCAATACTGCGACAATCTGGGTGATGCATGGCAGACTGTAACGGGTGGCGGCACTGTTCCTGGAGTGAACGGCACGGTGAGCTTCACCGATCCGCAGCTGCCACGTCCAACGAAACGCTTCTACCGCATCATGGCGTTGTAAGCACCGTTCCAAAAACGGAAACAGAATCACAAACCCGCGAGCCTCAAAACTCGCGGGTTTTCTGTTTGCGCCAAGTGTTGTAACACGTAACATATCTCTGATATCTGATATGAGTGTAAGCGTCGTAAGCGTCAAATGGAGCCCCGCTTGACAACGCGGAAGTCATACCCGTCGTAGGTGGACGGCTACGAAGCGTATGAAGTTTTGAATGCGGCTGCTTGCTGGTTTTTCCGCTGTTCTTTTGCCCAGCCCGCTGGGGTGAGATCGGTTTTTTCCAGGTCCCCGTCCGCCTCTTTTAACGATAGAAAAAACGCCCCCCCATCACTCCGGTGCGAATGTACTGCCAGATCGGTTTCATCCAGTTCGCCACCAGCCCCATCCAACCGGCCATCGTCTGCCGTGAGATTTCCACTCCGTGACGCGTCTTGTAAATCTGCTCCTGCCGGTAAAGAGGAAGATGATCGCAATACTTGGCCACCACGATTTGCGCCAGCAACCCCGGAGCCGCCGTGCAACGCTCCTGCAAGCTCGGCGACAGCGGTGCCGTAATGGGAGTCGCGTCGGGATCATGACGCTTCACATACG
>Ga0209181_10000971_pt1 | contig 51534 bp, 50 predicted proteins | sample MAT05_FD_187208 | JGI IMG/M metagenome (GOLD analysis project Ga0209181, IMG submission 187208) | Freshwater microbial communities from Lake Fryxell liftoff mats and glacier meltwater in Antarctica - MAT-05 (SPAdes) (version 2) | ecosystem: Environmental > Aquatic > Freshwater > Ice > Liftoff... | reverse complement strand
TGCACGAACACCAACAACGGCGAAGCCCTTTTTTTTCCTTCCCGACCCATATTGGTTTTTCAATTAGCCCGAAGCCCACCGACCGCCGTTGTTGGTGTTCGTGCGGATGGCAGTCAGCGGAGGCACCACCAACAACCACAAAGGCGGTAACCATAAAATTGTACCCCGGTGAATGTTGTTGGTGAAAGCCAGACTTCAAAGCCGACTGCACGAACACCAACAACGGCGAAGAACTCAACTGCACTAACACCAACAACTAGAAAAGCGCTAACTGTAAAATTGTACACCCAGCAAGAGTTGTTGGTGAAAGCCAGGCTTCAAAACCCACTGCACGAACACCAACAATGGCGAAAAACACAACTGCCCGAATCATTGAACCAATCAATTGATCCAGGCAGCTTAAACGCTTGTTCCTCTAAGACAAACATGGGTTTTCCGGACGAAAAAGTTGGTTAAAGTTTTACCTTCATCACCAGTTTTTTTATTTCATCTTCCCCAATCATGGGAGCGTGAACATCTTCAGGAAAAAAAATCGCAAACTGTTTATCGGTTAATCCGAAAAACATATCAGGAGCATCATTGTAAAATGATACATCTTTCTCCGGGTCGTATTCCCCTTTCTGCGCAAGGCATCCACCTCTTGGTTTCCAGCCTATGGTTTCCTTACCGGATATACAAAGCTGTATGTCGATGTGTTTATCATGACATTCAAATTTTTGGATAGATTCAGCAGCAGACATTCCTTTTTTGTTAGAGAAGATGGCTTTCAGCTTATCCCCGTCAATTTCGTATTTACCGGGTTCAATAGTTGCCAGGTCTACACTGCTGATATAGTTAAAGGCTTTTTCAAAAAGCGGGTGTACCGCGAAATATTTCGAAGCACTTTCAAGCGAATCGATGATCATAGTATGAGTGATGAGTGATGAATGATGAGTAATGAATGATGAGTGATGAATGATGAGTAATGAGCGATGAATTACTAGTAATGAGTGATGAGCAATGAATAATGAGTTTGGACTGCCTCATCAAAAGTCTTTCAACAATCTGTCTTTACCCAAAATTCTCCTTAGCGTATTTGCTCCTTTACGTCTTTGCGTGAAACTACGCCTTTGAGTGAAAGTGCGCCAGTTACCTTTGCACCCTTCCACTACCATCACCCTTCACCAGTTCTTTCACTTCACTCAATGTGGCATGATTTAAATCGCCGGGGATGGTATGTTTTAATGCAGATGCTGCAACACCGAATTCCGCCGCATCCGACATGCTCATGCCGGTTACGAGGCCAAAGATCAAACCACTGGCAAAACTGTCCCCGCTACCTACGCGGTCCACGATACGTACATTGTATTGTTTGGTATGATAGAATTCGTTGCCATCATACACCAGCGCACTCCAGCCGTTATCACTGGCGCTATGGCTTTCGCGTAAGGAAGAGGCAATAAATTTAAAACCAAATTTTTCTTTCATTTGAGTAAATACATCTTTGAAACCTTCCAGGTTTAATTCACCCTTGGTAACATCGGTATCCTTTGCTTTAAAACCAAGGGTAGTATCTGCATCTTCTTCATTACCGATACATACATCCACATACTGGCAAAGCCTGCTCATTACTTCACGGGCTTTTTCCTTGGTCCATAATTTTTTACGGAAATTCAAATCAATACTGGTAGTAATACCTCTTGCTTTGGCTGCTTTTAAAGCAGCTTCGGTTAATGCCGCCGCTTTATCACTTAAAGCCGGTGTAATGCCGGTAGTATGAAACCAGTCTGCACCTTCCAGTATTTTATCAAAATCAAATTCGCTGGCATCCACATCTGCAATCGATGCACCTGCACGGTCATATACTACCTGTGATGCCCTCATGGAAGCACCAGTTTCCAGGAAATAAATTCCCAGGCGGTCGCCGCCCCTCGCTATAAACTGTGTATCCACACCATAACGGCGCAGATGATTAATGGCCGACTGCCCGATCGGATTGTTAGGTACTTTGGTTACGAATGTACCGTTTAATCCGTAGTTGCATAAAGCCGCTGCAACATTGGCTTCACCGCCGCCGTAAGTGATATCAAATGTATCAGCCTGAACGAAGCGTTTAAAATCTGGAGTGGAAAGGCGTAACATAATTTCGCCGAGCGTAACAACTTTTTTAGACATGCAATGAAAAATTTAGAGATGCGTTAAAGGGATAAAATTGATATTCTAATAAAAATTCAAAGGTGCTTATAAATTTGCAAAGTTGCAAGGATAAAGCGGTAATTTGGGCAATTATTTACGCAATCGTTTCCGTAAATAAATGCCTGATTATGGCGAATTTAAGATAACATTGCCCCAAGAAAAAAATGTAAGCTAATATGAAAAAAGAAACACTTCTCGCTTTGATACCCAGCCAGGGAATGTTACCCCTGTATTTCAACAAGGACATGCAGGTTAGTATCGACCTTTTAAAGGCATTATACAGTGCAGGAATACGCACGGTGGAATATACTAACAGGGGAGAAGCTGCATTGGCAAACTTTAAAGCCATGCGTGCTGTTTGTGACAACGAATTAAAAGAGATGTACCTGGGTATAGGTACCATTAAGAATGGTGAAATGGCGCAAACCTTTATTGACGCCGGTTGCGATTTTATTATTTGCCCCGGCCTGGTAGAAAGCGTGGCAAAAGTGGCAGATGCCAATAATGTATTGTGGGTGCCCGGTTGTATGACACCGAGTGAAGTAATTGCTGCGGAAAATCTCGGCGCCAAAATGATTAAACTTTTTCCGGGCAACATTATTGGGATGGCCTTTATGCAGGCAATCAAAGAACTGTTCCCAAATTTATTATTTATGCCAACCGGCGGTGTAGATACTACCAAAGAAAATATTGAAGGCTGGTTTAAATCGGGCGTGTGTGCCGTAGGGATGGGAAGCAAACTGGTTACCAAATCCATTATGGACAATAAACAATATGATGAACTGATCGCTGCAACTAAAAATGTATTGGCTGTCATTAAAGCGTGCAAACAATAATTTAACCGTTGCTATATGAATCAATCTACTATTGGAAAATACAGGTGGACGATTTGCGCCCTGCTTTTTTTTGCTACAACTATTAACTATTTAGACAGGCAGGTACTAAGCCTGTTGCAGCCCCGGCTGGCAGAGTTGTTCAACTGGTCAAACAGTGACTATGCGAACATCACTTCTGTTTTCCAGTTTGTGTATGCTATCTCCATGCTGTTTGCCGGTCGCATCATCGATAAGATGGGTACCAAGAAAGGGTATGTATGGGCAATTGTAATCTGGTCCATCGGCGCATTGATTCATGCATTGGCTATTCCAATGGGCCAGGGCATTTCGTTTATATTGGGTTGGGTGGGAATTGTGTCAGTACCAGTTTCCATTGCAGGTTTTATGATATCCAGAGCCGTACTGGCTATTGGTGAAGCAGGCAATTTTCCTGCCGCCATTAAAGCGACTGCTGAATATTTTCCAAAGAAAGAGCGTTCATTTGCTACCGGTATATTTAATTCAGGCGCCAATGTAGGTGCGGTGCTGGCTCCATTAACTGTTCCCTGGATCGGCGATCATTGGGGATGGGAATATGCATTTATTATTATTGGAGCCATTGGCTTTTTATGGCTCGCATTCTGGTTGTGGATGTATGACAAGCCGAGCGAACAAAACAGATTATCAGCAGCCGAACTGGCTTATATCAATAGTGATAAAGAAGATGAAATTGTAGTTGATCCAACCGCTAAACACGTTAAAATATCATGGGTAAAATTATTGGGATATAAACAAACCTGGGCCTTTGTATTTGGAAAGTTTATGACGGATGGAGTTTGGTGGTTTTTTCTTTTTTGGTTACCGGCATTTTTGAAAGCCAAGTATGCTATGACCGGCACTGTAATTAATGTTCCGTTGGCCGTGTTGTATAGTTTAACAATGATCGGCAGTGTTGGCGGGGGATGGTTTCCAACTTATTTTATCCGGAAAGGACTGGAGCCTTATGATGCACGTATGAAAGCCATGCTGATGATTGCATTAATTCCATTGGTAGTATTACTGGCACAACCATTTGGCGATTATAGTTTTTGGGTACCAGTCATCCTGATTGGGATAGGTACTGCAGCACACCAGGCATGGTCTGCCAATATTTTCACCACCGTTTCAGACATGTTCCCAAAAAAAGCAATTGGTTCGGTGGTAGGTATTGGCGGAATGGCCGGCGGTATGGGTGGGGTACTGGTTTCAAAATGTGGTGGCTGGATCTTTGATGCATACCGCTCCGGCGGAATCGCCAGTTCATGGGCGGCTGCAAAAGCTGCTGGCCTCGGTGATTATCTTTCAAAAATCCAGGGCCTGAACCTGGTAACCAAATATGGGGATACGGTAGATTTGAATAAGGCGGAACTAAACAGTCTATCAAAGGAAGTAACTGCACAGTTACAAGCCATCGATCCAACTTTATTTACCCAGTTGAATGAAATTCAAAAGCCCATCGTACAGGGCGAAATGACCACAGCCTATACCATCATGTTTACCTTTTGTGCACTTGCTTACCTGATTGCCTGGAGTGTGATGAAAGCACTGGTACCTAAGTATAAGCCGATCACTGATCTGTAACGCAGTTGCATTAGGGCGGAGCACTATTCAAAATTTTGTATAAAAGCCTTTGATGCTATAATTGAATAGCAGTCTTAAAAGGTAGTGCGAAATTCTCTTGTAAGTCACTCCTAAAGGTTGACTCACAAGGGAAATACGAAAATTAATTCATCGTGTTATGTGAGATGGCCACCCGGATATTTCGCCCACCTTTTGCTGTGTGTTGTTTATTTTATTTGAATCACGATGTATGAAAAGCGCTTTGTTCAATCTTTGAATAAATATCATTATTGTCCGGGTAAAAATGGCTTGGTTTGCTAAAATCCTTTACAATTAAAGGGTTCTAGCCCCTCTCCTTTGGAGAGGGGTTGGGGTGAGGTTATACAGTCGGGGTAAGGGTTTTACCCATTTAGTCGGACAACAATGAATACATATCTGTGTTCCTCAAAGTCTTATTTCCTTTGGGGCGATTTAATAAATGACTGGTTGAAAAGGGATCATGTATAAAATTGAAACGATGCTTCTTTCCCATGACAAAAAAATAGCCGATTGAAATGAAGGTGTTTTTATTCATACTGCTATTTTTTATTGCCGGCTGTTCGTCACAAAGAAAAGCAGCAACAACGCTTGCCCCTTTCTCAAAGGAAATCACCACAACCCTTCGACAGCATATTTTAACAGAAGCAGCCTGGGCACTAACACAGGAACCCGTAACAGTAACAGCGCAAACATCATCACGAAGTGCCGGTGACAAACATGATTTCTTTAGTGAAGGAGATTACTGGTGGCCTAATCCTGCAAATGCGGATAGCCCATACATACAGAAGGATGGCATGACAAACCCCGGCAACTTTGTTGCACATCGCCATGCTATGATCCGTTTTAGCCGTATCATCGGTGCACTCGCCTCAGCGTATAAACTTATCCGGGACAACCGCTATGTGTTGCATGCCGTAAAACATTGTAAGGCATGGTTCACCGATGACGCAACCAGGATGAACCCAAACCTCCTGTATGCGCAGGCGATCAAGGGGAGGTTTACCGGACGAGGCATCGGCATCATTGATACCATTCATTTTATGGAAGTTGTGCAGGGCTTGCTTGTGATGCAGGCTTCTGCAGCAATGGACCATCAAACTTTGGCCGGTACGAGAAGTTGGTTTGATCAATACATCAACTGGCTTACAACACATCAGTATGGCAGGGATGAAATGAATGCCGCCAATAATCATGGCACCTGCCGGGCGATGCAGGTTGCCTCCTTTGCAAAATTTACCGGCAACCGGGAGGTGATGAACTTTTGCATAAAGCGGTACAAAAGCATATTAATTCCCAAGCAAATGGCAACGGATGGGAGTTTTCCAGGCGAATTGAAAAGAACCAAACCCTATGGCTATTCCATCGTCAACCTGGATGCAATGGCAACGCTTTGCCAGGTGCTGTCAACAAAGGAAATCAACCTCTGGAGTTTTACAACTGCAGATGGAAAGTCAATCAGGAAAGGGATCGAATACCTGCACCCGTTTATAGCAGATAAATCCAAATGGCCGTTTGCAAAAGATGTGATGTATTGGAACGAATGGCCGGTAGCGCAGCCTTTCCTGGTATTTGGCGCCAATACTTTTAACAATAAAGCATGGTTGAATACATGGACCCGTTTAAACCATACCCCAACAGTAGATGAAGTGATCAGGAACTTACCTATCCGTAATCCGTTGTTATGGCTGGAATGAGTGAATGGGCAATGGTCAATGGGCAATGGTAAATGGGCAATGGTTAATGAGCAATGGTCAATGGGCAATCAATGTCGTTGACTTAAGAAACCTTTCACGCAAAGAAAAAGATGCAAAGGCGCAAAGCTGATTTTGTACTTTCTTTGCGGCTTATTTTATTTCTTTGCGTCTTTGCGTGAAAAATAAAGCGCTAAGTAAACGACATTGAATGGGCAATGGTCAATGAGCAATGGTCAATAGTCAAAATATGAACAGGCCTGCATTTATTGGTATCTATTCACTATTGACCTTAGGATATCGGATCACAAATCAATACGTCAACCAAACTTAACATGGCACTAATATCTACATTCGGTTGCAAAAAACAAACAGGTATGAATTGGAGTTGCTTCATTTATTATTGCTAAACTTGGATTATGAAAAATAAATTTATTCATCTTGTATTTTTATTGCCTGCTGGGTTTTCTTCCTGCACTCCCAAAATAAATGTTGCCAAAGTATTTGCCGATGCAGAAAAGCAAACAGCGGTTATGCTTACGGAAGTGCCAAAGGCCAAAGCAACGAAATCGGCAATTTCATCAGGCGGCAGTCCCGGTGCAGTTGGTGCGGATCTTGTTTCGCCCCGAACGTTAGAGGGCGGACAGTTGCGGCTGGTAACTTCCAGGGATTGGACGAGTGGTTTCTTTCCCGGTGTGTTATGGTTCTTGCATGAGTACACCAGGAAAAGCGAGTGGAAGATGGAAGCAGAAAAGTATACAGCAAATATTGAAAAGGAAAAAACAAATGGGATTACCCATGATATGGGATTTAAGATTTACAGCAGTTTTGGAAATGGCTTTCGGCTTATGGGCGAGCCAAAGTACAAAGAGATTATTCTTCAATCAGCAAAAACGCTCTCTACCCGGTTTCATGCAACAACGGGGGTAATAAAATCCTGGGATAACCGTCCAGGTTGGAAATACCCGGTGATTATTGATAACATGATGAACCTGGAATTATTATTTGCTGCCACCAGGATAAGTGGCGATTCTTCTTTTTATAACATTGCAGTGAGCCATGCAACTACCACTATGAAGAATCATTACCGGGATGATTACAGTTCTTTTCATGTAGTGGATTATGATAGTGCTTCGGGTTCTGTTTTGCAGAAAACCACTCACCAGGGATACAGCGACGAATCGGCCTGGTCAAGGGGACAGGCATGGGGACTATATGGATACACCATGTGTTACCGGGAAACTAAAATGAAAAAATTTCTTGAACAGGCAGATCATATTGCCCACTTTATTTTAAATCATCCCAACCTGCCGAAAGACCTGGTACCTTATTATGATTTTGATGCACCGGGTATTCCCAACGAACCACGGGATGCCTCCGCAGCAGCCATCATGGCTTCGGCATTGTACGAGTTGAGTACCTTTAGCAACAGCGGAAAGAATTATAAAAAGGCAGCGGATAAAATAATGAAAAACCTCACCAATCATTACCGGTCGCCGGTGGGAGACAACAAAGGGTTTATATTATTACACAGTACCGGTTCTGCGCCCTCACAAAGTGAAGTGGATGTGCCGATCAATTACGCCGATTATTATTACCTGGAGGCATTGTTGAGAAATAAGCGGCTGCAGGAGGGAAAGCCGTTGTAACAAATCTCACTGACAAAGGGGGGGTACTTTGCGCCGATTCCATGAGGGCTATGCACGGGGAAGGAAACGAAAATTGGTACCACTTCATACTTCCCAATAATCGAACAGCCAATAGATAGAAAGCCGGAAATACCCGGGTAAAAGAATCCGGTAGTGTCTGCATGCAAATTTATCCGGCAGAGATTTGATCATCAATGGTTCGGCTGCCGCCCGGTGTGCGATAGTTTCGTTGTAAAATTAGAGATCAATGGAAATGTTATTGGTAGCTTCATTGCAAAGGCTACAACGAAGAATAGTATTTTTAAATTCGGTGAATGCCAATGGAAGTGCTGTAATTAGTATGCTGCGGTATGCATTGTAATTAAATGATGGTGGCTAAATCAAATATTTAGATGAAATTAATGAAAAGGTTATTTGCCATGATTAGTAAATAGCCTTTTCTTTTGTAAAGATCTGATTGCAAAAATTCAAAGGGAATGAAACTTTATGTGCTATCTTACTAACGTATTTTTTGATGGCAACGTTTACTGCATTTTAACCCGGAGGGCTTCCCGATAATTCAATCGTTAGGCTACTGTTGAGGGCCAGGGGTATTTGCATTGAAGCTGCATTTTTGCCAGAGTTGTATTAAATCACCAAACAAAAAATGGCAAACTGTGTGCGGACCAACATAATCAAAATAGGTATCAATTTTATCAATATTTAAAATCAAATCTGAATGGCTCATCATCAAAAGTTTGTACATTATTTTTCAACCGGTGGGGTATTATTTTTAATGCTTTTCACCGGCCTTGCTGCACGGTCACAAAACCAGGCGGTGGATGTATTTAAAAAGAAATACATCAAATCTACTATGCTAAAGGTTACCGCCTGGCAACTGAATAATCCCAAACATACACCCACCGATTGGACGAACGGGGCCTTTTATGCCGGGGTGGTAGCCGCTTACAAAACAACTAAATCGAAGGTAATATTCGATTCTTTATTAGCGCTTGGACAAAGAACAAACTGGGAACCGGGTCCACGCTATGACCATGCAGATGACATTACCATCAGCCAGGCGTATATCGATCTTTACCGGATTAAGAAAGAGCGTTCTATGATACAGGCCACTATCGATACGGTGCAGAAATTGAGTACCGTTCCGGGCAGGGAAATTAAGCGCAATGGCATTACCTGGTGGTGGTGCGATGCCTTGTTTATGGCGCCACCTACACTGGTAAAATTAGGGGTTACCTTAAAAGATCCCGCTTACTTTGTCATGAATGATTCCCTCTTTAAACAAACAACCGACCGGCTATACAGCAAGGAGGAACACCTGTATTTCCGGGACGCAGGCTATCTCATCAATGAAAAGGGCGAAGGCAGACGGGAGAAGAATGGAAAAATGATTTTCTGGTCGAGGGGTAATGGCTGGGTGATGGGCGGACTGGTTAGAGTGCTGGATGAATTGCCCAAAAAATACGCCAACAGGGATTATTATTTGACCCTTTACAAAGAGATGGCGGCGAAAATAATTACGCTTCAACAGGAAGATGGACTTTGGAGAGCCAGTTTACTCGACCCTGGTTCTTACCCCGGTGGTGAAGGAAGCGGATCCGGATTTTTCTGTTATGCATTGGCCTGGGGCATCAACAAAGGTATTTTAGATAAAGCCACTTATCAACCTGCTGTACAAAAAGCCTGGGCAGGATTGAACACCCTGTTAACTGCCGAAGGTAAGGTGGGATGGGTGCAGCCAATTGGAGCTGATCCGCAAAAGAACTTTAGTGCGGAAAGTTGGGAAGTGTACGGTGCCGGTGCCTTCCTGCTTGCCGGTTCGGAAGTGATAAAAATGAAATGGTAAAAAAACTGTTGGATGAAGGGTGATGGCTTTCATTCTCCATTGAACGCAATCAATTCAGTATAACTTTACCAGAAACCTCCCAGGTTTTTTAACCCTGTGAGGTTTCTGGCAGAGTATCCGCCGTTGTTGGTGTTCGTGCAGATGGCGCCGTAGTTGGCAATTACCAACAATAGAGCTTGGGCTTTTGGCTTTCCGCCGTTGTTGGTGTTCGTGCAGATTGCCCAGTAGCTTGGCAATCACCAACAATACAGCATAGTCTTTCGGGTAGTTGGTGTTCCTATCGTAGCCCCATAATCCCTTCAACACGCAACAACGGCGACACTTTCGGATGAAGGGGATGGCTTTCCGCCGTTGTTGGTGTTCGTGCAGATTGCCCAGTAGCTTGGCAATCACCAACAATACAGCATAGTCTTTCGGGTTGTTGGTGTTGCTATCGTAGCCCCATCATCCCCTCAACACGCAACAACGGCAACACTTTCGGATGAAGGGGATGGCTTTCCGCTGTTGTTGGTGTTCGTGCAGATTGCCCAGTAGCTTGGCAATCACCAACAATACAGCATAGTCTTTCGGGTTGTTGGTGTTGCTATCGCCGCACCATCATCCCCTCAACACGCAACAACGGCGACACTTTCGGATGAAGGGGATGGCTTTCCGCCGTTGTTGGTGTTCGTGCAGATTGCCCAGTAGCTTGGCAATCACCAACAATACAGCATAGTCTTTCGGGTTGTTGGTGTTGCTATCGTAGCCCCATAATCCCTTCAACACGCAACAACGGCGACACTTCCGGATGAAGGGGATGGCTTGCCGCCGTTGTTGGTGTTCGTGCAGATTGCCCAGTAGCATGGCAATCACCAACAATACAGCATAGTCTTTCGGGTTGTTGGTGTTGCTATTGCCGCACTATCATCCCCTCAACACGCAACAACGGCGAAAGTAATTTAGTACGGAGAGTTGGAAGGTTAGCGGTTATTGTGACGGGATATCCAACTGCAACTAACGTTTAGACAGCGGTAAATTTTTTGAATAAAAATATTTATTTATTGTTTGTCAATAAATATTTATTACATTTGCGACATAATTTAAACTTTTAACAATTATGTCAACAACAAACAACTTCGTATTTAAGGCCTTGAGAATTGTTGCCTGGGTCATCTTCGTTGGCTTGTGCATTGAATCTGGAGGCTTAATAGTCAATTTTATTTTCAGTCTCTACAAGCCTGAATTTGTCCAAAATCTTTATCAAAAGTTGGACTTAAGTGAAATGTATGAACGCGGTAAATGGGCTTTTTTCAGTATGTATAGTTTTATACTGGTTATTTCAATTTTGAAAGCTGTCCTATTTTATATAGTCATCATTCTAGTGAGCAAAATTGATTTGTCAAAACCGTTCAACAGCTTTGTTTCCAGACAAATTTCACAAATTAGTTACTACACGCTTTCAATTGGACTTATAAGTTACATAGCCCGACAATCTAGCAAAAATTTACAGCATCACGGTTTTGTTACCGACAACTTAAACCAGTTTTGGGCAGACAGTCAAGCATTTGTTTTGATGGCGGCAGTAATCTATGTAATTGCGACTATCTTCAAAAAAGGAATAGATATTCAAAACGAAAACGATTTAACGGTTTAAGCTATGCCAATCATTGTAAACTTAGACGTGATGATGGCAAAACGGAAAATTTCTCTGAATGAACTTTCTGTAAGAGTTGATTTGACATTATCGAATCTTTCCATCTTAAAGACGGGCAAGGCGAAAGCGATTCGTTTTAGTACTTTAGACTCAATTTGTAAAGCATTAGACTGCCAGCCAGGTGACATTTTGGAATACGGTAGTGACGAAAAAACAACAACGAACCGCTAACTTTTCCGTTGTTGGTGTCCGTGCAGATAAGCCCTGTGGCATGGCAATCACCAACAATATAGCTTAGGCTTGAGGGTTGTTGGTGTTCCGCCGTTGCTGGTGTTCGTGCAGATGGCCTTGTAGCTTGGTAATCACCAACAATACAGATTGGGCTTTTGGTTTTCCGCCTTTGTTGGTGTTCGTGCAGATTGCCCAGTAGCATGGCAATCACCAACAATACAGCATAGTCTTTCGGGTTGTTGGTGTTGCTATCGCCGCACCATCATGCCCTCAACACGCAACAACGACAACACTTTCGGATGAAGGGGATGACTTTCATTTTCCTCTGAGCGCAATCAATTCAGTCTAACCTTAACAGGCCTCACAGGTTTTTTAAACCTGTGAGGTCTCTGGCAGAGTATCCGCCGTTGTTGGTGTTAGTGCAGATGGCGCTGTAGCATTGCAATCACCAACAATACAGCTTAAGCTTTTGGGTTTAAAAAAAGAGGTAACACTTTTCTTAAAAGGTGTCACCTCTTTTTTTAAGGTGTCACCTCTTTTTTTAAAACTTCAGCACAACACTATCGCCTGCAAACCCTTCAGTTGGTAAATCAATTTGGATTACGCTGTTTTTGTTTGCCTTATCCCATACAGAACGCCAATGGTTACCAATGCCTTCCACTTTTGTATTGACGCTAATTTCAAGAGACGTTAATTTTTGTGTAGGATCTGAAACAGTCATTTCTTCAATTGAATTCCCTTTTAATTTAACCATTACCATGCAAGGACTATTTGCTGAAATCATTATTTTGTCTGATAGTTTCAGGGTTCCCTGTTTGTAAAATACTACCTGGCTAATCCCTAATGTTTTATGTTGAACAGCCTGCATTGCTGTGGTATTGGCAAGAATTGATATGGCTGATTTTTTTTGGTAGCTGTCAATGGAAGCGGCTTCAATGCCGGGTACTACGATATAGGCATAGTCCGCATTGGTTGGCTTTATTCCATGATCCAGCCACAACGAAAAAAGTGCTCTTTGTACGGTATCTTTCGTTGCCCAGTCCTGGTGGTTGATTTCACGCCAGTTGCCTGTCGCCATCTTGTTATCAAGGCTTACAGATGTTGGAGCAGTAAAAATATATCCAACGCCATCGTGGTAAATCCATGAAGCGCTGGTTAACTGGTGTTCTCCTTTTTTGATGATTTGCCGGACATTGTTGGTTTTTACCACCACTTCGTTATTCAGCAAACACTGGTTAAGTGTTGTTGCCACTGGAAACTCAGCGGTCGAATGGATTCCTGCACCAAGACAAACATATTCATTGTTGAAAAAAAACCAGGATTTATGTGCAGTAAGCGGGTCGTGAACGCTGCTGAAATCGAAGGCGGCTGCTCCGAAATTACCATCAGAAACGGCACCCACAAAACTGCTCTTACCTTTTTTTGCTATTTCCTTAGATGGAGGAAGTTCCGGCCTCTGAACGACCGTTGTTCCCGGTATTTTCTGCCAGTCCCAAACCGGGAAAACATCTACATATTCCCTGCCGGTTCGGGATATAAAGTTGGAGCCATCTGCAATATGGTGCATCTTTAATCCTTCTTCATTGTAAGGCTCTTCCATATTGTTTTGCCGGGATGAGTGCATACGAACCGAAGTAAAGTATTTTTTGCGTTGGTGAGCCGTATAGGATGAATGCCAGTAATACTTGTTCCAGGTAAGGTTATTCTTTTGCAACCCTTTCCTGATTTGTATAAGCGCTTCCATTTCCTTTTTCCGGTAGTCGGTTGACAAGATAAAATTTTCGGGGATATCAGTGCCTGCCGCATTCAATGATCCTTTCCTGCTCAAATCACGGTTTTTTGCACCAGGATCGGGATAGGTTCTGTAACTCATCGCCTTGCAGATACCATCGAGGTAATAATCCACCAGCAATTTTATGGCGGCTTCAGAAAGCCTGAATTTTGTACCGGCGGTTTTTACCGTCCAGTAGGTAAAGGCGCTCACGTAATTGGTGCCATAAGTATGGATGGAGGTAACATTATCAGTACGATGGTGAAAACCCAAATCCGGGTTTATACCCCTGCCGTTGGTAATGATCACCTGGTCGGTCATCACCTTGATGGCGTGCTCCAGCATTGCTTCATCTTCTTTAAATAACGCCTGTTTACAAACCATTCCTGCAATGGGAACAAAGTCGCCACCAGCTCTTGCTCCAAAGCCGGTAAGGCTGGCACGACTGGCAATGCGTGCTCCTTCAGTTCGTTGTTTATTGGTAAGTTCAGTATCCAATACGAGTAAGGTATTGATCATCCAATTGGGTGTTCCCATTTCGTTCCACCACCAGTTTTCGCATATAAAATTATGGGCAATCCAAAAATCAAGTGCGGATGAAACCGTTCTTTTTACTGCCGGGTCCTGAAAATATTCAGAGCCTTCTTTTTTAAAAGCCCTGCTTAAATCCAGCAGGTGTTCCAGGTGTTCCCTGTGTTGAAAACCTGTCCTAGATGTATCCTTGTAGTTGATACCTGGCCAGCTTCCATCAGGATTTATGGTGGTGATTAATTTTTTTATTTCAGTGGCATTAACGGGTGGCTCCATCAGGTCATCAACTATTCGCTTCCTTACAAGATCCAGGTCAGCACTTATATTAACCGGGGAAGATTTTATCGAATATAACTGCTGTTCATTTTCTGCGAAGGTTGTTGCTTCGATTCGGGTACCGGCTATTTCCTGGGGGTACGCTTTACAAAGCGGCAGTATGACAGCGATGCATGTTACACATTGCCAGATTAAATTTGCTCCTGTGATTTTTTTCATGATTTTTTCGTTTGGTGGCATCGCCAAAAAGGTTCGCCATATCTGGTGGAAATTGTTGGTGAATAGAAGATGTCAACTTACATTCAACATCCAGGTGTTCCACCAGGTAGTATAAATGCGGAAAGTTATTTAACTGTTATTACAAATCCCATCTTGTCATTTGCCTTTGGTGATTTAATAGTGAAATTGATCCTGTAAATATTATCCCCCCATTTTTCAAGCACCCCTTTATCTTCCATGGCAGTTAACGGAATTTTTTCTACCGAAGGTTCCATCTGGCTGGTATTATATTTAATCACAAAATCTTTTATTGTACCTGCTGCTGTTTTGTAATGGATAAACAAATCACCCGGCGTTTTTACTTCCGTAGGATAGCATGTCATAATCTGTTGCGTCAGTTTTTCTGCTTTGCTTAAAGATACGATATCGTTGATGGTTACATTCTTCTTCCTGTTTAACCGGATCGAACGTTGCCAGCTTTTTACACCTGCCTTTTCAGGGTAGCTCCGGGCAATATCTACTTTCATTTCTACAAAACCTTTGTCTTGTTTTTATGAAACATTACTTGCTTTAAAGTTTGATCCGGGAGCCTGTGTGATTCCATTGATGGTGGGTACATTGTGGTAATCGGAGCAATTGTACCAGATGTCATAACGAGGTAAACGAGCTTTCCTTCTGCTGCATAATTTTTTACTAATGCCTCAGTCTCAATATTTATTAAAGGTGTTTTGACAGTTTTGCCTTCCAGGGTTTGCCAGGTTTTTTCCATATCGCCTGTTTGCAGCAGGTAGATATTGGTACGCTGATTTACATCACCGCCCGGATGATAATTAAATGCAGTTACCAGCGTTCCATCTCTTGCAGCCGATACCTGGTAATGACCGCCCATGCCAGCCAGTTTTTGTTCCGGTTCCCATCCATCTCCCTGTTTGCTGGTGGTCCAGTATAACTCTCTTCCTTTGGTATATTTGGTAAACAGGTAGATAAACCCTTTGCCCTTTACAAACCAGGGCTGCGGGTAAGTCATTTCACCAGTAGTCATTCGTACAAAATCATTCAGTCTGTTAGGAGCACTGCTTTTAAAAATAATGCCTGGCCTGCTCGTATTTCTACCACTTACATAAACACGGATATAACCGCTATCGTCAATCGACAAAGATGCATTGTCGTGCGGATCATCTACTCCTTTTTTATCATACACAATCACTGGTTTGGGAACTATCTTTTTTGCATGATCGTAATATGAAATCATGATGAGCAAATGTTTTTCATTTTTATTGGTGGTGCCGCCATACACAAAAAAAGTTTTGTCTACCGCTTTACTGTAAATGGCCGCCGGTACATGGCTGGAAGTAAAAGTGCCCAGTCCCCCGGAATTTTTATCGCCATAAGCTGAGTACTCGCCCAGTGTAAACCAGATGCCTTTATAACCGTTCGCAATCGCATTCTGGGCAGGTAAATGTATGCCTGGTGCCAGGCAGAAAAGGAGGATAATTAAGGCCTTACTCATGATAATGAAATTGAATAGAGCTGGCTCAGTTTGTTGGCAGCCGGGCTTTCCACTCTGCTAATCATCTAAACCTTTTCCAGTGAGAATTTGTTGCATACATTTTTCGATCCTTGCTTTCCGTGTTTTGGATTGCGTGGGTGAAGAAAAATGAAGTAAATATCCTCTTTGCCTGCCCGGTGTTAATTTATAAAATGCTGTTCTCAATTCAGGCAAATCATCTAAAATCGTTTGAAACTCTTCCGGCATTTTGAATTCTGAAGTCTTTTTTAATGCTACTTTTAAACCGGCTTTTTCTACTTCAATAGCTTCTTTAATATACGCTTTGATGATAGTTTTCATCCTCACTATTTCGGTTACACTCGTAAACCTAATTTGCCGTGCCCCTTGCACGTTCTCTGTTTGTTGTACGAGAATTACTTTAAGATCCTTCAATAATGCACCCTTCATAAAAAGCAAAGCGCAGTACTCTTTAAATCCATGTATTAAAACAATATTGGTATTTTCAAAAGTGTAACAGGGGCAGCCCCACTTTAATTCTTCAGTCAAACCACAATCAAGAGAAATGGTTCTCAATTGCTCATATTCCTCACGCCATTTTTTAGCTTTAACAAAAAAAAAGTCAGCCTTAGGATTTGTATTATTCTTTGTCATGATGAATTATATGAATTACACGTGCCGGGTTGGGGGCTTTAGCCCGCTGCCAACAGGTTGGCCTCTGCCCAATTTGAATACTTAAACCGCTATTTATTTATTCCAGTTTTGCAGCGGCATTATCTTTTTGATTTTTGAAGAACCTGCATTTCCGGGTACCAGTGTCACATTCAAATCAACCTTTGTATGGGCCGGTACGGTCACTTCAAACCCTACGAGCGTAGTGCCGGGGTTGGGTGCATCGTAGCTATTTGGCGGATCGGTCGACCAGGTTTTCATAGTTATTTTTGCAGGCGCCTGTACAGTCAGCACCAGGGTTTTTCCATCTTTGGTAAGTTCCGCTTTGTTGGGTGCAATAATTTTTACGGAGGCTGGGGTTAACATGGTCCATCGAATGGTGTTTTCCTTGCCGGCTGTCTCCAGTTCATCCCTAACCAATACATAGCTTTTGTCAACAATGGCGATGCCTCTGTTGGATTTCACTAACTCACGTTTGTATACTTCCGAGAGGTCCGTAACCACATTCATAAAAGATGGATTGTTTCCGGAACTGGAGATAGGAGCAAAACCGGTAACATCCTGGTGCTGGTTATTTACAGCGAGTGTATTGTGTACAAGATTGGTATAGCGAAATACCGTCCATCGCTGGGCATCCTGGGTTCTTCCAAATAATTGAATGCCCTTCGATTCCAGCGACTCATATTCCTGCATGCCAAAATCCATGGCCCATCTTACGCCGTTCGCTTCCATGATAAAGGAACCAATATCCATGTGAGCATGGTTCACGGAAACTGAGCCACCTTTCATGGCCACATAAATCGCATTGGAGTCGGTCCAGGAAGTGCGCATCATAGCAACCGGGTTTTTTCCATGGCCTACCCATATATTTTTTGTGGGGGCTGGAATTTTATCCATCTGCATACCGCCGCTCCACAGCATGATGGTGGTAAACAGGCGGTCTTTCACCAACTGCTCCGGTGATAAATTTTTCAGATAGCTGCGTTCTACCCATAATAGCGACGGGTCGTTTACTTTACCTGCCAGCCAAAACATAGCAGGATGCAATCCGCCGTTTGAACCGGCATCTGAATAATTATAAGGTTTTCCGGAAGGGCCGGTCATGTTTTCCATAAAGGCCGCCGTTTTTAAAAAGCCCGGCATTTCATTTAAACCAAAATCTTTTCCAAACAGCTTTTCAATGGCGCTGATAAAAAGTACATTAAAGCTGGTGCCATATCCCCAATAGCCGTATCCCTCGGGGTATACGCCATCTGGTCCAAAATCCTTCATGGGTAACACGATTGAACCAATGGCCCGGTTGATAATTTGCCTGGCCAATACCGGCTCGTCTTCATAGATGGCCATTGCGCCAAAGGTCATACCGGCATTACATACCTGGTTCCAGTTATGTTCTGCTTTCAGCCAACTATTGTATTTTGTATTGAGCGAAGGTTCCAGGCCCTTTTTCAAAATGGCTGCTTTGATAATGGCTTTGGATTCGGTGGGGAGTTGATCATGCAGCCAGTCGTACCCGATTGCTACAGCCATTGTCATTTCCGCTACATCTAAAAAATGACTTGGGTTCCAGTCGCTGAATTTGGAGATGGCCAACAATTCCTTCTCTGCTCTTTGCAGGTACTTTTGGTCACCAGTCATGCGGTATGCATAAGAGAACATCAGCATACGTCGCAAGGCCTCTCTCGACTTGGCGAGCAGGCGACGGCCAACCTGTATCCTTTCAATGGGCGCCTCGCTGAGCAACCTGTCTGATTCTGCAAGGATGGCCTGATGTGCGGTCATCCAGGTGGCATCGAGTGACATTGTTTTTTTGATGGCAGCCTCTTCTCCTTTCAGCATCAGTATCCTGGGATGGGCGGGTATTTGCTGATTGGCGTTGATGAATTCCTCCTGGGCAAAGGCGCCTGGATTAATCAACAATAAATGGATCAGGATGGGTACTAATTGGATTTTAAAATTCATTATAACGTTTGTTTCCGGAGGATTGAATGAAGGATTGATTAGCAAGTAAAAAACATTCAACGAAAGTAAGGCTTGTTGGCCGAAATGTTGTTATGGGTTGGGCAGGAAATAAATATTCTTGCTAGAAAAATAAAGCAGTTTGGAAGTTTTTTATTGTAAAATGAGTTGGTTAGCAAGTTAGAAAAATAGTGCCATTGGCAGAACGTTTGTAAATAGCATCCCGGTTACATCAAAGCAAGAAATAATCGGTATTCTTTTTTACAGGCATCAGGTATTTAACGGAAGGCATAGATGAGCCCACAGCTGTACATTTGATTGTAGAATTTATTTTTGTGGGGGTATTGTTAAAGTCATTGCTGGCCAGAAAGCCGCCCGTTCGTAACCCAAAGTATAGAAAGAAGCATACTGTTACAGTTTATTTCCAATCAGGCTTCTGAAACGTTCAATGTTTTGCATGCCTTCATACTTGATGGGGAGGTCTCTTGAGAATCCAGCCTTCGTGAGCCTTGCCATGCCATCAATGCGGACTAGTACTTCCTTTTTTTTATAAATTTCGCGTTGGTTTTTAATTGCCCCTATCATGTCCAGTTTAATGATTGCGGGAAGCACAAACTCGGATTTTTTATGTACCTGTACTATATCCTTCAGTCCAAAACGACCAAGAAACTGATTGTCGACATAAACATCACCACGGGCTTCGGCCACCTGTACACCAAAATTGTTGGGATTGTAATAAACGAGGTCAACACCCGCTGTAGATTGTAACAAACCTATTTCAATCAGTTTTATTTCCCGGATATCCCGGTATTCGGGCTCCTTTACGTTTGAAGTACCGCAGGATGATAACATTACCAGCCCGATGAATAGAGTAGAGATTAATAATTTCATGATGTGTGATGTTAAAAATGAGGTGATTGAAATGTTCAATGCAATGATAATAAGAATTGAGCCAGTTTAAGTTAAAGTTTTGAAAAGAACCCATTACATGGGCGGAATGCCTGCCAGAGCGACTTTTATCCTTGAAGGTTGTGCTGGAAAGGCATTTTTGGTAGCTTGCCTCCTGCTTTATTTTGAAAGAAATAGGATGAACCGGTACAGTGATGAAGCAGGAAGGTTTTAACGCCAGCCCTTCAGAAGATTTTGCAAAACGTAATGAAAGTCTGATTGAAAAACTCAATTTGAATGCCGCTCATGAATATGCCCGATGATTTCCCTGAGGCGTAATGAAAAAAGGCGACAAGTCTCAATGTGTTCATGCAGGAAGCAGATGTTTTTTGCAAGAACGATTCTTATCCGGTAGCGTGGCGAAGTAGGGTTGAACTTCCCATGTGTTAACCAATTTAACGAAGTACTTTTTTCTAAGCTATAGCCTGTTGATATCACTTTTATAAAGTTCTGTTAGTTTAATGATGTTATCTGTTGAAAGCCTTAATTGCTTTGATGATTTTGCTACTCAGTTTTAACCAAGAGAAAATACGGTTAAGGTTGGCATCCCAGTCCGCAACAAATGTGAAATACACTGCTCATACTTTGCCAGAATTCTATATGATGAACCAGGCAGGTTTTGGATAATTGTACATCTGCAGAATGGTGTTTTGGTTTGCTGTACGTTTGCCCTTGCCGTATTACTTAATGCCAAAACTATAGGAGGTCCAATAGCTTTCCCAATCTGCTTCGGACGGCTCAGGGCACTTAATCATTTGCGTTGCATGTATGAACCAATCACCCTTCCGGTTAATCATAAATGTGCAAATGCCATTGGCGTTAGTCCGCGATAATTGTCTGGTTGCAGATTCACCACCTGTTCTATTTCTAATAGTAATTACCTTATTTGCAAGTGGGATTCCTTTAAAAAAAACCTGTGCTTGCAAACTCTTACCAATTTGAATTTTGTAAGGGTTTTGCAAAAGAATAATTTCGAATTGATGCCCGGTTATAATTTTATATGAAGTGTCTTCATTTGATTTGCCACTTTGAACCAGGCATTTTATATATCTCGAATACCTTTCTCTTTGTTCTTTTTTAGTGCTTTTCTGAATATTAATGTTTTCGATATGATCTTCTTCAAGGTAACTTATAAATTTCTTGTTTTCGAGGGTGATTTTTGAGTAGCCTCTTTCCATGTGGATTAATCCAAGTCCATCAAAATCAACTTTCCTTTTTAAGATAGGATATGAGGCGTCTTTGTTTTCAGCAAGGAGGTCGATGTTCGTATTTTGTGTAGTGAGTTCAAATTTCTTAATGATCTCTTTTTGAAGAGGTCGTTCCAATTCAATATTAAAACCATCAGCTACAAATAGATGCAATTCCAACGTATCGCCTCTTTGCACATTAAATTCGGATGCAATTAGAACATATTCATGGGCATAGGTACTCAACACTATTAAAACGGCTATTATTAGAATGCTCTTTTTTTTCATAACTCTTTTTTTTAGTTTCTGGCAAGTAAAAATAGCCTTATTTCCGACTTTAAATTTAATTGATTTGTCGAATTCCAATTGATAAATACCAGACATTAATTTATATAAACACTTTTAAATTCCCCTTTTCTTGTCCTGCTTTGTTGGTTCAGCTTTTTGAAATATTTGAGCGGTTTAATTTAAACTGAGGTGTGCAGGCAATACTACCAGCAAGTTGACTTTCAAGAGGGTTTTCTTTAAGTTAACTGTCGGCGTTTGTTCCAGGTATAACGTTAGCCTGATACTCGTTTACCTGATCCAATAGCTCCATTGATTTCATCAAAGGGGTCCATTCTTTTCCATTAAAAATGAGTTTAAACCATTTTTTATCCTTGTTCTCAAATTTGATATTAAAGAATAGCCAAAACGCTGCAATAACAAATGCAATTGTAATACTTCCTGTTATTAACCATTGAAAAATATTCCATTCCCGGAACATCACTTCATTCCACCAGAAGATTGTCCAGGCGGGAAGCTGAAGCAAGAGAATGCGTGTAACCCAAAGCGTAGTTATTTTCAGGCTTGCTAATTTTTGCTGTGTTTTTAGAATTGGGGCGGTGATGTCCACCTGGTAAATGGTGATGAGCTGGTAGAGATAAATGAATAATGCAATGGCAGTCAACCCAACCTGGAAAGAGGCCGAAAAGAGGAAAAATTTATTCGATTCAGAAAAGGTATAAAGATATATATGTGCAAGTATGATTGATCCTAATCCAACCCAGATGATGCCTGCCAGGAGCGTAAAAATTTTTACTGGCTTCATTGATGAAATAAAATGATACAGTTTTAACTGTGAGATTTCAGTTGAATTGATTCTATCAATGGCAAGGGTTTTTTCCAACTTTTCGTTAGTTGTTTGCCAAAGTTTTTTTAATTCCAATTCGTTCATGGTTTATGATTTTAATTGTGAAAATCGGGTTTTTAACTTTTCCCTGATACGTACAATTTTTGTTCCTACGTTGCTAATTGACATACCTAATATTTCGGCAATTTCAGCGTGGCTTTTGTCTTCCAGATACAATATCATCAGGGCTTTGTCTATCTCTTTAAGTTCATTGATAAACTGTTCCAATAAGTTCAATTGTCTTTCTTCAGTAATCTTTTCTTCCGTTGGTATTTGTGCTGTTTGCTCGTTCAGCATGGTATATTTATTTGATCTTGTTATATTTTTTCGGTAGAATGAAATGGCAATATTCAGTGAAATACGATACAGCCAGGTGGAAATTTTAAATTGGTTATTGTATCGGGGGATTGATTGCCAAACCTGTATCATCATTTCCTGGATGAGGTCTTGCCTGTCGTCTTCGTTTGGACAATACGCATGGGACACTTTGTATAAAATACCTTTGTGTTGCCCGATGATTTTTTGAAAATATTGTCTTTGCTCCTTTTCGTTCATTTAATTTAACAGGTTTTCAACCTTTACACCAATTATTCGCACAAGACTTAAAAAAAGCACAATCGACGAAAAAAAATTATTTCTAAGGTTTATCAGGTTGGTAAAATTTGATTCTCCTGTTAACAGCCAGACGGTCTGCTACACTTGCACCAAGGTTGTTAGCAGTTTTTCTATTCGGTCAATCTGCTTTAGGTTATCGTAGCTTTCACAATTGGCTCTGTTATTCCTTTCGAAGCGGCTGTATCTTCCCACTAATTCGACCCAATAGAATCCATCTATTGAAATTATAATTAAAAAGTGTTCCTTTAATATATCTTAATCAAAATGTATGACTATAGTTGGAATTAAAGCTGAATTTTCTATTAAGGATAATTTAGTTGCGCAAATAAAGAAAGACTTAATAAGGGAATAGGAAGTATGAATATGATTAAACATTCACTGCGTAGTCCAATGATATATTATGTGGTTGCACTGTCGGCTATTATATTTTGTTGTATAGGATTTTCAATCGGAAATCGCTTAGGAAAGGATATTGATAATGAAAACTGAGTTGGGTATTGATACGATGCAAGAAAGAATATATCAAAAGGGTAGAGTGTGGGTAGCTATTACTAAATGGACTAATAGAAAAAGCAATGTTGAATATCAATTAATAACGGGGCAAACAGAAGAAAAAGTGCTGATTACTAAATTGAATGATGAAGTTGTTTTTAAGCACGAAATCAAATCCGGCAGTAACGAAAATGTAACCAAATATCATAGGTGGGCAAGAAACGAAATATTCAGGCAACGAAAGTAGTTTTTGTAAACCATTAAAGAATTATTATTTGAGTTTATTCCAGTTACAGTCCTGCCCTGAACTCAATTCATTTGATGATTGATGCAGTTAAAGGGATTAATTCAAATACTGAAACAGAAGTGAAGTGATTCTAAAACAATGAAATAACAATGAATTGCACTTCACCAATGCACTTTCTATTGCACTTATAAAAACAAGAAAGGTGACCAATCAATGGCCACCTTCATGCTTCGGTGGAGAATACCGGATTCGAACCGGTGACCTATTGCATGCCATGCAAGCGCTCTACCAACTGAGCTAATTCCCCTTTCGGACTGCAAATATAGTGGCACCGCCCATTGCTTCCAAAATCAATTTTAATTTTGTTTATTGGCAGGTGAGGAGCCTGTTTGTTGATTGGGTAACAGTTTACCTTGTGCCCCGCCGCTTTCAATACTACGCATTGCTTCCAGGTTTTGTTTTGCCAATGCAAAACTGGTATCCAGTGCAAGGGCTTTTTCAAAATACAGTTTTGCTTCGGCCTTTTTGTCCAGGTCGTATAAAGCAAGACCATGAATATTGTATACACCCGCCTGCAAATAGGTTCTGCCCACTTGCTGTCCTACATTATAAGTCATAATAAAGTTAGGCTGGTAGGTCAATTTCTCTGCGGCCTGCGCTGTTTCCAGGCATTCTGTTAAGCGTTTGATGCCGTACTGCAGTTCCATTAATTTATAAGCGTGGTAGGGGCTCTGCGTTTTTTTGAATAATTTTTCAAATATATCAATCGCTTCTTTAGGCTGCTGTAATTTATCCAGGCAAATGCCTTTCAATTCCAGCAGGTTACTATTATCGGGGTTTACCAGTAAGCGTTTTTGTGTCCAGTAGTAACACTGTGGGTACGCACCCTGCTGCATGTAAAGCATAGCCAGGGTGTCAGCATAATTGTTGTTACTGCCCGGCTCTATGAGATAATAATTTAATGCAATGGTAGCAGTTCCGGCGTCACCGCTATTGATGGCCTGTTCAAACACTTTCAGGTGCTGATTTATTTTGGCAGGCGGGGAAGATGCTTTTTTATCCTGTGCGGCTACAACAAAACCGGATGTTACCAGCGAAAAAGATAGAAGGAGGTTTTTAATCACAGTATTTTCATTTAGGCTTTCAAATTAACAAAAAACCCCGAATAGTTTCGGGGCATTTATAAATATCAATGATGTAAGTTTTAATCTCCCCAAATCTCTCCCTTTCCATCCAGCCAGGATTTTACCGAATCGGTGGTTACAGATTTAGGGCGCTCCAGCGGGAAACCCAGTGCCCTGTCCCAGCAAAGGCTGGCCAGTACACCCAATGCCCTGGATACGCCAAAAAGAACGGTGTAAAATTCATATTCCACCATGCCATAATGCACCAGTAAAGCTCCGCTATGAGCATCTACGTTTGGCCATGGATTTTTTATTTTTCCTAAAGATTTTAAAACAGGAGGAACCATTTCGTAAATGTTCCATACTGTACGGCACAATTTATCCTGCGGCATGTGTTTTTTGCCAAATTCCATTTGAGCAGTAAAACGGGGGTCTGTTTTTCTTAACACAGCATGACCGTAGCCAGGTACTACTTTGCCCGCAGTGATCGTCTCCCGCACATACTCTTCTATCTCCTCCCTTGCAGGTAAATCAGTGCCTAATTTTTCCTGCATTTCATAAATCCATTTTATCACTTCCTGGTTTGCCAGTCCATGTAACGGGCCGGCAAGGCCATTCATACCTGCCGCAAAAGCAAGGTATGGATCACTTAATGCGGAACCTACCAGGTGGGTAGTATGTGCTGATACATTGCCACCTTCATGGTCGGCATGAATGGTCATATACAATCGCATCAGTTCTTTAAAATCATCGCTGTCGTAACCCATCATATGAGCAAAATTGCCTGACCAATCCAACAAACCGTTAGGCTGTATATGATCGCCATGCTTATATTTGCGCCGGTAAATATAGGCGGCAACCCTCGGCAGGCGTGCAATCAGGTCCATCGAATCATCAAATGTAGCTTCCCAATAGTCCTTCTTACTCATTCCTGCAGCGTATTTTTTTGCAAAACTACTTTCTGTTTGCAAGGCCATGATGGCAATTACAAACTGCGTCATGGGATGCGTGCTGATGGGAGTTGCATCAATCGTATCAAATACATGGCTGGGTACATGACTTCTGCGTTGTAATACCGAGGTCATGTGGTTTACCTGGTCTTCGGTAGGTAACTCGCCCAATAACATCAGGTGAAATAAACCTTCCGGCAATGGTTCGGCACCTCCCGGAACTTTAGGTAATTGTTCCTGTAATTCAGGGATGGTATAGCCGCGGAAACGAATTCCTTCCTGCGGATCAAGCAGTGAAGTTTCGGTAACTAAACCGGTTATCCCCCGCATGCCCTGGTACACCTGGCTAAGGGTAACTTCCCCAATCTTTTTATTGCCATGCACTTTAAGCATTTCCTTAATTTCTGCACCAATTTCATCAGCTTTTACTTTAAAGCTGCTTTTAATTAAATCCATATATCTGCTTTAGGTTTAATTTGAATTATGAAAACTAAGAAAGAAGTCATGAAATTACGATGCAACCATCTGCTAAACAAAAGTTTTTGATATATATTTTTTTGAAAGATTAAAAATTGATAATCCGGATAGTCGGGTTTTTTTTAGCAAAGCGCAAGTATTTACGTGTATTAACATTTAATCAATATCAATGGCTTCAAAGCGTCTTTGTATATTTTTCCACAAATTGGCAGCTAAATTTCATGCTCCGGATTATTCGCTGTAAGTTTGCATGACCTCACGGATTTTTTTATTAGTTCCTGAATTTCTGAAAACCGCTGGTCATTTTTTGGATAGTCATTTTATCAATTTAGATTTTGTTGTATCATAAACTGTTTTCATTTTTCCTTTTTTTGAAAAAGATAAATGAAGGGGCAAAATTTGTGTTGTTTCTATTCATGCTAATTCAACGAGTTATTCAACATAATTAATTATAAACAATGACCAAGTACATATTTGTAACCGGCGGTGTTACTTCATCTTTAGGTAAGGGTATTATTGCAGCTTCCCTCGCAAAGTTGTTGCAATCGAGGGGTTTAAAGGTGACGATCCAGAAATTTGACCCTTATATAAATATCGACCCAGGTACATTGAACCCATACGAACATGGAGAATGTTATGTAACTGAAGATGGCGCCGAAACAGATCTTGACCTTGGTCACTACGAACGGTTTTTAAATATTTTCACTTCCCAGGCCAATAATGTTACAACCGGCAGAATTTATCAAACGGTCATCAACCAGGAAAGAGAAGGAGCCTACCTGGGTAAAACGGTACAGGTAATCCCTCATATAACAGATGAGATTAAACGAAGGATGCTATTGATTGGCAGTACTGGAAAATATGATATTGTAATTACAGAAATAGGCGGAACGGTGGGTGATATTGAGAGTCTGCCTTTTGTAGAAGCAGTTCGTCAATTGCAGTGGGAAATGGAGAAAGAAGATTGCCTGGTAGTACATTTAACCTTGATTCCTTATTTAAAAGCAGCCAAAGAATTAAAAACCAAACCCACACAACACAGTGTAAAATTGTTGAGTGAAAATGGTGTGCATCCTGATATTATCGTTTGCAGAACGGAAAGGCCGCTCAATCTTGAAATCCGGAAAAAGATTGCACTGTTTTGTAATGTGAAAACAGAAGCAGTTATTGAAGCCATGGATGCAAGCTCCATTTATGAAGTGCCGCTGAAGATATTGCAGGAAGGGTTGGACGTAATTGTATTAAAGAAATTACATATCAACGGGTATTCTGCACCCGAACTTGGAAAATGGAAAGAGTTTTTGGATAAACTGAAATACCCGTCCGGAAAGGTAACCATTGGCTTAATTGGAAAATATATTGAACTGCAGGATGCATATAAATCCATCCTTGAATCTTTTGTGCATGCCGGAGCAGTTAATGAATGTAAGGTGCAAATTGTAAATGTTCACAGCGAGTTTATAACAGATGAAAATGTAGCAGAAAAATTAGGAAGCCTGGATGGACTATTAGTGGCGCCGGGGTTTGGCAAAAGGGGCGTGGAAGGTAAAATTATTGCCGTACAATATGCAAGAGAAAACAATTTACCCTTTTTTGGTATTTGTCTCGGTATGCAAATGGCGGCAATTGAGTTTGCAAGAAATGTGCTGAATTTAAATGATGCGCATTCTACCGAAATGGATCCTAAAACCACCAACCCTGTTATAGACTTGATGGAGGAGCAGAAAAAAGTTACTTCAAAGGGGGGCACTATGCGGCTTGGATCGTACCCTTGCGAAATTACACCAGGTACACTGGCCCATACCATTTACGGCGAATCACTCATCAGCGAAAGACACAGGCATCGCTGGGAATTTAATAACGCCTATAAAGATCAGTTTGAACAGGCAGGTATGATAGCAAGTGGCAAAAACCCTGGTACTGGTTTGGTAGAAATTATTGAATTGAAAAATCATCCTTTCTTTATTGGGGTACAATATCACCCCGAGTTAAAGAGTACGGTAGAAAATCCACAGCCAATTTTTGTAAACTTTATAAAAGCAGCTAAAGAGTTTGGTGATAGGAAAGTATCAGTCAAAAACCCATTGTTGCAGAGTGAGATGATTTAATGGCGAATGGGCAGTGATCAATGGGCAGTGATCAATGGGCAGTGATCAATGGGCAATGGGCAATAGGCGATGGGCAATGATGAATAATCAATGGTAAAGAAGCTCTATTCATCATTCACCATTCACCATACACCACCTAATTTTCCTGCTTGGTCAAAATCTCTTTTTTTACTTTTTCCCAAAATCCGTCAAAGGTTTGATGGTCTTCCTCTTTCCATTTTTTACTGAACGCTTTTATCTTTTCGGTTCTGTCATCTTTAGTTAAATTAAAAAAGGCAGTAATGGCTTCTGTGTCATTCTGGTGTGCAAGGGTATTGTATAATTCCTTTAATTCCTGCTCCTTACGGATATTGCTGTTTGCGATCTCTTTTTCCATTTGCTCTCTTAACTGTACTTTTTCATCGTAGGTACCTGCAGGTAACAATGTTTTGGCTATTACCGGCATCAGTTCAATCAATAATAAAATAATTACCAGTAAATAATAACGGTATTTTAATGCATTGTTGTCTTTAATGAGGTTGTTCAGGGCTTCAATCTGGGTTAAAAATCCATCGTTGAAATAATTGGTAAAAGCCTGCTCTTCGCCCTTGATACTTTCAGCGATTGTTTTTAATGCAGCATCCGCTTCTGTAATTTTCGGCTGGTTTTGCGCAAGCAACTGTTGGTATTCACCATCCAGTTTCTGGTATTCATTCCTTTTGGCAATCGCAATATCCTTAATCCCTACTTTACCTGTTCCCCCACTGCCATCGGTTTCTGACAGGAAATTATTTCTTGCCACCGCCACATCTTCATATTTGGCACTGTTCTCTTTTTGCAACTGCTCCTTTTGCGACATCAATTCCGTTTTCCTGCTTTTATACAAAGAATCCAGTTCCTGCTTTTTAAACATTTTCTTTTTTTCATTATCCAGCGAGGTTTGTAAGCGGATCTCTTTTTTGAACATGTATAACAATGCCGGCTGGGCCATAAATACACCAATCGTTACTGCCAGCAATCCCCTGAACAGCAGGGGGAGCAACCGGTTTTTATTAAACCTGTTAATCCCTTTTATCAACGCCCGGTCGATGGTCAGTATAATAAACCCCATAAAAAATCCCAGGGGCAAGGCAATCCATACATTTGCGGTAACGGTTGTGAAAAAATAAGTCCAGGCCAGCGTGGCGAATGCCCAGGTAGCCAGTACAGTCATACCAACTATCCGGTACCGGTTACGGTCTACCACCGCATCCACCAGTAATTCCTTTTCCGCTGTAGCCAGCCACCAAAGTAATTTCGTAAATGACGAAGGGGTATAGAATTCCCTTTGTGAGAGGGCAATATTTTTTTCCATCATATAAAATGAATTAGTGGTTATACAATTGAATCAATTGTCGAGTTGGGATGTTGAGTGTTGAAGTGTTTGCAAAATACGCAATGCAATTAAATTTTAACGTATGAGCATGGTAATTATTTTTTGTTGACATTACATTAACAGTTCATTCGTAATTGGTATTAAACCGGGTTTATATAAACGCGTCTATTCACTTATCTTTGCGGCTCCTAAAAAAAGGATCGCTTTAAAATACAATCAAATGAAAAATTTTTTAACAAGTGTTGTTTTGTCATTGGTTTGCCTTGCCACTTCTTATGCACAGCCAAAAGGAATGGGGAAAAATGATCCGGAAGCTAAAAAAGTGTTGGATGCAGTGAGTGCAAAGTTTAAAACTTTTAAATCTGTACAATCCGCCTTTTCACTGAAAATAGAAAATAGTGCCGGTAAAAACCTGGGCACCAAATCGGGGATGGTTTATATGAAAGGAACTAAATATCGTGTAAGTGTAACAGGGCAGGAGATTTTTTGTGACGGGAGTAATATCTCTACATACGATAAATCTACCAATGAATTAACCATTACTAAGATAGATCCATCCGCCAACTCTCTCACTCCTCAGAAAATATTCACCAATTTTTACGACAAGGATTTTTTGTATAAGTTGAACGATGATGCAAAAATTGCGGGAAGAACGGTGCAACAAATAGAATTAACGCCGATTGATAAAAGCAAACCCTTTTTTAAAGTGCTGGTAAGTGTAGATAAAAAAACACAAACCATTACCAGTACAAAAGTTTACGAAAAAGCAGGTAATATTTATACTTATTCTGTGGCGAAAATGAATACCAATGCCGCTGTAAATGATGCCCAATTCCTGTTTGATTCAAAAAAATACCCAGGAGTGGAAGTGGTTGATTTGAGGTAGAAGCCCCTAAATCCCCGAGGGGGAATTTCAGACTCTAATGAATTTAATTGCTTTTCTTTTTTGAACAATAGTTCGTTTTAATATTTTAAGTATATATTCTTAAGATAAAAGAGTTATTACTTTAACGGAGTATCCTGTATATAAGGGTAACTCCTGCTAGGTTTCCCCTTCGGGGGACAGGGGGCTTTGCCATCTATATGTTTTTATATCCAGCCCAGCCAGGTCCAACACCCTGTCTACAACCGTTGCGGCTACTTCTTCAATGGTAGATGGTTTGCTGTAAAAAGAGGGGGTTGCCGGTGCAATAATTCCCCCCGCCAGCGTGATGGTTTCCATATTACGGATATGGATTAAGTTATAGGGAGTGTCTCTTACTACGCAAATTAGTTTTCTTCGTTCTTTCAGCACCACGTCAGCAGCTCTTGATATAAGGTCGTTACTTATGCCGGTAGCTATTCGGCCTAAAGTGCCCATACTACAAGGCACAATAATCATCGTATTGTATTGCCCGCTACCCGAAGCAAAGGGCGCCATGAAATCCTGTTGGGTAAAATATTTTACCGGGTAATTTATCCAGTCAGTATTGTCCAGTTCTGTTTTCCACACTTCTTTTGCGTTCTCTGTTAAAATGACTGACAGTTCTTTCCACTGCTCTGGTATGGCAAGCAATTTGTCCAATAGTATTTTCGCATAAATGGATCCGCTTGCCCCGGTGATGGCTACAACAATTTTATTCATTACTTTGTCGTTAAATTAGGTCTGTAAGCTACTAAACAAATATTGTATGAAAAAGGTTATCGTTTTTTTTGCCAGTGCAGCACTGTTAATCGCATTTACTTCTTCCAGGATACCGACCAAAGAGAAAGTGCAGTGGCTGAGCATTGTGGAAATGCAGGTAGCATACAAAAAAAATCCGAAACCAATATTGGTGGATGTGTACACCAGTTGGTGCGGCTGGTGTAAGGTGATGGACAGGGAAACCTACCAAAATAATAAAGTTGCTGCCTATATCAACGAGAAATATTACGCAGTAAAATTTGATGCGGAAAGCAAGGATTCAACAGAATGGAATGGAATTAAATATGGCTTTGATCAGCGAAACAGAGTGAATGAAATGGCCATGTATTTATTGTATGGCCAGTTAAGTTACCCCACCACAGTATTTTTAGCTTCGCTTGATGCAAAACCGGCGCCTTTGCCTGGTTATTTAAAACCTAAGGAAATAGAATCTCCATTAAAGTTTTTTGGCGAGGGAGTATACAAATCAAAAAAATTCCCAGAATATATGAGGAGTTTTAAGACCAGTTGGTAACCCGTAAAGTTTGATTGCCTTTATGTATTCCGGGATACGATACCTCTCCAGGCCATCCATACTAAATACCACCGTATGGTCGGCGTTCCATAATGTGCCCTCTTTACAGGTACAATAATAATTTACTTTCCCGGCTTTGATTTAATCCCAAAATTTAAGAGTGCATTTCAAATGCAATAGTTATCGGATGTCGCTCTTTAATTAAGAATTAAAGAAATAGTAAATCGCCGTTTAGTCGTTCAGACGTTGAGGTAAAAAGAAATAAAAGCGTCTGAACGCCTAAACGGCAAAACAAAGCAACCGGAGCTGCTGCGACAATTTGAAAGTACCCAAATTTAAAGAGGAGCATTTTTTTGCGATGTAAATTGTAATTTCCATGCTTAATGGCAAATGCATCACCAAAATTACAGCGCAGTTTAGGACTCTTCCAATCTACAGTACTCAACATGATCGACATGGTGGGTATTGGCCCCTTCGTTACTTTACCCATCGTGATGGGATTAATGGGGGGCATGTTTTTATACGCCTGGATTGCAGGTGCAGTACTCTCGTTAATTGATGCAATGATCTGGAGTGAATTGGGAGCTGCTTATCCATTAGCCGGGGGCAGTTATAATTTTTTGAAAGAAGCATACGGTAAAAAAGGGCCCGGCAGGATGATGAGCTTTTTATATGTATGGCAAACGATTATACAGGCTCCCCTGGTGGCAGCTTCTGCAGCGATTGGTTTTTCGCAATATTTAGGCTACCTGGTTCATTTAAACGAATGGCAGGAAAAAACTGTATCCGCTGCCGTTATTGTCTTCATTACTTTTTTATTGTATCGGAAAATTGATAGCATTGGAAAGATAGGGGTATTGCTTTGGACAGGTGTATTACTTACCCTTGGCTGGATCATCATTGGAGGGATAGCGAATGGCCATTTTCTTGAACCACTTAAAAATATCAATACTGATTTTAGCTGGGGGCATTTACTGTCGTTTGTATTTGGACAGGCATGTGTGAAAACGATTTACAGCTATCTCGGATATTACAATGTTTGCCACCTGGGTGGCGAAATAAAAAATCCCGGTAAGAATATCCCTGCAAGTATGTTTATCTCAGTTATTGGAATTGCCATACTTTACCTGGCAATGAATATGAGTGTGAGTAGCGTAATTCCCTGGCAGGAAATTAAGCAGTGGCAGGATTTGGGGCAGAACAATTTTGTGGTAAGCACATTTATCGAAAGGCTATATGGAGGTGCCGCCGCCAATATCGCTACCCTTATGATATTATGGGTTGCACTGGCTTCTTTATTTGCAGTGATGCTTGGTTACTCAAGGGTACCGTACGCTGCTGCAGTAGACGGCGCATTTTTTAAAATTTTTGGCAGGTTGCATCCCACAAAGAATTTCCCCTATGTATCGCTATTGTTACTGGCAGGTTTTGCACTGGTGTTTAGTTTGTTGTTTAGAATGAAACATGTGATTGACGGTATACTGGCCATGCGAATAATGGTGCAGTTTATCGGGCAGGCCGTAGGTGTAACACTCTTACGCAAAAGAAACGGCACCAAAGATCTGCCTTACAAAATGCCCTTGTATCCCTTGCCGGTGATACTTGCCATCGCAATGTGGCTGTTTGTTTTTTATGCAACAGGGCTTACTATCATCCTGTCTTTCCTGTTGGTGCTGGGGAGCGGACTGGCGATGTATTTCATTCTTGCAAAAATGCAAAACCAGTGGCCGTTTACAGGCCAGGATAACGGCTTGAACGAAAATATTGACCGCACTGCAACATAGTAGTGAACTTCCTGTTATAATACATCTTGGTGTTTTTCCAAAAAATCATTTGCCAACTTTTGACCAGGGTGCTTTAAATCCCCTGGAGGCATCATCCATAATCAACACCCAGTCATTGCCAATTCCTGATGTTGGTGATGTAAACTCCATGGTATATTTTTTCGCCATGCCATCTACTTTTCTCAGGGATGCGTTTTTTGGATCAAACCACCATGCCACAATCTGGCCTGCCATTTTTTTTGTGCTAACAGTAATCGTTTTCCCAACGGGTAAATAAATCATTGTATAACTATTATCAGCAGAGCGAAATGCCTGTATGAATTCGCCTTTTTCGTCCTGGCCTTGTAAGATGATTGAATTATCAGGTATGCGATTCAGCGGCGGCCTTGACTCCATAAATTTTTTTAAATACCCCACCTGGTAGGCCCCGGGTCGATCCATTGCATTGATCCAACCCCTGTCAGGATAATTAATGGTTGCTTCCCTTGCATTCATAAACTGCCATATAGCGTGATGCCCGTAAGTGACACCACAGGCACCGGCAAAAACAGAACGGTAACACTGCTTACGCACATCATAATCCCGGTAATATCCACTGTCCGGGTTTCACTTTGGCCAGGGATTAACCGGGTGGTCTTCATAATTGGGTTCGCCATCAAGGGTTGGTTTGGTGGGTGTATAATTAAAGTCCCTTTGTGCTAGGTCCCAGCAGGCAACATCATGCCCGCCACCGTGGCCCGATTGAAACATATTGATATCCAGCCATGGCTCGTTGTGTATCCATTGCGAGGTAGAATTTTTGCCGCCCCCCGGGTGATAGGTAATGATGCATTGATGATTGGTTGCCTCTACAATGCCTTTGGCCATAGCCCGCCATACGGGGCGCCAGTCATTGCTATCTTTTACTGCGGGCCGGTCGCCCCCCAGTATCCAGATGATGTTGGGATCTTTTTTGTAGCGGTTGCCAATCCATTTGCCATATATGTAGGCGTTGACACTATCAAAAACTACCGGCCCTTCGCCCCATCGTTTGGTCACCTTATCGCCCCAGGTGGGCAACAGACCTACAAATAAATTTCGCTGTCTTGCCATGTGAATAGCGCTATCTAATACCTTAAAGTATTTATCGTTTGGTTTTGTGGGATCAAGGTTTTTTAGCGGCAATTCACCATATTGATTTGGTTTACGCAGGCCATCAAATTCGGCCAGTGCAACCGCCTGTATCACATTGAAACCTTTTGCTGCCCTGTTGTCAAGGTATTGTTTTATTTCAGCCAGGTTCAGGCGGTGGAAAATTCCCACCCGGTATCACCCAACCAAAAAAAAAAGGTTTGCCATCTGCAAATTGAAGATAGTGCCCGTCGCTGGTAACTTTTAGCCGACCGTGGCTGAATATGGATTGAGCATTAAGGTGTGCACTGAAAATAACGGCAAGGATACAGCAGGCAATTAAACGCATTTGATCAAGTTGAAATTTAAAATATTATTTGTAATGTATGCAGGCTTGCCGGTTGCTTATTATTGTCAACAAAGCAACAACAGGAATGATAAACTTATTTGTCTTGTTTATAGTGTTGTACATCAAAGGGCACTGAATAGATGTCCTCAGTCGTTTTATCGCCTTTTTTACTCTGCTTTGAATAGTATAGTCGCTTTTCCTTTGCATGCACGAATGGGCAAAATTCCGATAGTTTTGAATTAACGGGTTTTCCTAAATTCCGTGGAGCCGACCAGCCATTCCCATTTTTAAAACTGATGTATAAATCCGTTTCACCATAACCACCAGGCGCTGAAGAAAAATAAATGATATAGTCTTCGTCCGGCGAGATGAAAGGGTTTGATTCCCGGTCCAAAGTATTAATGGGTGCGCCGATATTTTGGGGGATTTGATACCTGCCATCAATATTTGCAGACATATAAATATCCGAATTGCCATCTTTGTTTTTCATAAAGTAGATATTGCCATTATTCGACATGGAGGCATAAGACTCAGATGAATCACTATTGATAATATTGCCAAGATGATAAGCTGTACTCCAACCGTTTTTCTCTTTTTTAACAGCCCAAATATCAAATCCTTTTCTATCGGGCATCCCATCTACCCGCCTGTCCGACTGGAATAAAAGGGTTTTGCCATCCGGACTAAATATGGGGTCTATATCCTTCCATTTTCCATCAGCAGTTGAAAAGGATGCAACAACCGGCGTGGTCCATTTGCTACCCTTCTTTTGAGATTCCATAATTTTCAGTGTATCCCGTTTTCCATTGGATTTTACCCAAAGTGCTGTCTTTGAGTCGGGTGAAATTGTTAATCCAAAAACGCCGCCATTTGAAATAACCCCCGGTTCAAATATTACAGGTTCTTCCTGTGCGTGGCTGTTTCTAACAGTGAGTAGTAATAATGCAAACAAAAAATAATTCATCGCCTGAAGAAGTTTGATTTACCTTTTAAATTTATCCTTATTAAAATCGAGCCTCACACAATGGCTGGCGATTTCGGCTAAACACCAAAACTGTATGGTGAAAACAGTCGTAGTGAAAAGGTAATGATTTTCTATTTACAGTTGGCATAGTCGAAATAGATTTGCCATTTGAAAGGATCGTATTTACGGCTTTGTATTCAAATTTGCCAGGTTGAAACCAATGCTGAAAAGACTGAGCAAAATGTATTTTTTAGACCTGGTTTTGATCGTCAATCGTCCGCTTTGGATATTTTTTTCTGTCAAAGATATTTACCTGGAATTACAAAGTGCATATACGAAAAGCAATTATTTTATCAGCATCAGTGCCCCCATCGTTTCTATTCCATCAAACAGATTGCCTATCCGGATATTTTCATTTTCAGCATGCTGGTTATTATCGTGGTTAGCTATTGGAACGGTAATTGTTTTAGCAGCCAGGTATTTTTCAAATAGAAAAAGCGGGAGGCTTCCACCCATTGTTGGCTGCAATACAATTTGATCGGCGGAGGTAGTTTTAACCGCTGCAACAACCTTTTCAATGATGGGTAAGTCCATGGATGTTCTCTGGGCATTATAACCATCATCCCCGGCGATCACTTTTATAATCTTTCCATATTTATTTCTTTCTTCATCGGTAGGATCCTGGTCCGTTACAAAATACCCAAGGGACTTGATATGGTTAATAACTTTTTGTTGCTGTCTTCTCCAGTCGTTACCCAATACGAGCCTTAAATCGATCACTGCGGTAGCAAAGGTTGGTATTTGATTGGATGCCAGCTTGCCCACGTTGCCACTCTGCATTCCATTGATGTTTAGTGATGGCTGATTGATTGCGTCACTTAATGACAGGTTCTGCATTTCTGCGGTACTAATTCCCAGCTCCTTTTTCATCTGTGCATCCACTGAAGGTACTTCCTGCAATGCCTTTTTCTCAGATGGGCTTAATGGAATTACATCTTCGTAAAAACCTTTAATCGTCACTCTCCCATTTTCATCTTTCATGGAGGCTAATAATTTTGCCAGCATCATGGCAGGGTTGGGCGACCAGTTGCCGTAATGCCCGCTATGCAATGGCCGATTTGCGGCATACACCGTCAAATCGAGATGACTATCGCCACGCACTCCAAATGCAATTTGTTTTTTCCCGGATTGGTGAACAGGTCCGTCACAAATGATCCACAGGTCAGACTGGAGTAAGGACCGGTATTTTTCCAGTATTTCGTTCAAATGGGGAGAACCGGCTTCCTCTTCTCCCTCGAAGAAAAATTTGAGATTACATCCAGGTGTTAGCCCGCTTTTTATAAGGGCATCATAAGCATTCAAAATAGCATCCACACCAGCTTTGTCATCAGATGCGCTGCGGGCATATATTCTCCACTCTTTATCATAGGGGCCATCTGCAGGAAAAGGAATATTGGTTCCGCCTTTATCAATTGCACCTGAAAATAATTTGGGCTGAAACGGATCGAGCCCCTTTGCCCATTGGGCGGGATTAACCGGCTGTCCATCATAATGGGCATAAAAAATAAGGGTTTTTGTTGCATTCGGAACCATCACTTCACCATATACAGACGGAGGGGCGGATGCAGTGGAAGCATTTAATAACTGTACTTTTTGAATGCCCCGTTTATTCATCATTGCCATAATGAAGGCTGCATTCTTTTGAAGGTTATCAGGCGCAGCAGCAATATTTGGCAAAGTAAGAAATGTAGCAAATTCGCTGACGATACTGCCGGCATTCTCCTGTCCATATTTTCTGATTGTCAGCACATCAGGTGATTGGGCCGAGACAAACCGGCCAGCCAGGAAACTCAACAATAAAAAGATGAAGTGCTTTCGCATGAAATGTATTGTATGGTTAGGATGGAAATAACTGAGGTGATTTCACCCATTTATTTTGCTCTGCTCTTATTTTGCTTTTAGTATACCACCGGTATTATTATCCGGCTTGATTTTTTATTGATTGCTTTTAGCTTTCATCAAACTAACCACTTCATGGATTAACAGGCCCGATAATGCACCAATAGCGAATATGGATAAAAACTGAACGGCCCTGACATTTTCATTACTTGTCAACCGAAAGTAATTACCCACGGATAGCATTAGCAATACGGCAATTAATACGCTTCTTTTCTTTTGCATGTGTTAAGTTGAATGATGATAAATAAGGTTTACTTTTTTTTGAAATGTTGTATCCGACCAAATAAAAGTGTAAGGAAAAATATCGGGGCAATCCCAATAGCAATATAGGCAAACTATTTTAGTTTGTACAATTCCGGTCATTTGATTGATAAGATTTACCAAGGTAATTGGATATGTAAAATTGCGGCAATAGTATGCCGGCTGGCCAGGCCTGCCAGGAAATTATTGTCAAAATCATCCCCGCCCGGATACTGAAGTATGCTATCACAGATTTTCATTAACCCGGGTACCAGTACTTACTGGAAGGATTTTGTTTAGTTGATGAATAGTGGGGCCGGGTAGGATAGGTTTTGGATACTGCTTTTAAAGACGACCATTTGAAGCATATTATTACAAATGCTGACTGGCCTTAAAAATGTATTTTATGTACAGGGTAAATACCAGGGAAAGCAATATCGCTGAAAGCCTGATTATATTTTTTGTTCGTTCACTTTTAAAGTGAACGGATGAAATAACTGGTTTGGCTATTAAAAAAAACTCCACCAGCCTTTTGTATTCCACCAGAATTAAAAAGGCGATGCCCAATGTTAACAGCAATGACATTGTTAATGCACCGGCATTCATTTGATAGCAAATATTAATCAGCGTTAGGTTTAGCATAAAAGCAAATAGTATTATTGCTGCAACTAAAAAGGTTTTACGAAACAGTAACAACCAGGCACCGGCGATCTGTATAAGCGCCAGTATCATTCCAAACACATTCGAATAGCCAAAGTAATACCAGGTTAACCATTCCCCGGGTTGTTCATTCATCGGATTGGCGGCAATGGACGCAGGCACTACAAACTGAAGCCCAAAAATCTTTTTCCAACCGAAAGCTGCCAAATTAAAAGCGATGGTGTACCGGATGGTGGTATACAGCAATCCATAAATTTTATTTGAGTCAACCAATCGGTTTTTTTCGCGTTGATGCCAGATAACGGGATAAATAAGAGAAGCTAAAAAGCAGATAGCAACGAGAGAAAAAACAACGGGGGGTGGAAACCATTTAAATGTGCCACTATTACCAAGCATTAATAAAAGGGCAATGGTGGTTAACGATGACACCGTGCAGGTGATGAATTTCTTTGCCAGTGAATTTTCCTTCATAATCATAATTTAGTGAGATAGATGCAGGGGGGTATGAAAATCCTCATGCTACTGCTGATTTTATTATGAGGGCACTGCCGTATCTGCTATCAACGCCTGCATTTGCTGAGGGATACAATATCTGCCGGAAGAAAATATAAAATAATGGATGATGTCAAAAGCAGCGTTTAACCGGGCTGGTGACCAGGGCTGATTGGAGAGGAGCAACTTTTTTTTATGCTGCCTTTATTTATACCCAGGATGTTGAAGGGCTTTTTATTAGCGGTTTACCTTTCCAATTTTGGAAGTATCCATACCCCATGAATTGATAAGCGATTCACGCATATGATGAGCCAAAGCATATACATTTTGCTGGGTCGTTGTAATGGAGTCCGTTAAATGTTCCGCATCGGCAATTGCCATCATAGTTGCTTCAATACTTCTTTCCTCTATTAAACTTAATTCACCCCAATACAGTTCGGCAAACCTTTTTTTTGCCTTTACCACTTCTTCTTCGGTATGTAGTTCCTTTGATGCCAAAACAGAAGCATTGTTCAGTGCTTCTAAATATAGTTTTTGCCTTAATTCTAAAAAGGGTTTTGCCGCTTCAATTTTTATTGACTCAGCTTCTTTTTCTTTTGCAATTCTAAAATTCATTACACTGATTACAATCCCCACAACAACGCTGATAGTGGTGATAAATGCGCCAAGTGATTTAATTTTTTCAGCGTTTTCCATGATATTTATTTTCTAGCTTGATAAAATAATTAAAATCCGCAATCATGTTTTGGATTTCTCCCGTTGTATTCCTGCATTCAATGATTTTTGTTTTCATATGAGATTTAAAAGTAGTCGTACGAAAATATGCAGCGCTAATTAATTAAATCAAAGGCTAGGTGAATAAAGCGCCAGATTCAGCGCGGGTGCATTTGAAATGCAGCTTTCATTTGGAACCCGTGCAAAAGCAAAATAGCAAAAGAAAATACCCTCAATGTTGGTTGGTTAAATAATGTTGCTTTAAAACATCTTCGCCATACTCGTTTCCTTTTTCTCTCCAGATAGCATGAATGTGATTGGCACTATTTCGTGGCCCGCCGTTATTATCAAATTCAATCAAAAATGTAGGGCCATTCAAAATATAATAATGAGGCTTTTTTTCTTCATATTCTCCAATCCAGCCAAAATAAATCTTATCAATTCCTGCTTTTACAATCTGCTCATATTCGGTGACAGCTTTTTCATATTTCAGGTTGAAAACAAATTCGCGGATAATGTATTGTAATATCGCTTGTTGTTCCTTTGTCATTTCTGATGCCCGGATGCCCCAGTATTCAACCAATCGTTTACCGCTTTCCGCGGCTGTTATGATGTCTTTTGGAACGGCTATGCCTAAGGTCGCTTTCTTTTGTTGTGAAAGCGACAAGGAATGAACCAGTTTAATACCAAGGTCTTCCTCTTCCCCAAGTACCCGCCAGCCTGCATATTCGGAATTGGGATATTCGGCCGGATCGGTACCTATAAAAAATGGTGTTACCGAAAGCTTATTATTTACAAAAGTAAAGTTGACAGAAAGGTGATGGCCTTCCAGCTTAAAGCCCCATACGCTGTCGGTAGGCCGACTGAAAAAGGCAAAATAATAATTGCGGTGTGACCAAAGCAAGGATTTTACAAAACCGTATGTATTATCATCAATTGTTTTTTTGTAATAGAGGCTGTCATAATACAGGTTGATCAGGTTGTCGAGGTGCATAATACCGGTTGCCTTAAGATAGCCTTGTGAACTGAACGATGCGGAAAGAATGCGATGAACCAGCTTTCGTTGCGCATCATTCATATTGCCAATGCTGGTGCCAGCTCTTGCCCTCAGGCCAACCGGCAGGTTATTCCATTGTATCCGGGCCGTGTCATTAAAGGCAAGTAATGCCGACCGCTGCTGTATTTTGTTAAATGAGTTAACCAATGAAACAGCAGCCTGTTTTATTTCATTGTTGTAATTCGATTGGCATTGGGCAAAGTTGGGAAAAAATAAATATGCCAGCAAGGTAAAAACCGGAACTAAATATTTTGACATGGTTTTTTTCTAATGTGAATTGATTGGATTAAACGTTATGCCCACCATTTCAAGAATGGCGACTGAAAGTTGATATAAACTACGGGAACTTATTCCTGTATTTTATATCAACTTTTTAAAAGTGATTTGAAAATTTTCGGCAACGTATGCAGGTTACAGCACACATTCTAATACTTTACACAATACCTGTGTGAATAATTTAAAACATCCGGCAAGTTTTTAACTGTTAACTGTGGCGGTATCCACTGCGTGGACAAAATGTGTCACCTTTCCATTATTCAGGGTCCATACATGGATTGCATTTGCTTTAAAAGGATTACCGGTTACCTTGTTTGTTCCCTGGTAAAAGCCCACCATCACCACTTTGTCATCTGCTCCAAATATTTCATTTACGGCCACATTGAAACCATCAAAATGGACGGGCAGGTTCATGAAAACATTTGTTACGATGGCTTCTGGCCCTGTAAAAATACCATCACCTTTTACAAAAGGCATGCCCTTGCATTCGTGCCATTCAATTGCGGGGTCAAAAAAAGCCAATACACCTGGCACATTGCCGGTTGCAAAATGGGAGTATAACTCCTTAACCAATTCTACATTTGTCATAATGATGCTATTTAATGATAAAGAAAATAAACATATTTAGCAGGGGAGGGGATTAATATTAAATTGGCTTCTCGAAATGGGGCATTAGGATTTTTTTTATTAGCATCGTAAAAAAAGAAAGTAATGTATGGCTTTTTTTGAAACTTAATGTAACTGGTGAATTATATTTCTAAAATAAATGTATGTAGGATTTTGATAATAAAAAGTGCCGCAAGACAGATGAATTTGTTTTCCGGCTTTTTTCTATGACTGTCTTCATCTGGCATTGTTCTATATTACCACTCTTTTACCAATGGCACGGCTACCGGGAAAACCGTCTTCGCAGATACCTTTTTTAAACAGGATTAATTAATCCTGAATCGTCAAATTTCCCAACACTGTAAATATTTATTATAGAGGGCTGCAACCCAACGTTCCTGATAGCGCCACATTGGGGCATCGATTCTTTTGTATCTTTTGTATAATATAACAGGTGCGTTCCGGCCTCAGTCAAATTTACCGGGTTGATATATACGTCACCACGTTCGGTAAATATAATTCCGCTGATGCCTTCTGCTGTTAAGGTTATTCTTCCGAGGGAAGATTTGCTGATGGGATCCGATAAAGTATATGTTTTGATTTTGCTGAATTGAGCCGCATAACTAGTTTCCCAAATGGGTGATTCTACAATAACCGTATTTAAAATCGTTTCATCTGGTAATATAATCGGGAAAGGGACACCTTTTGTAAATTTCCCATCGGTACGCTCCAACGGGGCAGCCCGGAGAATTGTGTTCAATTGTGCCAGGTCAATTTTTGCCAACATCAGCTTCCCGGGGGTAGCGCCTTTTGATGATGTGGTATAACTATTGTACGAACTGTTATCTGCTTTTCTCCACAATGATAGCTGAGCATTCAGATTTGAGGAAGAAAGAAAACAGGCAAGTGCTGCTATAACCAATAGTCTTGTTTCCATTGCTTAATATATTTGACTGGTTCAAATATATATTTTTCTGTGATAGTGAGGTATTCGACTTATTGTACGGTAAATAACAGGGAGTTTACCTACTGCTTTTACACTGTTGAAATAATTTTGTGTGTCGGAATTTTTACCAGGTTTCTCAATTTTCGGGAAAATTATTGTTCAGTTAAATTCGATTTATAAATTGAAATATTGATACTTTCGTGATAAGTTAGTTTGTGACTAGTGTATTGCGGGATATGAGTTATCGGCATTCACCATTCGATGTTGTTTATTATTGATTTTGTTTGCTTATCTCCCTTCATCCTGATCCTGTGCAAGGGGGAATGGACTAACATATACGATATTGATTCAGCAGTCTCGAATTAAACCGGACATGCAATTAACATAACGCCGGTTGGTTTCAAAAAACAATCAGCCATAAACAAAATATACTATGCAACTGGAAAAAGTATTTGCCAATAATGAAAAATGGATTGTTGAAAAACTGGATGCAGATCCGGCATATTTCGAAAAACTTTCCAAAGGACAAAGCCCTGATATTTTGTATATCGGTTGTTCCGACAGCAGGGTTACCGCCGAGGAGTTAATGGGGCTGCAACCCGGCGAAGCCTTCATTCATCGTAATATTGCCAATATGGTAATCAGTATTGATCTCAATATGATGTCGGTGCTCAACTATGCGGTACGACATCTTAAAGTGAACCATATCGTTGTGTGCGGTCATTACTTTTGCGGCGGAGTAAAAGCAGCGATGCAATCGCAGGATTTAGGAATTCTAAATCCCTGGCTAAGAAATATCCGCGATGTGTACCGCCTTCATAAAACAGAACTGAATGCAATAACGGATGAAAACGACCGCTACAACCGCCTGGTTGAATTAAATGTGCAGGAACAGTGCATTAACCTGGTTAAAACCGCCGCAGTGCAAAACGCCTACAAGGAAAGGGGCCTTAAAGTACACGGCTGGGTGTTCGACATGAAAACAGGCCGACTCATCGACCTGAAGATTGACTTTGAAAAAGAGTTATTTGGCATAATGGAAATATATAACCTTGGATGATGGGAGGCGTGTTTTTAATAAAGAGCGGATGATCAAAATCTTTTGTTGACCGGAATTGCGATTCAGATGAAACAACGATGCTGCACATAGCTGCCCTGCACGCACCAAAAAATTACAGTGTTTGCAGCAATAAATCATTGAAGTTTTGCAGCGACGATATTTTGAGATCGGCTGCATTGAATTTTCCGTTTTGGCTATCCTGGTGAGCCGGTACTACTATGCATTTCATCCTGGCGGCTTTAGCGGCAATCATTCCATTAAAGGAATCTTCAAAACAAATACAATCTGTAGGTTGACTGCCTAATTGTTCGGCACAATTTAAATATACCTGCGGATGTGGTTTGCCGTACGGGAGGTCTGCCGCGGAAGCAATGGCATGCAGGTGATTGCGGATGCCTAACTTATCCACTACTACATTAATCAGCGGCATACCCGATGAGGTAGCCATTCCAATCCTGAACCGGCGTTCGATAAAAAAATTAAATATATGCGCCACGCCCTGCATGGCCCTTCCTTTGGTAGCAACTTTATCTACCACAACTTTCAATATTTTCTCTTCTGCCACTGGCGCCATCTCCCGGGGAACCTTAAAATAGTCGAACCACCACTCTACAAACTCTTTGGTTCGCATACCCGTAGTGGTGGCATATTGAGCCGGGGTTAATTGAAATCCATAGCCCTTAAAAATTTCATCGGCGGCTTCGCTCCACAATGGCTCCGAATCGATCAGCAAGCCATCCATATCAAAAATTACTGTATTCAGTTTCATGTAGGTAAAGATATTAATTTGCAGGCAAGGCTTATTACCATATCTGCCTTTTTTATTCGAAGTCCCTGCCAGGGTGCACATTCAACGAAAGCCATGAGACAGTTGCTAGCAACCTTGCATTGTAGATACATAAACCCACAGCCACCAATGTGCGTATGCCGCCTGGGTTCGTGCGTGAGCGTACCTACAACCCGGGTTAAGCCCACAACTACCGTTGTTGCGTATGCCGCCTGGGTTCGTGCATGAGCGTACCAACAACCCGGCTTACCGCTTGCATTAAATTTGTATCACCCTTATAAGCTGTCGGTAAGCCAGCCCTGCATAACCATCCGCACAACACACAACAACGGCTACGGTGGGCCTTGGCATTAGGGTTTTGTCTTTCCTGATACGAAACCCACCATCGCCGTTGTTGCGTATGCCGCCTGGGTTCGTGCATGAGCGTACCAACAACCCGCTTACTGCTTGCATTGAATTTGTATCAACCTTATAAGTTGTTGGTGAGCCAGTCCTGCCTAACCATCGGCACAAACACACAACAACAGCCGTAGTGGGCATGGGTAAAACCGCCTAAACGCCTCAACGGCAAAATGCCATTACCCAGAGGTGACACCTTTTTTTTTAAAGGTGTCACCTCTATGGTTGGGTAAACAATTATGAAGCAGGTGTACCGGCAATCATTTAAACCGCTTGAAAGTCTCAAAGGCAATAAATATAGCGGTATAAAAAAACGATTATTCCGTATATTGCATAGAGGATTGCTACCAAAAATATTTACATGTCATCTTTTATTGATAAACTGAAGGAAACAAGATTGGTGAAGGGACTGGTTTATGCCGTTCTTGGAGCTATATCTTACCCCGGTATCAATTTGTTTAACAACTTGCGGATAAATGGGATGGAACACCTCCACAAGCTTCCCAAACAAAATGTACTTTTTGTAAGCAATCACCAGACTTACTTTGCGGATGTAATTACATTTCTTCACGTTTTTTGTGCAGTGAGCTGGCGAAAAAAACACGGGCTGGGTATACCTTTTTACCTGCTATGGCCCTTTACCAGGGTAAAGTATGTGGCTGCTGAGGAAACCATGAAAAGCAACTGGATCAGTAAATTGTTTATGCTGGCCGGGGCCATTACTGTTAAGCGTACCTGGCGTACAGATGGCACGGAAGTAAGAAGGAATTTAGATCCCAGTGATACCCGGAAAATTGAACGGGCCCTGCAGAATAATTGGGTCATCACCTTCCCCCAGGGTACAACCAAACCTTTTGCACCGGGCCGTAAGGGCACCGCCTTCATCATCAAGCACCATCGCCCCATTGTAGTACCCGTAGTGATCAGCGGCTACTGGCGGGCATTTAATAAAAAGGGATTGAGATTTAAGAAAACAGGTTCTGATTTATCCGTTACGTTTAAAGAACCATTGGTGATCGATTATGACGATACCTGCGAAAATATCCTGGCACAGGTAATGGATGCCATTGAACAAAGTAAAAAATTTATGTTGAAGGGAAAGCATCACCTTATAACGATGATGGACAAATAATGATTATGCCCTTGCGCACTCTTATCTTTTTATTTTCAATTATATTTATTGCCATACAATTATAACCGGGATTGGTGTTTACGCAAAAAGCGCCTTCAATTCATCTGCATCATGTGCTTTCATTTTACCGCCCAGTACCAGTCTAAGTTGCCTTCTCCTCAATGCACCTTCGTATAGTTCTTTTTCATCCGGTGTTTCAGCAACTAAGTGATTTACGGGTTTAGGTTTGCTATTGGGGTCAAGCGCCACAAAAGTAAAATAGGCTTCGTTGCTTTTGTATTTATGTTGATGTATGGCATCTTCACCCCATACTTTCAGGTGTACTTCCATGCTGGTGGTAAAAGCCCGTGTAACCCTGGCCTCAATATGCACAACATTGCCCAGTTTGATGGGTGTTTCAAAAGAAATATTATCTACTGATGCCGTTACCACCGGTGAACCACAATGTTTCATTGCCGCAAGGGCAGATGCGATATCCATCCAGTACATCAATCGTCCACCCATCAGGTTGCCAAACGTATTGGTGTCGTTGGGTAATACCAGTTCTGTCATCACTACCAATGATTCACTTGCCTTTTTATCCATGTATTAAATTTTGGCAAAGATAACCGGAATGTCTGATGTCTGATTTTGTAATGTCTGATGTAGGAATTCCATGCGCAGAACAGGAAGATAACAACAAGCCGCATGTAAGTACGGCCACGACCTGTAGCTGAAACCCTGCATATTTCGCATATTTTTTCCAGTATGAAAAGAACGACGGATAGTAGCCGGTCACTTCCGGAAATAGTTCATCGTACTTTTCTGCAATGCCTTCGTAATGCAAACAGGTTGGGGTGGGACTTAAAAACAATTTTGGTAATTACCGGCGATCAACTTCAGCGCTTCAAAATTGCCGGTAAAATTTGTATGCCATCTATGTTTGTTGAAAGATCTGCGATAAACTGAATTACCCGATCACTCACCGGGTTTTTTTAAAATGCGCTGGTTAAAGGTTTGCCTGCATACCCCCGGTTATCATTTTATTGCTACTTCAAAAAATTGAACGCCCTATCTTTTACTCATTTTATTCATTGTAATAACCCGCTGGCTTTTGCATTTAAACCTGGTAACTTCATCGCCTCTTAGTGCGGCATGCTTAGTGGTTCTTCCATTGGTGCGTTTGCGCCACATCCTGAAACTGGATGCTTTCATTTCTCGTCGCATCAGTATGATGATATCCTTCTCTTTTAACCCAAACTGCATTTCAATTGCTTCAAAACAAGTCCGGTCTTCCCATGCCATTTCTATGATGCGGTCTATGTCGGGTGCGCTGAGTTCCATGGTGGAAGACGTTGAAACAGCGCCGGGTTGATTGATATTTTTAGTCATCGTTTCCGTTTTCTTTATCTAATTTTTGCAGGTATGTTTCAGCATTGGATATGTGTTTGTTTCTTTTCTCCGCCGGCATTTTATCAAATGTGTTTACGAGCATGCCCAGCCTCGGATTTTTTAAAAAGAAATCTCGGTTAACATGCATAAAGCGCCAAAACAAGCCATCCCATATTTCCGTCCAGCCGCCTTTTTCATAATCACTCATCTTTAGTAAATAATTGCTGCCACTAATGTAGGGCTTGGTTGTCATCAGACCTCCGTCGGCAAACTGCGTCATGCCATACACGTTGGGAACCATCACCCAATCATACGCATCAACGTACATTTCCATAAACCAGCGGTACACTTCATCCGGATCAAACTCGCAGAGCAGCATAAAATTACCAATTACCATTAGCCGCTCTATATGATGGCTGTAGCCGGTTTGCAATACTTTCGTAATCACATTATCTACCGGTATTATCCCGGTATCACCTGTCCAAAAGATTTTCGGAATCTTCCTGGTAAAACCCCAGTAATTTTTTGTGCGTTGCCTGCCGCCTTCCTTTTCATATACAATTCTAATGAATTCACGCCAGCCCAGTATTTGCCGGATAAAACCTTCCATTGAGTTTAAGGGTATATTGTATTTGGGTGCAGATTCCAGGGCCTTATCAATAATTTGTTGCGGTGACAGTAAACCAATATTCAGCATCGGCGATAGTACGGAATGATGCAGGAAATTTTCCTTCGCTACGATGGCATCTTCGTAAACTCCGAATTTCTCAAATCGTTCCTTTAAAAATTCATCCAGCCATCTTTCTGCTCCGGCAAAATCGGTGGGGTAAATAAATTTTTCAACACTGCCATAGTTTGATCCAAAATTGTTGGCAACATAATCCTTGGCTTCCTTAACAAAAACCGTTTCTTTGGCCGGAGTAATGATTGGTGGCTTTGTTGATTTAGGGAATTTCTGCCGATTGTCTGCGTCAAAGGTCCATTGACCGCCTTCTGGCTGTCCGCCTGCATCCAGTAATATATTTCTTTGGGTACGTTGCGTTGTATAAAAGCCTGTTTGAAAATAGGTTTTCTTTTTATCAAAATAATTTTTCACCCCATTTAATGTATTGAGGAAATTCGGGGTTTCATATTCCACCAATTTTAGTGAATACTTTTTAGCGCTACGTTGCATTCGTTGCCGCAGCCAGTTATCCGCTACATCAGCAATATAAATGGTGCTGATTTGTTGGGTTTGCAGGTATGGAAGTAATTTTCTAATATCTGAAAATGCATCTGATGCTTCAATATAATTTACCTGCATTTTTTTATTTGCCAGGAAATCTGCATACGCTTTCATGGAAGCCCGGTGCAGCATTATTTTCTGTTGATGAAAATGGTACTGCTTAAAGAAAAGCGTTTCTTCTACCAAATAAATACTGCGGCCAGCTTCAATAGCCGGATGGTTTTTAAAAAGCTGGTGTGGGAAAATGATGGTGGCTTCTTTCATCTGAATAAAAATTTATCAAACAAATTGATTACTCTATTGTTTGATGTGCAAATAGTTTATTATGGAAACATTGAATGGTAAAAACATATTGTTAATCGGTGCTACCGGTGGCATAGGATCAAGGCTGGCAAAATTGCTGGCAGGAAGTGGAGCGAAATTATTTTTGGCAGGTCGTAATCCTGACAAGCTGGAGCTGGTAGCAAAAAATACCGGCGTGCCTGCAGAAAGAACTTTTGCATTGGATATCTCCCAACCGGAAGCAGTGAATGAATTAAAGGAAAAATACTTTCAGCAATTGCCTTCCATCGACATACTGGTAAATGCGGCGGGCATAGGGATTATTAAATCAATGGACACTTTAACCGAAGTTGATTTTTTAAGAACATTGAATTATAATTTATATGGGCCCTTTTTATTGGTGAAATCATTTTTACCCGCTATGAAGGAAGTGAAAAAAGGGCTGATCATCAACATACCCGGTGTATTGGGCAAAGTGCCCATGGCGGGTGCTGCCGCATACAGTGCCAGCAAGTACGGCCTCGTAGGCATGATGCAAAGTATACGGGAGGAACTGAAGCGAACGGATATTCGCATTACCAATTTATTCATGGGCGGCGTTGATTCCCCGTTTTGGGATACAATTGATTTAAAAGTGCAGCGGGAGAAAATGATTCAGTCGGAAGAAGCCGCCAAAGCGATTTGGTTCCTCTGCCAGCAACCGATAAGCGGAGTAGTAAGTGAAATGGTTTTACAGCCATTTAATCACCAGGCTATTTAAGCCGGCGGGATATAGCGAATAATTTGCCGGAATCATTTGTATGGTTGTTGTACTTCGCAGGCGATAAACCGGTGACAGGTTGATTTGATCCAGATTTCATCCCTTGTGCAGCATAACTAACTTTCTACACTACTTGGAAATACACACTGGTATTGGATAAGTTTTGTTGAATTTACGGGCAGTTGCACAACGGGTACTTATCTTTGCGGATATTTTTATTTATATGAATACAAACCCATCCATCTCCTTCGAAAATACAAAACATGCGTTTGCTTACAAGAAAGACAGCGATCTAAAAAAAGCCAATTTGCTTTTTCAGTTAATGGGAAAGCCCTGGCTGGTAAGCCTTGGTTTAAAGCTTACTCCACTTGCCATTAAATGGAATTTGCCCTTTACAAAACCCCTCATCCGGGATACCATTTTCCGCCAGTTTGTAGGCGGCGAAACACTGGAAGAAACGGCTGTTGTGGCAAAGAAATTAGGTGAATACAATGTGCAGGTAATTTTGGATTATGGGGTAGAAGGAGGGGATGATGGAGAGCATGGCTTTGATCAGTCAACCAAAGAATTTATACGGGTACTTGAATATGCGCCTACCCAGCCCAATATACCTTTTATGAGTGTGAAGGTAACCGGTTTCTCAAGGTTTGCATTGCTGGAGAAAATTGACTCGTTGATGAATAGTAATTCCGGTACCCTCATGAAACGATACCTTAAGGCGCTGGATCTGTTATCGGATGATGAAAAGGCAGAATGGCACCGGGTGCGGGTTCGCATGCTGCGGATTTGTGAAACTGCGGCGAAAAAAAAAGTAGGCGTGTTGGTTGATGCCGAAGAAACCTGGATACAGGATCCGGTAGATGCACTGACCATCCTGATGATGGACACTTTCAACAAAGGAAAGGTTGTAGTGTACAATACGCTCCAGTTGTACCGGATGGATCGCCTGAAATTTTTGAAAGATTCATATGAGGCTGCTGATGAGCGGAATTTTATCCTGGGTGCCAAACTGGTAAGGGGCGCCTACATGGAAAACGAGCGGAAAAGAGCCGAAGAATTGAATTACATTTCTCCCATTCAGCCAGATAAAGAAAGCTGCGACCGTGATTACAATGCGGCAGTTGAATTTTGTATTGCACACCTGGGTAAGATAGCGGTTATTATTGCTTCTCATAACGATCAGAGTAACTTATATGCCGCCCAATTATTGGATGAAAAGGGTTTGCCACACAATCATCCGCATGTTCATTTTTCCCAGTTATATGGCATGAGTGATAACATCACCTTTAACCTGGCAGGTGCAGGGTGTTCTGTAAGCAAATACCTGCCCTTCGGCCCCATTAAAGATGTAATCCCCTACCTGATGAGAAGGGCAGAGGAAAACAGTTCGATGAACGGCCAAACAGGAAGGGAGCTAAGCCTGATTAAGAAAGAGTTGAAAAGAAGGACAATCTGAGTCGGATGTTTAGCAGTGAAATTATGAGCTTTCATTACTGCAGCAGTGACGCTATCTCAAGCCGCATATCCATCCACACAACTCCAACAATGGCGCCAGTGGGGCTGGGCTAAAACGCCGTCAACTTTTAGGCCCGTTGTTAGTTAGCTTTACCTTACTCGTACGCAAGCCCACCGCCGCCGTTGTTGTGTATGCAGCCTGGGTTAGTGCGTGAGCGTACCAACAACCCGGCTTACTACCTGCACCCTTACAAGTTATTGGTGAGCCAACCCCGCATAAGCATCCGCACAACATCAACAATGGCGCCAGTGGGGCTGGGCTAAAACGCCGTCAACTTTTAGGCCCGTTGTTAGTTAGCTTTACCTTACTCGTACGCAAGCCCACCGCCGCCGTTGTTGTGTATGCAGCCTGGGTTAGTGCG
>Ga0209181_10000969_pt1 | contig 51581 bp, 44 predicted proteins | sample MAT05_FD_187208 | JGI IMG/M metagenome (GOLD analysis project Ga0209181, IMG submission 187208) | Freshwater microbial communities from Lake Fryxell liftoff mats and glacier meltwater in Antarctica - MAT-05 (SPAdes) (version 2) | ecosystem: Environmental > Aquatic > Freshwater > Ice > Liftoff... | reverse complement strand
TCCGCAGGTTGTCCGGGTTGCGTGGCTCTCCTTCGGACTTCGCCGTGGGTGGTTCGCCCCCTCACCCCGCGTGCTTCGCCGCGACCCTCTCCCCCGAGGGGAGAGGGTGGGGCGCACCCGGCCCCCATCGTGGGCGGGCAACCACAAGCCGACGCCGGCAGACACCGACCTGACGTTCGCGCGTCGATGCCCGCCTGTGACGGGGGCCGGGTGCGCCCCACCCTCTCCCCTCGGGGGAGAGGGTCGCGGCGAAGCACGCGGGGTGAGGGGGCGAACCACGTCCGATGGGTGCCAGCACCACGCACGCACCCCGGACAACCTGCGGGTCAGTAGACACACCCGTCGGCGATTCGTGGTCGTCCCGGCGGGCGCTCTCGGGTAGGATGAAGTCCGTTCCCCCCGCCGGCCGCCCGGGCCACTCCCGATGCGCTTCGCCTCGCTCACCGCGGTCCTGCTCTTCGGCGCCCCCGCGACGGCACAGCCGGACGCGCACTTCGAGAAGTCCGTGCGCCCGGTGCTCGTCGAGAAGTGCGTCTCGTGCCACGGGCCGGACAAGCAGAAGGGCGGGCTGCGCGTCGACTCGCGCGCCGCCCTGCTGGCCGGCGGCGACCGCGGCCCCGCGCTCGTCCCCGGCGACCCGGGCAAGAGCCTCCTGCTGCACGCCCTCGCCCACGACGGCGAGCTGCGGATGCCGCCGAAAGACAAGCTCCCCGCCGCCGCGGTCGCCGCCGTCGCCGCGTGGGTGAAGGCCGGCGCCCCGTGGCCCGATTCCGCCCCCGCGGCCACGGCGCCGAAGGCCGCCGGGCCGCGCCCGATCACCGCCGAGGAGCGGGCGTTCTGGGCGTTCCAGCCGGTCCGCCGCCCCCAGGTGCCAGGAGACAGGAACCAGGAGACACCGAACCCGATCGACGCCTTCCTGCTGGCGAAGCTCCGCGAGAACGGTCTGAGCTTCGCGCCTCCCGCCGACCGGCGCCTCCTCCTGCGCCGCGTCACGTTCGACCTCACCGGCCTGCCGCCGACGCCCGCCGAGACCGACACCTTCCTGCGCGACCCCGCGGCGGACGCTTACGAGCGGGTCGTCGAGCGCCTCCTCGCGTCGCCGGCCTACGGCGAGAAGTGGGGGCGGCGCTGGCTCGACGTGGCCCGCTACGCCGACAGCAACGGGATGGACGAGAACCTCGCCTACGTCAACGCCTGGCGCTACCGCGACTGGGTGATCCGCAGCCTGAACGCCGACAAGCCGTACGACCGCTTCGTCCGCGAACAGATCGCGGGCGACCTCGTCGCCGGCGGCACCGACGCCGAGCGCGCCGACCAGCTGACCGCCACCGGGTTCCTCGTGGTCGGGCCGAAGATGCTCGCCGAGGACGACCCGATGAAGATGCGGATGGACATCGTGGACGAGCAGCTCGACACGCTCGGGCAGGCGTTCCTGGGGCTGACGCTCGGCTGCGCCCGCTGCCACGACCACAAGTTCGACCCGATCCGCGCCGAGGATTATTACGCCCTCGCCGGCGTCTTCTCCTCCACGAAGACGATGCGGAACCACACGGTCGTCGCGGCGTGGAGCGAGCGCCCGATCGGCAGCGCCGCCTCGGCCGCGGCGCTGGCGGCGCACGAGAAGACGGTCGCCGCGGCGCGGGCGGAGGTGAAGGCGGCCGACGCCACGCTGAAGGCCGCGGTGGCGACCCGGCTGACGGACGAGCACAAGCGGGCGGCCGAGTACGCCGCGGCCGCGGCCGAGGTGATGCGGCGGTCCGGATCGCTGAAGCTGGTCGCCGACCTGACGAAGGACGCGCCCGCCGGCACGGTCCGCATCGAGGCGGAAGCGTTCGCCCGCGGGAACGTGTTGAAGCTCACCGACGGCTACGGCGCCGGCGTCGGCGTCGTCATCAACGCCGGGCCGCTGCCAAACGTCGCCGAGTACGACGTGGAGGTGCCCGCGGCCGGCACGTACCAGCTCGCCGTCCGCTACGCCGCCGCCGACCCGCGGCCGGTGCGGGTGACGGTCGGCGGCCGACTGCTGGCCGGCGCGGCGTGCGGCGGCAAGACCGGGTCGTGGAACCCCGACACGCAGACGTGGCACGCCGAGGCCGTCGTCGCGCTGCCGGCCGGGAAGGCGGTCGTGCGGTTCGAGCGCGCCGGCCCGTTCCCGCACCTCGACAAGTTCGCCCTCCTGCCGATGACGCCCGAGCAGGTCGCGGCGGTGCCGCTGTCGGTCGAACAGGCCGCGGCCGACCGCAAGCTCCTCGCTTCGGTCCTGCGCCAGTGGGTCGAGGACGCGAAGGCGAAGGGCAACGACTCGTTCCGCGCGTCGCCGGCGGTCGAGGCGGAGGCGGCCCCGGCGGCGAAGCGCGAGGCGACGCGGCTCCGCGAGGCGCTCGCCGCGGCCGAGAAGGCGCGGCCGCCGGTGGACGAGGCGATGGCGGTCGAGGACGCGAAGGGCGAGAACCTGCGCGTCCACCTCCGCGGCAACCACCTGACGCTCGGCGCCGAGGTGCCGCGCCGCGTCCCCCAAGTGTTCGGCGACGCCGCCCCGCCGATCGGCGCGGACCGCAGCGGCCGACTCGAACTCGCCGACTGGCTCACGCGGCCCACGAACCCGCTCACCGCCCGCGTCATGGTGAACCGCCTGTGGGCCGGCCACTTCGGGGCCGGGCTGGTGCGGACGCCGGACAACTTCGGCCGCCTCGGCGAGCGGCCCACCCACCCCGAACTGCTCGACTGGCTCGCCGCCGAGTTCGTGGAGAAGGGGTGGTCGTTGAAGCACGTGCACCGGCTGATGGTCACGTCCGCCGCGTACCGCTCGGCCTCGCAGGCCGACGCGGCGGCGGTGCGGCTCGACCCGGAGAACCGTCTCCTGTCGCGGTTCCCCCGCCGCCGGCTCGACGCCGAGGAGGTGCGCGACGGGATGCTCGCCGTGTCCGGGTTGCTCGACCGCACGATCGGCGGGTCGCTGCTGAAGGCGACGCCGCGGCAGTACGTCACCAGTACCGCCAGCCGGAACTACGAGAGCTACGACCTGCCGCGCCGCACCGTGTACCTGCCGGTCGTCCGCAGCGCCGTCTACGACGTGCTCCAGACGCTCGACTTCCCCGACCCGTCGGTGCCGGCCGGCCAGCGGCCCACCACCGTCGTCCCGACGCAGGCGTTGTTCATGCTCAACGGCACGCTCGTCGATCGCGCCGCGGAAGCGTTCGCGCGCTCCGTGCTGGCCGCGTCCGGCGACGACCCGGCGCGCGTCGCGGAGGCGTACCGCCGGGCGTTCGGCCGCGCGCCGACGACGGCCGAGCTCGACCGCGTGGCGACGTACCTGACGCGGTCGGAGGCGGCGGCCGACGCGGCGCTGGCGCCGGCCGACCGGCGGGTGCGTGCGTGGCGCGGCCTGTGCCGGGTGCTGCTGGCGTCGAACGAGTTCGTCTTCGTGGAGTGACGAGCAACGTCGGCGGTCGTCGTTTCACCCCCGGAGCCGGCCCCGTCAGGGGTCGGAGCGTCAGGCGCGCCGAGCGCTCCGACCCCTGACGGGGCCGGCTCCGAAGGTTGTTCGCTGCCTCGGTACGCGACCGGTGGCGCCACCGGCGGACTGATGTCGCGCCGTTCGCCGGGAGTCAGGAGCCCCCATGATCTCGCGCCGCGACGCCCTCCGCTCGTCCGCCCTGGGCTTCGGCTGGCTCGCGCTCGCCGACATGCTCCGTGCCCAGACGCCGGCGCGCGACCCGCTCGCGCCGCGGCCGCCGCACTTCACCCCGAAGGCGAAGCGCGTCATCTTCCTGTTCATGCACGGCGGCCCGTCGCAGGTGGACACGTTCGACCACAAGCCGCGCCTCGCCGCCGACGACGGCAAGCCGCTGCCGTTCCCGCTGCCGCGGGTCGTGTCCAGCGCCACGGGGAACCTGCTGAAGTCGCCGTTCGCGTTCCGCCAGCACGGGCAGAGCGGCGCGTGGGCGTCGGAGCTGTTCCCGCACGTCGCCGCGCGGGCCGACGACCTGTGCTTCATCAAGTCGATGCACGGCTCGAACTCGCGGCACGGCGGGGCGCTGCTCGAACTCCACACCGGGTCGGACACGTTCGTCCGCCCCAGCATGGGCAGCTGGGTGACGTACGGCCTCGGCACCGAGGGCCGCGACCTGCCCGGGTTCGTGAGCATCTGCCCGACGCTCACCCACGGCGGGGTGAACAATTATTCGTCGGCGTTCCTCCCCGCCGCGTACCAGGCGACGCCGCTCGGCAACGCCGGCACGCCCGCCGGCCGGGCCGCGGTGCCGTTCGTCCGCGGCACCACGCCACCCGCGCAGCAGCGGCTCGAAATCGAGCTGCTCGCCGACCTGGAGCGGCAGCGAACGAGCGCCCCCGACGCGGCGGCGGAGGGGCGCATCCAGTCGTTCGAGACGGCGTTCCGCATGCAGGCCGCCGCCCCGGGCGTGCAGGACTTGTCACGCGAAACGGCCGAGACGCACCGCCTCTACGGCATCGACGAGCCGGCGACGGAGAATTTCGGCCGCCAGTGTCTGATGGCCCGCCGGTTCGCCGAGGCGGGGGTGCGGTTCGTGCAGTGCACGCACAGCTACAAGTGGGACCAGCACGAGAACCTGCGGCGCGACCACACGACGAACGCCCGCGAGGTCGACAAGCCCGTCGCCGGGCTGCTCACCGACCTGAAGCGGCGCGGGCTGCTGGCCGACACGCTGGTGGTGTGGGGCGGCGAGTTCGGCCGCACGCCGGTGGCGCAGGGGAAGGACGGCCGCGACCACAACCCGCACGGGTTCACGATGTTCCTGGCCGGCGGCGGCGTGAAGGCCGGCCACTCGCACGGCGCGACCGACGACTACGGGTTCTACGCGGCCGAAAACAAGGTCCACGTCCACGACCTGCACGCGACGATGTTGCACCTGCTCGGCCTCGACCACACGCGGCTGACGTACCGCCACGCCGGCCGCGACTTCCGCCTCACCGACGTGCACGGCGAGGTCGTGCGCGAGGTGCTCGCGTAGCGGCGGCCACGTCACGCCTCGGCGAAGTCGACTTCGGCCGCGTCCGGCGTGCGCGCCTTCAACACGCGCCGCATCAACTCCAGCGCCGCGTCTCGGTCCGCCGCCTCGTTCGACGCCACCCCGTCCGCCGGGATCACCAGCCGGAGGTCGCGCATGTACGCGTCGTTGGCCGTGAACAGCACGCAGATGTCGGCCGCGAACCCGCCGAGCACCACCGTGCGCGTGCCGAGATAGCGGAGCAGGGTGTCGAGGGTGGTCGAGAAGAACGCCGAGTGCTTCGGCTTCAGGACGAAGTAGTCGTCGGGCTCCGGCCGGAGCCGCTCGACCAGCGGGCGGCCGGGGCAGTCCGGTTCCTCGCACGCGCGGACCACGGCCGTCAGGTCGGAGCGCCACCGGCCGAAGTTGTCGTTGGCGTACACCACCGGCACGCCGGCGGCGCGGGCGCGGCGCTTCAGATCCGCGAGCCGGTCCGCCGCGGGCACGGCGTCGCGCAGCAGCCGGTCCGCCTCGGGGAACGCCAGCGGGTTGATCACGTCCACCAGCAGGAGGGCCACCGGGCACTGGTCCGGGGCGCTGCCGTGGAGCGTGGCGCTCGGGCCGGGCACCGGCCCCTGCGGTTGCGTCGTCCGATTCATGCGTGGGACTCCCGGGCCGGCGGGGTGCGGGGGCGAACGCCGTGCCGGGCCACCGCCGCGCGCACGTCCGCGACCGCGGCCAGGAACCGCGTCATCGCCGCGTCCAGGTCGGGCGCGGAGTCGGCTCGCTCGGGCGCCTCGCGCGTGACGACGCTCACGGCGCCGCCCGGCTCCAGCGTGGCGACCTTCACCTGACTCAGATCGTCCACGCCGTTGAGCCGCAGCTGGCTCATCAGCTCGTCGTCGGTGACGTGCTGGGCGCGGAGGGCGTCGGGCTTCGGCACCCCGTCGCGGACGAGCTCGACCGGCCGGGGCTCCAGCACCCGGTTCAGCCACGCCGAGCGGTCGGTGGCCCAGTCCAGGGCGTAGCTCCAGAACAGCAGCGCCGCCACCGCCGCGACCCCGTTCGGCACCGACCGGGTTTCGGCCGCCAGCGCCGGTGACACGCACTCGGACGCGAGCACGACGAGGAGCACGTCGCTGAGGCCCATGCCGCCGGTCTGGCGGCGGAGGACGACGCGGAACAGGACGAGCACCGTGAAGTAGACGACGGAGCCGCGGAGGAACGACTCGGCGAGCGGGCCGTCGGGGACGAACACGCCGCCCCAGTCGGGGAGGTGGAAGGCCGGCACGTCTGAACCCTCCGCTGCCCACGCGGGCATCGGGAGTCGCGGATGCATCCGCCGTGCCGGCGGCACCGCGACCGGGGCGCGAGCCCCGGCGGCGTTCCGACGCCCGACGGGGCGCGAGCCCCGGCCGACTGGTCAGCAGGTTGTCCGAGGTGCGTTGCTCCGGTTCGGACTTCGCCGGAGGTGGTTCACCCCCTCACCCCGCGTGCTTCGCCGCGACCCTCTCCCCCGAGGGGAGAGGGTGGGCGCACCCGAACCCCATCGCGGGCGGGCAACCACGCGCCGACGAGGGCGGGCGTTCGCGGGTCGATGCCCGCCCACGATGGTGGTCGGCAAGGCCCACCCTCTCCCCTCGGGGGAGAGGGTCGCGGCGAAGCACGCGGGGTGAGGGGGTGAACCACGTCCGATGACGACCAGTCCCACGCACCCACCCCCGACAACCTACGGGTCAGTAACGGCTCACTCGCCAGCATCGGGAAGCACACCCGGCGTCAGAATACGGGTTGCGGGGGCGGGGCGATCGGGCTATGCGCCCGGTTCGGGACGGCGGGGGAGCTGGCCCCGCCGCGAGACGCACCCGCATGCGCCCAGCCCTCGAAGCGCTCGAAGACCGCGCCACGCCCGCCGCCGCGCCGTTCATCCCCGGCCCCACCGCGACGCTGTTCGGCGAAGGGCTCGCGGCCGCGTACACGGTCACCGCCACCGGCGACCCCGCGCCCACGCTCGGCGTCGTCGGCGCGCTCCCGGCGGGCGTCACGTTCGACCCGGCCACCGGCCAGCTCGCCGGAATCGCCGCGACCGGCACCACCGGCCGCTACGAAATCACCCTCACCGCCACGAACAGCGTCGCCACCCACAGCCAGCCGTTCGCGCTCACCGTCGGCACGGCGCCGGTGTTCGCCAGCAACCCGGGCGCGACGTTCTACAGCGGCTTCGGCCGCGGCTTCACCGTCACCACCGCCGGCAGCCCGTACCCGACCATCACCCTGACGGGAACGCTCCCGCCGGGCCTGACCTTCACCCCGGCCAACGGCTTCCTCTCGGGCACCGCCGCGCCCGGCAGCGAAGGGACGTACCCGCTCACCATCACCGCCGACAACGGCATCGGCGGCCCGTTCGCGCAGGCGTTCACGCTCGACGTGCAGACCGGCCTCTTTCCGGGAATCGGCAGCCCGCAGACGGCCCGGTTCGCGGCCGGCGTCGGCGGCACGTTCCCGATCGTCCGCACCGGCAACCCGGCGCCGGCGCTGTCGTTCACCGGCACGCTCCCGGGCGGCGCCTCGTTCGACGCGACCACCGGCGTGGTCACGGTCGGCCCGTCCGTGCCGGCGGGAACGTACACGCTGACGTTCACCGCCGCGAGCCCGCTCGGCGCATTCAACCAGGGCTTCGCGCTCGTCGTCGGCGACGGGCCGGCCTTCACCAGCCCGAGCTCCGCCGCGTTCCGGACCGGGCAGCCGGGGAGCTTCGGCGTCGCCGCCACGGGTTTCCCGCAGCCGACGTTCGCGGTCACCGCCGGGGGCCTGCCGCCGGGCGTCGCCCTCGACCCCAGCGGCCTCCTCGCCGGCACCTCGAACGCGGCCGGCGTCTACCCGGTGACGATCACCGCGACGAACGGCGTGAACCCGGCCGCGGCCCAGCTGTTCGTCCTCACCATCGGCTCCGCCCCGGCGATCACCAGCTTCGATTCCGTGGCCCTCAGCAGCTCCACCGGCGGCACGTTCGCCGTGAGCGCCGTCGGCCTGCCGGTCCCGGCGCTGGCGCTCGCCGGCACCCTGCCGCCCGGCGCCGCCTTCGACCCGGCCACGGGGTTGCTCACCGTCGCCCCGGGTACGCCGGTCGGAACTTATGCCCTCACCGTGACCGCGGCGAACGCGCTGGGGTACTCCGCCCACACGCTCGCGCTGACGGTGCAGACGGCGCCCGTGATTTCGAGCCCGACGCCGCTGCCGCCGCGGTTGTCGGTCGGCGGCACGCCGGGCGGCACGGCCGTGTTCGACCCGATCACCGGCGGCCACTACGCCACCACGCCCACCGCCACGCCGAACCCGTTCCCCGGCCTCGGCGTCGTCGTCCGCTCGGCGACCGCCGACGTCGACGGCGACGGGAAGCCGGACACCATCGCCGTCACCGGGCCGGGCACGCCGGTGCGGTTCGCCGTGATCAGCGGCGCCGACAACGCCACGCTCCTGGTGGCGCCGACGGCCCCGTTCCCGGGCAGCGAGTCCTTCTCCGGCGGCGGATACGTCTCGGCCGGCGACGTGACCGGCGACGGCCGCGCCGACATCGTCATCACCCCGGACCAGGGCGGCGGCCCGCGGGTGATGGTGTTCAGTCTCCCGGCCAACAGCGGGCTGATGCTCCGCGCCGACTTCCTCGGCATCGACGACGCGAACTTCCGCGGCGGCGCCCGCACCGCCGTCGGCGACGTGAACAAGGACGGCCGGCCGGACGTGGCGGTGGCGGCGGGTTTCCTCGGCGGCCCGCGGGCGGCGCTGTTCGACGGCGCCACGCTGCTGTCCGTGCGGGCGAAGCTGGTGCCCGACTTCTTCGCCTTCCCCGGCGCCGACGCCGTGACGCTCCGCAACGGCGCCTTCGTGGCGCTCGGCGACCTCACCGGCGACGGCTTCGCCGACGTGGTGTTCGGCGGCGGCCCCGGCGGGGCGCCGCGGGTGTTCGTGCTGAGCGGGGCGCTGGTGAGCGCGGGGAACGTGAGTGGGGCGCAGGCGGGGCCGGTGGCGAACTTCTTCGTGGCGAACGACTCGGCCGACCGGGGCGGCGTGCGCGTGGCGGCGGCGGACGCGAACGGCGACGGCCGGGCCGACCTGGTCGCCGGCAGCGGCGCCGGCGCCCCGGCGCGGGTGCGCGTCTACCCCGGCCAGGCCGTCACCGGCAACGGCGAGCCGGGCGCGTTTCAGGACCTGGTGCCGTTCGCCGGCCAGGTGCTGCTCGACGGCGTGTACGTGGGCTGAGGCACCGGTCGGCACGCCATTCCCACCCGCACCACCCTCCGGCACGACCGGAGGGCGGACATGGCCGGCGAGGTGGGCGGCAGCAGCGCGGGGCAGGTGAGCCGGATCGAGTCGCTCGGCCGGCCGGTCACGCCGGTGGACGTGTGGAACGCCGCCGTCCGCGCCGGGGCCGACCCGGCGCGCCTGGCGCTGTCGCTGTCGCACGTCCTGGGCGAAGTCAGTTACCGCCGAGATGGTTGCCGGCCGCGAGGACGAACAGGCCGTGGTGCGGTACACGCTCGCCACCGGCGAGGTGGTCGAGTACGACGCCGGGTTCCACAACCCGTTCCGGCGGTAGCGGCTGCTACGCCGCAAGCGGCGTCAGGTGTCGAACTGGTGGCGGAGGCGGCGGGAGTTCACGTCGAGCGCGTTGAGGATATCGACGACGGTGTCGATCTCGAGCTTCTCGGCGAACGCCCAGCAGATGACGTCGAGGTTTTCCTTCCCGCACTTGAGCCAGCCGAGGATTTGGTTGAGGAGCGGCTGGCGGTCGGAGAACGCGCTCTGGAGCAGGCCGAAGTCGCCACGGTCGAGTTCGAGCCAGAATTCCGACCCCTGCAGGTGCTCGACCCACCGGGCGCGCAGGTAGCCGTTCCAGTGTTCGCGCACCCACCGGCGGATGGCCGCCTCTCCGAGGTCGTACCCGACCTTCTCGCTCTCGATCCACTTGAACCGGTCGGCTTCCACGACGCAGTCCGTGTAGACGCTTCGTTTCACGGGCGGGGCCTCGCGCGGGGAGTTCGCGGGGTCGGTCGGGCTCGCACAACACGCGACCATGTTCCACACCTCGGGCCGGGAGAGCGGGCCTCGCCGCCGGCGGGGCCGGACGGCGCGGGTGGATCAACCAATTTTAGGGCGCCGACCGGAGCAGAGAGCAGAGGACAGAAGTCAGAGGACAGTAAGCAGCAGTCCGAGTGCCGTCCGGGCCGGGTGTTCTGTCCTCTGACTTCTGCCCTCTGTCCTCTATCTGGCCAAATACCCCCCGTCCACGAACAGCGTCTGGCCGGTGACGTAGCTGCCGGCCTCGCTGCACAGCATCAGCACCGGGCCGACCAGTTCCTTCGGTGCGCCCCACCGGCCCAGTGCCGTGCGGTCGGAGAACACCTGCTTCTCGGCGTCCGACAACACCGACATCGGCATATCGGTCAGGAACGGCCCCGGGGCGACGCAGTTCACCGTCACCCCGAACGGCCCCAGGTCGAGGGCGCTGGCCTTCGCCATGCCGATCAGCGCCGCCTTCGTCGCCGAATACACGTTCCGCCGCTCCTTCGACACCTGCCCCATGATGCTCGACACGTGAACCACCCGGCCCCACCGCCGTTCCTTCATGTTCGGAACGAGAGCGCGGGTCATGGCCATCACCGACGACAGGTTCACTTCCACGACGCGGTCCCAGGTGGCGTCGTCCACGGCGTCGATGGCCTGGGGGGCGTTCATGCCGGCGTTGTTGACCAGAATGTCCACCCGGCCGAACTTCGCCAGCGCCGCCTTCGCCAGGGTGTCGGCGTCGGCCCGGACGGACATGTCGGCGACGAAGAAGGCGCCCTGCCGGCCGGTGCCGGCGAGGATGTCGTCGAGTGCGGTGCGGAGTTGGTCTTCGCTGCGGCTGGCGATGACGACATCGGCCCCGGCCTCGGCGAAGCCGCGGGCCATGGCCTTACCGAGCCCCTTGTTGCCGCCGGTGACGAGGGCGACGCGACCGGTCAGGTCGTACAGGTTGACCGGCATGGGGAGAGGGCTCCAGCTCGGGGGAGATTCCGTCATTCTGACCGGGTGCGGATCGGGGTGCAAGTGAAAAAAGTTCACAATCAGAGGACAGAAGCCAGAGATCAGAGGACAGACGGCAGAGAACAGCGGGCCACTTCCGTTCTTCACTGTCCTCTGTCCTCTGTCGTCTGTCCTCCGTCCTCCGTCGTCTGTCCTCCGTCCTCCGTCGTCTGTCGTCTGTCCTCTGATTCACGGCACCGTCACCGTAATCTGCCCCTCGCGGCGCAGCCGCGGCAGCAGGCCGGCGCGGACGTCGTCGGCGTAGGCGTCGCGCACGTCCTCCACGCACCGCTCGAACGCCGCGGGGGTGCCCGGCGTGCGCGCCGAAACGCGAATCAGGTGGAACCCCACCGCCGTCTCCACCACCGGGCTCAGCTCGCCGACCTTGAGCGCGAACGCGGCCTTCGCGAACGCCTCGTCCTGGAGGCCGCCCTTGCGCGGCACCGGCCCCAGGTCGCCGCCGCGGGCGGCGCTCGGGCACTGCGAGTGCTTCCGCGCCGCGGCGGCGAAGTCGAGCCGACCCGCGACGATCTCGGCGCGGATCGCTTCGAGCCGTTCGCGGCACCTCGCCCGCTCCACCGGCGACCCCTGCGGCCGCAGCAGGACGTGTGCCGCTTGAACCTCCACGCCGTCGAAGTGCTCGCGGTTCGCCTCGAAGTACTTCTGCAGCTCGGCCGGCGCGACGTGCTGGCGGACGTAGGCCTGCATCGCCACCAGGTCGGCCCACGTCTCGCGGAAGGCGGCTTCGGTCTGGCCGTTCTGGCGGGCGTAGGCGGCGAGCGTCTGCCCCTTGGCCTTGAGGCTGTCGGCGAACGCGGCGAGCTGGCGGTCCACCTCGGCGGGCTCGACCTTCGGGCCGTTCGTGCGGAGGTACTGGCGGACGAGGAGGTCGTCCACGAGGTCTTGCGCGACCTCGGTGCGGAGGGCCTTCAGCTGCGACGCGGTGAGCGGCGCCCCGGGGAAGCGGGCGCGGATGAACGTGTCCACCTGTTCGAGCGTGACGCGCTCGCCGTTGACGGTGGCGGCGACGGCCGCGGGCGGCGGCTGCGCGACCGCGGCCGCGGCCGCGGTCCCAGAGGCGAGGACGAGCCCGACGAGCGCGACGCGGACCATGACGGACCCCCCGGCCGGATGCGCCCGGGGGAATAGCGTGAACCGGCGGCCGGGGCAAGACGGAGCCGCGTCGCGTCCGATCTCGGGCGATTCACGCTCGGCGTGGACGTGATCCGTGGTTTTCAGGCGTACCGCCGATCGGGCCGGGGTCAACGCCTGGGTCGGTGGTAGCCCCGCCGGGCGGAATCCGGATAATCGCCCCTGCCCCGTTCGATTCGCCCGCTCTCTGCCACCCCGGAGGTGGGCTCGTGTCCTCCCCCGAGCCGCTCCCGGACCGCGACCTCCTCGTCGCGGCCCGCGCCGGCGACCGCGCCGCCCTCGGCCGGCTCATGGACACGTTCCGCGGCTACCTCCTCGCCGTCGCCGACGGGGAGCTGGCGCCCGGGGTGCGTACGAAGGCCCAGCCTTCGGACGTGGTGCAGGACGCCTTCCTCGAGGCGTACCGCGTGTTCGACCGGTTCGCCGGCGCCGAACCCGAGCAGTTCCGCGCCTGGCTCCGCGGCATCCTGCTCCACAAGGTGTCGGACGCCCACAAGCGCGAGCGCGACGCCGGCAAGCGCGAGCGCGACCGCGAGGAAACGCTGGACGCGGCGCGCGACGCCGTGGCCGGCGCCGGCCCCACGCCCAGCGGCGCCGCCAGCCGCGACGAGGAGGCCCGGCTGGTGTCCGCGGCGCTGGGGCGGATCGACCCGACCGACCGGCAGGTGATCGTGTGGCGGAACTGGGACGCCGTGCCGTTCGCCGAGATCGGCCGGCGGCTCGGCCGGAGTGAGGACGCCGCCCGGATGCTGTTCGCCCGGGCGCTGGAGCGCTTCCAGACCGCGCTGGAGCACGGCGATGCCCGACACCCCGCCGGACCCCACTGACCGCGCCTTCGGCGACTACGTCGCCGCCTGCGCCGACGCCCTGGCCCGCGGCGACGCCACCCCGTCGCCGCCGCCGGCCGCGTCGCCGGGGCGGTGCGCCAAGGCCCGGTCGGCGCTGCGGCTGCTGGCCCGCGTCCGCGCGTCCGGCGACCCCCTGCCGCACACCCTTCCCGGCGAGTGCGCCCCGACCGACACCGACTTCGCGTACCCGGCCGGCCGGCAGATCGGCCGGTACGAACTGGGGCGGGAGCTCGGCCGCGGCGGCATGGGCGTGGTGTACCAGGCGCGCGACACCGACCTCGACCGGGCGGTGGCGGTGAAGGTGATCGGCGCCGCCGGCCCGGACCGCGACAGTCGGCTGGCGCGGTTCCGCGTCGAGGGTCGGCTGCTGGCGCGGCTGGATCACCCGAACGTGGTGCGCGTGTACGAGGCCGGCGACGACGGCGGGCAGCCGTATCTCGTGATGGAGTACGTGGCCGGACCGTCGCTGCACCGCCACCTCGGCGGCCGGCCGCTGCCGCCGCGCGAGGCGGCGGCGCTGGTCGAGGGCGTGGCGCGGGCCGTGGAGTACGCCCACCGTCAGGGCGTCATCCACCGCGACTTGAAGCCGGCGAACATCCTGTTGGAAGGGGTCGGGATTCGGGATTCGGGATTCAGCGAGGCGCCGACCGCCGCGTTCTTCCCCCTGAATCCCGAATCCCGAATCCCGACCCCTTTCCGCCCCAAGGTGACCGACTTCGGCCTGGCGACCGCGGCCGGCGGCGAGTCGGACCTGACGCGCACCGGCGAACTCATCGGCACCCCCGGCTACCTCGCGCCCGAAGTCGTGGGCGGGGTCGCGGAACCGGGGCCGGCGGTGGACGTGTACGGCCTCGGGGCGGTGCTGTACGAGTGCCTCACCGGCCGGCCGCCGTTCGTCGGGGCCAACCTCGCCGCCACGCTCGTCCTGATCCAACACGCCGACCCGCCGCCGCCGCGGCAGCTCAACCCGGACGTGCCGCGCGACCTCGAAACCGTGTGCCTGGCGTGCCTGCGGAAGGAGCCCGGCCGCCGCTACCCGACCGCCGCGGCCGCGGCCGACGACCTCGCCGCCGTCCTCGCCGGCCGGCCGATCCAGGCCCGGCCCGTCGGCCGCGTCGAGGCGGCGCTGAAGTGGGCGCGCCGCAACCGCGCCGTGGCGGCGCTGTCGGCCGCGGTCGTGGTGGCGCTGCTGGCCGGCTCCATCGGCTCCGGGTACTTCGCCGTCGAGGCCGGGTTCCGCGCCGGCCGCGAGGCGAGCGCGGCGAGCGCCGCGAAGACGGCGCAGGCCGAGGCGGTGGCGGCGAAGGCGGCGTCGGACCTGCTCGCGGCCCGGCTGCGCTTCCGCGTCGCGGTCCACCGGGCCGAGGACGGCGACGTGGAAGCGGGGCTGCTCGGCATGGCCGACTCGCTGCGGCTGGCCCCGGCCGACGCCGCCGACTTCCGCCGGGCGGTGCGGCTCAGCTTCGCCGCGTGGGGCCGGCAACTGCCAGTGTTGCGGTTCGCCGTCCGCCCGTGGGACGCGCCGCCGGGGTTCACGTGGGTCCACCCGGTCGGTCTGTCCGGGGTCCTGTTCGCCGCGTGGGCCGTCGGCCGGCCGCTCACCTTCCTCGACGCCGCCACCGGCCGGCCGGCCGGGGAAGCCGTCGCGCTCGCGGGAAAGGAAACGCCGATCGCCCTGTCCGCCGACGGCGCCCTGCTGCTGACCCGGACCGACGGCGAGCCGGACGAGCCGACGGTGCGCCTGCGCCGGCTGCCGGGCGGTGCGCCGGTGGGCGCCGCGGTGCGCGTGCCGTACCTGCCGGGAAAGCAGGGCGGGCCGAACGTCGGGTCGGTGGTGCTGTCGGAGTTCGCGGTGATGACGGGCGGGATGAACACCGGCCCGTGGTGGGGGCCGCGGCGGTTCTGGGACGCGGCCTCGGGAGCCGCGCACCCACTGGTGGTGTCCGAGCGCGGCCTGCTGGCGGTGCGGCCGGTCCGCACGGCCGACGGGCGGGAGGCGGCGGTGGTCGTGCGCGGGAGCGAGCCGCGCGAGGGGGCCGACTGGCGGGCCGAGTTCCACGACATCGTCTCCGGCGCGCGGCTCGACCCGGCCGCGCGGCTGGACGACCGTTCGGACCCGCGCGTGCACGCCGGCGGGAGGGTGGTGCTGACCGTGTTCGGCGACGAGACACTCTGCCCGGACGGGGCCGACGGGTCGGTGGCGTGGTGGGAGGTCGGCACCGGCCGGCTGCTGGAGCGGTGGCGGCCCGGCCGCGAGGCGCGGCTGTCGTGCCTCTCCGCGGACGGGCAGACACTCGCCGCCTACGGCACCGACGCCCGCGTCCGCCTGTTCGACCTCGACACCGGCCTGCAGCGCGGCGGCGACGTGCCGCTCCACGACGGGGCGGCGTCCGAAGACGCCGGCGGGGTGTTCCCGGGCAACCCGGCGCTCTTGACGCTCGACCACGGCGGCGTCCTCCGCGGGTGGGAGACGCGGCACCTGGAGCGGCAGGCCACGGCCGCGGCCCGGCCGCGCGCCCGCCCGCCGGCCGCGGGCCGGACCGCCGCGCCGTTCACCGACGCGGCGTTCTCCCCGTCCGGCCGGGTGGTGCTGCTCAGCGCCGGGCACCGCGGCGAGTACGGCCGGCTGGTCGAAACCGCGACCGGCCGCCCGATCGGGCCGCCCTTGCGCCAGCCGCACCGCCGGCTGATCGCGTTCACCCCGGACGAGCGGGTGCTGGTCACGGCCCCGTACAACTACGCGTTCGGCGGCCCGACCGAGGTTCACTTCACCGACACGGCCACCGGCGCCGCGCGGGCCGCTCCGATGCCGCTGCCGACGTACCCGCACGGCCTCGCCGTCAGACCCGACGGGCGGACGCTGGCCGTGGCCCGGCTCAACGCCACCACGCTGATCGACCTGCCGGGCGGGACCGTGACGCACCAGCTGGCGGAGAAGTCGTGCGTCGGGGCGGTGGCGTTCCACCCCGACGGGTCGCGGCTGGTCGCCGCCGGCCGGAACGGCTGGGGGAAGCTCGGCGCCGGGCTGCGGCTGTGGAACCCGGCGACGGGGGCCGCGGCGGGCGACTTCCACCCGCTCGGCGACGGCCTCGGCATGCCGCAGGTGCGGTTCCTCGACGGCGGCCGCACGGTGCTGGCGTTCGCCCGCGGGTCGCGCCGGACGGCGCTCCTGGACGCGGCGACGGGGGCGATGCGGCCCGGCCCGCTGCTGCCGGTGCGGGCGGAGGCGCTGGGCGTGCGCGGCGACGGCGCCGTGGTAGCGGTCGGCGCCGCGGACGGCACGGTGGTGCAGTGGGACGCGGCCGCGGGTACGCCGGTCGGCCCGGCGATGGCGCAGCCGGCGCCGGTGACGGCGCTGGAGTACGCGCCCGGCGGCGGGCTGCTGGCGGCGGCCGGGGCCGACCGGGCGGTGCGGCTGTGGGACGCGGCGACGGGGCTGCCGGTCGGCCCGCCGCTGCTCCACGCCGGCGAGGTGCTCGCGGTGCGGTTCACCCCGGACGGGCGCGAGTTGCTAACCGCCACGACCGCGGGCGAGGTGCGAAGGTGGCCGCTGGCGGAGTTGCCGCCGGACGACCCGGCCGCGCTGGAGGTGTGGGTGGAAGCCGCCGGCGGCCGCGGCGCCGACGGCCCCCGGCTGCTCGACCCCGCGGCGTGGGACGAGCGCCGGGCGGAACTGCGGCGGCGCTGGCCGGCCGGCGCGGCCGCGCTGCGGTCGGGTTCGGTCGTCGGCGACGCTGCGTGGCACGACGCGCGGGCGGCGGAGGCGGAAGCGACGGGGAACGCGGCGGCCGCGGTGTGGCACCTGGACCGGCTGGCGGCGCGACGCCCCGACGACTGGCACGCCCACGCCCGCCGCGCCGACGCCCGGCTGCGGGCCGGCGGCGCCGGCGACGAGGACGCGCGTCGCCGGGCGGACCCGGCGGCGTGGGCCGACTGGCTGGCGCACCGCGCCGCGGGGTGGTGACGCCGGCGTCACTTCTTGGGGTGCGCGGGGAGCTTGAAGTCGCTCTTGTCGGGGTGGTCGCTCGTCGCGCCGATCAGCACGCGGAACGGCGGCGCGGCGACGCCGTCGATCTTCAGCTTGAACGTCAGCGCCTTCGCGGTCGGGGCGGCCTTGAACACCACCTCGTCGGCCGCGCCGTAGGTGCGGAAGTCGAAGTCGAAGCCCTTGCCGTCGGCCGCCGGGGTGAGGGTGTCGATCGTCTTGCCGACCTTCTCCAGCTTCACGGGCTCCGCGGTGAGCTTGCCGTCGCACCGGACCGACCCGGTGAACACCATCAGCACGTCCTTTTTCCCGGTGCTGTTCTCGGTGCTGGTGCGGAGGTGCCACGCGCCGTCCTCGTACCAGACGCGGTACGCCCCGACGCCGCCCCGGGCGTCTTCCTTCGGGAACCCGAACGGGCTCGGGTCGATCGTCTGTGCCCCCGCCAGGCACACCAGCCCGCACGCCGCGACGGCAACCAGGACGTGACGCATGACGCGGTCCTCCGGTCCGGGGACGAGTTCGACCGCGGTTCACGGCCGCCGTTGACGCGGATGTTCTTGAAGTAGCAGACGCTGCCGGCGTAGGCCCACTCCCGGCCCGGCGGCAGCGACACGAGTGCGGCGGCGGCCGCATGTTCCCGAACAGCGCCACCGACAACCCGGACGGCGTCACGGCCGCCCCCTTCTCCAACCGGTGAGCCTACCCGCGGCGCGCGGCGGTGTCAAACGGCCGGCCCCGAGACGGCGCTGGTGCCGCCGGTGTGGACGGGGCACGCGGACTTCGTGAACCCGTTCGAATTCGTGCACTTCCTCGGCGCCGCCGACGGGCTCGTGTTCGACGTGATGCTGGAGGCGAAGGGGAAGGATTTGGCGCTGCTGCGGCTGCGGCGGGACTTGCCGCGGTACGTGCCGGAACACGCGGGGCGGTTCGGGCTGGAGTTGGTCGCGGAGGCGGAGGAGGAGGTGGAAGAGGGCGAAGAGTAAGGCGAGCCGACCGCCGTGAGGCGGCGGGTGACGTTCCCATCACCCGCCGCCTCACTGCGGTCGGCTCGCCGCGCGACTACTCCGCCGCCTTGCCGCGGCGCTTCTTCGGCGCCGCGTCCGCCTCCGGCGCCTCGCCGATCGCCGCCAGCTCGGCCCCCGCCTCGGCCTCGTCCTTCGCGGTGGCCGCCGCCGCGTCCATCAGCTCCTGGCTCGACGGCTTCGGCTTCCGCTTCTCCAGCACCGCCGCGGTCAGCTCGTCCCGGACGGCCGTGTTCTCGCGGAGGAACATCACCGCCTTGTCCTTCCCCTGGCCGAGCCGCTGCTCCTTGTAGCTGAAGAAGGCGCCGGCCTTCTCGATGATCTCGTCCTCCAGGGCCAGCTTCAGTAGGTCGCCCTCGTAGTCGATGCCGCGGTCGTGGAGGATGTCGAACTCGGCGTTGCGGAACGGCGGGGCGATCTTGTTCTTCACCACCCGCACGCGCGTCTCGGCGCCGATCGTCTCGTCGCCGTCCTTGACGTGCGTGATCCGCTTCACCTCCATCCGCACGCTGGCGTAGAACTTCAGCGCCAGCCCGCCGGTGGTGGTGTTCGGGTCGCCGTACATCACGCCGATCTTCTGGCGGATCTGGTTGATGAACAGCAGGCACGTCCGCGACTTGTTGATCGTCGGGGTGAGGATGCGCATCGCCTGGCTCATCAGCCGGGCCTGTAGGCCGACCTTGGTGTCGCCGATCTCGCTGTCCTGGATCTCGTTCTTCGGCACCAGGGCGGCGACCGAGTCGATGACGATGAGGTCCACGGCGTTGCTCTTGATGAGCATCTCGGCGATCCGCAGCCCCTCCTCGCCGTAGCCCGGCTGGCTGACGAGGAGCGAGTCGAGGTCCACGCCGATGCGCTTCGCCCAGCTCGGGTCGAGAGCGTGCTCGGCGTCGATGAACGCGGCCACCCCGCCGTTCTTCTGGACGTTGGCGACGCAGTGCAGCGCCACCGTCGTCTTGCCGCTCGCCTCGGCGCCATAGATCTCGACGACGCGGCCGCGGGGGATGCCCCGGCCGCCGAGGGCGATGTCGAGCCCGAGGCAGCCGGTGGAGATGCCCTCCACGTCGTCGACGTTCATGTCGCCGAGCGACATGATGGCGCCCTTGCCGAACTCCTTCTCGATGGCCGAGAGGGCGGTCCGCAGTTCCTTGTTCTCCTTGCCGTCCTTCTGGTCCTTCGCCATGTGTGGTCCCTTTCGTGGCCCCCGCCGACCGGCCCGTGGGAATCTGACAGCTTGAGGTTACGTGTGGTCGCGGGGAGCGGGTGCGAGTTTACCCAGGATTCCGGGCGCGGCGTAGGTCGGTAGCGGGAAACTTCCCGAAAGCCCGGGGACGGCCGTCCCCGGGCTTTCGCCCGTCAGTCGGGCTTGCTTCCCCCGGCAGTCTGGGGTATTTCCTCCCCGCCCCGGTCGGTCAGGAGTGCGGCAGGAAGAACACGCCGGTGACGAACGTGCCGGCCCACAGCGCCGCGAACACGGCCGACAGCCCCAGGTGGAGCCGCTTCCGCCGCCGCACCCCGGTGACGAACATCGCCGGCAACACGACCGCCGACGGCACCGCGAAATACAGGTGGACCCGCAGCGCGTCGCGGGCCGCCGGCTCGAACGCCGACTTGACGTCCACGAACTGCAGCAGCACCTCGAACCCGGCGACGGTGCTCATGGTGAGGACGAAGAACAGGGTGTTGAGCCGCCCGTGGAGGCGCGGCCGGCCGGCGGCGAGGGCCGCGAGCGACGCCAGCAGGATCGCCGTGACCGTGCCGACCAGCACCTTCAGCGTCAGGATGATCTCGGGGCCGGTGGGCATCGGGGGTCGTCCGGGGTGGGGCGTGACATGATCTTAGCCGCCCCCGCCGCCGCCGGCCCGTTACCGCCCCCGTCCCGCCGGGAACCCGCATGACGCCGCAACTCGCCGTCGTCGTCCCCGCGTTCAACGAGACCGCCCGGATCGGCCCGTACCTGGCCGAGATCCGCGCCCACCTCGACGCCGCCCACCCGGCCGCCTACGAGGTGATCGTGGCGGACGACGGCAGCACCGACGGCACCGCCGACCTGGTGACCGCGACCGCCGCCGGGTGGCGCGAGCTGAGGCTGGTGCGGCTGCCGGCGAACGCCGGGAAGGGCGCCGCGGTCCGCGCCGGGGTGAAGGCGGCGACGGGCCGGCGGGTGCTGTTCACCGACGCCGACGGGGCCACGCCGATCGCCGAGGAGTGGAAGCTGGCGCGGGCATTGGCGAAGGGCGCCGCCGTGGCCGTGGGGTCGCGGTACGTGGACGGCCCCGGCGTGACGCGGACGCGGAACCCGCGGCGCGCCGTGATGGGGTCGGTGTTCCGGCTGGCGGCGCGGGCGCTGGTGGGCGTGGGCGTGCGGGACACGCAGTGCGGGTTCAAGATGTTCACCGCGGACGCCGCCGCGGCGCTGTTCGGCGCCGGCCGCGAGACCGGCTACCTGTTCGACATCGAACTGCTGGCGCTGGCGGATCGGTTCGGCCTACCGGTGGCCGAGGTGGCGGTGAACTGGGCGGAGCAGCCGGGTTCGAAGGTGCGTCTGGTGCGCGACAGCGCGCGGATGTTCGCCGGCCTGTGGCGCGTCCGCCGGCACCTGCGGTCGGCGCCGATGTTACCGGCCGCGCGCCGGGCGGCGTGACCGGGTATACTGCCGGCACCATGACGCTGACGGTTCACCTCTTCGCCGCCGCCCGCGACCTGGCCGGGGCGGCAACTCTGCCGGTCGATCTGCCCCACGCCGCGACCGTTTCCGATCTGCGTGCGGCGCTGGCGGCGCGGGTGCCGGCGCTGGCGGCGCTGCTGGCGCGCTCGGCGGTGGCGGTCGATCACGACATCGCGGACGACGCGCACGTCCTGAGCGCCGCCGCCGAGGTGGCGGTGCTCCCCCCCGTGAGCGGCGGCTGAGCGGAGTGCTTCCATACCCTTTCGGGACGGAGTACAATTCCAACTACTCCCGCGCCCGGAGTCCGGCATGGCGAATGTGGTGAAGCCGATCGTGCGGCTGTTCTTCCCGTGCGACGACGCCGTGATCGACCTGGCGGACATGAAGTGGAAGTTGACGAACCCGTGGCACACGGTCGGGATGCCGCCGGGGGTGACGGAGAAATTCTCGCAGGAGGTCATCTGGCTGTACGCGCAGCTGACCGACGGGGTGGGCGACTTCAATCTCGTGGTGGAGTTGCGAAACGCCGCGACGGGTGAGAGAATTGGTCGGAGTGACCCGGAGCGGTGGAGCTTCGAGGGCGGTGACCAGTTGACGGTCCACGAGGTCGTGTTCCGAATCCGCGAAGCGCCGTTCGAGAAGCCGGGCCTGTACGAATTCCAGCTGATGGCGAACCACGCGGAGTTGGAGGGTGGCACCTCCTACCTGCGTGTTCTTCCGGGGTGAGCGATGTCCGATCCGAAGCCGACCACCGGCAAGTTCGTGAAGCGGACGGTGACCCGTCCCGCAATCGAGGTTGACGCCTCCGGCTGGGTCGACATGTCGGCCGGCGGGTGGACGACCGGCCGTTTCGTGACCAACCGGGTGACCCGCGAGGCGGTCGCGGCGGACCTCGCGCCCCCGGCCGTGTGGCTCGAAATCCGCGTGCGGGTCGAACCCAAGACCGAGTCAGCGACCGTGGAAGAGATGATCGTCAGGTTGATCCACGCGGCCGCGGCCGCAGCCCCGGAACTCGGACTGACCTACGACAAGTCTCGCTCCCGGGTGGACGGTCGTGACGTGGTGGTGGCTCTCACCCCGACCCACCCAGTCGGCGCGGAATTGCGGCTGGCCGAGATCATCCGGGCGGTCGAGGGCGCCGGCTCGTCTACGAACACTCCCGCAAGGTGGTGTGACATGGACGCACACGACGACACCCGCGCCGAAGGTGTTGAACTTCGCCTCCGCACCACCGGGCCGCTCCCGACCGGGGCGCTCGACGACCTCCGTTCCCTCATCGAAGTCGCGCGGCGTCCGAAGCGGCTCAAGCTGCTCGGCGGTCAACCGATCGAACGGGTGGCCGACCCGGTCGTCGCCTCCGCGCTCGAGCTGGCCGACGCCGACCTCGACGCCGCCGACGCCGAGTTCGCCCGGATCGAGGAGCGGCAGAAGGCCGCCCCGCCGCCCCCGGCGGACGAGGCCGCCGGGCGCATCGCCGACGCCACCGCCAACCTCCGCGCGGCTGCCGAGGCCGCGGCTGCGGAAGGGGTGGCGTTCCGCGTCCGAGTCGCGGTCGCAGCGCCGGTTGGCTGACCTTCGCGGCCATCACCCCGGCGCCGTCACCACCAGGTTGTCGCGGTGGATCAGCTCGGTGTAGGACTCCCCCGCCTTGCCGCGCAGCCGCAGCGCGTCCGCCGCGGCGTAGTTCGTCAGCCCCCGCGCCACCTCCCGCCCGGCCGCGTCGCACACCGACACCACGTCCCCCTTGCGGAACTCGCCGACCACCCCCACCACCCCCACCGGCAGCAGACTCTTCCCCAACTCCACCACCGCCCGGCGGGCGCCGTCGTCGATCGTCAGCGTGCCGACCGGGCGGGCGGTGTAGCCGACCCAGCGCTTCCACGCCGGGATGTCGTCGCGGTGCGGCAGGAACAGCGTCCCCACCGGCTCCGCCGCGAACACCCGGTCGAGGATGCCGTCGAGCGAGCCGTTCGCCATCACCACCGCCACGCCGGCGGCGGTCGCCACGCGCGCCGCCTTCAGCTTGCTCCGCATCCCGCCGGTGCCGAGGTCGCTCTTGCTCGCGCCGGCCATGTCCGTCACCGCGTGGTCGATGTGCGGCACCGTCGTCACCAGTTCCGCGGCCGGGTCGGTGCGCGGGTCGGCGGAGTAGAGGCCGTCCACGTTCGTCAGCAGCACCAGCAGCGGCGCGCGGAGCAGGTTCGACACCATCGCCGCGAGGTGGTCGTTGTCGCCGAACTTGATCTCGGCCACCGACACGGTGTCGTTCTCGTTGATGATCGGCAGGGCGCCGTACTCGAACAGCGTGCGGACGGTGTTGCGGGCGTTCAGGTAGCGGGCGCGGCTGTCGAAGTCGCCGGCGGTGAGGAGGATTTGTGCGGTGTGGACGCCGTGCGGGGCGAAGCTCTCCTGGTAGAGCTGCATCAGCGCCGACTGGCCGACGGCGGCGCAGGCTTGAAGTTGCGCGAGGTCGGTAGGGCGCCTGCCGAGGCCGAGCTTGCCGACGCCGGCGCCGATGGCCCCGGACGTGACCAGCACGACGCGCCGGCCGGCGGTGCGGACGCGGTGGAGCTGGTCGGCGAGGGCGCGGATGCGGTCGGCGTCGAGCCGGCCGGCGGGGTCGGCGAGGACGTTGGTGCCGACCTTCACGACGACAGTGTGCGCCCGCGAGACGACATCCTGTCGGACCGGATCGACCATGCCCACGAACCCCCGGGGAGACGGGGGTAGCTTATCGCGGCCGCGCGTGAGGTGTAGGGCGGGCGTGCGGGGTTTACCCCTCCCCCGGCCCCTCCCCCAGAGGGGGAGGGGTGCTTACGCCGCGGAACCTCCCATGACACTGCCGCGGCCTGAGACGGCGCCCGGCAAGTCGGTCGGTACGTCCCCCCCTTCCCTGCTTAGGGAAGGGGGCCGGGGGGTTAGGTGGCTCGGGGCTTCATTTGGAAACGACGCGACCCCGCGGGCACAGGGCACCCGCGGGGTCGCTCTATCTGGGCAGCCGGCTTAACGGACCACCCGTTGCGTAGCCGCTAAACTAGCCGGCCCTTCTGAACCTGGTCACAACAACTCACAAGGTCACCCCCTTTCACACAGGCCACGCCAGGGGCGACCCGCGTACCAGAGCGGACCGCCCGAGGCCTCTTGCCCGTCCCGCCACGGACGCGGGACATACGACCGACACCACACTATAGACACACACCCGCCCCGCAGGGAACAGAATTTCGCGCCCTCGAACCAAGTCGCAAACGTCCGCGGCGGTTCCACTGGTCGGCACCGCCAACGCCGGCAACAATAGCGCCGTTCCGTCTGCCAGGCGCCGCCGCCCGTCACCCGCCGAGGACCCCCGATGTTCACCAGCCTCGCCCTGGCCGCGGCCACGCTCGCCCCGGCGCAGCCGCCGGCCGGCAGCCTCCAGCTCAACAACGTCCGCCTCACCACCGGCGAGCTCGGCCCGGCCCGGAAGGACGCCAAGCTCCTCCCCGGCGACGTGCTGTTCATCGCCTTCGACATCGACGGCCTCACCATCGACCCCGACGGCAAGACCGCGTACACGATCGGCATGGAGGTGACCGACGGGGCGAACAAGCTGCTGTTCAAGCAGGACCCGCGCGAGTACCGCGACACCGTGCCGCTCCGCGGCGGCAAGATGCCGGCCCGGGCGTTCATCACCGTCGGCATCGACCAGCCGGCCGGGACGTACACCTGCAAGCTCACCGTCACCGACCCGAAGGGGAAGGCGACGAACAGCTTCGCGGTGAAGTTCGAGGTGCTCAAGGGGGACTTCGGGCTGGTGGCGATCAACCCGACGCGGGACATGAGCGGGCACATCGTGGCCCCCGCGGCCGGGGCCGTGGGCGAGACGCTGTGGGTGCAGTTCGTGGTGGTCGGGTTCGGCCGCGACGCCCAGACGAAGCAGCCGAACGTCGAGCTCACGCTGGAGTTCTTCGACGAGAAGGGGCAGCCGACGCTCGGCCAGCCGATCCGCGACGCGCAGACCGCCGGGGTGAACGAGAAGGACGCGGTGTTCAGCCAGCGGGTGCCGGTGTTCATGAACCGCCCCGGCCGGTTCAGCGTGCGCGTGTCGGCGCTCGACAAGGTGACCAACAAGCGGGCGATGTTCGACCTGCCGATCCGCATCGACCCGCCGCAGTGAGGCGGGGGTACAGGAGACATGAGACAGGGGACAGGAGACACCGGCGAGCCGAGCGGCGTAAGCCGCCGGGTGATGGCGATCGGGTGCATATAATGCCGGTGCCCAGCCTCCTGTTTCCTGTCCCCTGTCTCCTGCCCCCTGTTGCCGACATGAGCCAGCTCGCCGAGCGGATCGCGCAGTTCCGCAAGATGGCCACCGACGACCCGGACAACGAACTCGGCCACTTCCGCCTCGGCCAGCTCCTCCTCGAAGACGGCCAGCACGCCGAGGCCGCCAAGGCGTTCGAGCGCACCCTGGAATTGAGCCCGCAGTTTTCGAAGGTGTACCAGCTCCTCGGCGAGTGCCTCATCAAGCTCGACCAGAAGCCGCGCGCCGCCGAGGTGCTGACGGCCGGCTGGACCACCGCCGACGAGCGCGGCGACAAGATGCCGCGCGACGCGATGGCGAAGCTGCTGGCGCAGCTCGGCGCCCCCGTGCCGAAGGCCGTGGCCCCGACCGCGGTCGCCGACGACGGCCCCGACACCGGCTTCCGCTGCGAGCGGCCGGGGTGCATGGAAGGGAAGCGCGCCAAGCCGCTGCCCGCGCCGCCGGTGCCCGACGAGATCGGCGTGCGGATTCAGCAGAACGTCTGCTCCGGCTGCTGGACGCTGTGGTTCAAGGACCTGAGCATCAAGGTCATCAACGAAATGCGGCTCGACCTCAGCTCCGAATTCGGGCACGCGGAGTACGACAAGCACATGCGCGAGTTCTTCGGGTTCGAGGACGCGAAATGACGGCCGGGCTGCTCGTGCGCTACGGCCGGCCGGGCTACGTCGGCCGCTTCCGCGCCGACGACGCGGTGGAGCGCGGCGCCCGCGTCGTGGTGCGCGGGCCGCGCGGGCTGGAACTCGGCACGGTCCTGTGCGCCGCCGACCGCGGCGCCGGAATCGACGACGAAGGCGAGTTGTTGCGAACCGCGACCGCCGCCGATGACGCGACCGCCGACCGCGCCGCGGCGCTGGCGCGCGACCTGCTCGCCGCCGCGGACGACCTCGCCGCCGCGGACGACCTCGCCGCCGGGCTGCCGGTCGCGTTCCCGGACGCCGAGGTGACGCTCGACGGCGCCGCGGCGGTGCTGCACGCGCTGCCGTGGGCCGCGTGCGACCTCGACCCGCTTCTCGTGGCCCTGTCCGAGCGGTTCGGTCTACCCGTAAGATTGCTCGACCTCTCCAGCACGCCGGCGAACCCCGACCCGCCCGAACCCGCGACGAGCTGCGGCAAGCCCGACTGTGGTAGTGGCGGCGGCGGGTGCGGCAGCGGCGGCGGCTGCTCGACCGGCTCGTGCTCCCGCGGGGCGGTGAAGTCGGCCGGCGAGCTGACCGCGTACTTCGCCGACCTCCGCGGCAAGATGGAAGCCGCGGCGCGGGTGCCGCTACACTGATTCGGGCACCCGGCTCGGGGCTTGTAGGTCGGGTCGAGTCTGCGAGGCCCGACGCGGCGCGCCGAGAGCCGACGCGGCCGAGCCGGAACGAAGGCCCGAGTTGGGTTGGGTTCCGGCCAACCCTGTTCGCCACACGCGCCCCGCGTCGGGCCTCGCGGACTCGACCCGACCTACGAAACCCGAGCCGACCATCCCTCCGCAGGAGACCCTTCCGATGCTCCGACGGTTCCGGCCCGGGTGGGCCGCCGCGGTCGCGCTGGCGCTGTTCGCGGCGTCGGCCCCGGCCCAGCCCGACGACCTGGCGAAGGCGCTCGCCACGCTCAAGGGCGTGACCAAGGAAGGCGCCGCCAACGACGCCGCCGGCCCCGCCTGGAAGACGGTCGTGGACGCCGGCCCGGCCGCGTTCTTCCCCGCCCTCACCGCCGTCGATGACGCCAACCCCACGGCCGCGAACTGGCTGCGGACAGCCGCCGGGGCCGTCGCCGAGAAAGAGAAGAAGGCCGGGAAGGCGCTCGACGCGAAGGCGCTCGAAGGGTTCGTGACGGACACGAAGCACGCCCCGTCGGCCCGCCGGCTCGCCTACGAGGTGCTCGTCGCGCAGGATGCCGCCGCCCCGCAACGGCTCCTGCCAAAGCTCCTCGACGACCCGCAGCCGGACCTGCGGCGCGAGGCCATCGCCCACGGCGTCAAGCTCGCCGGCCTGGCGGCCTCCGGCAGCGGCGAGGCCGAGAAGGCGGCGTACCGACGACTGTTCGGGTTCACCCGCGAGAAGGAGCAGGCGGAGGAACTGGCGAAAGCGCTCGACGCGCTCGGCGTGAAGGCGAACGTCACCGAGCACTTCGCGTTCCTGACGCACGTCCGCGTCGTCGGCCCGTTCTTCAGCGAGAAGGGGAAGGCGCTGTCGCTCGCCTACCCGCCCGAGACCACGCCCGCCGCCGCCGAGTACGACGGCAAGGACGGCAAGGTGACGTGGCAGGCGCAGGCGACCGCCGACAAGTTCGGCAAGATCGACTTCAACGAGACGGTCGGCCGACTGAAGAACGCCTGCGTCTACGCCCGCGCCACGGTCCACGCCGACAAGGCGACGCCGGCCGAGTTCCGCGTCGGCAGCCCGAACGCGGTGGCGATTTATCTGAACGGCAAGAAGCTGTTCGGCCGCGAGGAGTACCACCACGGCGACGCGATGGATTATCACGTCGGCAAGGGCGTGCTCGCGGCCGGCGAGAACACGGTGGTGGTGAAGGTGTGTCAGAACAACCAGACGGACAGCTGGGCGCAGCGGTGGCAGTTCCAGGCCCGCGTCTGCGACGCGACCGGCGGGCCGCTGCCGGGGCTGACGCAGGTGGTGGACGGCCGCAAGCTGCCCCTCGGGGCGATCACCCAACCGGAGGGGAAGAAGTGAGCACCACGGACACCGCGAACGCCACCCGGGGCGTTGCCCCGGGCTATGCTATCCCAGGCCGTTGGCCTGAAGACCGGGCGCCCCTCTTCACCCCGAAGGGGTGGGATAACATAGCCCGGGGCAACGCCCCGGGGAACCACGCACGGGGGCACCGCGGCACCGCCTTCCCCTTCCGCGCCGCCCTCGGCGCCGCGCTCACCCTCGCCTTCACCCTCACCCTCGGCGCCGCCGACTGGCCGCAGTTCAAGGGGCCGGGCGCGTCCGGCGTGTCCGACGAAACCGCGCTGCCGACCGAGTGGTCGAAGACCAAGGGCGTGAAGTGGCAGGCCAAGCTGCCGGCCCGCGGCGTGTCGTCGCCGGTCGTCGCGGCCGGGAAGGTGTACGTCACCTGCTCGTCCGGCAAGCGCGACGACCGGCTGCACGTCCTCTGCTTCGACGCCGCCACCGGCAAGGAGCTGTGGCACCGCCAGCTCAACGCCACCGGCCCGACCGCGTGCCACCAAATGACGTGCATGGCCGCCCCCACGCCCGTCGCCGACGCCACCGGCGTGTACGCGTTGTTCGCCACCGGCGACCTCGTGGCGTTCGACCCCGACGGCAACCTGCGCTGGTACCGGTCGCTCGTCGGCGACTACCCGGACATCACCAACCAGGTCGGCATGGCCGCGTCGCCGGTGCTCGCCAAGGACAAGCTCATCGTGCCGATGGACAACGACGGCGACTCGTTCCTCGCGGCGGTGGACGTGAGGTACGGCAAGAACGTGTGGAAGGTGAGCCGGCCGCGGTCGATCAACTGGGTGACGCCGCTCGTCCGCGACACGGCCGGCAAGACGGAGGTGCTGTTCGCCGGCCCGAACGGCCTGACCGCGTACGACGCCGACAACGGCAGTAAGCGCTGGCTGTACAAGGACGGCGGCGGCGCCATCCCGACCGGGAGCCTGGTCGGCGACACGCTGTTCCTGCCGACGAAGGGGGTGACGGCGGTGAAACTCGGCCCGGACGGGGTGGCCGGCGAGCCGGTGATGAAGGCGAAGGAACTGGGAACCCGCCACGCCTCGCCGCTGGTCTACAAGGGCCGGGTCTACGCGGTGGACGGGAACGGGATCATCACCGCCGCGGACGCGAAGACCGGAAAGCTGCTGTTCGACGAGCGGCGGAAGACGCCGTTCTCGGCCTCACCCGTGGGCGGCGACGGGAAGGTGTACTGCGTCAACGAGAAGGGCGTGACGACGGTCCTGAAGGCGGGCACCGACGAGTACGACGTGCTGGCCGACAACGACCTCGGCGAGGAGGTGCTGGGCACGCCGGCGATCAGCGGCGGGTGCCTGTTCATCCGCACCGACAAGACGCTGTTCTGCGTCGGACGGTAGCTTCCGCCGCTCGCGGCGATGCACCGCGGTGCATCGCCGCAAGCGGATACCCGGTCACGCCACCGCCGCCCCCGCCATCCGCGCCTCGACCGGGTCCGTCACCTTGAGCGGCCCCACCACCACCGGCGGGGCGACGCCCAGCACCTCGTTCGCCAGCGCCGCGTAGTCGGCGGCGCCCGGGCTCCGCGGCGCGTAAGCGAAGATCGACTTCCCGTGGCTCGGGCACTCGGCCAGCTTCACGTTCCGCCGAATCCTCGTGTCGAACACCTTCGCCGCCGCCCACGGCACGTTCGCCGCGCGGCTCTGGTCGAGGAAGCTGTTCAGGTCCGAAACGACCTCCTGCGTCAGCTTCGTCGCCGCGTCGTACAAGCAGATGATGACGCCGCTCACCTTCACGGCGGGGTTGATGCGGCGGGCGACGAGCGCCGTCGTTTCGAGGAGCTTGCTCAGGCCGTGCAGCGCGAAGAAGTGCGGCTGCAGCGGGATGAACACCTCGTCGGCCGCGGCCAGGGCGTTGAGCGTCAGTACGCCGAGCGACGGGCCGCAGTCCATCAACAGGTAGTCGAACTGCGAGCCGTCGGCGGCCAGCGCCTCGCGCAGCAGCACCTCGCGGCCGACGACGCCGGCCAACTCCACCTCCGCGGCCGCCAGGTTGATGTCCGACGGACACAGCGTCAGGTTCGGCTCGACCTCGCGGCGGACGGCCGACAGCGGCGTGTGCGCCACCAGCACGTCGTACAGCGACGGCGCCTTGCCGTCGGGCTCGAAGCCGAGGTGGGTGCTGGCGTGGGCCTGCGGGTCGAGGTCGAGCAGGCACACCCGCTTCCCCGCGGCGGCCAGGGCGGCGGCCAGGTTCACGGTGGTCGTCGTCTTGCCGACGCCGCCCTTCTGGTTGATGACGGCGATCCGTCGCATGTCGTGGCCTCCGTTGCGGTTTCTCCTTGCCGCCGATCGGCCGGTCGTTATAACGACTCCACCCTCTCCCCCACCAGCCCAACCGGCGCCGCCCCCCGCGGTGCCGCGGGTCGGTTGCGCCCACCGGACCTCACCCTTTTTCCCGCCCCCGCTCTCGCGCCGAGGAGTCTCCGACCGATGGGTACCGCGCGCCAGAAGGCGATCGAAGCGATCGCCAACACCGAGTACGACCTCAACCAGCTCGACTTCAAGACCCACCAGCTCAAGGATCTGTTCGGCGCCAACGTGTTCAGCGAGGAGGTGCAGAAGGCGCGCCTGCCGAAGCCGGTCTTCAAGGCTCTCCAGAACACCATCAAGAAGGGCGCCCAGCTCACCGACCCGGCCGTCGCCGACGCCGTCGCCAGCGCCATGAAGGACTGGGCGCTCGAGCACGGCGCCACCCACTACACCCACCTGTTCCAGCCGATGACCGGCCTCACGGCCGAGAAGCACGACAGCTTCCTCAGCCCGACGGGCACCGGCAGCGCCCTCGCCGAGTTCAGCGGCAAGGAGCTCGTCAAGGGCGAGCCCGACGCCAGCAGCTTCCCGAGCGGCGGCATCCGCGCCACGTTCGAGGCCCGCGGGTACACCGGTTGGGACCCCACGTCGCCCGCCTACATCCGCGAGAACCCGAACGGCGCCACCCTGGTCATCCCGACCGTGTTCGTGTCGTGGACGGGCGAGGCGCTCGACAAGAAGACGCCGCTGCTCCGCTCGATGGAAGCATTGAGCACGCAGGCGCTGCGCGTCCTCCGGCTGTTCGGGAACACCGAGGCCAAGAAGGTGTTCGCCAGCGTCGGCCCGGAGCAGGAGTACTTCCTGATCGACAAGAACTTCCTGTACTCCCGCCCCGACCTGCTGAACTGCGGCCGCACCCTGTTCGGGGCCAAGCCGCCGAAGGGGCAGGAGCTGGAGGACCAGTACTTCGGCACCATCCCGGAGCGGGTGCTGGCGTGCATGGCCGACTGCGAGGCCGAGATGTTCAAGCTCGGCATCCCGGTCAAGACGCGGCACAACGAGGTGGCCCCGAGCCAGTACGAGATCGCCCCGATCTACGAGGACGCCAACCTCGCCACCGACCACAACCAGCTGACGATGGACGTGATCCGGCGCACCGCCGAGAAGTACGGGCTGGCGTGCCTGCTCCACGAGAAGCCGTTCGCCGGGATCAACGGCAGCGGCAAGCACAACAACTGGAGCATGGCGACCGACACCGGCGAGAACCTGCTGAACCCCGGCGACGACCCGCACGACAACGCGCAGTTCCTCGTCTACTGCGTCGCCGTCATCCGCGCCGTGGCGAAGTACCCGGAGCTGCTGCGCGTGAGCGTGGCGAGCGCCGGCAACGACCACCGCCTCGGGGCGAACGAGGCGCCGCCGGCGATCATCAGCATCTTCCTGGGCGACCAGCTCCAGGACGTGATGGACCAGCTCGAACGGTCGGACCTCAAGTCCACGAAGCAGGGCGGGCACATGGAGGTGGGCGTCAGCATCCTGCCGAAGCTGCCGCGCGACGCCGGCGACCGCAACCGCACCAGCCCGTTCGCGTTCACTGGGAACAAGTTCGAGTTCCGCGCCGTCGGCTCGTTCTTCTCGATCGGCGGCCCGAACGTGGTGCTGAACACGATCGTGGCCGAGTCGCTGGACTACATCGCCACGAACCTGGAAGCGGCGGTGAAGGGCGGCAAGGACCTGAACAAGGCGATCCAGGAGCTGCTGCCGCCGATCCTGAAGGAGTCGAAGAAGGTGGTGTTCAACGGCGACGGGTACTCGGAGGAGTGGCACAAGGAGGCGGAGAAGCGCGGGCTGCCGAACCTGAAGAGCTCGGTGGAGGCGTTCCCGGTGCTGATCCGCAAGGATTCGGTGGAGCTGTTCGGGAAGTACAAGGTGCTGAGCGAGCGGGAGCTGCAGAGCCGGTACTTCATCTACGCGGAGAAGTACGTGAAGGAGGTGTCGATCGAGGCCGCCATGATGGTGATGATGGCCCGGACGATGATCCTGCCGGCGGCGCTGCGGTACCAGGCGGAGGTGGCGGCGGCGGTGAACGCGACGAAGGCGGCGGGGGTGGACAACGGGGCGCAGCTGGAGCACCTGAAGGACCTGACGGGGGTGCTGTCGAAGTTCCAGTCGGCGACGAAGGCGCTGGACGACGCGGCCGGTCACCACGCCGAGGGCGACGCCTACGCCCACGCGAAGTACCACAAGGAGAGCGTGATCCCGAAGATGGCCGAGCTGCGGACGTTCGGCGACAAGCTGGAGACGATGGTGGCCGACGACCTGTGGCCGCTGCCGACCTACCGCGAGATGCTGTTCATCAAGTGAGGTGAACGGCTCGGGGCTCCGCCGCTTGCGGCTTAGCGCTGCCCAGCGCTAAGCCGCAAGCGACGAAGTCATTTACCCCCTTCCGCCGCCCGCTCCTGCCGCGTCCGCGTCTCGAACGCCCGCTCGATCACGTCCGCCGCCCGCGCCACGCCGGGGCCGGCCTTCAGCTTGTCGCGGCAACCGACCGCCGCCGCCCGGTACTTCGGCTCGCCGAGCAACCGCGTCACGGCCGCCCGCACCCGGTCGGCGGTGGCCCGGGACGGCGCCAGCATCTCGCCGGCGCCGAGCCACTCCACGCGCCGCGCCACCCCGGGCTGGTCGTTCGTCACCGGCAGGCACAGCATCGGCAGCCCGCGGGCGAGCCCTTCCAGCGCGGTGTTCAGCCCCGCGTGCGTGACCAGCAGCGCCGCCCGGTCGAGCAGCCGCAACTGCGGCGCGAACGGCACCACGACGGCGTTCGCCGGCATCGGGCCGTCCCACGCCCCGCCCGGTGTGCCGAGGCTCATCACGACTTGCACGTCGAGCCCGGCGCACCCCTCCAGGATCGCGGCGAAGACGTGCCGCAGTCGGTTCTGCAGGGTGCCGAGCGAGGCGTACACGAGCGGTCGGCCGTCGAGCCGGTCCCACGGGAACGGCACGTCGGCGTCCCGGCCGGTAGCGTGCCACGGGCCGGTGTAGTGGAAGTGCGGGGCCAGTTCCCCGCGGGGGAAGTCGAAGAACGCCGGCTGCTGGGCGACCCAGGCGAGCTCCGGCCCGACCGCGTCGTTCACCCGGTACGGCGGGAGCCCGTTGCGGGACCGGTAGTCGTTCACCTCGGCGGCCAGCGGCCGGGCGGCGGTCACCAGCAGCAGGTTCCCGAGCCGGTTGCGGAGCCGCCCGAGCGGCCCCGGCCGGTACGGCCACGGGGTGACGGCCGGCGGCACCCCCGCCTCCTGGAGGACCAGCAGAGCGTTGCACGCCTTGACGTAGGGGAGCCGCAGCGCCTCCGCGACGGCCGAGCCGGCCGGGGACACCTGGTCCACCACGACCGCGTCGGCCCCGCGGAGGAGGTCCGGGGCGTCGCGGAAGAACTCGGCCGCCTGGCCGCGGAGGAGTTCGACGGTCTGGCGGAGGGCCGCGAACCCCCGCGACTCGGCCAGGCGGGCGAGCTTCCGGGCCGTGTCCCCGGACTCGTGCTCGGCCACGCCGACCGGCAGGAACCCGAGCCCGGCCCGGTCGGCGGCGGCCTTGCCCATTGGCGACGAAATCAGGCGGACCCGGTGTCCGCGGCGGGCCAGTTCGCCGCCGAGGGTGGTCATCGGGTTGAGGTGGCCGTGCAGGTCGGGGCAGACGAGGGCGATGTGCACGGGCGAGTCCCCGCGACGGCGGCGAGCGAGGTGTTCCCCGGACCCGACCGGGGCCGGCCTCCCAGCTTAACACGCCGCCCGTCGGAAAACTGGCCTCCCGCGACGGCACTGCGGATGTTATGGCATGGGCGGACCCCGGAGCCCGCCCATGCCGACCGACGACCCGTACCCCCCGGCCGAGTTGCTCGAGTACGTCAGCGGGGTCACCGACGCCGACGTGTCCCGGGGGGTGGTCGACCTGCACCTGGACCAGTTCGTCCGCGTCGGCGGGCTGCGGCCGGCCGACCGGGTGCTGGAGGTCGGGTGCGGCGCCGGGCGGGTCGCGCTGGGGCTGGCCGGGTTCCTCGCCGGCGGCTCCTACGACGGGTTCGACATCTCGCCGGAAGCGGTGGCGTGGTGCCGGGACCACATCACCCCGCGGCACCCGCACTTCCGGTTCGTGCTGGCCGACGTGTACAACGAGTTCTACCAGCCCGGCGGCCGCCGCCGCGCCCGCCGCTACCGCTTCCCCTACCCGGCCGGGGCGTTCGACTTCGTGTTCCTCACGTCCGTGTTCACCCACATGCTCCCGCACGACCTGACCCACTACCTGACCGAGGTCGGCCGGGTGCTGCGGCCGGGCGGGCGGTGCTACGCCACGTTCTTCCTCCACTCCCCGGCGACGGCCGCGAACATCCGCGCCGGCCGTTCGACGTTCCGCCTGCCGCACCGGTACGGCGCCCCGTCGCGGCCGGTCGGCGCCGACCCCGGGTACGGCGACTGCCTGACCGAGTCTCCGGCCGAGGTGGAGCGGGTCGTGGCCTACGAGGAGCGGTGGGTGCTCGACCGGTTCGCCGCCTGCGGGCTGGCGCCGGACCCGCGGCCGGTGCCGGGGTACTGGTCCGGCCGGGCGGGGCCGTCGTTCCAAGACGCGGTGGCGGCGACGAAGACGGGGCGGGTGTCGCTGCGGCTGCGGGCGGCCAGGCTGATGCGGGCGGAGTGGCTGCGCGAGTGGGTGTGGCGGGCGCGGCTGGCAGTCAAGATGCCGGCCGCGCGGTAGGGCCGCCGCTCGCGGCGGAGCAGCGCGCTGCTCCGCCGCGAGCGGCGGTATCAGAACAGCTCCTCGATCCGCCGGCCCGACGGGAGCACCGGGATCGGCCGGCCGTTGTTGAGGTAGTTCGCGTTCACGTCCACGCCCAGGTGCGCGTACACCGTCGCCAACACGTCCTGCGGCGTCTTCGGGTTCGCCTTCGGGAACGCCCCCTTCTCGTCCGACTCGCCCACGACGCGGCCGCCGACCACGCCGCCGCCGGCGAGCGCGGCGCTGAACACGTTCGGGTAGTGGTCGCGGCCGGCGTCGTTGTTCACCCGCGGCGTCCGCCCGAACTCGCCCCACGCCAGCACCAGCGTCGTGTCGAGCAGGCCGCGCGCCTCCAGGTCTTCGATCAGCGCCGTGTACGCCCGGTCCCACCGCGGCAGGAACCCCTCCCGCAGCGACTCGAACCCCTTCACGTGCGTGTCCCACCAGCGCAGGTCCACGGTCACGATCCGCACCCCGGCTTCCACCAGCCGACGCGCCAGTAACATTCGCTGCGCCCAGTTCGGCGCCCCGCAGCGGTTCGCGGCCTTCGGGTCGAACGCCGGCATGAACCCGTACCGCTCCCTCACCGCGGCGGGTTCCTTGTCGAGGTCGAAGGCGTCGCGCGCCGCCGGCGACGTGAGGATGTCCCAGGCGCGATTCTGGAAGCGGTCCAGCGCGTCGAGCTGGCCGGAGGTGTCGGCGTCGCGGCGGAGGGTGTCGAAGCGGTTGAGGAGCGAGCGGCGGTCGGCGGCGCCGTCGCTGGTGACGCCGGTGGCGAGGGTGAAGTTCGGCAGGCGGAACGGGCCGGGCTGGGCGGGGTCGGCCTGCGTCTCGAACGGCTTGTGCGCCACCCCGAGGTACGCCGACCCGGCCCCCGGCAGCAGCCGCGGGATCATCACGTAGGCCGGCAGGTGCGGCGTGAGGTGGCCGAGTTGCTTCGACACGACGGAGCCGACCGACGGGTGAACGTTTTCGTCCGGCGCCGGGCCGCTGTTGTACCCGGTGAAGCAGATTTGGTCGCCCGTGCTGTGCCCCGCGTCGTGGTGGTGGAGGCTCCTGATGATCGACCACTTCCGCATGAGGCGGGCGGACATCGGCAGCAGGTCGGAGAGGCGCACGCCGGCGACGGGCGTGGGGATGGTGCCGAATTCGCCGCGCACCTCGGCGGGGGCGTCGGGCTTGGGGTCCCAGGTGTCGTGGTGGCTCGGCCCGCCGCGCATCCACAGGAGGATGACCGAATTCACTCGCGTCGGGCGGGTGAGTTCGTTGGCGCGGAGCACGTCGGCGAGGCCGACGCCGGCGGCGCCGAGCAGACCCGCTTTAACGAAGCCGCGGCGGCTGGTGCGGAGGGTGCGGCGGAAGTCGGCGCAGCCGAGGGGTGTGGGCATGGGACGAGGCCCGGGGAGGGCGGGGCAGGCGGGGGGGCAGACCGACACTGAGACGATACCACCGGCCGGGCGCGGGTGCCAGCACATTTCGCGCGCCGAGCGGGGTCGCGTCAGCGCCCCGTGCGTACCCACGACTTCCAGCTCGGGGGACGCACGGGGCGCTGACGCGACCCCGCTCGGCGGCGCTGATTCCCCCGCGCGCCCCGCTACAACAGCCGCACCAACCACCACCGGGAGAGCGGCCATGAAGGGGAACGACCAGGTGATCGAGGCGCTGAACCGCGCCCTGACGATCGAGCTGACGGCGATCAACCAGTACTTCATCCAGTCGAAGATGTGCAAGAACTGGGGCTTCCTGAAGCTGGCGGGGAAGCACTACGAGGAGAGCATCGGCGAGATGAAGCACGCCGACAAGATCATCGAGCGCATCCTGTTCCTGGACGGGGTGCCGGAGATCGGCCGGTACGACGTGATCCGCGCCGGCGGCGACGTGAAGGAGCAGTTCGAGGTGGACCTGAAGCTCGAGTCGAGCGGCGTGACCGCTTACAACGAGCTGGTGAACCTGTGCATCCAGTTGAAGGACAACGGCACCCACAAGCTGGCGCTCGAAATCCTCCACGACTCGGAGGAGCACGTGGACTGGCTGGAGACGCAGCTGAACGTCGTCAACACGATCGGGCTGGAGAAGTACCTCGCCGAGCACCTGTTCCACGGCGACGACGATTGACGGCCGTTGAACGGGGCCGACACGGCGGGGTAGGATAACGGGAGACCTTGGGGAGGTATTCGCATGTCGATCACGATCACCGATCCCGCGTTACTGGCGCAGTTGCGGGAGGCCGGGAGTGCCGAGTTGACGGACCCGGAGGGGAACGTGATCGGCACGTTCGCCGCCGAGGGGCTGGGACACCTGCCGCCCGGGGTGAAGTCGCCGTTCACCGACGATCAGCGGGCGGAGATGCGCAAGGAGCGCACCGGCCGCCCGCTGAAGGACATCATCCGCGACCTGGAGGCGCGGGGATGAGCTACGCTGTCGTGTGGGCGCCCACCGCCGAACGGCAGCTCGCCGCCGTGTGGACCGCCGCCGCGGATCGCGGCGCGGTGACGGCCGCGGCCGCGTGGCTCGACACGCGGCTCGCCTCCAACCCACTACGGTTCGGCACGCCGATCGATTCGTCCGTCCACCGCAGGGGGTCGTTCGATGGCCTGGGCGTCGAGTTCGAGGTGATTGAGGACGACAAGCGCGTAATCGTCCACGGCGTGTTCGCCGCGGGGTGAAGGTCACCCGCCTGCGGCGAGCCGGCGCACGAACGCGGCGTGCTCCGGGCTGCCGTGGCCGAGCTGCGCCGCCCGCAGCAGCGCCGGCCCGTCGCCCGCCACCAGCGCCGCCGGGTCGAGCCACAGACCGGGGAACACTTCACTGCGCACGACGCCGTCGGCCCCGACAGGCAGCGGCTCGTAGCCGGTCGGCCGCAGCGCGAACCAGTCCACCGCCCCGTCGTCCACGCGCCACACGACGTACTCCCGGACGCCCTTCTCGCGGTAGAGCGACTTCTTGTAACCGAGGTCGTAGCCGACCGACGACCGCGACACCTCGGCGACCAGTTCCGGCGGCCCGGACAGGATGTCGTCGTCGTCCACCCGCGACGACCCCGCGCGAGTGACCCGCAGGTGGATGTCCGGCTGGGGCATGCTCTCGTCGTCGAACCGGACACTCGCTTCGATCGAACTGGCGACGCCCGGCGTCTTCCAGCGGTAGAACCCGATGACGAACGACAGGTCGGCGTGTAGGTCGCCGTGGGAGCGCGATACCGGTGGCATCAGGTATACCCTCCCGTCGAGCAGCTCGGCGCGCTTCAGGTCCGGCATCGCCGCCCACCGCCGCTCGAACTCGGCGCGCGTCAGCCGGTCCCCGTGCCGCAGCGGGGGGACGGCCGTCGCCGGTTCTCGCACATCCGTCGCCATCTCGGACCCTCCGGGCGTTGCCCCATCCTACCGGCTACCGCACGCCGTGCATCCACCGGGTGATGACCGGCGACAGCACCAGCAGCAGCACGCCGGACCCGACCGCGAACAGGCCGACGTTGTTGAACACGTCCAGCGACAGCTGCAGCGTCAGCTCCGGGCTCGCGCCCGGCGGCGGGTTCACCTCCCCGGCCACCCACTTCCCGGCCTGGTGGGCGATGGCGCTGGACAGGAACCAGAACCCCATCATGAACCCCACCACCTTCGCCGGCGCCAGCTTCGTCACCAGCGACAGCCCGACCGGCGACAGGGCCAGCTCGCCGAGGGTGTGGAGGAGGTACAGCAGAACCAGGAACATCGCCGGCACGATCCCGGCGGTGGACGGCGCGACGTTGAGCACCAGGAACCCGGCCCCGAGCAGGAGCAGCCCGATGGCGAACTTCACCGGCGCCGGCGGGTCGAGGTTCCGCCGCGCCAGCCACACCCACATGACCGAGAACAGCGGGGCGAACAGCATGATGAACAGGGCGTTCGCCGCCTGGAAGTTGCTCGCCGTGAGGGTGAACCCGAGCAGCCGCTTGTCCACGTTCTCGTCGGTGAACAGGTTCAGGGCGCTGCCGGCGAGCTCGAAGAACGTCCAGAACACGGTGGTGAAGAACAGCAGCACCACGATCACCCACACCCGCTGCCGCTCGGCCACCGGGTAGGTGAACGACAGGTACAGCATGTACGCCACCGCCCCGACCCCGACGACGGCCAGCAGCACGTCCATCAGGGCGATCCCCTTCCCGCCCAGGGTGGTGCCGGCGAGCACGCGCTCGATCAGGTCGTTGGGCTTGATCAGCAGCGCCACCAGCGGCACGGCGACGAGCGTGCCCAGGATCACCGGGAGCATCGTCCCCACCGGCGTCGGGGTGCCGTCGGCCCGGACGGGTGGTTCGGCGTGGTACTCCAGTACGCCGGTTTTCACCGTGTACAGGAAGATGAGGAGGCCGGTCACCATCCCGGCCCCGGCGAGGAGGAAGCCGTACCGCCAGCCTTCCACCTCGGCCACCGTGCCGCACGCCAGCGGGGCCAGGAACGCCCCAATGTTGATCCCCATGTAGAAGATGGTGAACGCCCCGTCGCGGCGCGGGTCGCCGTCGCCGTAGAACTTGCCGATCATGCTGGAGATGTTCGGCTTGAAGAAGCCGTTGCCGATCACCAGCAGCGCCAGCCCGGCGAACAAGAACGTCTCGTCGCCGCGCTCGACCGTCCGCCCGGCGACGATCGCCGCCTCCGTCTCGCCGGCCTTGATCCGCTCCTCGTACTCGTTGGACGAGACGAGGGCGGCGCCGGGGCTCGCCGAGAGGGTGAACTGCCCGGCCGCCATCAGGATGGCGCCCCAGATGATGGCCCGGCGGAACCCGAGGAGCCGGTCCGCCAGGAACCCGCCGATCAGGGGGGTGAGGTACACCATCGCCCCGTAGGCGGCGTAGATCGCGAGCCCCACCTTCCGCTCGAACCCGAACCCGCCGGTGACAAGCATCTTGGTCAGGTACAGGATCAGGAACGCCCGCATCCCGTAGTAGCTGAACCGCTCCCACAGCTCGACCATGAACAGGAAGAACAGCGCCTTCGGGTGAACCTTCCGGTTGGTGAAGATGACGAAGGCGATCCAGAGGGCGGTGAGCCCACAGGCAGCCAGCAAGACCTGATACTCACTGCGCATGGACCGGCCCCGGGGGGTGTGAGGGAGGCGGGGAGAGTTGGGGAGCATCCTAATGCCGCGGCCGGCGCGGGAGTAGCGCAATCCCGCCGTTCGACCCCGGCGCGAAACCTGTTCTACGCTCCCGGTACGCACCCGGAGACGCGATGCCCGCCGCGACCGTCGTCCGCCGCCTGCTCGTGGGGGCCGCCGCCGCGGCCGTCGCGGGACTCGGCGGGCTCGTCCTGACGCGCCTCGCCGCGGACCCGGTGCAGGTGCCGCTCGACTTCGCCGAGTACTACACCGCCGGGCACCTGAACTTCACCGGCAGCAATCCCTACGACGGGGCCGAGGTTCGTCACTTCCAGCACGACCTGGGGATGCGCGGCACGGCCATCATGATGTGGAACCCGCCGTGGACACTCACCCTGGTGATGCCGCTGGGGGCACTGCCGTTCGGAACCGCCTACGGGCTCTGGGTGCTGTTGAACGTCGCGCTGCTGGTGCTGTCCGCGGAACTGCTGTGGCGCGGGTTCGGCGGCCCGGCCCGGGGTCGCGGTGTCGCCTACGTCCTCACCCTCGCCTTCGTTCCGACGATCTTTCTCATCGGAAGCGGGCAGATCACCGCGGTCGTGCTTGTGGGGGTGGCCGGGTTCAAGGCCGCGGCCCGCGCCGGTCGATGGGGCGTGGCCGGTGCGGTGGGCGCGCTCACGGCCGTGAAGCCGCACCTGCTCGGGTTGTTCGCGCTGATGCTGGTGTTGGACGCGCTGCGGGCGCGAAGCGGCCGGCGGGTGGTGCTCGCGGGGCTGGCCGTGGGGCTGCTGGCCTGCGTGCCGCCGACACTGCTGAACCCCGACGTGTGGGCGCAGTACCACACGGCGACGACCGGCGGCGACTCGGCCAGTCACTACGGCGTGTCGCACTGGGCGCCGCCACTGGCCGGGTGGTGGCTGCGGACGGGGCTCGGGTTGCCGTTCGCGGTGCAGTTCCTACCGTTCGTCGTTGCCGCGGTCGGGTTCGTGGCGTGGTACTGGCGCCAACCGCCGACCGACGCGGCGAACGTGGCCGACCGGCTGCCGGTGGTCGTGGGTGTGTCGCTGCTGGCGGCGCCGTATGGGGTGTGGCAGTTCGACCTGGTGCTGCTGCTCGTGCCGGTGCTGGCGACGGCGGCGCACCTGGCGCGGCGGCCGAACCCGACCGGGATCGCGGCGGGCGCGGCGGTGCTGCTGTGCGCGAACGTCGTGGGGCTGGCGATGATGATGAACCAGTTCGAGTCGAAGTGGTACGTGTGGTTCGCGCCGGCGGTGCTGGGCGGGTGCTTCGCCGCTCGCGGCGGTGCAGCGCATGCGCTGCACCGCCGCGAGCGGCGAAGCCCCGAGCCGGAGCCGACGTGAGCCGGAACCTGCTATCACTGCTCGCGGTGGCCGGACTCGTCGCCGGGTTCTGGCGACAGGGCGAGCGCGCCATCGCCGCCACCGGGCCGACCTTCGACGAGGTCGCGCACCTCGCCGCCGGGTTCGGCTACTGGGTCGCCGGCGACTTCGCGCTGAACCCCGAACACCCGCCGCTGCTGAAGCTGTGGTGGGCGCTGCCGCTGCTGTTCGGCGACGCCCCCGAGTACCCGCGCGAGCTGGCCCGCGCCACCGGCGACCACTGGCAAGTCGCCGTCGCCTGGGGTTACGCGCCGGGCGTGACGTACCCCGACTTCCTGGCCGCACCGCGGCGCATGAACCTCGCCCTCGGCGCCGGCGTGGTGCTCCTCGCCGGCTGGTGGGCGTACCGGCTGTGGGGCTCGCGCCTCGCCGGCGTCGCCGCCGCCGCCTTCGCCACGACAGACCCGACGCTCGTGTCGCTGGCGTGCGTCCTCAGCACCGACGTGGGGCTGACGTTCTTCGCGCTGCTGTCGGCGTACCTGCTGTGGGAGTACGCCGCGAAGCCGTCGCGCCGGCTGCTGATCCTCGCGGGGATGAGCCTCGGCCTGATGCTGGGGTCGAAGCTGTCGGCGGTGGGGATGGTGGGGGCGCTCGGGCTCGCGGGGGTGGTCGTGCTGCTCCGCGGCGGGCGGCTGGCGCTGCCGGGCGCGCCCGACACGGGGAAGCGCTTCGGCCCGGCGCTCGAACTCGCCTTCCGCCTGGGACTGATCGCGTTCGTGACGCTGGCGGCGACGTACGGGTTCGTTCACCTCGGCGAGTGGGGCCGCGGGCTGAAGTTCCAGCTCACGCGCGGCGAGCACGGCGACGGCGTGATGTACCTGTGCGGCGAGCTGTCGCGCCGCGGCTGGCTGCACTACTTCCTGGTAGCACTGGCGATGAAGCTGTCGCTGGGGCTCATCGCCGGCGCCGCCGGCGGACTCGCGGCAGGGGCGTGGCGGACGACGTGGCTCGTGGTGCCGCCGCTGGCGTTCGTCGCCGTCGCGTCGTGGTCGCGCGTCGATCTGGGCGTGCGGGTGGTGCTGCCGGCGGTGGCGTTCTTGTACGTCGTCGCGGGTCGGCTGGCGGCCGGGCGCGGGGTGTGGGTGGCGGCCGCGGCGCTGGTGTGGGCGGCGGTCGCGGCGCGGCAGGCGGGGCCGATCCCGCTGACGTACTTCAACGATCTGGCCGGCGGCGACGGCACCCGCTACCTCGCCGACTCCAACACCGACTGGGGGCAGGGGCTGCCGGCGCTGCGCGACTGGATGACGGCGAACGGCGTGGCTGCGGTGCGGCTCGGCTACTTCGGCACCGACCGGCCGGAAGCTTACGGCATTCGCTACGAGGCGCTGCCGGGGTACGGTCGGGTCGGGGAGCGGGGCGGGGAGGCGCTGCCGCTGGGGCGGCGCTTCGTGGTCGTGAGCGTGAACCTGCTGCGCGGGATGTACCTGACGGACCCGGACACCTACGCAGCGCTGCGCGGGCGAACGCCGGTCGCGGTGCTGGCGGGGAGTTTGTGGGTGTTCGAGGTGACGGACTGAACGCCGCTCGCGGCGCAGCACCGTGGTGCTGCGCCGCAAGCGGCGGGGTGGTCAGCGGCGGTTGAAGTTGTCCGGGTCGAAGTCGTCCTTCGCCGGCACCAACGGGATCGGCGGCGGGGCGGTGCGGCCGAAGCCGGGGTTGTCGCTCGCCGGCGGGATCGGCGGGATGCTCCCCTCGGCCGGCGGGATCGGCGGCGGCGGGGCCACCGGCAGCGGCAGCACCGGCGGCGGCACCATCGGCAGCACCGGCGGCGGGGGCAGCAGCAGCACCGGCGGCGGCGGCAGCAGCACCGGCGGCGCGGCGGCGACCGGCGGGGCCAGCTCGCCGCGCGACAGGTACACCCACGCCTGCAACACCCGGTACGGCGCCGCCGCGCGGTCGGCGAACGCCGGCACCGCCTGCCCGCCGTGCGCCGTCGTCGCCTTCACCAGCAGCGGGCTCGCCGCCGGGTCGGCCTTCTTCACCTGGGCGGCCGTCGCCGCCAGGTTCGCCCGCGTCGCCGCGGCGTTCACCTCGTTCGACGCCACCGTCGTCAGCCGGTAGCCGCTCGCGTGGTCGGCCTTCGCGTGGCAGCTCGCGCACTGGTTCATCAGCACCGGCTGCACCCGCGGGCCGAACGCCATCACCGCCTCCGCCGCCACGTCCAGCTCCGGCACGGTGACGACCGGCGTCACCGGCGGGCTGGGGGGCGGCGGCGGAACCGCGGGCAGACCCGGCGGCGGCGCGGGCGGCGTCACGCGGACGGTGCCGTCGCCGGGGAACAGCCGCAGCGACTCCTCCAGCGTCCGCACCAGCCCCACCGCGGTCCGGTTCGCCGGCTCCAGCCGGGCCGCCTCCTTCGCCTCGGTCAGCGCGTTCTCGCGCATCCCGGTAACCATGCACCACCGCGCCAGCCGCAGCCGGGACGCGGCGTCGTCGGCCTTCGTGTCCTTCAGCGCCAGCCGGTACGCCTCGTCCTTGCTCGCCGCGACGTACTTCACCTGCTCCGTCGGGAACTTCTGGTCCGCCCCGCCGCGGCGCACGATCACCTTGTCCTCCATGCGGCTGACGTGCCCTTCCACCACCTTGCCGTCCTGCAGCACGACCACGCTCCCGGCCGACGGCGGCAGCGTCGGCGTGACCGTCTGCGGCGGCGGCAGGGGCAGCGCCGGCGGCGGAACCTGCGGCAGCCCGCCGGCGGTGCGTGGGTCTTTCGTCACGAGGGGCGGCAGCGGCAGCGCCGGCGGCACCTGCGGCAGCGGCGCGGGGAGCGGCAGCGGCGCGACGGGCGGCGGCGGGACGATCGGCAGCTTCGTCGGCTCAGCCTTCGCCGCGGGGAAGATCGGCTGCGGCACCGGCAGCGGCGCCGGAACCACCGGCGGCAGCGGCGGCAGCGGCGACGGCTTCACCACGTCCGCCGGCGCCGGCGGCGGCAGCTTCACCCCCGGCTCCAGCACGATCGGCGGCAGCGACGGACGGTCGTCGGGCGGCGGCTGCGTGAACGCCGCCGCAACCGCCGCGAACAGGGCCGCGGCCGCGGCCAAGACGGATGACGTTTTCATAGTCCCCCGGGCATACCTACACCCGGCCCCGTGTCAACTCCGAATTTCGCTCGCACCGAGATTTATGTTTCCGCCGCGCCCCCCACCGGGTCGCGGAAACAAGTGTGTCGGTCGAAGTGACGACCGACGCCCACCCGCCGCCTTACGGCGGTCGGCTCGCCCGCCGCCCCGCACCCTGCTACCATACCCCCATCATGCCGACGCCGACCGCGCTCATCCGCAACTTCTGCATCATCGCCCACATCGACCACGGGAAATCCACCCTGGCCGATCAATTCCTGCTCAAAACCGGGGCCGTCTCCGAACGCGACATCAAGGCTCAAACGCTCGACAGCATGGACCTGGAACGCGAACGCGGCATCACCATCCGCATGCACCCGGTCACCATTTTCCACCAGCATGAGGGTCAGAAGTACGAGCTGAACCTCATCGACACCCCCGGCCACGTCGACTTCAATTACGAGGTGTCGCGCAGCCTCGCGGCGTGTGAAGGCGCCATCCTCCTGGCCGACGCCTTCCAGGGGGTGCAGGCTCAAACCGTCGCCAACGGCTTCCTGGCGATGGACGCCCAACTCAAGATCATCCCGATCCTCAACAAGATCGACCTGCCGCACGCCCGGCCGGATTTCGTCATCGGCGAGATGGAACAGGCGCTCATGATCGACCCGGCCGACGTGCTCCGCGTCAGCGCCAAGTCGGGCGTCGGCGTGGACGAGCTGCTGACCGCGATCATCCACCGCGTCCCCGCCCCGGCCGGCGACCCGGCGGCGCCGCTGAAGGCGCTCATCTACAACAGCCACTTCGACACCTACAAGGGCGTCGTCGTCTACGTCCGCATGATGGACGGCAACCTCAAGATCGGCCAGCGCGTCAAGCTGATGCGCAGCGGCCGCGAGTACGTCGTCACCGACATGGGGCAGTTCCGCCCCGAGATGACGAAGATCGACGAGATCGGCGCCGGCATGGTCGGCTACTTCACGGCGAACATCAAGAACATCGACAACGTCAACATCGGCGACACGGTGACGGACGCGCTCCACCCCACGGCCGAGCCGCTGGCCGGGTACAAGGAGCCGAAGCCGATGGTCTACTCCGGCCTGTTCCCGGTCAACAACAACGAGTTCGAGGACCTGCGCGAGGCGCTCGGCAAGCTGAAGCTGAACGACTCGTCGTTCACGTTCACGCCCGAGGTGTCCGACGGCCTCGGGTTCGGCTTCCGCTGCGGCTTCCTGGGGATGCTCCACCGCGAGATCATCCAGCAGCGGCTCGAGCGCGACAGCGAACTGAACCTGGTTCAAACCGCGCCGAACGTGACGTTCGAGGTGCTGAAGCGGGACGGCACCGTCGTGACCGTCCACGGCCCGCAGGACGTGCCGGACGCGGGGCTGATCGAGGAGTTCCGCGAGCCGATCGTGAAGATCAGCTTCCTGATTCCCGCCGAGAACATCGGCAGCCTGATGGGGATGTGTACGGACCGCCGCGGCACGTTCGTCCGCACCGAGTACCTGAGCAAGCAGCGCGTCATCCTCGTCTACGAGATGCCGCTCGGGGAGGTGATTTATGACCTGTACGACAAGCTCAAGTCGGTCACGCACGGGTACGGCACGATGGACTACGAGGTGCTCGGCTTCCGCGTCGCGGACCTGGTGAAGATGGACATCCTCGTCCACGGGCAGAAGGTAGACGCGCTCTCCGTGGTGGTACACCGGTCGACCGCCGAGCGGCGCGGGCGGCTCATCCTGAAGAAGCTGCGGGAGGAGATTTCGCGGCACCTGTTCGAGGTGGCGCTGCAGGCGGCGATCGGGGCGCGGGTGGTGGCGCGGGAGAACATCGCGGCGATGCGGAAGAACGTGACCGCGAAGTGCTACGGCGGCGACATCACGCGGAAGCGGAAGCTGTGGTCGAAGCAGGCGGAGGGGAAGAAGCGGATGAAGCAGATCGGGCAGGTGGAGGTGCCGCAGGAGGCGTTCCTGGCGGTGCTGGAGCAGGACGAGTGAGTTGTGCCGGAGCCCCGAAGGGGCGGCAGGTAATAGCCCAGGGCGTCAGCCCTGGGAGGCGTGGGCGGTGTCACGAGGGGAATCGCAACACGGACTCCGCCACAGGCTTCCCAGGGCTTACGCCCTGGGCTATTGACTGCCGCCCCTTCGGGGCTCCGGGCATTGACACGATGAGCGACGCCCCCCTCGAACTCCCCCCCGACGACCCGCCCGACACCCGCCGCCTCACGGCGGTCGGCTCGCCGCGCCCGTCGCACCTCCGCAGCCTCGCCGGGCTGTCCGCGCTGCTCGTGTGCGGGTTCATCCTGTTCCGCGTCGTCGTCGCCGAGCCGTTCGGCGTCCCCACCGGCAGCATGGCCCCCACCCTCATGGGGAACCACCGACACGCCGACTGCCCCCGCTGCGGCGCGCCCGTCCGCGTCGGCCTCCCCGTCAACGGCGAGCGCGCCGGACACAACACCGACATCCCCTGCCCGAACTGCGGCAAGAAGCTCAACCTCGCCGACGCACCCGCCGTCAACGGCGACCGCGTGTTGGTCGACAAGCTCGTCTACACCCTGCGCCGGCCGCGCCGCTGGGAGGTGGCCGTGTTCCGCTGCGCGGCCGACGAGTACAAGGCCTACGTCAAGCGCATCCTCGGCCTGCCCGGCGAAGTCATCACCGTCCAGGACGGCGAGGTGTACGCGAACGGCGTCCTGCTGCGGAAGGCGCTCGCCGAGGTGCGTGAGACGCAGCTGCCGGTGTTCGACCTGGCGTACGCGCCGCCCGGCGGGTGGGGGCCGCGGTGGTACGTCTACCCGCCCGACCGCGACGGCCGCCTCCCGCCCACCGGCGCCCCGGCGGCCCCGGCCGACGCCGGCGTCCTCAACAACGGGCAACTCGTCCTCGACGCGGCCGCGTCGCCGCAGGCCGAGGTTCGGCTCGAATACCGCCACGTCAACCTCGACGCGCCCGACCCGAACGGCGACGTGGTCACGTCCGACAACGGCTACGACGGCGGCACCCGCTCCCGCAGCAACGTCTACGCCGCGCACGACTTCTCCGTCCGCTGCGAGGTCGTGGTTCAAGCCGCGCTGCCGGGGGCGACGCTGGCGCTGCGGCTGTTCGACGGCACGGACGCGGTGGCGGCGGAGGTGTCGGTGGGGCCGCGGGCGGAGGGGAAGGCGGCGCTGACCCACGACAAGCTCGGCGGCCTGTCGGCGGCGGTCGGGGTGGGGCTCGAAGCCGGGCGGCGGTACACGCTGGAGTTCGCGTTCGTGGACCGCCGGGCGACGCTGGCGATCGACCGGCGGGTGGTGCTGCCGCCGTCGGACCTGCCTGCGGAGGCGAAGCGCGGCGAGGTGCGTCGGCCGTTCCAGCTGGGCGCGCGCGGGTGCAAGCTGGTGGTGACGCGGGTGCAGCTGTTCCGCGACATTCATTACACGAACGCCGGCCGCCACGCGACGCGGACGCCGGCCCGGCTGGGGGACGACGAGTACTTCGTGCTCGGCGACAACAGCGGCAACTCGCAGGACAGCCGGGAGTGGCCGTCGCCGGGCGTGCCGGCGGGGGACTTTCTCGGTAAACCGATCCTGGTCCACCAGCCGCTGCGCCCCGGGCGGGTGACGTTCGGCGGCCGGGAGCGGGTGTTCCAGACGCTCGACTGGGCCAGGTTGAGGTGGCTGCACTAACTCTTCGCCGCTCGCGGCGGTGCACCGGGATGCACCGCCGCGAGCGGCGGAAACCAAGCTCCCGCCCGCGCCGACGAATACCCACGGTCGCCCCGACCGTCCCCCGCGAGACCGTGATGGCCACCGCCACGACCGCCGACGCCACCAAGCCGCCCGCCCACCCGCGCGACCACGTCCGCGAGGGGCTCGAAACCGTCGTCTTCGTCGTGGTGCTGGTGCTGCTGCTGAAGCTGTTCGTGACCGAGGCGTTCGTCATCCCGACCGGGTCGATGGCCGAGACGCTGTACGGCATCCAGAAGATCGTCACCTGCCAGAAGTGCGGCCACGAGTTCCCGGTCAACGCCCACGACGAGGTCGAGGGCGTGCAGGGGAACCCCGCCCGCCGGCTCATCGCCGTCGGCTACTGCTGCCCGAACTGCCGCTACCACGGCCGGGTGACGGAGCAGAACCCGGTGCCGAGGGCCGGCACCGGCGACCGGGTGCTGGTGCTCAAGCCGATCTACCACTTCAACTCCACCGGCCGCCCGGCCCGCGGCGACGTGGTCGTGTTCAAGTTCCCGCGCGCCCCGCAGGAGCGGTGGGTGGCGGCCAACTACATCAAGCGCTGCATGGCGTTCGGCGGCGAGACCGTCGGCATCCACCGCGGCGACCTGTACGCGACGACGGCCCTGGAGTACCCGCCCGACCAGTACCCGCGGCCGACCGACCCGAACGACCTGTGGCGCGGCGGCGAGTCCGTGCAGCGGTTCGACGACGGCTCCAGCGGCCCCGACTTCCGCTACCCGAACAACCCGCTGGCGACGGAGCTGTTCGAGGTGAGCCGCCGGGCCGGGTTCGCCCCGGGGACGGGCGGGTTCGAGATCCTCCGCCCGACCGAGGACCAGCTGCTGGCCCGCGCCCGCGTCGTGTGGGACAACGACCAACAGCCGACGGAGCTGGCCGGGCAGGTGCCGCCGCGGTGGTCCGTCGGGGCCGCCGCCGGCCGGAAGTGGACCCCCGACAACGACAAGTCGCCGCGGGCGTTCGCCCACGCCGCCGACACCCTCGACTTCGTCCGCTACCAGCACCTCGTCTGGAAGCAGGAGCGGAAGCAGGACGGCGCGGGGAAGGACACGGACGTCTGGCAGCGGACCGGCGACTACTGGCGGTGGACGGACCTGCCGACGCAGCCGGCGGCCGGGCCGGTCGACAACTACCTCGGGTACAACGACGGCGTCGACCGCGACGCGGACAACGGGTTCGAGGTCGAGCGCCGCGGCAACCGGGGCGGCCTGGACACGAGCTGGGTCGGCGACCTGATCCTCGACTGCGAGGCCGACGTGCAGGCCGACGCCGAGGTGGTGCTGGAGCTCAGCCGCGGACAGACGCGCTTCCAGGCGAGGTTCGTCGGCGGCGAGGTGGAGATCGTTTCGACCGGGCCGAACGGCCGGTCGTTCGGGAAGCGGCCGACGCGGATGACGGGGGCGGGGAAGTACAAGCTGCGGTTCGCCAACGTGGACGCCCGCCTGTGGGTGTGGGTGGACGGCCGGCGGATCGACTTCGGGACCGACGCCGACTACCCGCCGGCGACGACGGTGCCGGCCGGGCGCGAGAACGACGAGGGCTGGACGGAGGAGAACGACGTGGCGGCGCCGGCGAGTATCGGGGCGAGGGGCGGGGTGACGGTGCGCGGGCTGAAGCTGCGGCGCGACATCTTCTACACGCGGTCGCACGGCAGCGCCAGCGGGGCGGACCTGTACTACGTGCAGCCGGGTCACTACCTGTGCCTGGGGGACAACAGCGCCCACAGCTCGGACAGCCGGTCGTGGGGCGTGGTGCCGGAGCGGCTGATGCTGGGGAAGGCGGTGTTCGTGTTCTGGCCGGCGTGGCCGCACAACCGCATGGGGTTCATCCGCTAGGTCGGGCGGTATGCACCCGGGTCGGACGCCACCCGGGGCGTTGCCCCGGGCTATGCTATCCCACCCCTTCGGGGTGAAGAGGGCTTCTCGGTTTTCAGGCCAACGGCCTGGGACAGCATAGCCCGGGGCAACGCCCCGGGTGGCGTTACGGGTGTTCGGGGGTGCGATGACGACCGGCGAGGTGAAGATTCGCGTGCGGTACGCCGAGACGGACCGGATGGGTCTGCTCCACCACGCGAACTACCTGGTGTACTTCGAGCAGGCCCGCACGGAACTGCTGCGCGACGCCGGCAAGACGTACAAGGACCTGGAGGACGCCGGGTTCTTTCTGGTGGTGGCGAAGATGGAGGTGCGCTACCGCCTCCCCGCGCACTACGACGACGTGCTGACCGTCCGCACGACGGTGACGAAGGCGAGCCCGGTACGGCTGGAGCACAAGTACGACGTGCTCCGCGACGGTGCGGTGATCTGCGAGGCGACGAGTACGTTGGCGTGCGTCGGCCGCGACGGCAAGCTGCGGGCGCTGCCGGACTGGCTCACGGGTGCCGAGTAGGGGGACGACGTGCGCCGGTTCTGGATTCATCACGTCCTGCCGGCCGCGTTCTGCGCCGTGCCGCCGCTGGCCGGGGCGCTGGTATTCGCCGCCGTCCCGGCCGACGCCCGCCGCGACTACCTGACGCGCTTCCAGGACTCCGGCATCGACTGGATCATCGTCTCCGTCGGCCTGACGCTGTTCGCGGCGCAGACGGTCCTGGCGTGGAAGGCGCTGCGGTGGCAGCCCGCGGCCGGCGACTTCGACCCCGCCGCCGACCGCTGGCTGACGCACCTGGCGCAGGCCGCCGAGTGGTTCCCGCTGCTCGGCCTCATCGGCACCGTCGCGGCCATCCTGCAGACGTTCAGCTCGTTCACCCCCGGCTCGAACCCGACGCCGCAGGACATCATCCGCAAATACGCCCCGGCCATCACCGCGACCGGCAGCGGCCTGTTCATGGCGCTGGCGAACATCCTGCCGACGTGGATCGTCGCCGTCGGCCGCGACCTGATCCGGGCGCTGGCGGGCTACCCGACGCCGCAGCCGCCGGCCGCGCAGGAGTTGCCGGAGGGCCGGGCGTGATCACCCCGCCGCGCCGGTCCGTCACCCGGTTCTTCATCCCGCTCATCGACGTGCTGATCCTGCTGTTCTGCATCTTCCTGCTGATGCCGTTCGTGAGCACCCCCGCGGCCGACGACGACACGAAACCCCCGCCGAAGGCACCGGAATTGCCGACGGACGTTGCGCAGTTGCAGAAGCAGCTGGCGGCGACGCAGAAGGAGCGCGACGAGGCGCAGAAGCGGCTCGACCGGTTCCAGAAGGAGCGCGGCGAGCGGCTGGTGGTGCGGGTGCTGGAGATCGACCCGGACACGGGTAAGCTGTACTACTACGCCCCGGGTAAGCAGGAGGTGGCGGGGCAGGCGCAGGCCGAGCAGCTGATCGCGTACCAGAAGCGGCTCGCCGGCGAGAAGGACACGTACTTCCTGATCATGTACCCGCGGCGGGCGTCCGGCTACCCGACGCGGGCGAACGTCGAGACGTACCGGGCGTGGTTCAAGGACGTGCCGTACGGGTTCGACATTCCCTGAGGAGACAGGAGACAGGAGCCAGAACGCATCGCGGCTTCTTCCCTGGTTCCTGTCCCCTGCCTCCTGTCTCCTGGTGCCATATGGCCGTGCCGCTGTTCTTCGCCGGCGGGGGCAACTGGCTCGAGGAGA